>ERZ1370068.2907-contig-2036_pt1 | contig 25239 bp, 39 predicted proteins | sample MGYA00561227_ERZ1370068 | MGnify/ENA primary metagenome ERZ1370068 (study PRJEB38410, sample SAMEA6850437) | metagenome | study: Metagenomic assessment of the ecological functions of the soil: analysis of the soil microbiota associated with the...
CTCGCAGATCGAGCTGCGCGTGCTCGCGCGCATCCTGCTCGAGCGACGAAACGCTGATCGAGCGTTCCGCCGCGGCGACGACATCCACGATCAGACCGCGATCGAAGGTGTTCGGGCCCGACAGCTGCGATCGACCCGCACGAGCTGCGCAGCGTCGCCGAAGATGATCAACTACGCGCTGCTCTACGGGAAGACCGCGTTCACGCTGGCCAAGGACATCGGCGTGCACGCAGCAGGCGGCGCAGGAGTTCATCGACGCCTACTTCGCCGGCTTCCCGCGCGTGCGCGCGTTCATCGATCGGCACGCTCGACGAAAGAGCGCGAGCCAGCGGCGTCGTCAAGACGATGTTCGGGCGGCGCCGGCTGGTGCCGGAGCTGACCAGCCGCAATCTCGCAGATCCGCATCGGCGCGCCGAACGGGTCGCGGTCAACCTGCCGATCCAGGGCTCGGCGGCCGACATCATGAAGCGCGCCGATGATCGACGCGCACGCCGCGCTGCAAGCTGCACACCGCGGACGCGCGCGCATGATCCCCACCGTCCACGACGAGGCTGCTATGCCTGCAGCCGCCAGAAGGATCAGTCCGAGGACGTCGCCGCCATCGCGCGACGCAGTGACGCGTGCTGCGCGTGCCGCTCACAGTGGACGTGGGCATCGCCGAAAACTGGCGCGATGCCAAGTCGTGAAGCTCGGCCGCACTGACTCATGTCTGGCTGCGTGTTTGCACCCGTCTCGTCGTCCGGCCGGTTTCGACGTGGGAGGGGGTTCGGCGATGCAGACAGACGTCCTAAAAGGGCTGTTGTTGAGAAGCGCCGCAGTACTCGCGCCGACGCTCGCGGTCGCCGGGCAGTCGCCCGCCCGATCGTGCTGCGTTCGGGTCAGCAGAGCGGCCGGCGCAGAACATCGGCTTCTTCTGACGGCAACGAGCTCATCGTGCGGACCAGCCTCGCGGAAGGAGCCCTCCCCGTTTCCCATCAGCCAGGTGGGCTCACATCGACTTTCGGCGGCGGCGCCGACGTCCCCGTGCGGTTCCGCGGCGCGCAGCACGCCATCGTGTTGCGGGACGGGGCGTCCTCACCGCAGGTCGCGGATCGCCCACACTATCAGGAAGATCCCAAAGTCGCCGTTTCTGGATCTCGTTCCGAACGGCGAACGGCCAGAGCGCCAGTTCCAGGGTCCAGAAGCGGCGCGGCAGTATTTCGCCGAACCCGGTCCGACGGCGACGGCGCGGCGGGACAGCCGCCCCGCGGCGCCATCGGCACGATAGGCAGCGACACACCACGCGAGGTGGACGTGCCGGCGCGGCAGCGGTGGACGCCGACCGCATGGATGGTGCCGTGGCGAGCGTCTCGGCTTCCGATCGACGGGGCAAATCCGCTTGAGTGTGGCCGGCCTCACGGCGTCGCCCGATGGCTCCGCGGGCAGAACAATCCAGCTCTGCCGCCGCCGCAGGTGTTTTCCGGCGCGCTCATCGGCCGGATCGGGAAACGCCGTCCGTCTGCGATCGGCGGTCAGACCGGGAAACAGATGCCCGGAGTCCGGCCCGTTCGTGCTGGGGATCAACGATTCCGAGCTGAGCGACAACGACGGCAGCTTCCGCGTCGAGGTCGATAGACCGCCGTAGCCTGCTGGCGGCGGCGCCCATGGCGGTTCACCGCGCGGAAAGCTGAACGCGCCGCCGCAGCTCGCTGAGTTCCTCCAGCATTGCGCGCTTCTCCCATTGCCGCGTCGGTTTCGAATCCCACGGAGCTCAGCGCGATGCCTCTCTTCTTCGAGTAGGCACGGCGGCCGTCCGGGCGACTGCTTCTGGTTGCTCGGCGATCCCACAGTGCTGCAGCTCGCGTCCAAACGACGAGACCGAGTCTGCTGACAAGGTCGCGCCGCGCCGCTGACGGTTTGCAGCCCGAAACGCTCGGATGCTTACGGCTTCCAGCGTTCTGAACTGCTCCCACCGGGTAGCCGCAGCGCATCCACCGGTTGGGCGAGCGCGCGCGCGCGATCGGGGACGATGCCGCGGACCACCACCGATCGAGGTCGGCGCGCACTGCCCGGCGCGGCTGGGCAGCGGTGCACGCACCCACCCCGCCTGCGCGGCGTCCCAGGCCGCCTGCAGGTCGCCGTTGCCGCGGGCGGCGGCGGCGAGCCAGAGTACGCGGCGGAGCTGCTCGACCGGATGCTTCGCGAGCTCTTCTTCCATGCGCTCGCGGATGCGCTGGTGAGACGACGCGCCGCTCGATCTCCGGACGCGGGCGGACGTCACGATCGAGCGAGTCGGCCCACCAGTCGAGGACGCGATCGCGCGCATCGACGCCGAGCAGATCCGGACTCTGCGAGTACCGAGTCGAAGACCGCGGCGGACGATCCGAACGACTGATCGAGATTACAGCGTTTCACCCAGCCCGACGATGTACTCCATGCGCTCGCGGGGAAGGAGGCGCTGCGGATCGAGGCGGCGCAGGCGATCGCGGGCGTTGGTGCGAGATCGTCGCTGGCGGTGCTCCTCGCGGAAGCGCTCGAGATACGCGCGGGCGGCGACGAGATCCGCCGCATCGGCGCGCGCCGGCAGCCAGCCGCGCCTGCTCGGCGGCCGCGACCGCTTCCTGAAACTGTCGCTGGTTGTGCAAGAGCCGCGCCCGCGTCAGCGGATCGTCGGCGGCTCGCGCAGGCGACCACGACGCGCCCAGCAGCCACACGCACGAGACGATGATGCGTGATGAACCGCCGGACGCGTCGAGCGCCGGCAGCGTGTAGTTGTGGGGCCGTGTGTTCGTGTGCGCTGCATCCTGTTGCTCCGGCGATCCCGATGGGCATTACACGCAAACACGCCCTAACCGGCTGGATTTCAATGGCTTAGGTAGTTTGGTTCGAGCGTTTGGGCACAATGCCGGCAATGGGCGACCCAAGGATCGTGCCGCGCGAGGATCATCCGATCTCGCGCCGCGACATCGATCCCGACGCGCTCAAAGTCCTCTACCGTCTGCGGCAGTTCGATCACGTCGCATACCTGGTCGGCGGCAGCGTCCGCGACCTGCTGCTCGGCCGCCGGCCCAAAGATTTCGACATCGGCACGTCGGCGCATCCCTATCAGGTCAAGAAGCTGTTTCGGAACTGCTGGATCATCGGCCGGCGTTTCCGGCTCGCGCACGTGAAGTTCGGCCAGAAGGTGATCGAGGTCGCCACGCTTCCGCCGCCAGGTCGCGCCGGGCGAGGAAGTCGTCGCAGGATGGCGTGCCGGCGCCCGACCCGAGCACGCCGGAAGGCGAACATCTGATCCATCGCGACAACACCTTCGGCACGCCGGAGGAAGACGCGTTCCGCCGCGACTTCACGATCAACGCGCTCTTCTACGACATCGCAACCTTTCTCGGTCATCGACTACGTCGGCGGCCTGGACGACTCTGACAAGCCGGCGTGGTGCGATCGATCGGCGATCCGGACGTGCGCCTGCGCGAGGATCCGGTGCGGATGATTCGCGCGATCGCGCTCGCCGCGCGGCTCGACTTCACCATCGAGCCGACGCTCGTCGAGGCGATCCGCACGCATCGGCGCGAGATCGCGAAGAGCTCGCAGCCGCGCCTGCTCGAGGAGTACTACAAGATCCTGCGCGCCGGATCGGCGGAGACGCGCGTTTCGCGTGCTCGTCGGACATCGGATTGCTCGAACCGACCTCGAGCGAGCTGCATCAAGGGCGCGACCGATGCGCTGTGGCGATCGCTCGCGGCACTCGACGCGTACCGCCGCCGCTTCGACGCGACGCCGGACACGCTGACGAACTCGATCCTGCTCGGCAGCCTGCTCGTGCCGCTCGGCATCTCGATCCCAGCCGGGGCGCACGCCGGACGGACGGACGCCGCCGCCGCGGCTCGGCGAGCTGCCGCTGGCGCGGCGCGACATCGAGCGGCTGCGGCAGATTCTCGGCCTGCAGCGCCGCCTGCAGGACCTCGGCGCGAGCCCGCGCGCACAGCGCGCGCTGGCGCATCGCGCACATCTTTCGCGACGCGCTGGCCTGGTTCGAGATTCACGGCGGCGCGCCCGAACTGGTCGAGCACTGGAAGGCGCTGGCGGGCAGCCATGCGCCCGAGGCCGCGTCAGAGACTGCCGCAGAAGGCGCGGACGCCGAGGCGCCGCCATTCCACCGCCGTCGCAGACGCCGCCGTCGCCGCCGCCGCTTCAGCCCGACGCCGGGACAGAACTAGAAATCGAAGTCTGGATTCGAAGTCTGATACGAACCATAGCGGCTGACGAGCGCGAGGCGCGTCCAGGGACTTGGTCTTCAGACGTCAAGCTTCGGACTTTCTCAAGCCGCGATTTCTTCGATCGTCTTGTACGGCTTGGCGAGCTTCAGCGCGATGAGCAGCTTGATGACCGGCCAGGCGGGATCGAACTCGCTCCGGCGCCAGCTGAACTTCGGGCTGCGTGGATATCCGTGGTGGTTGTTGTGGAGGCCTTCACCGCCTGTGAGCAGCGCGAGGAAGCGGATGTTGGTCGCCGAGTTCGCGAAGTTCTTGTAGCCGACGTGGTGGCAGAGGCCGTTGATCGACGAGGACAGCACGAATACGTACATCACCGCGTGGATGCCGGCGGCGAGCAGGCCCCAGCCGATGCCGAGGACCGCGCACAGCGCGGCGGTGCCGATCGCGAGCCCGAGCAGCCCGCGGTTGAATACGTGTGTGTCCCACCAGCCCTCTTTGATGTCGCGCGCGTAGCGCTCGACGACGTCGGTGTTCTTGATCTCGCGGACGTAGTAGAAGACGTTGCCGAGCTGGACGTTCCAGAAGCCCTCGAGCCTCGGACTATGGGGATCGCCTTCCTCGTCGGTGAACGCATGATGCTTGCGGTGAACCGCCACCCATTCCTTCGTCACTTGGCCGGTGGTGATCCACAGCGCGAACTTGAACATCCACTCGATCGCGGGATGCAATACGAGAGCTTTGTGTGTCGCGGTGCGATGTAAGTAAATCGTTGTGCTGAACACGGCCGTTTGAATGACGAGGGCCGCGAAGATCAGCGCGAGAGTAAGGGAAGCAAGCACTACTCTATCCTCCGAAAAGCCGTGACTGACCCGTAACTGATGACCCGTAAGACCTTTGGGGGACCGAGGGGAAGACGTGATGGTAGCACACTTCCCGACTCATCCGCGGATGCGCTCGAACTCGCGCATGAACGCGACGAGCGCATCGACGCCGTCTTCGGGAAACGCGTTGTAGATCGACGCGCGCATGCCGCCAACTGAGCGGTGGCCCTTCAACCCGTCGAGCCCCGCCGCTGTGGCTTCCTTGACGAACTGCTTCTCGAGCTCCTCGAGTCGTCAGCCGGAACGTGACGTTCATGAGCGAACGGCTGTCCTTCGTGCGCCGTGCCGCGATAGAAGCCGGTGCGATCGATCTCAGCGTAGAGCTTGTCCGCCTTCCGCTCGATTCAGCTGTTCAATCGTCGACAGTCCGCCCATGGCCGATCAGCCACTTCATCACGAGGCCGAGCGCGTAAACGGCGAAGGCGGGCGGTGTGTTGTAGAGCGAGTTGTTCTCCGCGTGGACGGCGTAGTTCAACATCGTCGGCAGCGACGACTTCTTCTCGAGCGAACGCGGCAGCAGATCCTCGCGGATGATGACGACGCGTCACGCCGGCCGGTCCCATGTTCTTCTGCGCGCCGGCGTAGATGAGCGCGTGGCGCGCGACGTCGATCGGACGGCTGAACATGTCGGACGAGGTGTCGCTGACGAGCGGCGCACCGCCGACGTCAGGCAGTTGTTTGAACTCCGTGCCCTCGATCGTGTTGTTCGACGTCATGTGCACGTACGCGGCGCCGGGCGTCAGCTCGAGCTCGGACTGCGCCGGGACGCGCGAGTAGTTGTCGGCTTTGGTCGTCGCGGCGATGTTCGCATTGCCGACCTTCTTCGCTTCCTTGTAGGCCTTCTCGGCCCACGATCCGCTGTCGATGTAGTCGGCGGTCTGTCCGGCTGGAAGCAGGTTCATCGGCACCATCGAGAACTGCAGGCTCGCGCCGCCCTGCAGGAACAGGATCTTGTAATCCGCGGGGACGCTCGCCAGCGATCGGATGTCGGCTTCCGCTCGCTCGAGGATCGACTCTGAAGGTTGCCGAGCGATGGCTGATCTCGAGGATCGACATGCCGACGCCGGGCAGCGCGATGAGATCGCGCTGAATCTCTTCGAGGACCGACACCGGCAGGATGGCCGGACCGGCGGCGAAGTTGTGGATGCGTTGAACGGTCGTCATAGCTACTTAGTTTCGAGGTTTCGTGGTTTCGTGACCTGATTCTGTCAGATTGTCACGAGCTGCAGCTCGAGGATGTCGCTGTTTCCTTCCTGAATCGACTTGCATCAACGCGGCCGACGGCGCGCCGTCGAGGTTGATGCGCGCGACCGCGGCCTGCGCGCCCTCGAAGATCACGTTCTCGGTCTCCTGCACGTTGATGTCGCTGCTGCGCAGGTGCTCGAAGACGTGCGCCAGGACGCCGGGCCGATCGCGGTGGCGGACGACGAGCATGTGCGTCGCCGGCGTCTTCTTCGCGAGGTTGACGACGTTCGGCACCTTGCCGGTGTCCTTGTAGCTCGCGATGATGCGGACGGTTTCGGCGGCGATGGCCTCCTGCGCCTGATCGGTCGATGCGCCGATGTGGTGCGTGCCGTAGACGCCCGGGCAGCGACCCGAGCGCGTCGCTTGAATTCACCCGTCGCGCCGGCTGGCTCGTCCGGCGAAGACGTCGAGGCCGACGCGGACGTGCCGCTCGCGGACCGCCGTCTCGAGCGCCGCGTAATCCACGACTTCGGCGCGCGCCGTGTTGATGAAGTACGCGCCGGGTTTCAGCCGCTCGAGGACCGCCGCGCCGACCAGGCCGCGCGTGTCCGGCGTCGAGCGCGAGGTGCACGCTCAGCACGTCGCTGCGCTCGGCGACCTCCTTCGGGCGACGTCGCGACCGTGCAGCGGAATCGCCAGGTCGGCGCGCATTTTCGTGTCCGCTCGCGAAGCGGCGGCTCCAGACCACGATCGGCATGCCGAAGGCGTGCGCGCGCTGCGGCCATCTCCTGGCCGATGTTGCCGTAGCCGATCAGTCCGAGCGTCGCGCCCGAACAGCCCGCTGCGCTTTCGAGTATTCCTTCTTGTTCCACGTCCCGGCGCGCAGGTCGGCGACGTTGTCCGGCACGCGGCGATCGAGCGCGAGCAGCAGCGCGAACGCCAGCTCGGCGACGGCAATCGCATTCTTGCCGGGGCAGTTCGACACGTAGATGCCGCGCCTGCGACGCGGTCGCGACATCGATGGTGTTGTAGCCGGCGCCGGCGCGGACGACGCAGCGACAGCTTGCCCGCGTCGAGCATCGGCGTCGTCACGGATGTTGAGCGGACGACGAGCACGTCGGCGCCCGTGCTCCTGATCGCCTGCGTCAGCGCATCGTCTTTGAGATCCGGTTCGTAGACGACGTCACAGCCGGCGGCTTTCAGACCGTCGAGGCCGGCTTTCTCGAATTTGTCGGCGACGAGGACCTTCATTATTTACTTTGCGCTGGAGCCCTACCCCAGCGCCTGCCACGGCTCGCCTTCGGCTCGCGGCGTTGATCCGCAGCGATTATCCGCTTGGGGAGCGCTCCACGGCGATCGGCGTGCGTGGTGTCCGGCTTCAGCCGGACTCTAGATCAGGTGTATCAACAGACCGTCACGAAGCTTGGGTTCGAACCACGTGGACTTCGGCGGCATGATCGACCCGGCGTCGGAAACGGCCATCAGGTCCGACACGCTGACCGGATAGAGCGAGAAGCCGACGGCGGCCTTGCCCGACGTCACCAGCCGTTCGATCGCTCCGGGGCCGCGCTTGCCGCCGACGAACTCGATCCGCTTGTCGGTGCGCACGTCGGCGATCTTCAGGATCGGCGCGAGCAACTGCTCCTGCAGCACGCTGACGTCGAGCGAGCCGATCGCGTCGCCAGGATCGGCTGAAGCGCGCGAGCGCAGCCGGTGCCATGCGCCGTCGAAGTTACATCGCGATGTCGCCGCGCGCGGCGGGGCTGGCCGGTCCCGGCTGCACGTCGAACCGTTCGCGGATCGCGTTCATGAAGGCGCCGGGCGACAGCCCGCCCAGATCCTTCACCGCGCGGTTGTAGGGGAGGATTTGCACCTGATCGTGCGGGAACGCCACCGCGAGGAAGGTCGACGCGTCGGCCCCGTCGCCGAGCGCCGTCCCCGTCAGTCCGCGCTCGCGCATTTCGCCGCGCGCGCGCGCGCGCTCGCCGCGCGGTGATGGCCGTCGGCGATGTAGAGCGCGGGGATCCGCGCAACCGCCGCCACGAGCGCGTCGCGATCGGCGCCGCCGACGCACCAGATCGTGTGGCGCACGCCGTCGACGGCCTCGAAATCGATGAGCGGCGCGCGCGCCGCCAGCGTGCCGGACGACGTCGTTGACCTCGGCCTGCGCGCGGTAGGTCAGGAACACCGGACCGGTCTGCGCGCCGAGCGCGATCATGTGGCGCGTGCGATCGTCTTCCTTGTCGCGCCGCGTGCGTTCGTGCTTCTTGATGACGTCGCGGTCGTAGTCGTCGAGCGAGAAGCACGCCGCCAGTCCGGTCTGCGTGTGGCCGCCCATCCGCAGCTGATAGACATACACGCTCGGTTCGTCTTCGACGACGAGCGAGGCGTCGCTGCAGCGCCGCGAGATTTTGCGCCGCGCGCTCGTACCGCATCGCCATGCGGATCGGTGCCGTCGGGCAGTTCGAGCTCCGCACGCGAGACGCGGAGAAAGCTGCGCGGGTTGCCCTCGGCCAACGCGCGCGCTTCGTCGGTAGTGACGACGTCGTAGGGAACGGCTGCAATACTGGCCGCCGCGTCCGGCTTCCGGACGCAGCGCACCGGAACGGAATCAACGTGGCCACAAAGATCTGAATTATTTCACAGGCAACCAGCAGGGTGCTTGGCGGGAAAAGCCCGGTAGAGTGCTCCGGTGGGAAACACCTTGTAGGGTGCTCGATGTAAAGAACCCTGCAGCGTGCTTCGTGGCTTCGTCTGTAGAGTGTAGCGACTTCGCTGTAGTGTGCTTGCCGCCGACGCTGTGGGGTGCCCATCGGCGTCACGGCGAACACCTCTGGAGCGCTCTTCACGCCCAGCACTCTGGAGTGCTCTTCACGCCCAGCACGGTTGGAGCGATCCGAGTGTTACAGCGGCGTCCAATCGTAAACCACGTTGCGGAGCCAACCGAGATGGAGGCGATCCATCTTGCCGGGCGTTCCCGTGGCACCGCGCGGGCGGACTGTTGACGACGTTCGGCGAACGGTGGGTCTGGCGGCGGATTTCGACTTGTCGCTCGAGGCGGCGGTGACGGTGCGCACGGTCCTGGTCGGAGCCCGCGAGGTTCTGCGCGTCGCGGACCGCAGGCTTGCGATTGGCAGCCGGCAAAGCGATTGGTTCCGGCGCCGCCTGCGTCTCTGACGCGCGCGTGACCTCGGCGGCCGGGATCGATCGAAGGTGCATGACCTCGCCGGCGGCGATCAGCGTCAACCCGGCCAGAATGCCCGCCGCGATTGTCGCGGTGCGGTGGCGTTCCGTCACCGGCGCCGGCAATGGCGGTGACGGCGGCGGCGCGGGCGGCAGCGCACGAAGCGCCGCCTGGCGCTGCGCGTAGAGCAGCGCGTCAGCGGCGCGGAGCTCGCGGCGGAAGTCGCTCGCGGTCGGCATTCGACGGCGACGATCTTCAGACGCGGCGTGCGTGCGAACGAGCGCTGACGAGGACTCGCCCGCTCGACCATCGCGCGGATGACGTCCACCCGATCGCCGCGCTCGAAGCGCGCGAGGCTGGCCGAAAACTGCTTCGATCGAATCGAACGGCGGCACATCGACGTCGTGCAGCGCGCGCGCAATCATGTAGCGTAGCCCGCCGGGCACGCGCGGCGTTCCCGCCGGCGGCAGCTCCTGCAGGAAGATCGCAACCTCCGCCACGGCGAGCGTGCTCTCGCAGGTGCGGCACGTCACCTGTCCCGTTTCATCGATGAGCACGCCCTCGGGCGACGGCGGACCGAACGGCGGCTCGATCCGGGAATCGCCGCCCGGGACGGTGTGGATCAGTTGCTGGACGATCGCAACGGCTTCTTCCGCGCGAAAAACGATTCCGATGGCTCTGGAGCTCAGCTATGGATCTAATCGGCGCCATGAGGCACTGAAGCTGCTAAAGACGGGCCAGCTTCGAATGCGGGGAATGCGGAGATGTCGCGCTGAGGTCGAGTCGCGACCAGCGCGTTATTTCACACTAGCGTTTTCTTTTGCGACGCGGGCGGCGTTAGCTACGGCAGGCGGCGCGAGTTGCGCGAGCAGGTCGATCGCGTACAGCCGAGAACGCCGCCATCTGCGCATAAGGAATCGGTTCGGCAGGCGGCATCGCCCGATGTGCGCTGACCGGATTGACGAACGCGCCGTTCTTCTTCAAGCGGTAGTCGAGATGCGGCCCGGTCGCGGGACCAGTCGCGTCGACACGGCCGATCAGGTCGCCCTGGCGGACGTGCGCCGCTCTTCACCGCGATCGACGACAGATGGAGATACATCGTCTCGTAGCCGTTCGCATGGCGAAGGTGGACCATACGGCCCGATCCGCCGCTCGTGCCGGCGGCCGACCACCGTTCCGTTCGCGACCGCCACGACCGGAGAACCAGCCGGCGCACGATAGTCGACGCCGAGATGCGCGCGGTATTCGTTCACCACCGGATGCAGGCGGCTCGCGAAAACGCCGACGTGACGACCGGATTGAACTTGAGCGGCGACTTCAGGAAGAAGCGCCGCATCGAGGTGCCGCGCTCGTCGAAAGTAGGCCGGCTCGCCGCCATCGGCCGTGTAGCGCACGGCGCTGAAGCGGCGGCCGTCGTTCTCGAACTCAGCCGCGACAATCGCACCGTAACCCGCAAAGACCTGTTCCTTCGACTCGTCGTCGCCCGTCGAGGCCTGATCGCGGTACTGCTTCTCGACCAGGAGCTCGAAGTGATCGCCAGGCTGCAGATCGGTATTGAAGTCGATGTCGCCGCTGAAGATGTCTGCGAGCGCGAGTGTCAAATCGATTGTTTCAGCCGGCGGCATCCATGGCCGCGACGAGCGACGAGGTCTCGCGATCGATCCGTCCCTGACCACGTCCACACGCCGAGTCTTTTCGATCGGCAGGACGGTGGCGACGAAGCTCAGCCGGCGCAGCGTCCGGCCGGGCGATGCGCAGGAATCGATCGGCGTCGATCTCCATACTCGAAGCGGCGAAATCGTCCCGTCCAGCCGCTTCTCGATCCGATACAGCTGATCCTTACGGACCTTTCGCACGTCGAACACCGCGCGGCGGCGCGCTGCACCGAAGTTTGGACATCGGCGACTGCCACGTTCTGCGCGCGGAGGATCGTCGAGAGCGTCGCGCCAGCGACCACGCGCGCCGACACCAGGCTGAAGTCGGCGGCGAGCGCGATGTCCTCGGCTCGACCGTGCCCGATCGGGCGGTTGTCGGCTGGCGCGTTCAGCTTTTCGCACGCGGAGAACGCAGCCAGGGCCGACACGACGAAGCGATAAGCGAATGCGCACAGGTCGGTAGTCCGTGTATCGGGTGCTGCCATTCAGACGTTTAGGGGCGTGATAAAGTCCGCCGTGAAGGGTGGATTATCCATGAAGCTTCGTCGATCGCTTAGCTTTATTTGTTCTTATAGGCTGCGCTCGTCGCCGGATGGGGGCTGCCGATTTCCGCCGGACTGGCCTGTCACCGAAAAGCTCGACCTCGACGCCATCTACAAGATCAAAGAGGAAGGTCTGCAGCGCTCAAAGGTGATGGAGATCGAGAGCTACCTGACCGACGTCTACGGACCGCGCCTCACGAACTCGCCCAACTTCAGCGAAGCCGGCCGACTGGGCGCAGAAGACGATGAAGGAGTGGGGCTTCGCGAACGTCCACCTCGAGACGTGGCCGTTCGGCCGCGGCTGGCAGAATCAACGCTTCGTCGCGCTGCGCGGTGACGCCGCGCGCGTATCCGCTGATCGGGCTATCCCGAAAGCCTGGACGCCCGGCACCAACGGACCGGTGACCGGCGACGCCGTCATCGCCGTCATCAACGACCGAGAAAGGATTTCGACACCTTCCGCGGCAAGCTCCGCGGCAAGTTCGTCCTGTCGATGCCGATGCGCGACGTGGAGCCGCAGATGACGGCGCCCGGCCATCGCTATTCCGACGACGAGCTCGCGGAACTGTCGAAGCAGCCGCCGGCAGCGGACGCGGGCGCGGCCGCGGCAACTTCGGCGGCAACGCCGGAGTTCAGCCCGCAAGCGGACGCAGTTCTGGATCGACGAAGGCGTGGCGGCGGTGCTCGACTTCAGCCGCGGCGACGGCGGCACGTTCTTCGTGCAGTCGCCGCCGGGCGTCTCGCGCGAACCGAACGGACCGGCGCAGCCGGCGCAGGTGACGCTCAATGTCGAGCACTACGGCCGCATCTATCGCACGCTCGACAAAGAAGATCCCGGTCACGCTGCAGATGGACATCGACAACAAGTTCTTCGATCACGGATCTCGAACGCGTTCAACATCGTCGCGGACGTTCCCGGCACCGACAAGGCCGATGAAGTCGTGATGGTCGGCGCGCACTTCGACTCCTGGCACAGCGGCACCGGCGCGACCGACAACGCCGCCGGCTCGGCGATCATGATGGAGGCGCTGCGGATTCTGAAGGCGAGCGGCGTGCAAGCTGCGGCGGACCGTGCGGATCGGGTTGTGGGGCGGCGAAGAGCAGGGGCTGCTCGGATCGAAGGATACATCAAGGCGCATTACGGCGGATCCGGCGAACATGCAGCTCAAACCGGAGCACGCGAAGTTCGCCGGCTACTTCAACGTCGACAACGGCACCGGTCAGATCCGCGGCGTGTATCTCCAGGGAACGAAGCGGTCGCGCCGATCTTCCAGGCGTGGATGGAACCGTTCAGGAACATGGGGATGAACACGCTGACGATCCGCAACACCGGCGGCACGGATCATCTGTCGTACGACGCGGTCGGCCTGCCCGGCTTCCAGTTCATCCAGGACGAAGTCGAGTACAGCTACGCGGACGCATCACTCGAACATGGACGTATACGAGCGCGTCCAGGCGCAGGACATGATGCGCAACGCGGTCATCGTCGCGTCGTTCGTCTACAACACCGCGAACCGCGACGAGAAGCTGCCGCGCAAGCCGCTGCCGAAGCCGACGGCGCCTGCGGGCCGCGGCACGACGTCGTCACAGCAGTAGCGGACGGCGTGTCGGGGGTTCGGGATTCGGGATTCGGGATTCGGGATTTGCTTTTCGTGCTAACCCGGCTGGCGATTGAGTGCATCAAATCCCACGTCCCGAATCCCAAAGTCCCCACGCCGACGCCTATCGTGAGTGCTTTTTGCCCACTCGGCAAGCGCGGCCTGACGTTCGCACGCCTCCGGGCACTTCGGCGAGGCGATCGGACGCCCGCGCAGGCGGAACGACCAGTTGTGTTCGCCGACCGTGGCGGGTTCGTTGATCCGATCGCGCCAGCCGAAGACGTCCTGCACCGGCAGCAGCAACAGATCCGACCCCGACGAGAACAGCGCCTCGAGCAGCACGTCGCGGACCTTCGTGTCGATGCGGCGCGTGCGCGATGTCGTCGCCGCCGGCGATGCGTTGGACCGTCTTGAGCGCCGCGACCTTGTGCCGCTCGTCGTCCGGCGCGTGTTCCCACCACACCGCCATCGGTTCGGTATCGTGCGTGCCGGACGTGGCGACTGACGCCTGCGGGTAATCCGAGCGGATCGCGAAACGGCTGGCCGTCCGAGTGCCAGTAGCGCTCCCAGCGGAACACGCGAAAGCCGGGAATCCCGAGGCGCGCCAGCGAGCCGCGCACGAAGTCGGGAACGGTGCCGAGATCTTCGGCGACGATCTCCGCGCCGGCGCCGCGGAAGATCTCCAGGAGCCGTTCGCCGAGCGCCTGCTGCGACCATTCATCGGGCGGCGTGAAGAACGGATCGCCGCCGTCCTTCGGACGGCCGTAGGTGCGATAGAAGCCGACGAGATGGTCGACGCGGTAGCCGTCGAAGAGATCGGCGCTGCGCCGCGCGCGCTCGCGCAGCCAGCGATAATCCTCGCGCCGCGACCACGTCCCAGCGATAGACCGGCATCCCCCAGTCCTGACCGCTGGCGCTGAACGCGTCGGGCGGGACGCCGAGCGACACGTCGAGATGGAACTGGTGCTGCCGCGCCCAGACGTCGGCGCTGTCGCCGTCGACCATGAACGGCAGATCGCCGAACAGCTGGACGCCTTGCGCGCGGCGGTGCGCCTCGCGCCACTGCAGCGCCGCGATCCACTGCAGATACTGAAAGAACAGGACCTCGCGCGACAGCTCACGCCGCGCGCGATCGATCGCCGGCGGCTCGCGGCGCTGCAGCTCGATCGGCCAGTCGGTCCACGCGCGCTCCTGCTCGCGCGCGTGGATGGCGCGGAACAGGCTGTAATCTTCAATCCACCATGCCTGCTCGCTCAGAAACATCCGCAGCGCCCGTGCGCGCGTCGGTGTCGCGGCACCATTCGGCTTCGCTTGAACCGATCGAACGCGGCGCGCAGCGCCGTGTATTTCAGCGCCCGCACCATCTCGTGCTCGACGCGCGCGGCGACCGGCGCACGGTGTCCAGCCGCTCGCGATCCCCAGCGGAGAGCGACGCTTCGCCACCGAGCGCGTCGAAGTCGGGCACGTCCGGCAGTCGAGATGAACACCGGATCGATCGCCATCGCGCTGATCGCCGAGTAGGGCGACTGCTGACCTGGCGACCGCTCGTTGATCGGCAGGAGCTGCAGGACGCGCTGACCCGCTGCGGCCAGCCACGCCGCCATGGGCATCGATGTCGCCGATGTCGCCGATGCCCCAACTGGTCGTGGAGGGAAATGAGAAGAGCGGGATCAACAGTCCCGCCCGGCGGCGGTCCGCTGGAGACGGCGTATCGGTCATTCGGTGTTGTCTCGAGGGAGACATCGTCACGGGGCAGCGGGCGCCGCGCGCTCGACGTTGCAATCGAAGTGCCGCAGGATGCGAGTGACGCCGTCGCCGAAACGCCGTCTCTGGCGTCAAAAGGCTCACCACGAGAAAGGACTCGTGAGGAAAGTCGAAAAAATATCCGGGATGCGTAAAGTACTCGTCTCTGGTCAGGAGCCGCACGGCGAGATCCTCTTCCGATTCCATCGTCGGCACCTGCAGCACGGCGTGCCCATCCGCCGCTCGCCCGCCGGCACGTGCAGCTCGATGCAACAGTGTTCGCCATCAGCCACTGATAGTTCGTTTTCACACGCTCAGCGATTTGGACGCGTACGCGGCGCCGCGATCCAGCAGCGCCGCCGCGGCTGCCTACATGCCGGCGTCGACACGGACAAGTGCGTGTACGCGGATCAGCTCTGAATCGATCGACGGCGGCGCCAGCGAGGGTGATCGGGACCGGACACAACGATCCATCCGAGCTTGACTTGCGGCAGCCCGACGCTCTTCGACAATCCGCCGAGCGCGAACGACAGGGCGTCACGGCGCGTGGACACAGCGGCCCGCCGCGCGCGCCGCGCCGGGCTCGAGCTCGTAGTCGGTGAACACCTCGTCGGCCACGATCGCCATCTCAGCGAGTGCGCTGCGGCGCTCGACATGCCGTCGCGCCTGACGCAGCATGCGCCGACAGCCGCTCGAGCTCGTCTCGGGTGATGAACGATCCGGTCGGGTTGTTGGGACTGACGACGAGGATGGCGCGCGTGCGATCGGTGATTGCGTGCTCGACGGTCGTGAAGTCGATCGCCCAGCTGCCGTGATACTCGAGATCATGCGGCCGCGTCGCGACGGGCTTCGAGCGCCGTGAGGTGATCGAACAGCGGATAAGCTCGGGCGAGGCACGAGGATCTCGTCGCCGGGATTCGCGAGCAGCTTGAACAGGATCGCGAGTAGGCGTCGCTGGTGCTCGCTGGTGAGGACGATCCGATCCGCCGGGACGTCGAGACCGTGCCGCTGCGTAGTCGCGCGAATCGCCTGTCGCGCCTCGAGAAGACCGAGCGGCTGCGGGCTCGTGAGACCAGCGCGCGTGGATCCGCGAGCGGGGCGAGCAGATCCGCGGGATACGCGAAGCCGGCGCGCGTCGGATTCGAGAGCGTCAGATCGATGATGGGACGTCCCGCAGCGCGTGCGGCGTCGAGCGCCTCGGTCAGCCGGTTCCGCGCGAGGTGAGGCGGGAGGCGGCCGGAGAACATCGGCTGTCAGAGACTCTCCACCACGGAGGACACCGAGGACGCAGAGGGTTCAGAACGTGCGGATTCTCTGATTTCCTCCGTGTTGCTCCGTGTCCTCCGTGGTGGAGATGTTGGCGGTGGTGGCGAGACTCGCATCACGGCATCACGATCTCGATTCTCTCGATCACGTCGCCTTCGAGCACCTGATCGACGACCTCGATGCCGTTGAGCACCTGCGCGAAGACGGTGTACTCGTGATCGAGGCGCGGGTTGTCGACCAGGTCGATGAAGATCTGCGCGTCGCCGGTGTCGCGGCCGCGCGCGTCGAGATGCCGACCGCGCCGCGCACGTGCGGCCAGCGGCCGACCTCGTCGCGCATGAAGCGTGGCGTCGCCGACATACTCGTTCGCGCCGGGGCTGCCGCCCTGGATGACGAAGTTCGGGACGACGCGGTGGAACGTGAGGCCGTTGTAGTAGCCCGACTCCGCGAGGTGCGCGAAGCGGAGGACCGTCGGCCGGCGCCTGCGCGGTGAAGAGCGCGAGCTCGAACGTCCCGACGTCCTGCGGATCGTCACGCGCGCGCGCGGCGCGGCGCAGGCGCGCGCAGATCGTCGGCGTCGAGATCGGATCTGCGATCGTGGCCCCGCGACCGGCGGCGCTGGGCCGGCGCGTCGCCTGGCCGGCCGAGCGCCTTCGCGATCGCGTCGCGCGCGTCGTGCGAGTTGTCGCTGCCTTCGGCGACCAGCCGCTGATGCCGCGCGCTTTCAGCGCGGGCGACCGCCGCGTCCAGGTGCGGCGTGCCGTCGAGCGCGGTCGCCGCCGCGCGCAGCGACCTGATTGCCGGTGCGCGCCAGCTGGCGCGACGTAGACCGCGTCGGCGTCGTGGCCGGCGAGATTTGCGCGAGACCGTCGACCGCCGCTCTCGCAGACGTTGTCATCCGGATCGTCGGCGAGGCTCTGCGAGCGTCGCGCGTTCCTTGAGCGGCGCGCGGCGCGGGCGGCATACATCGCGCAGCTGCCAGACACGCGACGCCGGTGAACTGGCCGAGCGCCGGCCGTGCCGCGCTCCGGCGCCGCGCTCGCCAGCGCGACCAGCGCGTGCGCGGCGCGATGCCACGATCGCGGGCTTGCCGGCGTCCGCTCAGATCGTTGACGACGCGCTCGAGGACGGCGACGGCGTCGCGCGACGACGCCGCAGACCGCGAGTTGATCGAGCGCGAACAGGACTGACCTGCGGATCGCTGTCGCCGGTCGCCAGCACCGCCGCGGCGCAGCCGCGTCGGCGCCGCGCGCGTCCGCAGCGCGCAGCGCCTCGATGCGCGGACGCATCGCCACGGATCGCGTGAGCCCGTTGCTCAGCGCTTTCGAGCGCCGCGTTGCTGCGCCGCGCGCGCATCGCCAGGCGCGCGCACCTGTGGATCGGATCGTGCGGCGGCGCGCCCGAACGTCGGCGGATTGACGGCTTCGGCGGCGATCAGCGCCTCGAGCGCCAGCCGGCGCACGCGCACGTCGCGCGACGGATCCGGCGGCAGCCGTCCGTTCGACCGGCGTCGTCATCACCAACGAGCGCAGCAGCGGCGGCGTCGTCGCTCGGCGGCCGCTGCTGCGCGGTGCCGACGAATCAACGCCTTCGAACCCTGCGCGACGCCGAGCCGTCCGTCGATGGAGGTTTCGCGGGCGGCCGCGCCGACCAGCGCCCCGTCGACGCGCTCGGATCTGCGCGCGCTGACGTACGGGATGCGGCCGAGCGTCTCGCAGATCGCTGCCGCGGACGCTCGGTTCGGCTTCGACGCTTCAGCCGCGCGATCGACGAATCGACGACCGGGGCGATAGTCGCGGCGCGGGAATCTTTCGGCGCTTCCGACCGCTGAGCGGCCTGGCCGAGAGCGCGTTCGCGGCCTCGGCGCGGACCTCGGGCATCGAGTGTCTGAGCGACGGCAGAGATGGTCGGGGACGAGGGCCGGCCGCTCGAGCCGGCCGAGGGCGCGCACCGCGACCCGCAGACGGTGTCTGGATCGCCGCTGCGCGTGCCGGATCGAATGGTGGCGAGATCGCCCGGCGGTCGGCGCGCGCCGATCCTCGGCCTGCGAGCACCGCGCCCGGCGTGGTCTGGCAGCGAGCGCTCGGCGGCGACAGGCAACACGTCACCGCAGAGAGCGCAGAACACGCAGAAAATCTTCTCGGCGATCCAGCGACGTCGCGGTTCGTCGGCTGAGCATCGGCGACGCTATTGTCGCAGATGGCGGCGTCGCGGCGGAGTACTCCAGCATCTGCGCGGTCAAATCCAGCGGATACGAAATCGTCGACGTCGGTGATCTCTCCGCGCGGCGTCGGTCGACGCGATCCAGCCGCGGCATCACGAACGCGGTATGCGACGGCAACTGCAGCTGGTCGACGCGCGCCACGACTTCGTCGCGCAGCGCCGGATCGAAGTGCACGCCGTAGGTCTCGAACAGCGCTTGCGCCGCCGCGTAGTCGCCTTCGCCCTTGATGCGCTGCACCTCGGCGAGCAGCCGGCCGACGCCTTCGCGGAACGCGCTCGACGTCGGTCGATCGACGTAGTAGGTCTTGCCGTCGCGCGTCGCGCACGTCGATCGCCGTGGTGTTCGCCATCAGCCAGCGGACGATCATCTGGCGGTTGCGCATGTGATCTTCTTCGATCTGCGTGCCCTCGCGGACGCGGCGCAGCTGCACGAGCGCGTTGCGCGCGTAGCCTCGTACTCCGCGCGCACGATCGTCGTCGTGATCGTCGCCGCCGACAGACGCCGATCTCGACGAGCTTGCGGATCCGGCAGGAAATAGAGCGCGACGAGATCGGCGCGCGATTCCTCGAGCGCCGAGAACTGTTCCTTGCAGCGCCGCCTGCGGATTGCCCTTGCAGCCGCTCGTCGACCTTGCCCGACGCGTGGCCGATCACCTCGTGCATGTTCGTCGTCAGCTCGCCGGCCGAGCGCGCTCCACTTCGATCGCGCGCGCCGGCTTCCTCCGGCCGTCCAGGAGAACTCGCTGCGGAACTCCGGCAGCGTCGACTTGTCGTAGGCCTCGTTGACGTTCGACAGCGACACCGACTTGCTGCCGTAGCTGTTCGCGGAACCGCCTGATCGTTCGGCAGGTTGATGCCGACCGGCGTGATCGGGCCCGAGTCGCCGGTCTCGATGACGACCGTCGATCGCGTTGGCGGTGACGCCGCGGACGCCCGGCTTGCGGCATTTCGGGTCCCACGGCATGCGGTCCTCGAACCACTGCGCGTGCTGCCGCGAGCGTCGCGGATCTCCGAGGTCTTCTCGGCGTTCACGTAGAAGACGAGCGCTTCCCACGCGCCCTTGATGCCGCGGGCGTCGAGATAGACCTCGACGAACCCGTTGATCGTGTCGACCGGCGACGCCTTGTCGCTGCACCCACGCGATGTCGTAGGCCTCGCGGTCCGCCGTCTCGCCGGTCTGGTAGAACGTGACGAGCGCGCGCAGCGCCTCGGCCATCGGCTCGGTCGCGAACGGGATCGCCGCCTCGAGATGGCTGCACGATCGCTGCGATCTGCGCGCGTGTAGCGGCCGCCGATCGCGGTAGACCTCCTCGACGAGGCGTCCGTCCGTCTTTACGAGCCGCGAGTTCAGCGGGCATGCGCTCGGCGAACCCGTCGAGATCCTGCATCGTCACGCCGACGTACAGGTTGTTCGCGCTGGCGGTCAGGATGTCTTCGCCGTCGGCGGCGTCTTCGCTCGTCACGGTCGGGCTCGAACGACGCGGATCGAAGAACATCGGCTCGAGGCGCGCGAGCAGCTGATCGAGCGTCTCGCCGTGTCGCAGCGGGAACGCTGCGCCGGCGTTTCGGGCGGCGTGCGCCGCGGCGGCAAACGCCTGCGGCGTGCAGCGCAGCACGAACTTGCGCGCCGTGAGGTTGTTGTACGGGCCCGGTGTTGATCCAGAACAGCTTGGTGTAGCGCTGGATCTCGTCGAGCGTCGCCGCGTCTACGCGCGGCGGCGTGCGTGATCGACTCCTCGAGGACGTCGCGCATCTCGAGGTTGTGCGCGTAGCGCTGGTCGTAGATAGATGTCGCGGCCGGCGATGGCGGCCTGATACAGGTGCCAGATGAGCGTCTTGCTCGCTGCAGCGGCAGATGCGGAACCCGTCGGCGTACGACCTGCACGACCGCCGCCTCGTCGACGCGTTCGAGAAGATACGTGCGATCGGCAGGCGATGCCGTGGCGGCGGGCGCGGGACCGGTTGGAGCCATTGATCACAGGTTAGCCCAGGTCGAGCGGGACGCTTGCGCGGCATGACGCGATTTGCACGGGCCAGTGCATCTCGGCCGCGATCCGCGCCGCGAGTGCGTCGAGTGCGAGCGGCTCTGCCGTGGACGAGATAGGTCATGGACGGCGCGCGCGTGAACCCCGAGAGCCAGCGCATGATCTCGCCGGCGTCGGCGTGCGCCGACATCGAGTCGAGGCGCTCGATGCGCGCGGCGACCGGAACCGTTCGGCCGAGCAGTTTCACCGCGGTGGCGCCTTCGACGAGATCGCGGCCGCGCGTGCCCTCGGCCTGATAGCCGACGAACATCACCGTGTTCTTCGGGCTGGGCAGCGTGGCCGCGAGATGTCTGAGCACGCGGCCTTCCGGTTGCCATCCCGCTCTGACGAGATGACAATCGACGGCTGGCGCGAGGCGACGAGGTCTGCGGATTGGCGCGGAGAACTCACCATCACGAGCCGCGTGGTGGCAAAAGCTGCCACCTGCCGTGCGCCGGCTGGCATCGCGCGCATCGTCTCGCGGATCTCGGGATCGAGCTCGTTCAACCGCGCCGAGTAGAACTGCAGCGCGGCAATCGCCATCGGACTGTCCACGTAGACCGGCAGCACGGGTATCCGTTTCTCGTCTTCGAGGCGCTTCAGCCAATACAGCACTTCTTCGACGCGCCCGATCGCAAAGGACGGGATGATCAGCTTGCCGCCGCGCGCGGCGGTGTCTTTCACGATCTGCGCGAACCGCTCCCCTCGTCGTCGGGCACGTGCAGCCGGTCGCCATACGTGGACTCGATGAGGAGGTAGTCGGCCTCCGAGATCGGCGAGGGATCCGGCAGCACTGGCCGGTTGTAGCGTCCAAGGTCGCCGCCGAAGAGGATCACTTTCTGCCGACCCGCACCCGCGCGTAGGCGGACCCGAGCAGATGCCCCGGCGTTGACGAACTCCACCGTCACTGCTTCCGTCCCTCCTCCGTCGCCCTTCCGTCCCTCTTCCGTCCCTCCTCCGTCCCCCTTCCGTCCTCCTCCGTCCCTCCTCCGTCCCCCTTCCGTCCCTTCTCCGTCCCTCCTCCGTCCCCAAATAACGGGATTGGGCGGTCGTAGCCGACTGGTTGCAGCTGGGTGAGCGTGCGGGCCGCGTCGATCGAGGTGTAGAGCGGGAGCGCCGGGCTGTGCTTGGTGTAGCCGTAGCGGTTGGCGTCCCGCGCGTCCTCTTCCTGCAGGTGCGCGGAGTCGGGGAGCACCAGCGAACACAGATCCTGGTGGCCGGCGTGCAGAAAATGCGTCCACGGTAACCGCCGGCGCACCAGACGCGGCAGGTAGCCGCAGTGGTCGAGGTGCGCGTGGGTCAGGATGACCGCATCGAGCGCCGCCGCGTCGAACGGCAGCGGTTGCCAGTTCCGGTCGCGGAGCTCCCTGAGTCCCTGAAACAGCCCGCAATCGACGAGGATCCGCCGGCCGTCTACCTCGAGCAGATGCTTGGAGCCGGTGACGGTGCCGGCCGCGCCGAGAAAGGTCAGTGAAGACATTTGGTGACGTTTCGAATCTGGAGTCTGGACACCGGTGCTGGACGACCAAAAACGGATCGAAATCGTTGAATCTGAATCCGTACCGGATTATCGTCTACCGGACATATCCCCTCTCCATCCAGTCGAGCTCCGGCCCGACGAGGTGATCCAGCAATGGAAGATAACAAGATGTCGGAAGAAACCTCGCAATCGGTGTCGCGACGGAATTTCATCAAAGGCGTCATCGCCGCAGGCACCGTGGCCTCGACGTCCGCCTACTTGTTCCGCACGACGACCATGCACGGGCAATCGGCGGCCGGCGCGGTCGAACGTCTGATCACGCTGAACGTCAACGGACAGGAGCGCCGCATCGACGTGATGCCGCAGGAAACGCTCGCGATGGCGCTGCGCTACAAAGCTGGGCCTCACCGGAACGAAGATCGGATGCGATCGCGCGGAGTGCGGCGCCTGCACCGTCCTCGTCGACGATGTGCCGCACTACTCGTGCTCGGTCCTCGCGCACACGGTGCGCGGGCAAGAAGGTCGTCACGATCGAAGGCCTCGCCGATCCGGCGACCGGCAAGCTGCAGCCCAGTGCAGCAGGGCGTTGTCGACGAGCAGGGCTTCCAGTGCGCGTTCTGCATGCCGGGATTCGTCATGGCGGCGACCGGCTACCTGAAGACGAATCCGAATCCGACGCGGCAGGAACTCGCGCACGGCGTCTCCGGCAACCTGTGCCGCTGCCAGGACTACGACAAGATCCTGACCGCCTTGATGCGCGGCGCGGAATACGCGAGGAAGGCGTAGACCCATGGCGAACAAACTGATCGGCGAAAACTACTCGACGCCGGATCTCGTCGCGAAGGTCACCGGCAAAGCGCGCATACGCCGAAGACTGCCGCGCCGACGGCATGCTGTTCTGCAAGCTGCTGACGAGCCCGATGCCGCACGCGCGCGTCACGCGGCTCGACACCAGCGCGGCGATGTCGATGCCCGGCGTGAAGGCCATCCTCACCGCCGACGAAATGCCCGGCGCCGCAGGCGGGCGCGACGCTCGGCGAGGACGTGCAGTCGACGGCGCAGGCCGAACGCGGCCTGACCAACGAGCCGCTCTACCAGGGCGAGCCGATTCTCGCCGTCGCCGCGACGAGCGAGCTCGACAGCCGCTGAAGCGATCGAAGCAGATCGATATCGAGTTCGAGCCGCTGCCCTTCGTCGTCGACGTGATGGAAAGCCTGCGGCCGAACGGCCCGAACGCGCGGACGCAGGGCAACGTGTGGGTGCGTCCACCGCCGCACGCCACGCCGCCGGCGGCGGGCCAGCGGTCGGGCGATGCGCCGGCCGCGGCGCCGCGCCGGCTGCCGCCACCGGCGCCGCAGATCCAGGTCCTGAAGTGGACCGACGAGGACTTCGACAACGCGGCCCGACGGTCAGATGCCGCTCGGCAAGTTCACCGACGAGTGGCTGGTCGGCAACGTCGAAGAAGGCGCTCAAGAAAGCCGACCTCGTCGCTCGACGAGACGTTCATGACGCAGTCGACCGGGCACCAGCCGCTCGAGACGCGGCTCGGCGATGGCCTACTGGCAGAACGGCAAGCTGCTATCTCCACGGCTCGACGCAGAGCACGGTGCAGACCGGTCGCGTCGGTCGCGCGCTGGGTCGGCATCAAGCCGGACCAGGTCGTGCTCATCAGCGAGTACACCGGCGGCGGCTTCGGCAGCAAGATCCCCGGCTCGATCATCGATGGCGATCCCGGCGCTGCTCGTCGAAGAAGGCCAACGCGCCGGTGATGATGCGCATCACGCGCGAGGAAGAGCACTTCATCGGCCGCGCGCGCCCGGGCATCACGCGCGCGTGAAGGTCGGCTTCCGCAGAAGACGGCCGCATCACCGCGATCGACATGTACGCGATCTGCGACAACGGTCCGTACGACGCGCAGGGCGACGCGCGATCCGCCGGCGACGCACGATCTCGCTCGCGTACCAGCCGGAGACGATGCGGTGGCGCGGGCTGACGGTGCTGACCAACACGCCGCCGAAGACCTCGCAGCGCGCGCCGGGCGGCATGCAGGGCATCGGCATCATCGGAGCCGATGCTCGCCAAGGCGGCGCGGAAGCTCGGCGTCGATCAGGTCGAGCATCCGCAAGATCAACGCGCCGGCCGGTCAAGCGCCGTTCGGCCCGGCGCTGCCGACCGGGCAAGCAGGCGCTACGTGACCAGCGCGTTCGTGCAGGGAAGCGCTCGACAAGGGACGCGACGCTCTTCAAGTGGGAAGAGAAGAAGGCGCTTAGCCGGCGGCAAGCAGGATGGGCAACAAGGCGCGCGGCATCGGCGTCGCGGTCAGCCCGTACTCCGGCGGGTCGATCGGCTTCGACGGCCTGTTCATCATCAAGCCGGACGGCCGCGTCACAGTTCCAGTCCGGCATCGGCAACCTCGGCACGCATTCGGTGTTCGACGTGCACCGCGTGGCCGCGGAAATGCTCGGCGTGCCGTGGGACCAGTGCGACGTGGTCTTCGGCAACACCGCGAAGAACCTGCCGTGGACCTGCATCTCGGCCGGCAGCCAGACGGTGCACGCGATGACGCGCGCGGCGCACGCGGCGGCGACCGACGCGATCAGAAGCTGCAGGAGGTCGCGGCGAAAGCGCACGGCGGCAATCCGGACGCGTACAAGGTCGCCGGCGGCAAGGTCTCCGGGCCGGCGGCAGCATGACGTTCGCGCAGGCGGCGCAGAAGGCGATCGAGCTCGGCGGCAAGTACGACGGCCACGAAGCTGCCGGAGGGCATCAACAGCGTTCACGAAGACGTCGGCGGCGAACCTCGTCGGTCAGGGCCTGATGGCGGTCGGCGCAGGACGCGTATCCGCGCGACGGCCAGTCGCAGTCGTACGTCGTCGGCTTCGCGCGAAGTCGAAGTCGGACACTGAAGTCGGCATCGTGAAGGTGCTCGACTACGCGGCGATCGCCGACGTCGGCACGATCCTGAATCCGCGCGGCCTCAAGGGTCAGCTGTTCGGCGGCTCGATGCTCGGCCTCGGCCACGCGCGATCACGCAGCGCTGGGCCTACGACCAGCACTACGGCGTCGCCGCTCGCGCGCCGCTTCCACTCACAACCGTCCGCCGACGATTCTCGACGCGCCGCTCACGTTCACACGGCGACGCCGTCGGCATTCCGGATCCGGAAACGCCCACCGGCATCGCGCGGCGTCGGCGAGCCGCCGGTCGGCGCAGCCTACGGCGCGCGATCGCACATCAAGCAATACGTAACTGGAACGAAGTAATTAC
>ERZ1370068.2142-contig-1304_pt1 | contig 25236 bp, 40 predicted proteins | sample MGYA00561227_ERZ1370068 | MGnify/ENA primary metagenome ERZ1370068 (study PRJEB38410, sample SAMEA6850437) | metagenome | study: Metagenomic assessment of the ecological functions of the soil: analysis of the soil microbiota associated with the...
GTTGTACTTCGTTCAGTTACGTATTGCTAGCCCGTGGCCACTGCCACTGCCACAGCGTGATGGCTACGTAGGGATGTTGTCAACTGATTTTGATGCGACCAGGACCTGCGTGTGTGTGCAGATGGCTTGGTCAGCGGCGTATCATGCTCACGCGGCGGTTCGCTTCCGTGGCAGAGAACCGGCGCAAGCCAGCTGACTGATCACCTATCTCCGTCTCAGAAAAGCAACCGGAGGTGACGGGAAGGACAACGAGAGCACCGGGATCCCCGCATTCACCGTGACTGGCCGTTCGCAGCCGATCAGCTTCAGCGTCTACGTGTCGGAAACCGGATGTAGTTGGGATGACGACTTTTCACTTGTCGTCCCTACCTCATGGCAATCCGGCATCTACGCGGCGAAATGTTGTGGATGGCAGCGGCACGCCGCTCTATATCCCTTTCATCGTCAGAGCCCGAACCTGGACAGAACAAGCCGCTCGCCGTGCTGGCCGGCACGAACACGATGGAACAGCTACAACGAATGGGGCGGCAAATCGGCATACACCGCTGATCAAGGCGCGCCGTTCACGAGCTTTGAACGACCAGAATCCCTTTGCCAGAGCCCTATGACAATCCGACACCCGCGCGAGCCTATCGCCGATCCGCACCGGGGAAACGGCCCCCCGCAACCAGAATCATGCGCTGCCGGCGGAACTCTGGATCCTGCGCGCTGGCTGGAAGCCAGGGATACCGGTTTGACGTTTACTCCGAACAGGACTTCCATCTCAACCCATCACAGTTCTCAGGCTACGCCGCCATCACATGCTCAACACCCATCCTGGAATACTGGACCCACGACCGTAATATGCGGACACATGGCGCAGTATCTCTCACAGGCGGGCAACGAAGCTCCTCTATCTCGGAGGAAACGGCCTTTACGAAGTCGTCGATACTGACGCCTATGGCCCGAATAATTCCAGGATGAAGCTACGAGGCGGCGTTCCGAACGCCAACCGAATACTGTTCACAGACATCAATTTGCCTCAGCGGGAATATCCTGGGGGTTACCTTTGCCAGCTATCTCACCTGGGGACCCTACAGAGTCACGAAGGCGGAGCATCGGTTTTTCAATGGAACGAACGTGCAGAACGGCACGCCGATAGGCGCGCGTCGGGTTGAATGGCGCCGCCGGTGGCTGGGAAACGGATGTGACGGGTCAGCCTCCCCTTCAGGGTGTCGAACTTCTCTGCCACGGGCGTGACCCGACTACGAACACGCAGGGCGCACGATATGGTCCTCTGCTACACGACGCCCGCAGGAAGCTTCGTCTTTTCGGTCGGTTCGATCACGTTTGGCGGAGCCCTCGCGGTCGATCTCACGCTTCGGCGAGATCGTGAAGAACGATGCTCGACGACTGGCCCTGTCGATGAGGATCAAACGTGGCGGTGGTCGCCAGACGTCTTTGTTCACCGCGCCTGCATCTTTGTGAACTTGGTGGCCTGGCGTGAACAGCCATAGGCTCGTGTCTGGCCTCAGACCGATCCCAGATCTCACCATCATCGTCTGCATCAGGTGCTCGAGCGCCGCGAGCGAGATCGGTCGTCCGCCCCCGTGTGGACCGCGGACGTCTGGATGATCGTGCTGCGCGGCGACACCAGCCAGCGGAAGCGGTCGCGCGGCGGCAGCGCCGCCGATCGGTCCGGCCGCCGGGCCCGCCGGCGGCACACCGCGGGAATGGTCGCCAGGCTCGGCGCGGATCGCCTCGAGATCGATCGACGGATCGAGCGCCAGCAGCCGCGCGTCGTCGAGTCTCGATCCGCGCCTCGAGGAAATCGCCGTCCACGCACGACAGGATCACGCCGACGTTGATCTGCTCGCCGCGCTCCACGCGCGGGACGACGCGGACGATCGCGTAGTCGTAGGTGTGCTCAGCGGGCACGGAGCGCCTCCTCGACGAAGCGTCGCGGCGCCGTCAGCCGCTCGACGAGATACCGCGCATACGCCGCCCGCAGCGTCGCCGGCGTCGTCGACCCGGCTCGGCCGTCAGCCAGCCGTCGGGAATCGCATCGACGATCCCGGCGATCACTGTCAGGCTGAGCGCGCCCGCCATGCTGTCGTCAACCGACTCGAGCGTCTCGCGCGCGACTGCAGCAGCACGTGCTTCTTGATCATCGGGAACGGGATCCCGCGCCCGCGCCGGTCGTCGGCGTCCCAGCCAGGCGAGTGATGAAAGTACAGCGTCGCGCCGTGGTCGATCAGCCACAGGCGCTGGTGCCACATCAGCATGTTCGTGTTGCGCGCGGTGCGATCGACGTTGGTGACGTAGGCGTCGAACCAGACGATGCGCGACGCGAGATCCGCGTCCGGCTTCTGCGACGATCGGATCGTAAGTCACCGATCCGGGCAGGTAGTCGAGCGCGAGGTTCAGCCCGGCGCTGTCCGTGATCAGCGCGTGGATCTCCGGATCGGGCTCGGTGCCGCGCCAGCTCGGGATCGAGCTCGGCGAACACGATCTCCGGCACCGGCAGCCCCAGCGCGCGGGCGATCTCGCCTGACACCAGCTCCGCGATCAGCGCGCGCGCCCCTGGCCGGCGCCGCGGAACTTCAGCACGTACATCCCGTCGTCGTCGGCCTCGACGATGGCGGGAAGCGAGCCGCCTTCGCGCAGCGGCGTGCACGTAGCGCGTGACCCGCACCGTGCGGATTCGAGAGTCCATGCGTGAAAAGTCGGCTCGATCTTACTCCAAGGTCTGCGTTCAGCACGACGAAGTCACAAGGCACAAGGCACATAGACAAGTTGTTGCGTGCCTTCGTGTCTTGGTGCCTTTGTGCTGGAGCTCGGCCATGACGCCAGCGAAGCGTCGCGGCCGGCGCGTGATAGCGAGGCAGGAACAGCATCAGCGCCGCGACGGCCAGCGTGGCGAGCGCGAGCCTGACGAGCAGCGCCTCGATACGATCCGGTGACGTCGAACGCCTTGCCCATCAGGATCGGACCGAGGGCGCCGGCGACGGCGTAGAACGTCCACGTCAGGCCGTAGAGCACCGAGAACGATCGCAGCCCGAAGTAGCGCGAGAGCAGGTACGGCGTGACGTCCGGCTTCGCCGCCCATGCCGAAGCCGATCAGCGCGGCGGCCAGCACGCCGGCCGCGAGCGACGTCCGCCCCGGAGAGCACGAACGTGCCGAGCGCCGCGAGCGGCGAGCAGCGCGAAGGACACGCGCGCGGCGAAGAAGCGATCGAGCAGCCATCCCGTCACGAGGCGTCCAGCCGAGGCTCGCGCGCGCCCATCGCGGAGATGGCCAGGGCGCCGGCCACCCGCCGAGAGGCCGCGATCGGTCAGCAGCGCCGAGATGTGCGTGATCGCGCCGTTCTGGGCGATCGAGCTGCAGAAGAGCACGACGACGAGAATCCAGAAGACGCGCGACCTCATCGCGTCGCCAACCGTCGCGCCAGGCGCGTCGCTCGCCGCGGCCCGCGCCGGTCGCGGGCCGGCCGCTCGCGGATGAACAGCGCGACGGCGGGCATGCCGATCGCGCAGCGCCATGCCGCCAAGCGCCGAGGTACGCGCCGCGCCAGCCGGCGGATCGGATGAGCGCCGGCGGCCAGCGGCGGCAGCACGATGGCGCCGATCGCGCCGCCCGACATGACGAGCGCGAGCGCCACGCCGCGCCGTCGATCGAACCAGCTCGTCACGGCGCGCGAATACGCCATCTGCGCCGTTCCGTTGCCGACGACGCCGAGCACGACAGAAGACGGCGTAGAGATGCCACAGGTGAGGCGTCAGGAGGGACAACGACGCGAACGCGGCGCCGAACATCGAGCAGGCACGGGAGGATGATCCGCCGCGGCGCGCGACGCGATCGAGCAGGTAGCCGAGCGGCGGCGAGCAGACCGCCGACCGTCATCGCCGCGATGCCGAAGCGCGGCGGAGACCGCTTCGCGCGACCAGCCGAATTCCGCGGTCAGCGGCTTCAGGAAGACGCCGAAGCGTGTAGACGAGGAGCGACGCGAAGCTGACGAACACCCCGGCCGCCGCCGGCGACGCGCCAGCCTCGTAGCCGAGCCGTTCGTCATCGTACCATGCGCGGCTTCCGGTTTCCTGCGGCCACCTAGAAAATCAGCTTCAGCCCGAACTGCATCAGCCGCGGCGGCGCCGGCCGAGAAGATCCGGCCGAAGTTCACCGAGTTGAGATCGGCGACCGGCAGCCCGAAGTTGGCGTGGTTGGCCACGTTGAACACTTCGACGCGGAACTGCAGGCGCGCCTCGCTCCCGAGCTGGAAGTCGCGCACCAGCGACGACGTCGACGTTGGTGAAGGACGGCCCGCGCGCGATGTTCCGGCCGGCGTTGCCGAACTGCCCCGCCTGCGTCGCGATGTTCAGGCGCTGAAAGGCCGACCGGCTGAGCCACTCGTTGACCGTGTGCGGCCCGCCGTTCGGGATCGCCGACCAGATTGGGCCGGCTGGCCGGGAAGCCGGAGATCGGCGGGCTGTTCGCCTGCAAGGCGACGTTGGCCGAATCCGAGACCGTGAACGGCGTGCCGGAGTTGTGCGTGGCGATCGCCGTTCAACTGCCATCCGCCGAAGATCGCGCGCACCGCCGCCGGCGCGCGCGGCGACACCGTCGGCATCCAGCTCGCGCTGGCGACCAGCCGATGGCGCGCGTCGAACAGCGACGGGCCGTACTCGGCCGCCAGATCGAACGGGTTCTGCGCCAGGTCGTTCTCGCCGGCGAGCGGCTTCGCCGCGGCGCCGGAGAGGTTCATCGACGACGAGCTCGTCGGACGTCCGCGAGTATGCCAGTGCGACGCGTTGAAGCCGACGCCGCGGCTGAAGCTGCGCGACAGGCTCGCCTGCACCGCCGTGGTAACTCGATCGGGTGATGTTCCTCAGCATCGCGATCGTGGAGAAATCGCAGGTGCCGCCGTCGGCGGGGCAGTTGGCGTAGATGCGGCGGCGGTCCGCGTTCTGCGCCGTCGCGCCGGGACCGTAGACCGCCGGGTTGGCCTCGACGTTGCGCGGGCAGGTTCCTGCCCGTTGGCGCCGACGTAGCGGACTTCCGCGAGGTAGCGGTCGAACAGCGATCGCTGCACGCCCGGCGTTCCAGTTCTGCACGCGCGGCGGCTTCGCCGCCGCGTCGAGCGCGAAGACCGTGGACGGCCGGACGAACGTGTTCGCCGCGGGCAGCGGCGCGCCGCCGATAGGGATTCTGGAAATTCAGGCCGGCGCCGCTGAACTGGTTGAACTGCGCCCACGGCGTGGCGCTGATCGCCACCTGCGACGCGGTGCCGGCGCCGTTCTGGAACTGATCGTAGAAGAGGCCGTAGCTCGCCCGCACCGACCAGCGTGCCCTTGCCGCGTCGGGTCCCAGACCACGCCGGCGCGCGGCATGAAGGCGTTGGCGCTGTGCGCGATGCCCTGGCCGATGCCGGCGTCGCCGGGAAACACGAGCCCGACCGGCGCGTCGGGCCGCACCGTCGACTTCTGGCCGGGCACGAAGCCGTTCAGCCGGTCCTCGGCCTCGGTGAACGGATTGATGCGCTCGTAGCGCAGGCCGTAGTTCAGCGTCAGCCGCGGCTGAGGCGCCACTCGTCCTGCGCGTAGGTGCCGACGCTCCACACGCGCGATCTGCCGGCGTGAAATCGCCGAGACCCTGATAGAAGGTCACCGGCGCGCCGAGCAGGAGATTCGCGACGGCGTTGTTGGTCGGAAACGTGCCGGCGAACACGTAGAAGGCGTTGGGCGCGATCGCCTGCACCATGTCGATGCCGGTGTGCCTGATCTCGCCGCCGACCTTCACCATGTGCGACCCGCGGGTCCACGTCACGCCGTCCTGGACCTCGAACGTGTTCTGCTTCGTGTTGCGCGGTCCCGTGATCGCCCCGCCGATCGGCGTGTAGCCGCTGACGTTGAAGAAGGGCGGCCCCTGTCCGATCGTCGTTGGACGAGGCGTAGGCGAAGCCGAGCGCGCGACGGCGGCGTCCGGTTCAGGCGCTGGTCGAAGAAGAACACGTGGCGCAGGAAGGTCGCGCGCAGCGCGTTCGTCAGCGCCGGGGAGAAGATGTGCGTCGTCCGAGACGGTCGCGGCGTGCGTCGAGAGGTCGTCGCGCGTCGGGAAGCCAGGCACGTCGGTGCCGCGCACCGAGATCGGGTTGATGTTGTGCCCGCCCGAATACGAGTAGCGGGCGAAGATCTGATCGTTCGCCGAGGCGTTGAAGTCGATGCGCGCGCCGGTCGGATCGAGGACGTTCGTGCCGACCAGCGTCGCGCGGTAGATCGACGGCGAGACGTTGCCGAGCGGATACATGTTCAGCACGTTGCGCGACACCGGGTTGATCGCCGCGGCCGGGATCTGGTTGCCGGGGAATCGGCACGCCGCCGGCCGCGAAGTTGATGCAGCGGCGTCCCCATCCGGAAAAGTCGCCCGTGCCGCTCCTGCGCCGTCGGCACCGTCGCGGTGGTCGTCGTGCCCTGCTCGTTCCGGAAGCCCTTCGTAGTAGCCGAAGAACAGCAGCCGGTTCTTCGACGATCGGGCCGCCGGCCGTCGCGCCGAACTGGTTCTGCTTCAGCGGCTCGACCTCGGCGGAGAAGAAATTCCGCGCGTCGAACGCGTCGTTGCGCAGGAACTCGTAGAGGTTGGCGTGAAACTGGTTGCCGCCCGAGCGCGTCACCACGCTGGTCGTCGCGCCGCCGGTGCCCGCCGTACTCCGGGCGGCGCGCTCTGCGTGAGGATCCGGAACTCGGCGATCGCCTCGACCGGCAGCTTCAGCGCGTAGCCGCCGTCCATGCGGTTGATGTTCTGCGCGCCGTCGACCAGATACATGTTCTGCTCGGGCCGCATGCCGTTCACCGCGTAGGCCTGGCCCTGGCGCAGGCTGCCGCCCGCCGTGGCGACGCCGGCCGTGAGCGGCGCGACGCCGGTCTGCAGCAGGCCGAGCTGCGTGAAGTTGCGGCCGTTGAGCGGCAGGTCGACGAGCTCGCGGCCGGTCACGACCGCCCGAGCGCGTTGCCGGAGGTCTCGACGAGCTGCGCGCCGCCGGCGACCGTGACGGTCTCGGTCACCGATCGCACGTCCAGCTGCGCGTTGACCGCGGACCGTCTGGCTCACGTTCACCTGAATCGCTTCCCGCACCAGCGTCGCGAACTGCGGCGCGGTGACGCGTGACGCTGTAGCCGGCCGACGGGCAGGAACAGCAGCCGGTAGAAGCCGTCCGTCCGCGGCCGATCGTGTCCTTCGTGAGGCCCGGTGTCGGCGTTCCTGGCGACGATCGCGCGCGCCGGCGACGGCGCCCGCCGTCTTGTCGGTGACCGCGCCTTCGATGGCGCCGGTCGTGTCCTGGGCGAAGGCGCCCGTGATGCCGAGGATGCAGACGGCGACGCCGCAGATGAGGATCGCATGGGGCGGCGGATTATAGGCACCGTCGAGCCGCGATTTGAGATAGCGCGAACGAACTAGTCAGGTCTCGGGCTGTTGCGGCTGCTCGAGTGAGAGCACGGCCCCCACGGGTCACCACGAAGGTCTCAAAGGCACGAAGACACGAAGTGATGCTTGAAGTCCGTGTGACTTCGTGCCCTTCGTGCTGAGCCGTCGGCGCGTATCTCACTCAGGCGCAGGCGCATCCACTGCAATGCCCGAAGACATGCCCAAGTTCCAGTTCATCGGCTTCACGTCCTGGGCATCCCGTGCGATGGCACGAAGAAAATAAAGTAGTGTTTGGTCTTCGTGACTATGATGGCCTGAGGAGTTTGTCATGACCATGACGTTGGCCTCTCGCGATCGTCGCGACTCTCTCTGCAGCCCCGCAGCAGACGGTGCACGTCGGCGCTGCCTGCCACGGCCACTCCTGCAACTTCATTCGCCTCGCGTTTACGCGGCAGACACGCCGGGTCTCGTCTTACCCGTGGCGAGCCGGAACCCGTTGCCCCGATACACCCCTGAGGCTGGTGAACGCGAAAGTTCAGGGCAGCATAGAGCTGGAGATCACGGTCGGCCTTGACGGTCGTGTGCGGGACGCCATGGTGGTGAAGTCTCTCGACACGCTGTATGGGATGGACGACAGCGCTGTGTCGACTGTGTCCCAATGGGTGTTTGAGCCAGCCAAACTTGACGGCAAGGCGGTATCGGCGAGGAGCACTGTCACCTTTACTATGACCTCCGCTAAGCCCCAGTTGCGAGTCGTGGCTTCCGCCGTTAGGCGGAAGGGACGTGAGGGCCGCGCGGAACGCGCATCGAGGATGAGCTCGATCTCTTCTTCCTGCCGGGGCAGGCTGAGCAGATCGAGTCAGGGCCGGCGGAACCGGAACATCCCGTCCAATCAGCGGCTCGACGATCTCGTTGAACTTCGCGGGATGCGCGGTCGCGACCAGCACCCACGGCTCGTCGAGGCGATGCCTCGGCGAAGCGTGGTGATACACGTGCGCCGCGGTCGCGCCGTGCGGATCCCAGACGTAGTCCGAGCGCCTCGGCATCCCGCCGGATGGTGGCGCGGATCTGGTCGTCGGTGACCAGCTGCGCGGAAATGCGATCGCGGAGGCCGATCGGGAAACAGCGCGCGCAGGCGCTCCATGTTCGACGGATTGCCGACGTCCATCGCCGAGGCCAGCGTCGCGACGCTCGCGCGCGGCCGCCACGCGCCGCTGTCGAGAAACTCCGTCACCGTGCGGTTCGCGTTCGTCGCGAGCACGATGTCGCCGATCGGCAGGCCCGGCTCGCGCGCCCAGCACGCACGGCGGTCACGTTGCCGAGATTGCCGGACGGCACGATGAAGTTCGGCGCTGCCGCCCTTCGCGATGCCAGACCTCGAGGCTCGCCGCCGCGTAGTACGACCATCTGCGGCAGCAGCCGCCCGACGTTGATGCTGTTCGCCGACGAGAGCTCGTAGCGTCGCCGCGAGCGCGGGATCCCGGAACGCCTCCTTGACCATGCGCTGGCAGTCGTCGAACGTGCCGCGGACCGCGAAGGTCCGCACGTTGTCGCCCCAGCACGCGAGCTGCTGCGCCTGGCGCGGCGACACGAGTCCCTGTCGGGATAGAGCAGGACGACGTCGACCCACGGACGCCGGTGGAACGCGCGCGGCCACCGCGCCGCCGGTGTCGCCGGACGTCGCGACGAGGATCGTGAGCTTGCGATCGCGCGGACGGGCGACGCGCGCCAGCGCGGCGGCCATGAAGCGCGCGCCGAAATCCTTGAACGCGCAGGTCGGACCGTGAAAGAGCTCGAGCACGCGGGCCCGGCCGCGCGCCCGCTCGAGCGGCACGAGCGGAGCGGGAAAGTCGAACGCCTCGCGCGCAGATCGTCCGCGAGCTCCGCCGCCAGCGGATCGCCGGCGGCGAACGGCGCGATCAGCGCGCTCGGCGATCGCCGGCAGCGCGGCCGACCGCGGGAAGTCCGGCAGCGACGACGGCCGGCAGGCGCTCCGGCACGAACAGCCCGCCGTCCGGCGGCGATGCCTTGCAGGATCGCGTCGCTCGAGCGTCACCGGCGTCGGCTCCGCCGCGCGTGCTGACGAACTTCATCGACGTCCTTGTCATCGGACATCCTCGACCCTGCGCGCCGACCGGCTCGATCCGCGTGATCCACGCGTCGCTCGTGATGCCCAGCGCGCGGAACGCCTCCACCATCGCCGTCGCGCACCGCGTCCGCCTTGTGCTCTTCCGCCCAGGCGAACATCGCCGGGCCTGCGCCCGAGATCGAGCAGCCGAGCGCGCCGCTCGCCATGCGCGGCGTCCTTGACGGCCTCGAAGCCCGGAATCAGGCTCTTGCGCTGCGGCTCGATCAGCACGTCTTCGAGCGACGCGCGCGATCAGCGGCAGATCGCCGGTGAAGCAGCCGGCGACGAATCCCGCGAGGTTGGCCTGCTGCCAGACGACGTCCGACAGCGTGACGGTGCTGGCCGAGGATCGGCCCGGGCGCCGCGCGTCTCGAGGATCGCGATGCGGCCGCACGAGCACCGATCGCACGGTCGGCGGCACCGGAATCTGCTTGATGTGCGGATTGTCGATCCCGACCGACAGCACCAGGCCGCCGTAGAGCGACGGCGCGATGTTGTCGATGTGCGCCGTGCCGCTCGCGACCTGCTTCGCCCTGCATCGCGAACTTCAGCAGGCGCAGGTTGTCCGAGCGGGCTATCGAGCAGCGCGTTGGCCGCGACGACGGCCGGCGACGGCGGACGCGGCCGGATCCGCCGAGCCCGAGCCGAGCGGAATGCCCTTCGTCGATCGTCAGCTCGAATGCCGAACTCGAGACCGAGCGCCGTCGACCATCGCCGCCACCGCCATGCCGGCGGTGTTCCGCTCGAACTCGAGCGGCAGGTCCGTGACGACACCGGTGATCGCGGCGATGCGGACGCCGCGGGCCGCGGTCGCGCGCGGCGCGGACGCGGTCGCCGGCGAAGTGCGCGCTGTAGCCGAGGACGTCGAAGCCGACCGCCACGTTGCCGACGCTCGCCGGCGCGAACGCGACGGCGCGGCCGCGGAGTCCGGCTCATAAGTGCGCGCCCGAGATAGGCGCACACGCGCAGGAGATCGGCGAAGACGCCGCCCGCCGTGACCGCCGGGCCGGCGCCGGGCCCGCGCACGACCAGCGGATTGCGGTCGTAGCGGCTCGTCGTGAAGCTCACGACGTTGTCGGTGAGGCTGATGTTGGCGAAGAGGTGCGACGGTCGAGCTCGACGAGGCCCGACGGTGGCGCGGCCGGTGTCGGCGTCGAGCCGCCCGACGTAGCGCAGCACGCGGCCGCGCCGCGCGCGCCGCCTCGAAGCGCTGCGCGCATGGCCGCGTCGACCTGCGGCACGCGCTCGAGGAAGTCGGCGGCGTCGCCGGACCGGAGCGACTCCGGCACGAGCCTTCGAGCTCGACGTCGCCGAGCTCCAGGTCGAGCCCCATCTCGCGCGCGAGGATGATCAGCTTCCGCGCGACGTCGGTGCCCGAGAGATCGTCGCGCGGATCGGGCTCGGTGTAGCCCTGCGCCTTGGCCTCGCGCGACCAGCGCCGAGAACGGCTGCTCGCCGTCCCAGACGTTGAACAGATACGACAGCGTGCCCGACAGGATGCCCTCGATCCGCATGGATGCGATCGCCGGTCTCGCGCAGATCGCGCAGCGTCTGGATGATCGGCAGTCCGGCGCCGACCGTCGCCTCGTAGAGGTAGTGCGAGCCGCCCGCGCGGCGCGGCCTCGGCGAGCGTGCGGTAGAACGCCAGGTCCGCGCTGCCGGCCTGCTTGTTCGGCGTCACGATGTGGATGCCGGCGGCGAGCCAGCGCGGGATAGTGCCGCGCGATCTCGGCGCTGGCCGTGCAGTCGACGATCACCGCGTGCGGCAGGTGGCCGGCGTCGACGTGCCGCACGAACTGCTGCAGGTCCGTCGGGCCGCCGCCGTCGCCAGCGCCTCGCGCCACTCGCGCCATCGGCACGGCGGTGTCGGCGAGGGCCATCTTCTTCGACGTGAGGATGCCGCGCAGGCGCAGGTCGAGCCTGAAGTCGTCGGTCAGGCGGCCGACCTGCGACGCGAGCTGATCGAGGAAGACGCTGCCGACCGAGCCCGGCCCGATCAGGCCGATCGACACCGTGTGCGGCGACAGGTAGAAGCTCGCGTGCACCGAGCGCAGCGCGCGCGCCGTCTGCGTCTCGTCGATGACGACCGAGATGTTGCGCTCGGACGCGCCCTGCGCGATCGGCGCGCACGTTGACGCCGGAGCTGCCGAGCGCGTTGAACAGCTTGGCGGCGATGCCGGGCGTGCCGCGCCATGCCGTCGCCGACGACCGCCAGGATGCTGCAGTCGCGCGTGACGTCCACGCTGCTGGATCTGTCCCTGCGCGCAGCTCGCGCTCGAAGGCGTCGCGCACGACCTGCGCGGCGCGGTCCGCCTCCTCTGCTCGAGCGCGAAGCAGATCGAATGCTCGGAGCTGCCCTGCGAGATGAGCGACGACCGAGATGCCGTGCTCGCGCAGCGCGCCGAACAGCCGCTGCGCCGTGCCCGGCACGCCGATCATGCCCGTGCCCTCGACGTTGATCAGCGCCACGCCGTCGATGCTGGTGATGCCCTTGACCGGCGTGCGGCGACACGCGGCTCGGCGCAGATGAGCGTGCCGGCCTTCTCCGGCGCGAACGTGTTGCTGGATCCAGATCGGGATCCGCCGGCTCACCGCCGGCGCCATCGTCTGCGGGATGGATGACCTTCGCGCCGAAGTGCGCGAGCTCCATCGCCTCGTTGTACGAGAGCGAGTCGATGATCGTCGCGTCCGGCACGCGGCGCGGATCGGCGCTCAGCACGCCGTCCACGTCGGTCCAGATCGCGATCTCCGACGGCGTCGAGCAGCGCGCCGAAGATCGATGCCGGAGAAATCGCTGCCGTTGCGGCCGAGCGTCGTCTGCAGTCCCTCGCGGGTGCGCGCGACGAAGCCGGTGATGACGAGCGTGCGCGCTCGGGCGCGCGCGGGATGAGACGGTCGGCGTTGGCCCGCGACTCCGGCCAGAGGATGCTGGGGCCGAGCGGCGCCTGGTCGATCTGCACGATCTCTCGCGCGTCGATCCAGTGCGACCTCACCGGCCCGCGTGCCGCGGGCCTGGAGGTAGCGCGCGAAGAGGCGCGTCGACCAGATCTCGCCGAAGCCGGCGACGAGGTCGCGCACCACGGGCGACGCGACGCCGAATCAGCCGGACCGGTCTGCAGGATGCCGGCGATCTCGCGGCAGTTGGCGGTGAGCTCCTCGACGTAGTCATCGGCCGCCGGCGGGCGAGCAGCGCGCCGGCGATGCCGATGTGCCGCCGCCGGATCGCTTCCAGCCGCTCGGCGTCGCCGTCCTCCTGCCGCTCGGCGGCGCTCACGAGCGTCGAGCAGCGCATCGGTGACGCCGCGGCACGCCGAGAGGACCGCCGCCACGCGCGGCAGCGGATCGTCCTCGAGGATTTTCGCGACCCGTTCCATGCAGGCGGCGTCCGCGACGCTCGATCCGCCGAATTTAGTATGCTCGCCACGGTTCCATGCCCGCTCATTGTGGCATCGACCTCTGCCATTTGGCAGTGGCCATGAGCAATTCAGGCATCTGCCATGAGCAATTGCTGGGCAGCGGCGAGCGACTGCGAGCCCGGAGCGCGCGGCAGCGGCGACGCTCGATCGCGCTGTAGCCAGAATCCGGCCATGCCTACCAGACGCCAGTTCGTCAGGTCACGGCTGCCGCCGGGGCCGCGCGTCCCTGTTGAGCGCCCGGGGCGTGCGCCGGCGCGGAGCCGGGGTTTCGCGGCACCGCTGTGCTTCTTCTCCAAGCACTTGCCGAAGATGGACGCCCCGCGTCTCGGGCGCACCCTCAAGGGACTGGGTTTCGGCTGGTGTCGATCTCACCGTCCGCCCGGGCGGCCACATCGATCCGACGCGCGTGGCGCAGGATCTGCCGCCGTTCGTCGAGGGGATCCGGAAGGCAGGGCCTGACGGTTCCGATGATCACGACGGAGATCCTGTCCGGACAGCCGATCCCGTCGCGCGCCCGACGCTCGAGACGGCGGCGGCGCTCGGCATCCCGTTCTTCAAGCCGGGCTACTACCGGTATGCCTTCGTCGACGCGCGGAAGGAGCGTGACGCGGCCGCCGAAAGATTCGCACCGTCGCGGCGCTGAGCGCGCGCACCGGCGTCCACATGGGGTTCCACAACCACTCGGGCTACATCGGTGGAAACATCTGGGACGTCGTCGACGGTCATCGACTCGCTCGATCCGAAATGGGCAGGGTATTACTTCGACGTGCGTCACGCGGTGGTCGAGGGAGGCGACGGCGGCTGGCGCACCGCGTTCAATCTCGCCGCGAAGCGGATGCCGATGATCGCGCTGAAGGACTTCTACTGGGAGAAGGCCGCGGCCGGCTGGCGCATCACGAACTGCCCGATGGGCGAGGGCATGATCAACTGGAAGGCCTACTTCGCGCTGCTGGCCAAGGCCAACTTCCATGGCCCGGTGTCGCTCCACCTGGAGTACGAGATCCCGGGCGCGACGCCCGGGCGGTCGAAACGAACACGATCGCCGCGGCGGCGAAGGACCTCGCGTTCATCAAGGCGCGCCTCGCCGAGGCCTACGTTTAGATGACGATCTCCCGCCGTGACTTTCTCGGAGCGATGCGCGGCCGCTTGCCTGCTCGCTGAGCGCCGACGGTGCGACGTCGGCGCCGCGATCGACCGACATCCGGATCGACGAGGTCCGCCACAGCTACCAGGACTACGTCTATCGCGCGCCGTACAAGTTCGGCGGGCGCGTCGTCGATCGCGTCACGCTTCTGAACGTCCACTGCCGCGTCACGACGAGGAACGGAAAGACCGCGCGCGGGTTCGGCTCGATGACGATGGGGAACATGTGGGCGTTTCCGTCGAAGACGATGTCGTGACGACCAGACGCTCGACGCGATGAAGGCGCTGGCCGGAGCGGATCGACGCGGATCATCGGCGAGTGCAAGGAGAGTCGGCCACCCGCTCGATCTCAATCACGTCCTCGAGCCGGAATTCCTGAAGTCGGCGAATGTCGTGGCCGTCCGCGGGCAAGCTCGACGAACCCATCCCGAAGCTGTGCACGCTCGTCGTGGCGAGTCCGTTCGACGCCGCGATTCACGATGCGTTCGGCAAGGTGCACGGCCGCAACGTCTACGCGACGTACGGGCCGGACCTGCTGCCGGGCGATCTGTCGCGCTACCTCGGTCCGCGATTTCCGCGGCGAGCGCCTCGATCGCGCGCTGCTGCCGAAGGCGCAGCCGCGCATTCCGCTCTTTCACAGCGTCGGCGGGCTCGATCCGCTCGAGCAGAAGGACGTCGAGAAACCGCTCGGCGACGGCCTGCCCGAGACGCTGCCCGAGTGGATCGCGTACAGCGGCCTGGTCCGCATCAAGATCAAGCTGAGCGGCGAGGATCTCGCCTGGGACGTCGATCGCACGCTCGCCATCGATCGCGATCGCGGCGGCCGCGCAGGCGCGCCGCGGCGTCACGCGACTGGTCGTATTGCCTCGACTTCAACGAGCGCTGCCCGAACGTCGGCTACGTGCTCGAGTGCCTGCGCCGGATCCGCGCGGGATCGCCCGGCGGGCTTCGAGCGGATTCTCTACGTCGAGCAGCCCACGCGCGCGCGATCTGAAGCGAACCGCGCAGCAACGTCATGCACGAGGCGGCGAAGCTGCGGCCGGTCGTCATCGACGAATCGCTGACCGATCTCGAGAGCCTGCTGTTAGCGCGGGATGGGCTACCGGCGTCGCGCTGAAGGCTGTAAGGGGCAGAGCCAGGCGATGCTGATGGCGGCGGCGGCGAAGAGCTACAAGATGTTCGTCTGCGTGCAGGACCTGACGTGCCCGGGCGCCTCGCTCGATTCACTCCGTCGGCATCTCGGCGCACGTGCCGGCCGTCGCGGGGATCGAGGCGAACGCGCGCCAATACGTGCCCGCCGCCAACGGCATGCCTGGGCGGCGCTCCCGCATCTTCAACGTGCGTGACGGCTACGTCCGCACCGGCGAGATCGGCGGCCCGGGCTTTGGGAATCGACGGATCCCCGATCCTGATCCTCGATCCCCGGCTCCGTACCAGCCGCCGCCGCCACCGCCGCCGGAACTCCCGCCGCTACTCGATCCGCCGCCGCCGAGCACGATCCCCCGAGCTGCTCGAGCTCCGGCTGGCCACGCCGGCCGCCATCGTGGTCGCGGCCATGGCCCACGCCCGGTGGCGCCACCCCGCCTGATCGGGCCGCCGAATCCGCTCCAGCCGCTTCCGGTCGATGCGCCCGAGTACGAGCTCGATCCGGACGACGAGGAGGGGTGGATGTCGTTGAGGAAGACGAGTCGTCGGCGCTCTTGCCGCCGAACGAATGGAACCATCGGTCGGCGTCCGGGCCGAGTCCGAAGGCCACCACGTAGGGGAACCAGGCGCGTCGTCGAGGGCCGGATTCGGCTTGCGCTCAGCTCCCGCGCGATGCTTACCCGAGCCGCCGTCAGCCGCCGGCGATTCTCCAGGCGCTCGCCCGCCTGGCGGCTCTTGGCCAGATTCAAGAGGCTGCGGACGAGCGCGAGTGCCAGGAGCACGGTGCCGCCGAGCATCAACAGGTGAAGCCGGAAAGGTCGCGCCGCGAACGAGCAGGTTGGCCGGCACGGCCATGATGAGCAGGATCGCCGGCACGAACAGCAGGCTCCGTGCCGCGAGGCTCGAGAGCCGGCGCCGGTAGTCAATCGCCCCGGCCAGTCCGGCGAGGTAAAACACGAGAACCATCAAACCCGCGCCCAGCGCCCGCCCGCCATTCGTCGCGCTCACGGTGCCGCTGGCGGCCGACGAGCACCAGTCCGGCCACGCGCGGATCGCCGTCTCCCTTGCGTGTGATCTCCGGCGCAGTCACTCTCTCCCATCCAGGCCGAGCCGCTCCTGGAGCGGATCGCAGGATCTTCGAGACGGGATCGAACCCGGTGCTCTTGTAGTGCGCTTTGATCTTCGAGGTGTGCTCGTGGTGTCCCCGTCGACGAACAGCGACTTCACGAGCGAGGCCTCGTATCCTCGAACAGAATTCCTCGGATGGAGCAGCGTCAACTCCAGCTCGCCGTCTTTGTCGACGCGGCTGGTCAGTTTTCCCTCCTGGGCCAGACGCGCAGATCAGGGCCGCCACTTCGGCGGCGGCCGTCTTGTCGTCCCACGCCGCACCGACCACCTCTGGAGGAAAGGCCAGGAGGTGCTCGTCCAGCCATCGGCGATCGATCGACGCCGGATCGACCAGCGGCGCGAACCTTCCGATCGCCTTCTCACGCCGCCAGAACTCGCGGCCAGGGAACCCTGTCCCTCCGAGGAGGAAGACGAACAGCGCGTAGCGAAGCCACGCGGGAGCGCCGAAGCTGACACCCGCCGGCCGGCATGGCGCCTGCGTGCACCGCAGGCGCGGCCGTGACCGTAACGCTCTGGCCGCGCGGAAGATTGTCGCGCGTGATGCGCGCCGGCACGCGGTCCAGCGGCTGCCAGATTGGATCGAGCGACAAGTCCACCGAACAGGCGTCGATCGGCCACTCCGAGATCCGGCAGGCCGAAGTTGTGATCGAGCTGGTACTCAGTCACTCTCGGGGATCAGGATTTTCGGTTACGTGTATTCGATGACGTAGGTGATCTCGCGACGCTCGAACGGCGGATCGTCGGGGAGACGGCTCCTCCACCGAAGCGTCTCCGAGCCGGTCCATCCGTAATCGTCGACCGCCGTCAACGCTTTGTTTTCGCGCAGCGGAACCGCCACTTCGGACTCGTCGATGCGGCTGAGTCGAACGAGATGGATCTCGTTCTCGATGCTCGATCGGAAGATGCGCTCACCACCATTCCAGTCGCCGTCGAACACGATGGAATGCCGCTCCTCGACATGGAAGCCGTCCGTCGGCGTCGAGATGGCGCCGTGACCGCACAGCCGCGCCCATCGCAGCGTGCGCGATTGAGCGGATGCGCCAGAGGCGCCGAACACGCACGAACAGCGTGGCGAGAATCGTCCACTTCACGCCGGCCGGCCAGCGCATTACGCCTTCATGCCCCAGCCGCTCCGGTAGCTGCGCGTCAGGATCTGGTCGGCTTCGCGCTTGCGCGGGAACGACAGCGTTTTCGCGTCGAACTCGAGTGCCTCGCCAGGGAAATGGGCGGCGACGTTGCCGATGATCACCGATTCGGTGAGCGGGCCCGCATAGTCGAAGCTCGCGCAGAGCACTTGTCCTTCCGCCGGCCAGCACGACGTCGACGAACTCGGCATAGTGATCGCGTTCCGGCAGCTCGAACTGCGGCAGGGCGGCCATCTTCGACTCCGGCAGGACGAACGGCTCGGCGCGGCCATGCGGCAGCACGAGCAGGCCCTCGGTCCCGACGACGACGCTGCCCTGGTCCGGAAAGCGGGCGCCGATGGGCTCGCGGATCGCGTCGGGCGGCAGCTCGCCGCCGTCGTACCACCAGATGTCAACCGTGCTGCCGGCGGTGTACTCGGTGCCCGGATAGGTCAGCTTCACGCGCGCCTTGGTGGCCCAGCTCTCCTCGCTGGGCGACGGGCCGTATGCGGTGACCGAGACGGAGACGTCAGCTTCAGCGCGCGATACGGCGGGCTGTAGATATGACAACCCATGTCGCCGAGGGTGCCGGTCCCGAATCCGACGCGCCGGCGCCACTCGCCCGGATGATAGATGCCGCTCTTGAACGGCGCGGCGTGCTCACGCCCAGCCAGTCGTCCCAGCCGAACGGCGGCGGGCACCGGGTCGACCGCGTCCGGCAGCGGCTTGTCGTCGCCCCAGTTCTTGTTCGAGAACGTGTGCACTTCGCTGATCTTGCCGACGATGCCGCTGCGCACGAGCGCTTCGCCGTAGCGCTGCACGCGGCTGGAGGACACCTGGATGCCCATCTGCGTCGTCAGGCCGCGGCGGCGCGCGTCTTCGGTGAGCAGGCGCGTCTCCGCGCAGCGTGTTGCAGAGCGGCTTCTGCACGTAGACCGGCTTGCCGAGCTTCATCGCCTCCATCGCGACGGCGCAGTGCATGTGGTCGGGGATCGAGACGTTCACCGAGTCGATGTTCCCGCGCTCCTTCTCGAGCATTTCGCGCCAGTCCTGGTAGACGCGGACCTTGGGGAACAGCTTCTGCATGCGGCTCGATGCGGCAGAGATCGACATCCGCCACCGCGACGAGCTCGAACGCCGGGTGCTTCGCGAACGCGTTCAGATCGGAGAGCGCCTGACCGGCCGCCCCGACGCTGGCGTGACGCAGCGTCGTCGCGCCGAAGGCGCGGGAGGATCGACAGGAAGGGGCTGACCGCCGCGGCGGCCGCGACCGACTGGAGGAAGCGCCGGCGGGACAGGGTGTCTGGGACATATGGAGGAGCCTACAGCCACTCCCGTCCAGCCTCGCAACGGCCTTCTTCCAATGGTCAAGACGGATCTCGCCCGTGCATACTCCGCTGATGACGCGACGCGAGAAGTTGCTGTGGGCTCGATCTCGAGCGGGCAACCGCCATTGAGATCGGGCGCTCGACAAGACACTCCTCCGCCGACTTCGCCCGGCGCTTTCTTTGTCGACCACCTGGATACGCCGTCGCTCCGTCAGAAGTATGCGGCTCACGACGACATCGTCACCTGGACAACCTGGTTCACGTCAACGGCGTGTGGGGCGAGAAGAGCCTTGCCGAGACCGCCGCGGCGGTCGCGCCGGTTGACTCCCTGGTGGCGTCGCATGTCATCGAGCACGTTCCCGACATGGTCAACTTTCTGCAAGAGGTTGCCACGGTCCTGAAAGCCGGCCGGCGATCTCCGCCTGGCCATTCCCGATCGCCGATACACCTTCGATCTGCTGCGAACCGAGACGGTGCTGGCCGACGTGCTGGCGGCGCATCTGGTCAGAGCGCGAATTCCACAGGTCCAGCAGTTGATCGATCATGTTGACAACGTCGTGCCCGTGAACTGCCACCAGCTGTGGGAGGGCACGTTCGACCGAACGGCGATGGTGAAGTTTCACGATCCGGTCGGAGATCGAGCGCCTGGCGCGTGACGTGCTCGACAACCGGAACTATCACGACGTGCACTGCTGGGTCTTCACGCCCGTCACGTTCACGCAGCTGATGACTGCGCCTGGCCGAGCTCGGTTACCACGGGTTCAAGTGCGTGAAGTTGTTCGACACCGAGCGCTTACACCAATGAGTTCATCGTCATTGCCCGGCTCGCGGCCGACAAGAGGCGGAGGCCATCGCGAGCTGGCGGGCGGCGCATGAAGAGCTCGCGAGTGCGGCGGATCGTGACGAAGAGATCGAACGATTGCGGGCGCAGGTGGCCAGTCTCGAGAGGGCGATCGACGAGATGACACAATCGACTTCCTGGCGGATCACCGCGCCGATGCGCGCACTCAAGGGTGTGCTGCGGTGCCCGCTCTAGTTGTGACACAGATGGATGCGCGGCGCGCCGGAGCAGCTCTACAAGAAGGCGGACGCGGGCCGCTGGAAGTCCCGGTCGAGGTCCTGTGCAGACGCGCTCGAGCGCAGCGCTGAAAAAGCCTTCGCCGGCCGATCGCCGTCGGACGGCGAGCTCGATCGCGTAACTTCAACTCACTGCACCTGACCGATCTGGCGCTGGCCTGCGCCTGCGCCATCGGGCATGAGCGACGCCTGGGATCACTTCGTGCGCGAGTTTCGCCCGGGCGATGTATCGAGCGGCGGACGCGATCGACGCGTCGGGCGGCGCTCGAGAAATCGCGGAAGCGCTTTACGCCGAGCTGTTCGGGCTCAAGGAGCGCGACGGCATCCGCCAGTCGGTGTTCCGCTATTTCCACGGACGCAGCAGCCTCGCGACCTGGCTGCGATCCCTGATCGCGCAGCGGCATAGTCGACCGTCATCGCGAAACCCGGCGGCTCGAGCCGTTGCCTGAAGACTGCCTCACCCGCATCGATTCGCAGTCGAGAGCGAAGGCCGATCATCCCGAGCGCGAATCGCTTCGTCACGGCGATGCACGTGGTCCTGTCGGCCGTCGATCGCGCGCGCTCGCGACCGCGCGATCGGCTGCGCCTCGCCTGCTACTATGCGCAGGAGATGACGCTCGCGCAGATCGGCAGGCTGACGCGCGAGCATGAAGCGACCGTCTCGCGGCAGCTCGCGAAGACGCGACGCGCGATCCGCAGCGAGGTCGAGCGGCGGTTGAAGACCGATCAGGGCTTCTCGCCCGGCGAAATCGACGAATGCTTCGAGAGCATCGTCGACGACGCCGGCAACCTCGACCTGGCTGACTGGCTGGACACGAGGCCCTCCGCCAGACGCAAGCGAAGAAATCCGAGGCCGATCGTTCTATGAGTGAGGGACCCCTCATGAGCCGCGATCGCGACCGCAAACTCGAGCAGGCACTGACGCATGAGCTTCGCGCGGCCGGCACGCCGGATCGGGATGCGTGTGTCGACGCGGAAACGCTTGGCGCCTGGGCAGATGGCGGTCTCGAGGCAGGCGCAAATGGCGGTCGGTCGAATGGCACGTCTCGACGTGCGCGCGATGCCAGGCCATCGTCGGCGCAACGGCGCGAACGCGCCCCATGACACCCGGCACCGAGGCGGCCGGCACCTTCTTTCTATGGCGATGGTGGCTGGCGCCCCTCGCCGCGACAGCCGCGGCGGTGACGTTGTGGATGGTCGTGCCCCGACAACGCGACATCCCGGTCGCGCCGCCATCGGCGGCCGCTCCCGCCTCGGAAACGTTCGCGCAGAACCAGCCGAAGAACCGGGCGATCCCGACCGAGCCGTCGCCGGCGAAGCCTGCCGAAGCGCGAGACGCGCTGGACGAGCGCGCCGGGCGCACCAACACTCGCAGACGGCGAACGAAGTTCGCCGTCGAGCGGGCAGATCCTCCGAGAAGAAAGAAGAGAGCGCTCGCCGCGAAGAAGGACAGGGACGCGCGCGAAACAGTCGCAGGACAAAACGTCGTCGCCGCGGGCCGCGGCCGCCGCGCGCTGCTCCCCGAGCGTCCCTGCCGCGGCAGAACTGCAGAAGAAGTGCGCGTGTCGCGCTTGCGCCCGTCGAGATCGTGTCACCAGATCCCTCGCGGCGATGGCGCATCGTCAATGGCGCGATCGAGCGCAGCGAAGACGGCGGCGCGTCGTGGATCGCCGTTGCCACCCCAGCCTGGCGAATCAATCACCGGCGGGACGGCGCGCCGGCGCCTTCGATCTGCTGGCTGATCGGATCGAGCGGCCTGGTGATGGTCACGACCGACGGCCTCGACGTTCGCGCGCGTTCCGCTGCCTCGCGAGGCGTGTCGATCTCGACGGCCGTGCACCGCCACCGACGCGCCGCACCGCCATCAGTCCACCGACGGCAACGATGGCGCGGCGCTTCCGCACCGGACGACTCCGGACGCACCTGGCGCGCAGATTGAGGCGAAATCGCACCGCCTGCAGAAAGCCCGGCATCCCCGTTCTGAAGGAAAGGGCCGACGAACGGCCCGCTTTCAGGGAGCGGTTTCCGATGTCCGCACGCCATTCTCGCCGTCGCGACCGTCGCCGGCGTCATTCTGCTGGCGAGGCCCGGCGCGTATTCGTCGCTGTTCCGCCGGCGCCGAGCCGGATGCGAACCCGCCGATCGCCGAGATCCGCAGTCCGGGCAGGACCTGACGACGACGCTCGACGATCAGTCGGAGTTGTCGCTCACGGTCTACAACTCCGACATCGCGCTGGTGCGCGACGTGCGCAACCTGCAGCTCGCGCGCGGCATCGGCAGACCTGCGGTTCATGGACATCGCCGCGACCGTCAATCCGGCGACGGTGCACTTCCGATCGCTGACCGAGCCGTCGCAGGTGAGCGTGCTCGAGCAGAACTACGAGTACGACCTGCTCGATCCCGACAAGCTGCTGCGCAAGTACGTCGGCCGCGAAGTGACGCTGATGCGCAACGCGCCAGGACGGCGGCACGACGCGGCAGGAAGAAGTGAAGGCGCTGCTCCTCAGCTACAACAACGGCCCGGTGTGGAAGATCGGCAACGAGATCGTCACCGGCCTCGGCGCCGATCACATCCGCTTTCCCGAGCTGCCCGACACGCTCTACTCACGCCCGACGCTGATCTGGACGGTGCAGAACGACGGCGCGGCGCGGCATCGCGTCGAGGCGTCGTATCTCGCGCAGCAGGCTGGCGTGGAACGCCGACTACGTGCTGACCGTCGCGCGCGACGACAAGGCCGCCGATCTCAACGGCTGGGTCACGCTCACCAACAACAGCGGCACCGCGTTCAGGAACGCGAAGCTGCAGCTCGTGGCCGGCGATCTGAATCGCGTGCGCCAGCAACTGAACAAGATGGCGGACGATGGCGGCGGCCGCTCGCGCGCGCTGCGCCGAGAGCAGCATGGCGCAGGAATCGTTCTCCGACTATCACCTCTACACGCTCGGCCGGAAGACGACGATCAACAACAGCCAGACCAAGCAGGTGAGCATGCTCGAACGGCACCGACGTGCCGGTGGTCAAGCGCTACGTGGTGGAGGGACAGAATTACTACTACCACAACCAGCAGCACCCGGGCTCGCCGATCAAGGACTCGGTGCAGGTCTTCTACCAGTTCAAGAACGAGGAGAAGGCGCGGGCTCGGCATGCCGATGCCGGCCGGCGTGCTGCGCGTCTATCAGCAGGACTCGAAGGGCGGCGTGCAGTTCGTCGGCGAGGACCGCATCATGCACACGCCGAAGGACGAGACGCTGAACATCAAGATCGGCAACGCCTTCGACGTCGATCTGCGAGCGGAACCAGATCGACTTCCAGTAGATCGCCAGCAACCCGTCCAATCGTTTCTTCTTCTTCAGCTTCCTGGCTGCTGAGGACCTAACGTTGCGCAACTCACAAGGGCCAGCCAAGCTCAGGCTACAGGTGGATAGTTAGAGTGAATCGAGGCCGATCGTGCAGGCAATCAGCAGGGTCGTGATGAGAATATCAGCTCGTCGCACGCGTGGACGCAGACCTCGCTGTGCCGCGCTGTATCTAGTGTTGCCGGTCGCTGTGTAAAACTGATGGAAAAGCAACGGATGCTCAAGTTTGGAAAACAAAAGCCATGTGGGCGACATTTAACCTAGTTATGAATCCGAGGGGCTTTCGCCCGCTCGGTCTTCCCCCGGCTACGCGCTCTCGCGCCGCTTCGTGGTTCGACTGCGTCTCAAACCGCTCCTGGAGCATATCCGTCCTGAAGGGCGCACAGGCGCGCTCGCGTGCGTCGGCTCGCTCCGCAGAGTCCCGCTGCGCTCGCGCCATGGCTTGAAATTCTTAAGATTGGACACAAGCCGATGAGCTCGGTGCTGTCAGGGTGAGGCACGCCTTCAGCCGTCAGCGCCCTCGCACGGAGCGAAGCCAGCTGAAGTTGTCGCGTGGTGGATGCTGGCCGCGCTGGTGTTCACGGTGATCCTGGACTGCCGGTGGACAAGGCCGGCGGCATTCCGGCCAGCGCGGCTCGGGGCGTCTGGACCTGGGCGCTGTTCTCTATCCTGCTCGCGCGCATCAACCAGCAACTGCGAATGCCGCTGATGCTCTGCCTGGTGATTGCCACGCTCGGGGAATTGTGTCCGTCCTGGTCTGGGGCTTATACGTCTACTGGCTGCACAATCTTCCATTCTTCGTGCCGCCCGGACACGTGCTGCTTTTCACGCTGGGACTGACCTTCGCGCCGCGCCTGCCGCGATGGTCGGTCGTCCTGGTGGCTGCGTTCGCCGCCGCGGTATGGCGTGACGGCATGTCTTGACGTCCACGGACACCTTCAGCTCGGCACTGGCGATTCTGCTCCTGAGTTTCATGGCGTTTGGCCCCAACCGGCGGCTCTACGCGATGATGTTCGTCATCTCCCTGCTGATGGAGCTACCGGCACCTGGATCGGCAACTGGCGTGGTGCCGGACGTCCCCGGCCTGCCGATGTCGAGGCGCGAATCCGCCGCTTCCGCGTCGGCGGACTCTGGCTGCGCGCTCGATCTTACTTCGTGGAGAGTGCCGATCGAGCCTTGCGCAGATGGCGAGCGCGGCGCGACTGCGTGTTCTCGGGTTCTCGTCAGCGAACCGTGACGCGCGCCACGCGCCTGATCGAACTGCCCGGCCTTTCATAGGGACACTATGGCCGTAACACCAGACTGACTCCGTATAACATGTGTCACCTGCCACCAGGGAATCGATCGGGGAGGACGTGGTCATGCGGACTGTCTTGCTGGGACTCGGCCCGGCACTCGTGCTGTCGTCGATGCTCCTGGCGGTCCGAGCGATCGCGTCCTGCCGGCCACCGAGGGCCAGGTCCCGGAAGGCGTCACCGAACACGCAGATCGTCGTCGGCATGTCGGCGCCGTTCAAGGGCGCCTCCCGCAGTCTCGGCATCGAGCTGTACCGCGGCTCGATGGCGTATCTGTCGGAGATCAACCGCGCCGGCGGCGTGCATGGCCGCACGATCGCGCTGAAGGCGCATGACGACGGGTATCAGCCCGATCAAGCGATCAAGAACACCGTGAAGTTGATGTTGGAGGATCAGGGTCTTCCTGCTCTTCGACTATGTGGGCACGCCCACCGTGACCCGGGTCCTGCCGCTCCTGAAGAAATACGACAACCTGCACTTCCGCCTCTTCTTTCCCTTTACCGGCGCGCAACCGCAGCGTGAGCCGCCATACGACAGGCTGGCGTGTCAACCTGCGCGCGTCCTATCGGCAGGAAACCGAAGGGCTGGTCGCCAACTTCCAGTCGATCGGGCGCTCGCGGATCGCCGTCTTCTACCAGGCCGATGCCTACGGGCGCAGCGGGTAGTCAGCAGATGTGAACGTCGAACAGCTGGCCAC
>ERZ1370068.3536-contig-2649_pt1 | contig 25226 bp, 47 predicted proteins | sample MGYA00561227_ERZ1370068 | MGnify/ENA primary metagenome ERZ1370068 (study PRJEB38410, sample SAMEA6850437) | metagenome | study: Metagenomic assessment of the ecological functions of the soil: analysis of the soil microbiota associated with the...
TAGTTACGTATTGCTGGATCGAGCAAATTATGGCCTCGATCTCGCAAGAAAGCTGCGCATTGTTTTTGCATCCAGCATATGCATGTTGCCGGCGTGATGATCGCGCAAGAGAATTTGCCGCCACTAGCAAGGCTTTCGGCCGGTCCGTCACACAGAACAGATACGCCAGAAATTCGGCCTCGTCGCCGATGAGATTGCGAATGGTCATGCGGTCGACGAGCGGCCATGCGCTTTTTCGGAAATGCCGCGTGCCATAGATGCTGGTGAAACAGCGTCCAGCGAGACGCACTTGCTCGGATGCACCCCACTCGCGCAATAGTTCATGCGTGCCGATGAGGTGCTTCGTACAGGCTGCGCCCGCTATGACGGATGTTGCCCGCATGCGCCTCGCCGAGCAGGAATTGCCGGTATTTTCCCTCAATCATCAGGCGCCTCGGCGGTCAAGTCCTCCTCGGTGGGATTGAGCTAAGGTCTTAAACATCAGCGTCACCCGCAGCACCGGACAAGTGCGCGACACGCCGCGCGCGACGTGCGGTGCGTTGCCGGCAAACACCACGAGCCGATTCGGCTTAGGGTACACCGAGGCCACGATATCGCTCTTGTCGTCGTTGAAGATGACGGTCTCGCCAGCCCACCTCGGATACCATGCCGGGTGCGAATAATACACCGACGTAAAGCCGCGATCTGACTTGCTGTCGATGTGGATAGTGCCGTCCGAGCCATAGGTGGTGCCATTGGCGTAGCAGCGGATGAGGCGTGTGGCCCGGAAACAGCGACAGCCCTTTCCATAGCCCGTGCAGAAACGGGACACGTCTGTGCCAGCTCGACGGCGCAGTCGTAGGCTAAAGCCTTGCCGTTGCCGGTGGTCTTTTTATAGCCCGCGAAATGCCGGTGCCAGAAGCGGAAGATGTCGGCCTTCGAGGACGAGCGCCAACCGAACGTCCAGCCGCCGTGCATCAGGAAATTGAACACGGCGCGCTGCGTCTCGAGCATTGAGCAGATCGTCCACGACGAAGACGCCAAGCGGCGCTGCCGCCGGCAATGGCAGCGTGCGAGCGCGCAACAGACATCAGCGCCTCTTATCCGCTCTTATCCGCATTCCTGGTCTCGACCGGCGGTACGGTGAATTTCGAAGTCGACCGGATCACTGTGCAGCGTGCCGTTGCGCACGTAGACCTGCACCGTCGTAGGCGCGCCCCACAGGCTCGGCTTGACGCCGGTCGAGAGCGTGCCGTCCTCGTTAAGCTGTGGTCGGCCTCGTTCGTGGTCGGCGAAATAGATCGTGCTGTGCTCGGCGAAGCCCCTCGCCCGTCACATGCAGATCGGAGTCGGCGTCGCCGATCGCGCACGACGCCGGGGCAAGTGCCGTGATCGAAGGCTTCACCGCGCCAGTGACCTCCTCGAAGGCCGGAGTGCCAGGCTCGTTGATCGACGTGGGGCATTTCATCCTCCTCCGACTGCGCTGAAATACGCGATCATTGCGAAGCAGCAGCGCGACGACAACAATCGTGACCGCCCATGCGATCATGCCGTCCCGTCTGCTCATGTCCAGAGCTCATGTCCAGGTGAAGGTTTGAGCGGTGGTTGTGACTGCATTCCCAGTCACCACCGTGATCGGCCAGGTGCCCGCCGTAGCCTTCTTGGGCATGGTCGCCGTCAACGTAGTCGCTCGAGACAAATACGGTCCGGGATCGGCACGCCGTTGGCGTAGACGACCGACTGCGAATTGAAGCCTACGCCGGTCACCGCCGTGAGCGCCGTCGTGCCGGTGCCTGAGACCGCCGTGGTCGGCGCAATAGTCGTCAGCGTCGGATTGACCAGCGGCGATAGGCTTGAGGCGTGCTGCGCATTGGGCGCATTGGCGACGCCGGTAAAGCTGCCGAGGTCCGACGCCAGTGATCAGCGGACCGCCTGCGGCGCCTTCCGCCCAGGCCGGCGTCTGCCCGGTCGGGATGAGGGTCGCGGCCGATCCTGGCACGAGCACTGCCGCCGAATAGATCTGCGTAACCGAGGCTTCGGTGCCAGCGCCCTCGTGCGCAACGGATGTCGAAGCTGGTACGGCGCCGCCCCTGTTAGGCGCGGGCGGGGTGAGGCCTCCGGGGCCGGGATAGGTATTCTCGGTGCCGCCCGAGGTGGCGCCGGTGCCGGAGAGGCGAGCGCGGCCAGAGTATTGGCGTCGAAGAGAATCCGCGACGCTGGCGTCACGTCCGAGAAGTACGGCCCCGGGCTCGGATTGACGCCGTGAGGGCGACTGCGGCCGCTCGTCGACTGCCAGCGTCGAGGCATTGGCGCCGCTCCTGGCCGCCGTCAGATTGAACGGATTGGCATAATTGGTCTTAGTGAAATTCGGCGGATTCGGCGGGGTGGCCCCGGTGCAGGTGAAGTTGGTTCGGCGGGGTCGGCGAGGGAGGTGTGACCGTCAGTGCGCTCTGTGCCATCGTCGGCTCCTATTGCTGCTGCTCTCGATTGTAAGCGATCCTGCGCGGCGAGCGCGCCCGTAGTCGCCCCGCCGGCGACAAACAATGGAAAGCCTTTGCGCAAGGCCTCGCCTCGCGCAGCGCGGGCGTGATCGGGAGTGGTATGGACGATGTGCATTTTATCTTGAATTGCACCTAATGCATCTTCCACCGCGTTACCTGTAGGATGAGTCCCCGTTCCAGGAAACCCTTCAGACATTTCTGCCCGCCCGACCTGCGCGCCGTACTTCTTGCCGAGCTTGTTGGCGGCGGCGGGCAGCATCTTGTCGTAGAAGCCCCTTCATGCCCTCGCCGCCAACTTGAAGATCAATACCTTCGAGAATTTGCTCGTCACCTGACATGATTTTGTCCGCTACTTCCTTACCGACTACATCAGATAGAGGCTTGCCTTTGAAATCAGCGTGTGGGGAATTGTCGATAATTCCATTTTTATCGACGCCCACTTCGATGCGGCTTGGTCCACGTCCAGGTGCCATGTTGATCAAGACACTTCGCGTTTTGTCACCCGTCACCATATCAGTACGCGGCGAGACATGAATTGAGTTAACCTGCTGGCTCAGATCATATCTTGCATTCTGCACGCTCCCCGGCGTCCATGCGAGCTGGTCGTAGCCGCCCTCGGCCCGCGTCGCGGATCAGACCTTTAGGCCGACCGAGCCCCAGTCTTCCGATCTCTTAAACGGAAAATCTGGAATGCCTAACGTCTTCGGAAATTCAGGATCGCTCATCAAAGCGCCAACCCGATCGGTGAATTCCTTAGTACCCTTTGCAGACCCTCGGGTTTCGGCTTGCGCGCGCGCACCCTGAAAAATTTTCTGCCCCCCAGTCGCTTTGTATTTCCTCGGCAAACAACGTCTTTTGTTGTTGATGATACGGTCGTTAGTGCGGGGTGGACGACGATAGTTGGGCTCGTCGAAGTGGCCGCCGGTGAAGGGCTGCGTGCCAGATTGTATCTTCAAATTGTTTTTGCACATATGGTATTCCGACTGTTCTAGCTAAATGCTCGGATCGCCATTTTGCAGGTGTATCGCCAAAGCCTTTAAGAAGTGAACCATCTGGAAGTCTGATGCTATAACCCCCAGCATTTTCAACGACAGTAAAGCCACCTTCATATTTTTGCGGCAGCGTCCGCAGCGTCTCGCGGTAGTTCTCGCCGCCGGGAGCTGCCATTGGGCGAATTTTGGACCGCCAGAAACATTTCCTGAGAAATTTTCTCCGCCCTCATGTGCGCGAATCAAACTATTGACCTCTGCCAGCGTTTCCGGCCCGCTGCCGCTATATACATCCGGGTTGGCAGCAACAATTCCGGGCCGATCTGGATGAATTCCAGGACCTGATAATGCCCAGAGCCAGCGTCCTTGCTCGGCCTCATAAACTTTCCCGGAGCTTGATTGAATCTTCAAACTATGTGTTCCATCCTCAAATGTATTAGAGAGAATTTGATATTGCGGAATGTCTCTTGTTGTTTTCACCACCTCCCCGAGATTGACCTTGTTGGCCGCGATGTAGTCCGCCACCGCCTCGCCTGGGGACCGCGCCCTGCTGCGCGGGCCAGCCAAGGCTCGATCCCGAGCCGCTGCAGCTCTTCCGGCTTGACGCCCGGCGCGTTGCGCAGCGTGCCGAGCCATTGCGGGCCGGGCGCCGCCGCCTGCTTGGCGCCGGCCACCGTCTGCTCGGCGGCCGAATAGAATGGCGCAGCCAATTCGCCCATCTTTGGCTCCGGCTGCGGATAACTCATCTTGCCGCCGCCGGCGCCCAGTCCAATGCGGCCGGGCGCGCCCATGCTGCCAAAGCCCGTCACATGCAAGGCCGTCTCGCGCGCGCGATTGGCCAGCTCGTCCAGTTGATCCTGCCGAAACTGATCGCGCTCGGACCATTGCCCCGGCACTTCGGGCGTGACCCGATAGCGCGATCGCCCCCGTAGCAAGTCGACCGGCGTCTTGACCAGATCGGCAAGCTCGCCCGCCTTGGCCGCGATGGCACGATTGACCGGATGCTGCGGATTGTTGACGAGGCCGAAGGACGGCGGCGGAATGAGCTGATCGGGCGCCCGCGGCGCCTCGCCTCGCCGAGGTAATCTCGAACGACTTCGCCGGCGCCATCTTCCATCTGCGGGCGCACCGTGATGCGCGCCACCGGCGGGTGTTCTCGGCCAACGTGCCCATTGGAGATGGCGGCCATTGTGGCTCCTCGTCCGCGCCGTAACCGTCCTGCGCCGCCAGCGCGCCCGGATACCACGAAGGCCGATCCTGCGGCATCAAAGATATTCTCTGCGAGCGATGGTAATCGCTCGGGTGCAGGATGGACCGATCGCGCGAGGTCGCACTTCCCGACAGCATCGGGCGCCACCGCGCCGTCCAGGGATCGCGGCCTGATGTCGGCACAAAATCCGCCCCGGTGGCGGCACTGCCACGGGCATCATCTGCGGCCAGCCGAAGCCGGCGTCATCGCTCGTACTTGCTCTGATCAAACAGGCTTCCCATCGGCCGTGCGCGCGGCAGCCTGCGCGTCGAGCGGATTGTAGTCGCTCTGATCGTAGACCATCGCTCACGTCCACAATTCGCGCAGCACGAACGCGATCAGCAGCATCGCCACAAACGTCACGCCGCCTTTGAGCGCGCCGATCCATCCGTAAAGATAGCCGTAATAGCCCGCGCAGAAAAGTCCGAGCACGAGCAACAGTACATCGATGCGGCGCGCGTCGATGCGCTCCGTGTAGTGGCACGTTGAGCCAGTCGAGGATTTTTGCCGTCACGATCGCCTGCTCAAGACGGACGTCGTCCTTATTGCGCCAGTAATGGCGCGGGCGCGTCCGGTCGTCAAGACCTCGTCAGGCTGCGCGAGCGGCGGCGGCGCCAGTTAAGCGCCCCAGAGCGCCAAGGCACCTGCGATCATACTGGGAATGCCAGTGCCCCATAATCGGTCCCGGCACAGCCAGCGTCTGATTGAACAGCACGAAACCGTTCGGCGCCGTCATTGGTCGCCATGCAGCCGGGACTGTCAGAAGGTGCCAGGACCTATGGTCCCGCAGCCCAAGATCGCGGAGAGCCCGACAGTGAAGTTAGACGAGCCCGCGAGCGTGAGCATGGTGTTGAATTGCGCACGCTCCGCGGGCGTTCAACCCGAAGTCGAAGATCGCGTTGCCATTCCCCTGTTGCAAGGCCAAGATAGCGGCCGAGAAATCAATCGGGGATGTGCCAAGGCCTGCCGTAAACACCAGTCCCCCAGTCGCATTCCAAACGGTGAGCCGCATGGCATCGAGCGTGATGCCAGTGCCGCCTGTCTGATTGGAATTAAAGCCGATGCCGACATTAAAGCCGGAGGTCCAGCCCAGCGATCCGATCGTTGGGGTGCCGCCCTTCATCGGCCCCGCCGATGAGCCTCGTCCTGCAATACATTCCCAAACAGATGCGCGCCGAACTCAATGCCAGAATTCTGCAGCGTCAGCGCGCGATTGACGTTACCGAAGCCCGAGGCTCCGACGTCGACGAACGAGCCGAGATACGTCGCCCGCCTCGAAGAGGACGATATCGGCGCGCGCGGAGCGGACAGGGCAAAGTCAGCGCCGCGGCAGCGGCGAGAAGGGCGCTCCTGAGGTCTGCGCGAAGGATCATTGGGGATTTCTCCGGTGAAGGGGATAGCATTGCGGACTGCTTCGCCCGTCCCGTCGAGAGGTATTTTCTGGACAAACTTTACGGCGCAAACTCCGGCGGTGGCGCACCTGTGCCGCGGCCGCGCGCTCGGCCCCGCGCGCCGCCATGTCGGTCTGCTTCGCTCTGCGCTGCGGCTTCGCCATCGCGGCCTTCTGCGCGTTGATGGCCATGTCGCACGCTGCCGCCGATCAACTCCGCCTGGTGCGCCTCGCGCTCGGTCATGGCCTTTGATTGGTCTGTGCCGCCTTAGCCGCGTCGTCGTTCATGCTTGCTCTGCAGCTTGGCGAATTCGATCTGCTGCTGGCTCTGGATCTTCATCTTTCGTGCTGGTCTTTCATCTGCAGCTCGGCCTGCCGCAACGCGACGTCGGCCTGATTCTGTCCATGATCGACTTTTGCTTGAGCTGCTCGATCTGCAATGCCGTCTTGTTGGCTGCCGTCGTCGGATCGTCGCCCCTTTGTCTGCTCGCCCTAGTCTTGAGCTGCCGCTCGACATATCCGTCGATCGAATTGTCGAGCCGAGCGGCTGGCGCGGAAGGCCGAGGTCGAGAACTTCAAGATGTCGCCGCACACCCGGCGGCGCCGATCGGCCGCGATCATTTGCCCGAGCAGCGGCGATGATGCCGGCGAGCGCGGTGACGAATTCCGTGCGCCGCTGCTTCTCGGCATTCTCGTCCGCCATGATCGTGCTATCAGTCTCGATGTCGAGCACGAAGGCACGCGCGCGATGGTCGTGCAGAAAGTCAAGCACCTGCTCGATCGACGGCTTCGGCAGCGTCTTTTCGATCTCGGCTTGATTTGCTGCACTTGCTGCTGCACGCCTTGCAGCATCGCATTGGCCTGGTCTGGATTTTGCGCCACCAGTTGCTGAACCTGCGGCAAAGTTTGCGCTCTGCTGCATCTGCCGCATCAGCATCTGAGCCTTGCTGCTGCAAGCGTACCACTGTCTGCCGCACCATGTCGCGCGTCGGCAGTTGCGTCTGGCGACATCTCAATCAATGTTTCGGCCTCAAATTTCTCGCACATGATATCGAACGCAGATCGCCACCAGGTCCCTAGCAATTCGCACCAGTTCATATTGCTTGTCGCGGGTGCGGCTGCTTCCGTATTGCCGTTTTGAATTGCTGCGCGCCGAGCGTCTCGCTGCGGATTGGTGGCGCCGCGCATGATGTCCGACAAGCCCATGATCTGATAAATGTCGTCGATGATTTGCTTGCGTTCTGCGATCAGCGCCGTAATGCATCCCGCAATCTGCTCGATCGGCATCCAGATGATGACCTCCTTGGAGCCGCCGAACGCCGCCCAGTCGATGATCGGCACCATGACCACGCCCGGCGTGTTGGTCTTCAGCGCGGTCTGGACTGCGTCGGCCGTCTCGCCGCCGCCGGCTGGATAGAAGCCCTTCATCTGCAGCGCATCGGACAGCGCATGGATCCGCCCGGTGAGCAAATTCACCTCGTCGAGCTGGTCCTTGTACTGCAGGACGTCCGGGACCGGCACCAACGTATACCGCGCTGCAAGGTGCCGTAGGCCGGCTGCGGGCACGGGAAGAAGCCCGCCAGATCAAGGTGCGGGTCGGCCTCGTCGAGGATGTCTTCGCATCCTTGCGCCACCCACACCACGCGGCGCTCGCCCTTGTGCCAGATTTCCCAGAACTTGGCGCGCTCGCGCTCGTCGGCGCCGCCACTGCGCCTGGCTGTCCTTGTCGACGCGATACTCGGCATCTTGATAGGCAGTCGCCGGAATGCTTGTAGAAGCGCTCGCGCGCCTGCGACCGCGTCAGATAGCTTGCGCGCCGCCACCCACGTCACCTCGTACCAGCAGCGCGAGATCGAATGCAGAAAGTCGCGCCGGTGCTTGAAGTCGATGCAGATCTTGCTCGGTGGCATAGTAGCCTTGCCGCTTCTGGCGCTCTCGTAGCGCACCCATGCCACGCCGCGGCCGAGCAGCGCCGACGTCGTCTCTGATCTGCTTCATGACATCATTGATGTTAGGCGAGATCGAAGGCCACGATGTTGCAGCGCTCCGAGCATTTCGCTCGCCGCCTGATAGATCGGTCTGCCGGTCCTTGAATTTGGGCGCCACGACGGGGACCGGCGCCTTGGCATAAATCGCAGGCTTTAATACTTCACAGTTGGCCCAAAACATTTGGAATTCGCGATTGCGCGCCACGTTGGCGAGCCGTTCGAGCGAGGCAAGAAGCTGATCAATTTTATCACAATGGTCATTCCACTTCTCAAAGGCAGCTTCGCTCTCCTCCAGAAGATTGAGCCAAGCTAAAGACTTGCGCGGGCTCAACCGCGGGATCAAATTCCATCTCGTCGTGCCGCAGGTCGTCCTCGGTGCGGAGGCTTGTCTTGATACGGCGTCGTCAACCATGCTTGCCCCGGTACTGTGGCGCTTCGGCGCCTTGCCGGTCCGTTCGGCCTGCATCAATTGCCACCGGCCAAGCGCGGCCTGCAGGTCAGGCTCGCGCCCATCGATCAATCGCCAATGCCAGCCAGAAACCAGTCATAAACCTCGCCGTGCTCGTCGAGCGCAGGATATTGCTTGTCGTTGTCGTTGGCCGGCGGTGTGTCAGCCATGACGTTACTCTTTTTGTTGGTGCGCAACGAAATCGCGCTTGCCTGTGACGACATCCATCGGCTGCGTGCCGCCGCTTTGCACCCATTTCAGCGCCGCATACATGCCGTAAAGAATGTCATACTCGTTGCTGTCGCGGCGTGTTCCGCCCATCGCGGCGCGTATCCAGACTAAGCTCGTGCTCGATCTCGCTCGGGCGTCGCGCTCATAGCCAAATTCCGATTTTCATTATTGCCTCACAGTTGGATGCCACGTCGCGGCGTGTCGTCTGGCGGCGGGATGTGCCAGCCTTCGGGCGCCGGCAGTTTGATCTCGCGCAATGGTGCCTGCCGCCATGACAGTGAAAGATAGCGAAAACTGTCGGCGATGTCAGTCGAACCAGTCCTCAACGGCCGACTTCTTAAATGTCTTTTTCTCGTCGTCCCATTCCCTTCTATATTGCTCTAAGCCACCAAGTCCCGGCAGATCGCCCTCGTCGCAGCGCGGATGAAACACGCACAGCGGCAATGTCCTGCGCACCGCATTGCGGCCGTCATCGAGCGAGGCGTCGGGCGCGAGCTGCGGGCTTAAACCCAGCCGCGCCATGGTCTCGACGCGCGTCCTGCCCGTGCCCATCTCGCGCACCTTGGCATCGTGCGGCACAAAGTCGGTGCCGAGGGTCCAGCCGCGTTTGGTGTAGAGGCGCTCGATGTCGCTCGGCGTAGTGCTCGAAGCCGACGCCGGAGCCGACAGTAGTGGTCGAGAATATACAATTGACTGCCGACCAACGCAGAAGAACCAGATGCTGGTGGAATGGCCCTACGCCCAGATCCCAGGCGCGCGAGACCGGCGTGCCGGCCGGCGGCTCGATCGGCGTGACGCGACCCTCGCTGCGCACGTCCGCCATTTCGCGCGCGTAGAAACTACCGAGCACGCTCGCCTGCCAGTCGCAAAGCATTTCCTGGCGATAGAGCGCGGTCCACCGATCGATCTGCCATAGAGCGCGCACATTTCGCTTGAGCGTCTCAACGAGTTGCTCGCGCGTGAGCATCCGGTGTCCTCGGCCGTGAGCAACTCACAGAACCAGCCGGGCGCGTGCTGCGCGTGCTTGTACATTTCATGAGCGTGATTTCTGCCGCGCGGCGTCGAAATGAACAGCGCCCAGCCATTGTTTTCTTCGATCGTCGGCCTGCGCGTAGCCCCAGGCGTTCGGATTGGCCAGCGCGAATTCGCGAGAACACGATTCCAGCCATGCTGGAGCCGACTAGCGAAGTGTCGTAATTGTCCGAGCCGACCACGTTGAAAGTCGAGCCATTGTGGAAGCGCAGGAACATGGAATGGTCGTTGGTGTTCGCGCGCATGGACTGCGGGAATGCCTCGTCGATGCGCCTGATGCCGCTATGTGGATTCACCGCGGCCCATACGACGCGCCGGCCCTGCTCAAATTCCGGTAAGCAATAAAAATAATTGCCGGGCCGGGTCACGCGCGAAACTGCGACATGATGCAGGCACACCTCGTCCTTACCCGCTCTGCGGTGCCACACCGCCATGGCCCGCTTGCCACCGTCGCGCAGATAGTCCCACAGCCGCATCTGGTGCCAGCGCGGCAGCCAGCCGTTGTGCGGGATCTGGATGTCGGTCATGGCTTATAGTCCGGGTTAGTTTCGGCGAGCGGCTTCGTCCACATTTCATCCCATTCCGATTTTCCTCCGAATAGCGGCCCGAGATCAATCGGCTTGCCTGCATTGCGCGCCTTGGCGCTCTCGCGCGCACGCTCGTCAGGTCCCGCCGTCATTGCGAGCCGCATACGCCGGCGGATGTCGTCGCAGTATTCGGCCTCGCGCTCGATCAGGATCGCTCGCATGCCCTCGCGCCATGCCGCCTCGCCAGTCGTACCAGTGCCGGCGAAGCAGTCCAAAACTGTGCCACCAGGAGGACAAATTAATCTGACGAGGTATTGCATCAGGTCGAGCGGCTTGACGGTCGGATGCCTGGAGCCGATGCGGTCGTCGCTGTCGGCCTTTGCCGTGTAGAAGAAACGGGCGGCAGAGCCGGAGTCGCCACGCGGCTCGAATGCATAGCGCGTCAACGGCCCAGCCAATACTTGCGAGAAAGTGCCGGATGGCTCTGTGCCACGCAACGCGCCTTGTTGCCCTGCACTTTCAGGAAACCCCGCCACGACTTCCGCGCTGCCGTCGTGGATGACGTTGGCGGGCCAGCGGCCGTTCTTGTGCTTGCTCATACCGCATAAAAGTGCGTTCGCCGATCTTTCCATCCCGCCTGGCTCAATCGCACCAGCGAGATAATTTCTAGTCGCTGTTATGGTCTCATCCGTTGCAACCCCTACATCCATCCATATTCAGCGCCCCCGTTCCCCAGCGCGAGCACGTTGGCCGCAACGGTGCCCTCGCTCAGCGGCTTGCGCGCGAGCACAAGCGGCTCGTGGCTCGGCTTCAAAGCTGTCCCAAAGCCGGACCATTCGCGGGCGGCGGCGGTGGCTGGGGTATATAGAAATTGTTCACGGTCGGGCGACCCGCTAAGATTTACGGATTGTCCAGACTGCGCAGACCCACGATTAGCGAATGGATGAGCACCGACAACCTCCCGCTCCGCTCCTGCCGCCCGGTCAATCTGTTTTGAAACGTCCAAACTTTTTGGAAATCCCGATCCGTAAATCCATTGTATTTGATCGCGTATCTCGAAGCCCGCGTCCTCGATAGCGCAGGCCATGCGGTGATAAGTGCGTGTGCCTCCAGAGCTGAGCAAAATGGGCTCCGGGCTTGAGGACGCGGTAGACCTCGCGCCACACATCTGGACGGAACGCGATCGTCGCCGCCGTCCCATTGCTTCTGCCCATGAAACCGACCAGACGCACCTGTTAGTCCCGGCATATCTACCAGGAAAGGCGCTGCGCACTCGTCGCCACCCTTGGCTAGTCAGATGATACGGCGGATCGGTCACGCACGCATCGACCGAGTTCTCCGCCAGCGTCGGCAGCACGTCGAGGCAGTCGCCCTGCAAGATGCGCACAGTCATTTCTCGCCCTTGGGCTTGCCTTCGTGGATATGGCGCACGACCAGAATGCGATCGTGCCATCAGGCTCGGTTCCGACATGCTTGAGCTGTTCGTGATGGCTTGCCGTGGCCGTAGCCGAGCAGCATGATTTCGATGGCGCGAATTGCAACGCTTGGCTCTGAGGCAGGCGATACGGCACAGCCTGACGCGCCTGCGCACGTTGGCTCTCGGTATAGGCTCGGCAGAGGCTGTCGAGGTCGATCTCTTTAGGGGAAGCTGCTTTTACCCCTGCTTCTGAATGACTTCTGGCCATTACGGTGGTGGATACCCCTCCTGTTTTGCGGCCCAGAATGGCGGCGGAAGGCCTGGTTTCACGTGAAATTCCTCTCAGCTTTGGTTTTCCTTGCTCCAAAGTTTCTGTCAAAGCCATTGATCTTCCGGGTGAGAAAAGGAAATTTGAACCGTTTCTTTAAAAGCGCAATGGATCAATTGGTTACGAAGTGCCCTATCGTTCATTTTCTGATTTCCGTTCTTCATTTGATCTCAACATCTGCCCGATCACCTTCCGGGAAAAGAGGCAGGCCAACTCTTCCGGTGCCAGCTCAGATCATTCAGAAACTTTGACAGCGGAACTAACTCGCCCCGTTCGCTGCCCGATGCTGCCGACCTCCATCTCGTCCGGCCTGTCTGTGCCGTAGAGCCACGACTGCGACTGCCGACGCGCACCAATGGATCGGCGACGGCGGGCGTCGTTGCCGCCAACTGCGGCCGCGCTAACGCCGAACCAAAGAAACTCCCTCCAGGTCAAGCATCGACATCCTCGTCACTCCCTCCTCGAACATCTCATCGCCCGCCATCGGTTATGGACCCGTTTCCGAGGTTTTCGGTTTTTCGTTCTCCGAAAGTTCGCTCCAGGTGATAGACGGCCGCGACCGCGTTTTCCTTCTGCAGCGAGAACCGGCAATAGCGCGCCACCATCGGCTCCGACATTCCGACCATGTCGGCGATCTGCGGCACCGTGGCGCCGGCGCGCCGCAGCCGCACGCACGCCGTGCCGCGCAGGCCAGTGCAGGAACAAGCCCGCGCTCGTTGCAGCGCGCCAAGCGCCTTGTTGTGCTCGATCTCCCAGCTCCACGCGTGCGACAGCGCCTCGCGCGGCCACGGGTGGCCGTCGGGCTTGGTGAGGTACGGTCCCGGCCGGCGCTCCCAGGTCGCCATGGCGGCGGCGAGCGGCGCCGTGATCGGCACCCACACCTGGCGGCCGGTTTTCTTCTGCGTGACGTTGATGCCGTCGCGGCCCTTGAAGGTCTCGATGTCGGTCGGGCCCATGCGGATGAGGTCGAGAACACGCTGGCCGGTATTGGCGCCGAGCGTGACGGCGCGGGCGAGGTCGGCGCGGGCGTGCGCCTCGGCAAGCGCGACCTTCGGCATCCGTCCAGGGCAGATGGCCGCCCTGCGGCCGCCCGGTCTCGACGCCGGTCATGATCTGGCGCGGCAAGAGATCGCGCACGATCGCCCACTTTCTCAAGTTGCTTGAGCACCGAATAGGCGACCGCCTGCTTGCCGGGACGGCCGCTCAGGCCGTCGAGATAGGCTTGCACGAGCGCGGGCCTGATTTCGTGCAGCGACACCGGGCCGAGCGTATCGGGACGCGACGCAAAGCGGAGCTCGCGGCCCCAGACTTCCCGCGTGCCGGCCGAGTAGCCGGTGAACTTCGGCGACGCCATGTAGACCCGCACCAGCGCGGCAAAGCAGTCCTCAGTGATCCGCATGACCTTCGGCCGCTCGCCGGGTGGACTCGCGAATCCTGTCGGCTTCCGCATCGGGTGACCCTCCGGCTTTGCCGTTGGCAAGATACTCCTCGACCTCGGCCCATTTCCACATGAGCTTATGCCCGCGCTTGCGCGGCTGGCGGCAGGATGCCTTTCGCGGCCCAAGTCTCGACCGTGGTCGACGAGGCGCAAATCTCATGACACAGGCGCGCCATGTCGACCCAGCGCGGCATGTGATCGAATTTGTCGTTCTCGGTCATCGGTAGTTCTGCCGCTTCTTGGCCTCGACTTCATCGAGGTAGGGCGAACTCAATTTCACTCGCTTGCTTGCTTGCTCGGCGACCTCTTGCTTATCCACACTGTCCACAGGGGGCCTCGCGCGGCTCCAGTACTCAGAGATGAAGTATTCTTAATAGGTGTAGGTGTAGGAGTGTGGGTACACTGCCCGCCATATGCGGGCCTGCATAAGGCTGGCTTACCTCTTTTCTTTTTCCACATGGACTTAGCGGCAACGCTCCGCAAATACGAGGAGCGCGTAACGAAGTTATATTCTTTTGAAAGCCGCTTCTGAGTGATCCAGTTTCCCTCTATTCCGGGCGAATTCCGATATGATCGGCCAAAGTTCAACCTGCACCTCCTCAGGCGTCATACGCAGATGCTTGCCGAGCCACGCGTCGTCATTGGGAACCCGGCACCCTGGCGAACGCCACATCAGCACGAGCAGGTCATGATAGGTCCCGCGCTCAGAAGCCGCGTGAGATGATTGGTGGCAGCCACCCAAGCATCGGTGAATAGCGGCAGGCTGGAGATTGGCTCACGTGCGCGCTCAAATTCGAAGAGCGGCAATCCCTCAATATCATTGAGAAGTTGAGCGGGCTGTTTGGCCTCGATCAACGTTGGCACCTCTACTGCCCTGAGATGCGCATCGCATCAGTAAGCGCGGCGAATAACACCGAAATTGGAATCGGAATGCTCACTGTCGTCCATCCCTTATTGAGGGATCGCCTTTCGGGATACCGTTCAATCCAGTCTCGGCCCTTTTCACGCCACGCGCGTTGTGGAGTGTCAGTGTCGGAAACAAATAGCAGGTGGCGATCGGAACGAATGCATATGCTATGAAATCGCAAGCAAGTGGTTTTTCGAATCCAGCCCGCGATTTTGCGTTCCTCATCCGGACCAGCGCTCAAGCAAAATGTCCGGCCATACTTTTTCGCGCACTTTCTCATCAACAGTGATCGTCTTGCCGCTCGACAACGTAAGCACACGATCAATGCCGCCACGTTGAGCCCAGCCATCCTTACGCACGTTGGTCATCGACAACAAATCTGGAAAGGCTCCCCGATAGACATCAGTCCACCATGAGAGCATTGTCGAATGATTGAGAAAACGCCAAGCGTTCCTCAAATGAATGAACCCGACTCGCCTAACGCCACCATTACTTATTCGGCCGCTGCTTGATTACCCCATGCGGATCCATAAGTCGCGCTGTTCCGGCGCGGCGACCAAATAGTTCAATCTTCCGAACGCCCGGATACATGCGGTCGAGAATCTCATAGAAGAGAGTCGGCTTGGCGCTATGTTCAAGCCGCGGCGCCTGCTGCACCAGATCAGGTCGCGCGTCGACAGCCGGCGGCGGAAGCTCGCCGCGCTTTGCGATCAAAAGAGATAATCGTGCTTTTCGCGGACATGATAGCCCATGCCTATCTTGTCTTTGACCCACCATATCGGTGCGATAGTTGAAGCCCCAAGCGTCGAGCACCTGTATGCACTCGGCGAGCTTCGGTGGGGTGGCCCATAGAACAGCCACTGCGTTTTCGTGCGCAATGGCAGCCACCGGCAGCGCGCAAATTTGCTCTAGAGTCATTGTCGGGTAATGGTTTTCAATCGAACGGTTTGAGCCGCCCATGGGCGGGTTCTCATATTGCCAAGGCGGATCGGCGTGAGAGCACAACAAATTTGCCGAGCGCGAGCGCGTCAAGTTCGACTTGTTTGCGTGCGCGCGAATGCAGCCGCTTGGGCAATGGCTGCCTTCAACTGGTTCGATGACCAAGGCTTGCCGTCCTCGCCTTCGACAGCACGCGCCAGCCGCGCTGTTGGGCGGGCGATAGATCAGCAACATGACGATGATGCGTCCAAGTCAAATTCTCATAACGTTGATTTGGATCAACATTGTTTAGCTACGTAGCCGTACACTCTCACTGTTTGAATTCCATCTCCGCCAGCGGCTGTCCTTCATCGAACAGCGCTTTGCGAGCGCCGTAGCTACGCCATAGCCATGGCCGCCAATCGCCGAGCCACCATTGCACCGCGCCTTCGATCTTGAGCAGTGATCGGCCGCAGAGCATCCATTGATCGAAATTCAAGTCAGCGGGTAATTGCCAGCCTGTGCGAGACAACACTCTGGCGCATTCAATCCGGCCCAATGGCTTCAACCTGTAACGTCAGCCGCGTTGGCGAAATTCAATTGTTTGACCGCAGATTCTTTTGCTCACCCCATCCTCCCACGAACAGCAACTCGCTGCTGCGCGAGCCTCCTAAAAAACCCTCCCGCACTGGTGCCGCCAGCGCGGGGAGACGCGCAGTTACGCAACAGCCGCACGCAACAAACAAAGGGCATCATTCGGCGGCCTCATGCACGAGGAGGCCGCGCCGGCGGAGGGGGGGATACAGGTCCGGCCGCAGCCGATAGCGCGGCACGCCGCTCGCCCGCGCTCGACGCGCAGCATGTTCCGCTGGCAGGCCGTTCTTTGAGCGGTTCAGCCAGTACCACACGTCGCCTTGACGTTTTTGCAGCTCGCGAGCGAGCGCGGCTTGCCCGCCAAGAGCATCGCAAGCTTCTTGGAGACCTTGTCTCGACATGGTGGCTTAAGAATACTGTTTTTCGGTTGAACGCAACTAAAATTACATTTACTGATTTTTCTGTTGACATTACCTGCTGAGGCTGCTCAACGTCGTGCTGTGGGGCTTCCTGCTTCTCGCCCACGTCACTTTGGCAATAGCGGAGCGAACACCATGAATGTCGCAGTTCGTAAAACGGAAGTAGCGCGCCCGCTGAAGGTCTTGATCCCGTTGATTCAAGGCGAATTGCAGATGGGCAACGATGCCGGTCGAGAACACGTTATGTCAATGCCGGCAAGATGTTGCTGGAGGCCAGGGGCAAGTGGCTCGCGGCGGATGGAGCACGTGGCTCGCCAAGAACTTCGATCTGGCCCAGCGCACAGCTCCAGGAATACATGGCGGTGGGCACGTGAGACGTCAAGAAGCGCGGGGGCTGCGCGCATATGCCTGACGCAGTCAAGCCACAGATTGCACGGGTGGCTACCGCCCGCGACGCGAGCAACGTCAATCAAGCAACAACAAGACTTCCGCCGTGTACTGCGCGAGGTGGCGCGGGACGACTTCGTACAAGGCGAACGGCAGGCTCGCGACGATCGAGATCGAAGTTGCATCGCGAAGCTCGCCGAGAGCTTGTCGACATAGGCTACCGAGCATTGGCAACACGTCTGCACCTGGATCGCGGCGGGTCAGAAGGACGCAATGTCTCGGCTCAATCGTGTGCCGCGATGATCTCAAAACATTCGCTCAAACAAGGGGAGATTTCTATGAGCACAGCACTTGCGACCAAATCCTGCCAGCGTTATGCGCACCTACACACGACAAGTGTCCGCGATCACAGCGCGGCAATGGCGCGCATCCAGGAGCCAGTATTTTGCTGCGCTCAAGCGTGCCGAAGCCCCAATATTTCGAAGGCGTCAAACGCATCACTGAAGCGGTGACGCAGGCAACCGAGCCGGTTAGTGACGCGCGCAACCAACAGCAACGACGGTGAGGACAGCAACACATAGATCAGCGCAAGGCGGTGAGCAACGCCTTGCGGCCTGACCGTTCAATCGAGGACATCACCTGACATGCCCACAAACCCTGCCGCCGATGACCACGAGGCTTACACGCTGCTCATGACCCGCCTCATCCCGATGCAGCCGCACCAGTATCAAATATGGGCTGATGAAGCCGAACTGGCGCGAGCGCATGGCGCATCTGCAGCGCCTCGGCGAGAAATGCGTTGGACAAAATATGTACGCGAGCTCGGCAAGGACACATGGCGGCACACGCGCATTGCAGCTGGGCGATCACTGAAGCCGTTTACCGATCCGATCAGCAACAGTCGCGATCGATGCGCTCGGCGCCATGGAAAGAGGCGCCGAGGCCGCGCCACTGCACAACACCCTGTGGGCGGAGTGAGCCATGATGGGATGGGAAGTTGAAGCGTTTATCACCCGGTTGATCCGCCGCGGATGGAAACAAACAGCGAGCGGCTGCATATTGGAAGCAATTTCACACTTACGCAGGGCGCGGCGCTTTCGCGCGATTGGCGATGCGCTGCGTGAAGACAATACAGAAAACTGCGAGGCTGAAAATAGAACGCCTGCACAACACCCACTGCCGGCGGAGTGAGCCATGACCGAGCCGCCTATCACGCACCTTACCGATTGACGATTTGCGGCACACGTTGCGGTCTCGCAGTGTCGATGCCCATCCCGCAGCCGGCAGGCGAGACCGCGGCGCTCTCAACCCCAGCCAATATGGTCGAGCGGGGTCGCGCGCGATCCGGCAGACCAATCTCGACAACGATGCGCGAGCTTCTGGCGTCACGCGCGCGAGATCGTACAGCCGACGCAAGCGCCGCATGGCATACAATCAGCGCTATCGGGCTCGCTAAAGGCGGATGCCAGAGATCAAAAAAACAAAGTCGTCAATCTCGGCGGCGGCAAGTCTATCCTTACCAGGACCTCGCAGAGATCGAGCACGTAACACCGATCTTGAACAGCGCACGGACTGCACTATCGTTTCCGCGCCGAACAGCATCAGCAAGCCGGGGACCGTCATTTTGTCACCTGCATCCTGGCGATGACGGCCATTCCGAGGAGAATTCGCTGTCGGCTGCGATCGACAATGGGCCGGGGCGCAACGCCACCCAGGCGCTCGGCTCATCCATCACGTGCTCGGGAGAGCCACGCATCAGAGCGTCCCGCCCAGCCTCGCGGCATCTGGCCGATCGGCGACGGCAACGCCGCCGGCAAGGCGAAGAGTTATCAGCTGTTTCGAGCAAGCCAAAGAGATCCAGCGTTAGCCTGATCGCCGAGACCAGAAGACCGATATTAAAATGTTTCTGCAATACGCACGCGCGCCAGACGCGTCGCGGGCGTATTCCGGCTGGCGCGTTTCGCCGGAATTGCTGGCACAGCTTAAAAGAAAGGCCAAGGCGCGGCGAGTCCGCTGAGCGACGACATCAAACAGAACACCGACTGTGGCGGCAACCAGCGCTGGGGAAGAGCAACTGCAGAGCGGGATTGCGGACGTCGTCGCCAGGACGAAAACAAGGCTGGGGCGCTCTCGCGCGCGCCGAGTTACGCCGCCGAGCTCGTGGTCGAAGCGTCTGCCAGCGTGCCGGCGCCGTCCCTACACCGGCTTCCCCGCCGCCTGGCACCGGGGGACCGAGACTGAGCGCACTGGCGCGGGCGGCTTGCCATTTCTGCGCTGATACTTGAAATCGTTGAAGTCGGCTTCATCCGCATCCGAACCAATTGCCATGAGCGGCGCGAGCCCGGACGGACTAGTCTACGATCAAGGCTTGGTCGAGGTGAAATGCCCCAACAGCGGCACTCACATCGAGACGCTACTCGACGCCGGCATCGAAGCCAAATACATCAAGCAAATGCAATGGCAAATGGCGTCGAGCCAGCGCCGTTGGTGCGACTTTGTCTCATTCGATCCGCGCCTGCCCGAGCCCATGCAATTGCACGTCACTTCACGTCGTGCGCGACGGCGAGATGATCGCCATGCTGGAGCGCGAGGGTGGCGATCTTCCCGGCCGAAGGTGGACGCCAAAGTCGCAAGCCTGACGAAAATGTATCCTGACGAAGGATGCCGCATGAAGCCGCTCCCGCTCACCTCGCCCGAGCGGCTCATGTGCTGGCCGCCGCCGCCGATGTGGATTTTGCTTGTACCCCGGCATGGTGCCGCATGGCGTGCTTCCGCGCGCTCGTCATTCGCGGCCTGATGCAGCCTTATCGCGGCGGGTTTCGCGCTCACCGTCGAGGGCCGCCTCGCCATCGAGACGCTGGCGCACGCGCACATGATCGTCTGTCAGGCCGGCAAAGGCGCTTCGCACGGCTGGTCCTGGCGGCTCGTGGAGGGCAAGCACTGTGCGCTGGTTTGAGCAACACCGTATGGAGTGGATTGCCGAAATTCTGCGCGTATTCGGTTACATCAACCGCGAGCATCTCATGCGGAAATTCGGCCTTTCCGCCCCAAGCGCTGAACGATTTTCGGGAATTCCAAAACTTCGACCCGGAGTCATGGAGTACGACAAGAGCGCCAAGTGCTACGTCGCGAAGCCGACGCAACGTCACAGGGGTAAAGGGGGACACAATGATTTTTTGCCGTTCAACGAAGGAACCATCTTCGGAAGGATACTGGCGATGGCGAATTGTAGATGGCAAGACATGCTTTTATGTCGGCCGCGTGCGCGTTAGCAAGTCGCAACTCGCGTGGAGCAAACCTGCCGCGCCGAGGTCGTGGTCGCGCGCAAGCATTACACGGATGATCGACCTCGGCCTCGTGCGCAAGACCGAGCCTTCCGCGCCGGCAATTCCTGATCATCCGCTTGAACTGACGCCGCAGGCGCATCGACGGCGCCTTCGAGGCGCTCGGACTTAGCTTTGCGGCCGGTCCTGCTCGATCAGGTGACGCACACGGGCATGGACACGGTCGCCGTGGCCGCACGTCGCAGAGGGAGGGTCTCCGGCGGCGGCCACGTTTCCTCTGCGCAGCGCGTTGGAGATTCCGCTGATGCTCGGCGTCATCTTTCGTAGGGTATCTGGTATATGGCGCGGCATCCCTACGCGGCGACATTCCGCACAGCACGCTCGGGAGGGCGGAATGATCGAACAACAGCGGGGCCAAATGAAGATTACTTGGATCGATGACAAGCGCGAGCCGCGCGCAAAGCCGAATCCGCTTTACCCAGATGGTATCGACCTCGACATATCCGCCGGTAAGCAGAAAACGTGCAGCACGCCGCTGCCCTATCCGGCACGCCGATGCGGCCATTATCTGGTGATCTGCGAAATGTGCGGACTTCGTGTCATTGTCACGACCGCCGGTCGCCCGGACGATCCGCGCTCCCTCAAGCTCGCATGCAAGAATGGGGATAAATTACAATGACCTCGACTCGGCACGCTCGGGAGGGGTGGAATGACCGATAATCCCCGCCAGATGGAGCACCTCGGCAACGGCATCTGCATCGACTTCGACGGCGAGCAATTACGGCTGCTTTTCGCCCTACGGAAAACGGCATTCTCGAGATCTACTTCGACCAGGAGATCCTGCTCGCATTCATGGCCTACATCGCCAAGATCGGCTTCTGGAAGCCGCTGGGACGATCAACGACCCGAGAGACGCGAAGGCACTCTCGGATGCCATGACGCAGGCGCAGTTTGCGGGCGTCCTGCCACGAGATAGCGAATGAGCGACTTTGAGTTGGCAAAATTTCTAGGCCTCGCCGACGATGCGCGCTGGCCGCGCGCAATTGCGCACAAAGCTGACGGCAAAGCAGCGCGCGACTTACGAGCGCATGGCTAATGTCTGTATCGAGCTTGACCTTTGGCAGGCCGGCCTCGCACCCAAGCCGGAGAATGTCATCGTTTGCTCACCCCGCGGACATAATCGATGAGCCGCGCCGCCGTCATGATTAGGAATGATTCCGACCGCGAACACGCGGCGCGACTGGCGTGGAAAATGCCGAATGGCGGGTCGGTCGAATTCAGGCAGGCGCGCAGATCGCTATCTCAAAATTCAAAATTGTGGGCGATGGTCACAGAGGTCTCTGAGCAAGTCGATTGGTACGGACAAAACTCATCGCGGAGGACTGGAAGGATATCTTCACCGCTTCGCTGCGTCAGGCCAGGGTCGTGCCTGGAATAGACGCCGGGACGTTTGTTGTCCTCGGCCTGCACACTTCCACCATGACGAAGGACGAGCTAGCACAGTTGCTCCAGGCTTATCGCGTGTTTTGGTGCGGAGCACGGCGTCGTGTTCGACGGCCAGGCGCCGCCGTCGGGGAGAAAGTGGCGTCATGAGAACAGATGAAATGCTCAAGGTACAAAGCCTGCACGACGAATTGATGGACGAAATTAAGCGGCTACGCGAGATTAATGCGGATTTACTGGCAGCGCTCAAAAATCTGGTGCCGCGTTTCAAACGCTGCATGCTTGCTCACGGCAACAGCGAGGACATTGCAGAAAGCAATATCCAGATGGGATTAGCCGCCATCGCGAAGGCCGAAGCGCCGCCGGTCGGGAAAAAAGTCGCGCTGAGCCGCAAATTGCCGGAATGGATTGGCAAGACCGACGACGACGCCTGTGCCGCCGCGTGTGCGGCGGCGACTATTCGATGCCCTACGGCGGCATTTGTCAGTGCGGATGCGGGCGCGGAATAGCACCAGGCGAGGCGTGGGAGCTGATCACTATGTCGCGCTGATCGGCGGCGGCGGCAATCGCGAAACAGATCTGCGTCCGCTGCTCACGGCGCACCATGCGCAAAACTGCCCTTGCACCTCGCCGACAAGGCGCACTGCCGGTGCGCGCCGCCACCTCGGCATCAAGAAGCCGCGCACGATCACGGCCTGGCGCAAATTTGATGGTACAATCGCGCGAAGGAGCCGAGAAAGAGAATGAATCTCATTCGAGCAGGACGCGATCGCCGTTGACGCTAAGCACGAGTTCAAGTCCTTCCGGCACGTGCAGCGACACACCATTGCGCTGGGCGACGGACGCTCTGGCGGCACGTTAACCGGCGGCCGCGGCAGCCGCTGGACAGTACGCACGCCCGCAATGGCGGTCGCGATCGCTGTGCAGATGTTGGAAAACGTCTTTTGATAGATCGCCACATCGGCCGAGCTATCCACAAAACAGACTTCGATCAGGATCGCGGGCGCCGTTGTATGGTTGAGCACATAGAGATTGTCATTGTATTTGGCGCCGCGATTGATCAGCCCGGAGGCTAACGCAATCGCCGCCGTGATTTCGCCCGCGAGCGCCTCTTGCGTGATGTAATAGGCCTCCGTCCCGCGCGGCTCGGTCGTGGTCGCATCGGCGCAATCGAAATGCACAAACACGTCGAGGTCGCGCGTCTGGCCGTTGTGCCAGGCCACGATATTATCAGATTCTGCTGCTGATTGGTCGAGGTCGTGTCCTCAAAGGTGGCCGCCACCGTGACACCGCGCGCGCGCAGCAGGCGCGAGATCATTGACGACAGCGCACGGCCTCCGGGTGCTCCTCGATCAGGCCGGAGGCGCCGGGGCATTTCGTGCCATGGCCGCTCGACATTGCTACGCGATGAATGCTCACGTCTTCCTCCTGCCCGAAGGGGTAAATGACTTGCACCTCGTCGTCGGTCTCGATGCCGAGCGCCGCCATCAGGCCAGGCGAAGACGGCAACGCGCCCGGTATCTTCGTGGGGACCCCAGTCCGCAGGCGTCGCGAGGTATTGCCGCCCGCCGGCCCGCACCAGCGCCATATGCTGCAGCAATTCGCTCTTGCTCTGATCGGGCGCGTCGTAGGTCCACCGGCAAGCGACGTAATACGTCGCTGGGTCCAGGCGCCGCGCCAGACCGGTGGTGCCGGTCGGCTGCTCGCGCAGGAAGATTTCCGGCCGCTGCGATACGTCCGTGATGAGAGGCAAGGCCCTCCGATGGTGAAACACCTTCGTCGTCCGGCCCGCCAAAGGACGAGCACTTGCCAGTGATTTTCATCAGCGAATTGGGCTCCCAAAAGCATGCAGGCCGAGAATACCAATGAGAATAAAAAGCACTAGCCAGCCTCCAAATGGAGCCCACGATCTGATCCGCCGGTCGCCATGGATTGCGTGCCCCAGACTTTCCAAACAATAGCGTGAATGACATGGGTTGGCCAGAACCAAATATTGGCGCTCATCACGGCGTCGCTTTTCTATGCAGCTCTTGATCATGGCGTCGCGCCGCTCGATGCTTTCGGCAATCGCGCTCAACGTATACCAGAAGCCGACAACAAGTTACTAGGACGTTAATCAGCATGAGCGCCAGCACGATCGGCGTCCGAGCGCAGCATGACCCGATACCTTATGGGCGATTTCGGCCGGGACATTCATGGCGCGTTGATCTTGCCTGCAAAATCCTTGATCGTAAGCGGCGGCGCGCCCTCGAGCGCGCGCAGCCGCGTTCTCGATATGCTCATAAAGGACGGTGTTTGTCGTATCCGGCTGCGGCGGCGGCAGTTGTTTGGTCGGATCGTGCGCGAGCATGACGGCATCGAGCGTTGCAGTCTGCGCTCGGGCGTTAAACTCCGGTCGCCTCAACCTCGCGTTCGACTCTCGATAACCTGATAATGAATTGCGCAACCGCCGAGAGCCCGCGTCGATCAGTTCTTGCCCGAAGGTGGGTCCGCAGATCATCCGTCTTTCCCCCGTTTGTCGATCCAGCCGCGCGCGTGGCCATAGTCAACGACGAGGTCGCGTTGATGGCGCGGTAGCTGCACCGCCGCGGTGAGCGGATCGACATCGACCTCGATGGTGCCGAGCCATTCCTGGCCCGCCGGCCCTCCGCCGCCGAAGTTGGCGGCGTAGGTCGCTGCCCGTCACCACCCGGTCGGCCAGTGGCGGCGGCGGGATGTAAGCTAGCGCCCATCGGCGCCGGAGCCGGTAATGACGCTCAGCGCCAATAGCGCCGTAGCCGGCACCGCCGTGGCGGTTGGCCCAAGCGGCGCACCGGTACCGACGACGTGGCCGAGCGTGTCGCCGGTCGCGCTGTTGAGGATGCGGATTGGCGCATCTGAGCAGAAAGCGGTCGCCGTACTGATAGATCAGTATCCATTGCGTCGTGGCGTCCATCTTGGCGAAGCCGATGCGGCGATGAGTGCGAGTAGCTCGTCGGCAACACCGGCGCCGCCGAATTCTGCGAGAAGATCACATCGACGACGCCGGTATCGGCACGCCTGATCAAATAGATGTAATAATTGACCGAGGCCGTGATGGAGCCGCTGTCGAGACCGCCGCTACCGCTGCCGACCGCCCAGAAGCTCGTAGTCTTGATGATCGACGCCGGCAGCGTCATCAGCACCGGAGTACTGGCATCCATGCAACTGCCGGGGCCGATCGGTAGAAGCTGATTACGACATTGCCGTAGGTGTACTGCAGACCCGTTGAGATAGTTTTTGGAAGAGAATTTCCTGATACCACACCGCCCCCAGGTGCCGCCGTTTTTCTGCCGCACCCGCAATGCCGCGGGCTCGCTCGCATCGTCGAGATCGCGCGCCTCGACCACTGAATGTTGGCGGCCTGCGCGACCGGCGGCGTCGGCTGAGGCGTCGATCACACAGACGACGCCCGCGAACCGATGCCCGGCGACCGGCGCATCGGTCACGCCCGCCAATGCGCACGAGAACGAGCCGATCGCCCAAAGCTGGGTCGAAAAATTAGTGACGATCTGATTTGCGGTCTCGCCGCCGAGATTGAGCAGCCCCGCCATGGCGCTGGTGCCGCCAGTGCCGCCCGACTGAATTGGCCGCGCCGCATTAAGATCGGTCTCGACGTCGTGGATGAATGCGTTATAGGCAGCCGACAGAGATGGTGGCGCCGGGAGATGGCGTCGGTGCCGAAGCCGGCACAGCATATATTCCTGCGATAGCGCGGCATGATGACCAGCAATACGTA
>ERZ1370068.1940-contig-11899_pt1 | contig 25225 bp, 47 predicted proteins | sample MGYA00561227_ERZ1370068 | MGnify/ENA primary metagenome ERZ1370068 (study PRJEB38410, sample SAMEA6850437) | metagenome | study: Metagenomic assessment of the ecological functions of the soil: analysis of the soil microbiota associated with the...
GACCTTTGGACCGGTTACGTATTGCTCAACCAACTCCGTGCGAACCATGCTCTTAAGAAGATATCGAAGCGCCGGCTTTGAATGCTCGCACTGCTTGCGCATCACCACTGTAAGTAGATTAAGACGATAATGCGCGCGTGCGGAAAATCTTTCGAATACCAGCAATTGCTTCAGTCCATTTATGATCGGCATTTGCAGATCCATCAGCGTTATGTCCGGCCGTGATGTTTTCCGGAAGGTGTTCGATCGCTTCTTGTCCGTTACCGGCTTCCGCAACGACAACGATATCAGCTTCGTTGGAAGCACTGCGGCGATCCTTCACGCACAACGGGATGGGTCGTCGACACTGAGAATTTTAATACGACTGCGCTCTTTCACAGTTGCTCGCCTAATAAATCGCCATCATCTCACAATGTCACGCCGGCCGGAATGAAAAAGCGGAACTCTCGGTCGTTAAGATCAGATCTACGATCCAGTATTTTGGAGCCGGTTTCGAATTCACGCTGGTCTACTATCACTACCTGTTTCCCGCAGCTCACGATGGGGATTGGCGTGGTTCGTAGTGTATTGGAATGGCGCGCCTTGCGGAGACGTGATGCCGGATCTAGTCCTGCGATAACGATCACAACCAGCCCAGCTATCTCCGACAACCTTTCCCGTTAACGTTTCTCGAATAGCTCGAGTTATTCAGTCCTTCAGGGCCATCGCGCATCTGGCACATCTGCTTGCCGATGGTGGGAGTGCGTTAGAGGAGAGACGAGAATGGACGCGCCAAACAGACAACGTTACCGCACACACTTCGTCATGAACACGCCCAGGGACGGACGGAGAACTAATTATGGTGGATCGTCAAGCTGCCAGAGCGATTGCGGTTTAGAACTGGCCCAACCTTACGAGTCGAGTGACGCCGCTGGAAACACGAAATCAGTTGACCGGATCAGTCGCGTGTTGTCGCGAAAGCGGAGTTGAACTGATTCTTAAGGAACAGCCACTAAGAATACAAGATGGGACCAGGGTCGCGCGGAAGCGCCATGAAGGGCTCGCTTCACCCAACCGCGCGAACATCCTCCAATTCATGGTGCGCTTTTGTCGGCGACCAGGGGTTTCCTGCATCCCGAGCCGACGCACTCGGCACAACTGCTGAAGAGGTGATAGAATTGGAAGGCCGGGACTTCGATCAATACCTATCGAGCAATCGCACCTGTGAGGTCGGGAATGAATCCAGCAACGGAAGAGGGTTATCACTTGGTGATCTTTCTTTTAGAAAAGCTAACTCGCTCCGAAAGCTGATCTTGTCTGTAATTAACATGAGTTTGCTGACACCAGAAGCGTCGTTGATTGGTTGTTGAGCGGCGCGCGATCAGCTCCAGAGTCGCACCAGGCCGTCGCCGGAAAACGTTGTGAACGTCTTTGTGCTTGTCGGCATCCCGCTCTGGCGAGTGGATGTCTTCGTGCGGACCTTGCATCCCGACATCACTGGCCGCCGATTCCGCTGGCAGGTTGATACCAACGTCTCGATATCATCGGCGACTTACGACCTTGATACTGCGGAACCGAGAAGAGTTTGCTTGAAAAGGTTTGCTCGGATGGTGTTGCGCTCCGTCGGCGGCTCTCAGACCCTGAGTGTCAAAAGGGTTTCGCTGTACTTTGAACTGCATGAAGAGGGCGTGACGCGATCTCCCTCGCCTCCCCGTTGATTTTCACCGACGGAGAGCTACATGCGGCGTTTTGGACCACTCGACAACCGGGTGGATTCACGGATGAACAGATTGCTGGACTTGAAGCTGTTGTTAATCCTCTCGCAAGGGTTGCGCGAGGTGCGTGCGCTCCGCCGCACGGCTACTAATCTACTTGATACTTACTGTGGACACCGGACTGGAAAACGGAATACTCGCCGGACAGATTCGACAGCGGGCATTCTGGGGTCTTGAATGCGGCCATATGGCTTTCCGGACATGCGCGGATTCACTGCTCTCTCGGACCGACTGTCGCCTCAAATCATGATCGAGCTTCTCAATCGATATTTCGATTGCCAGGTGCCGATCATCTTGAGCAATGGTGGCGAAGTCTTGAACTTTATGGGTGATGGTTTGTTGGCCATGTTTCCCATAGAACGTGCGGACGAGAGCGCAGAAGTCTGTGATCGAAGCCTTGGCGGCGGCGATTGAGACGCGAACCAGAATATTATCAATGCCAAAATTTGCGAAGTTGAAAAACCCGTGCGCTTTGGCCTGGCACTGCATGTAGGCCGGCGTTCTCTGCGCAACATTGGCGGCGGTAACCGCTTGGACTTTACCGTGTATCGGACCGGCCGTTAATTTGGCAGCCCGCCTGGAAAAGATAGCTGCCAGACTGGAACGAACTATCGTTACGTCCGAAGCCTTCGCCTCACCACTGCCGATCCTCGCTGAGAGCTCTGGGCCAGTTCGACGTACGCGGATTTGGTAGTCCGCAGAAGGTCTTTGGGCTTCCTGATGAGAACCGATCGGATGACGCTCAGGGGTGAATGCCGGCGGCTAAGTTTTGGTCCGGCGCGGACCTGGCTAGTCGCGAAGTGCGGTCTCCGCTAAACGCGCGCATACAGGGATGACCACAGGAGCGTGCCTCAGCTCGGTAGGCATAACGGGGAACGGTCTCTGCTGACTCCCACGCGACGATGTCGTGCGGGTGACTCGAGGGCCGTGTCGATCCAGCGGCGCCATGGGATTTCGGTTGCCTCACGCACATGCGGCAGTTCGAAATCGAGCGGCTCCCGATGGGCGTTAAAGATTAAGTGATGGAGCAGCCTTTGGCTGCGGCTTTCCACGGTTAAGGCAATGCTGTGCGATGACTCGCTCCAGTCGGGCTGGTCCACTTTGACGCCGTGCCAGGTCAGGTTCATCAGTTGGAGCAACTGGTTCAGGCTCACGCCCTCGCGGTCAGGCTCAAGATCTCGCAAAGTCCGTTGCGAGTTGAGCTGCACCATGAACCGGTGCAAATCTTATGTTTCGAGAGTAGGGTCCAATCGAACCAGCTGATTTCGTTATCCTGACAATAGGCGTTGTTGTTGCCGAATTGTGTGCGCCGCACTTCGTCACCCATGAGAATCATCGGGCATACCCAGCGGCGATCATCGTGACGGTCAAAAAGTTCTTCACCTGCCGATTTCTGAGTTTCTCGACGGCCGGATCGTCATCGGTGGGACCCTTCGACGCCGCAGTTCCAACTTCGATTGTCGTTTGCGCCGTCGCGGTTGTCTTCGCCGTTTGCTTCGTTGTGCTTTGTGGTCGTAAGAAACGAGGTCGTTGAGCGTGAAGCCGTCGTGACAAGTTACGAAATTTACACTCTGCTCAACCTCGCGTTCTTCATGGCCGTAGATTGCCGGGCTGCCGAGCAAGCGGTCGGCAAAGCGTCCAACGACACCGTTTTCTCCACGAAAGAAACTCGCGAACATCATCTCGGAACTGTCCGTTCCATTCCTTCCAACTATCTCCCGATGAAGCTGCCCACCTGGTACAGGCCAGCCGCGTCCCAGGCCTCCGGCAATGAGTTTGGTCCCGGCGAGCGCAGGTTCGGATTCAATGTCCCAGAGCACCGGCGGATCCGGCATCACCTGGCCTGACTCATCGCGCCCCAGGATCGCCGCCAGATCAAATCGGAAGCCATCCACATGCATCTCCTCAACCCAATAACGGAGGCTGTCCACGATCATGCGACGGACGATCGGATGATTGGTGTTGAGCGTATTTCCGGTGCCGCTGTAATTGGCATAGCGAGAGCGATCCTGGTCGAGAATGTAGTAAGTGCTGTTGTCAAAACCACGCAAACTCATTGTTGGACCGGTATGGTCGCCTTCAGTCGGTGTGATTGAACACCACGTCGAGAATTACCTCGATGCCGGCCCGGTGCAGCTCGCTTGACCATGTCGCGAAACTCGTCCAACGGACCGAGCGGGTCCTGCGCGTGAGCTGTACGCCTGGTGCGGCGCAAAGAATGAGACCGGCGCATAGCCCCAGTAGTTGATCCTGCCCGATGGGGCATCCTGGGGATCGAACTGGAACACCGGCATCAGTTCGACTGCGGTCACCTGCCAAGTTCCTGCAGATACGGAATCTTCTCGATCAGGCCGGCGAAGGTGCCGCGTTTCTTCTCAGCGACGCCAGCACTCGGATGGCGGGTAAAGCCGCGCACGTGCATCTCGTATACGATCGGTCCGAGAGGACGGTCGATTGAGTGGTGTGTCGCCTTCCCAATCGTACGCATGCGGATCGGCGACGACGCTCTTCATCGCCACCGCGCGCATTGTCGCCTTCGCTTCAGCGCCGCTTCGCGACTGTAGTTCTTCGGAACTAACTGCTGCCGCGTCCATATGGGTCGATGAGGACTTTGTGCGGGATCGAAGCGCAATCCACCTGGGAGGATCCAGTGGACCTTCAACTCGATATCCGTAGAGTTGCCCGGCTTTCCACGCCCGGTACGAATACGTGCCAGTAGTGATACGTGCGGTTGGTTAGGGAGTTGATACGAATCACCTCGCGCAGGTTCAGCATCGGCGTCGTCAAAGAGGAGTAGCTCGACTCCGGTTGCGTGCTTCGAGTAGACGCTAAGTTTGCCCCTCCCGGAGAAAGGGTCGCTCCCAGAGGAGAACTCCTTTCCTTCATTGATTTCTCCCCGCCATTTGGTTTATCGCAGGTTAACGGTTTTGTTTCCGCTGAAAGTATAATCGCTGATCAAATCCGGGGCTGGAATAGCGGCCCTAGTCTCTGGCGCATCTGAGTAAAGCAGACAGTTCATATCGAAGCAGATCGCCAATGCGCTCAACCGTAATGTCCGCACGCGGATATTCCGCGAATATCTTCTGGTCACGTCCAAACTGACCTTGCCGGGGAAAGACTGTGGTCACGCGTGATCCCCAGGCCTTCTTAACTGCGGTCAGAATCCGCAGCTTGTCGTCCACCAGCGACATAGTGGTCGGCCGGGTAACGCCGCGCTACGTCATCCAGCGCTTCTTCTTTGTGTATGTAGACGAGCACTTTGCCTTCGACCGTTTCGAAGATTCCTGAGCGTTCGATCTTACGTGGTTGAAAGACCACATCGCCGTCGGAGAGAATTACGGTTTCTCCCCATGATCGGAATCGCTCGAGTACGTCGAGCGACTCAGGATAGAGACGATTAGCGAACGGATAATCGACCAGGAATGAGGACATCGAAAGCAGGTGGATATCTTGCGGGTGTTCGACCCGATAAGCGTTGCAGAGCGCCGAGATAATCACGGTAGCCCAGATCAGTGAAGAGCTCTTCGAGGATGGCCCAGTACCGATCCCGGCAAGCCGCGCCAAATTCACGTTCGAGGTGACGCTTGAGATCATTCTGAATCCGGTCGTTGTCGAGTAGCGTGTTGTCGACGTCAACCAGGAATACAATCCTGCTCGTACTCATCATGCAGCCCTCATTAAGTTCTTTCACTTGCGAATCATCCAGTTCGATGCGATTTGAGCTTCGTGTCAGTTCGAGCAGCGAATGAAAACGAGAAGTCGATAACATCTCTTCGCTGCATCGCCACGTCCAGTTCCCACTCGCACGGCCCGGAACATTCATCCGACCTTCGGAGCCCAGATTGAGCAGGTCTTGCAGCGGAGCGATTGCCAGTGCGGCTCTCGACGTCCACGCAAGGCGCGCATAGGTCCCAGGCAGCCTCACTACTGTCACCTTCGTTCCAGTTCAGACCGCGCAGAAAGTTTTGTTGTTGATACGTTGGTAACTCTTCAAACCATTCCCGGCTAGTGGGATTGTCGTGGGTACCCGTATAAACAACTGTGTTGGCGACATAGTTGTTTGGCAGGTACGGATTGTTTGCGCTTCCATCAAGGCAAACTGCAGCACTCAGGTCCCCGGTATCTGGAACGCATCGCGGGCGTGGAAGCGTCTGGCGTGATCAAGCCCAGATCCTCAGCGATAAACGGTAGAACGCCTAACTCTCTCTTCAACGCATTGAAGAAGTCAGCGCCCGGACCCGGCACCCATTGCCCGGTTTGCGCTGTAGTTGCTCCGGCCGGTACGTGCCAGGCCGCCGCGAAACCACGGAAGTGATCCAGACGAATCACATCCACGTGGGCCAACAGCGCACGTATCCGGTCGATGCACCAACGATAGCCGGTCTGCCGCAGGGCATCCCAGTTGTAAACAGGGGTTGCCCCAGAGCTGACCATCAGAGCTGAAATAATCCGGTGGCACGCCAGCCACGAATTGCGGTCTCCGCTGCTGGTCGAGCAAGAAAAGCTCCGGGTTCGCCCAAACGTCGCTTGAGTCAGGAGATACGAAAAAGGGCAGGTCACCAATCAAGCGCACTCCCTTAGAGTTTGCATGCTTTCTAAGCCGGTCACCCTGGCGAAACAAAGAAATTGAGCGAAGCGAACTTCATCGATTTCGTTCGACAGATTGTCCGGGCCTGAGCCAACGCTGCCGGCTCACGCTGGATCAACTCCGTGGGCCACTCGAGGTAGTAGGCGCCATTGTACCTGGCTTTCAATACTCGAAACAGCGCGTAATCATCCAGCCAGTGCGCCTGGTCCTGGCAGAACTGCGCAAAGGCGGCTCTGTACACCTGGCGACCTGTGAGCGTTACGCCACGCTATCTCAGCAGCCGGCGCTTGAACGTGCAGAACCATGCCGTAATCGACGGAGTTCTCCGGAAATGGCGGTACGGTGAAGTCTCTTGCGCGTAATAATCCATCCTCGATTAGCCAGGCCGGGCTGATCAGGAGTTCGTTACCAACGAAGAGACGACTGGGATTGATATGGAGAGTTGCCGTACCCCGTCGGACCCAACGGCAACGACTGCCACCAGCTTTGTCCCGCATCGTGCAGTTGATCGATCCAGGTCAGCGCAGCCGGTCCAACATCGCCAATGCCGTATGGCGAGGGCAACGACGTGACATGCAGCAGCAGGCCGGCGGCGCGGTAATCAGGTGGAAAGGGAGGCAGGCCCGAAACGTCACTCATTAGCGACCTCCCGCTGCAGTTGAACTGAGTGCATCGTTCACAATCTCCTGGGCTTCGATCAAGATCGCGTCCAGGTGGGCTTGATCCTTAAAACTCTCCGCATAGATCTTGTAGATATTCTCGGTGCCGGAGGGCCGGGCGGCGAACCAACCATTGGCAGTTACTACCTTGAGACCGCCGATCGGTGCGCCATCACCTGGGGCCGCCGTGAGTTTGGCTGTGATCGGCTCGCCAGCGAGTTCGACAGTTAGAACCTCCTCGGGCGACAATTGCTTCAGTCTCGTCTTCTGCTCGGGCGTTGCCGGCGCATCGATGCGCTGTGTAGTAAGGCGTGCCAAACTCGGCTGTCATTTCCTGGTAATGTTCGCCCGGGTCTTTGCCGGTTCGCGCGGTGATCTCTGCGGCCAACAGGTTCGGGACCAGCCCATCTTTATCCGTGGTCCAGACCGTGCCGTCACGACGCAAGAACGTTGCGCCCGAGCTTTCCTCGCCGCCGAAGCCGAGTCGAGCCATCGATGAGTCCTTCCACGAACCACTTGAAACCCACCGGAACTTCAAACAGCCGCCGGCCCAGCCTGTTGACCACGCGATCGATCATGCTGCTGCTGACGACGGTCTTGCCGACGGCAACCGACTGCGACCATTGCGGACGGTTGGCGAACAGGTAAGAGATAGCAACCGAAAGATATTGGTTCGGATTGAGCAGCCCGCGGCTGCGGCTTACTATTCCGTGCCGATCGGCGTCGGTGTCGCTGGCAAAGGCCACATCGAATCGCTCCTTGAGCCCGACCATGCTGGCCATCGCGTAGACCGACGAAGGGTCCATCCGGATTTGGCCGTCCCAATCGACTGTCATGAACCGGAAGGTCGGATCGATAACGTGGTTTACGACCTCCAGATTGAGTCCGTAACGATCGCCGATGGCATCCCAGTAAGCCACGCTCGCGCCACCCAACGGATCCACCCCGATGCGCACTTTGCTTTCGCGTATGGCCTCAAGGTCAATCACCGACGGAAGCTCGCTCACATAGGAATCGAGGTATTGCATAACGATGTACAGTGGAGGCGCTACGAGCACGTTCGAATGGCACTCTCACCACACCGCGCAGGCCCTCCGCAATAATGGCGTTCGCCTGTTGCTCTATCCATTCGGTGACGTGAGTGTCCGCTGGTCCACCGTGGGGCGGATCGTACTTAAAGCCGCCGTAGCGCGGCGGGTTATGCGAAGGCGTGATGACGATGCCGTCGGCGAGGCCACGCTGGCGCCCGCGATTGTAGTTAAGAATCGCGTGCGAGATTACCGGCGTTGGAGTGTAGCCATGGTTAGCATCGACCATGACGTCGACGCCATTTGCTGCCAGTACCTCGAGGCGCTGGCAAAAGCGGGCTCCGAAAGCGCGTGCGTATCGATGCCGATGTAGAGCGGTCCGTCGATTCTCTGTTGCTGGCGATAGAGGCAAATCGCCTGCGTGATTGCCAGAATATGTGCTTCGTTGAAGGCGTTGTCGAGCGACGAACCGCGATGGCCGGAAGTCCCAAACACGACGCGTTGTTCAGGTATTGAAGGATCAGGTTGGCCCGTGTAATAGGCGGTCACTAGCCGGGGCACGTTGATCAGCAGCGATTGGTCGGCAGGCTTTCCTGCAAGCGGAGAGATTTCCATATTGCTTACCTTTCTTGTATCTGACGCTCGACTGCTGCTTTATGGCACTGGGCATGGGACTACCTTCCAGATGTCAGTCGCATATTCAGCAATCGTCCTGTCGCTGGAGAATTTGCCGGAGCCGGCCACATTTAAGATCGCTTTGCGGGACCACGCTGCTGAGTCCGTGTACGCCTCGCATAGCTGCTGATCCGCTTGCAGATACGATTTCAGATCCGCCAGATGCATGTAGTGGTCGCCATGCGTTAGCAGCGCATCACGCAGTGGAGCAAAGACCCCGGGCTCATTGCGGCTGAAGTGGTCGGAGAAGATCAGGTCCAATGCCGCGCGCGTCTCCGGTTCGTTGTCGTAGTGCCACTGCGGGCTGTACCAGCCGCGGCTGGCAGCCACCTGCTGCGCAGTCAGACCGAAGAGGAAGAAATTTTCCTCGCCTGCTTCTTCCGCCATCTCGATGGTCGCGCCGTCGCGAGTGCCGATGGTCAGCGCTCCGTTCATCATGAATTTCATGTTGCTCGTGCCGCTGGCTTCGTAGCCGGCCGTAGAGATCTGGTTGGAGACGTCGCTCGCAGGGATCAGCCGCTCGGCGAGGGAAACGCAGTAGTCGGGCAGGAACACGAACCTTGAGCCGGCCGCGCACCGCCGGGTCAGCCGTCGATGGTGCCAGCGAGATTGTTGATGAACTTGATGATGAGCTTAGCCAGTTGATACGCGGGCGCCGCCTTGCCGGCGAAGAAGAAGGTTCGCGGCGGCATGTCCAGATTCGGGTTTTCGCGCAGCCGGTTGTAGAGCACAACGATCCGCAGCGCGTTGAGCAGTTGCCGCTTGTATTCGTGGATGCGCTTGATCTGGCAATCGAAGATGCGTGTCGGCATCCACCGTCTGTCCCGGTCGTCCGTTTGAGCCAATCGGCAAATTGCAACTTGGCCTCGCGTTTAGCCTTGCAGAAAGTCGTTCTGCGAAAGCCTGGTCGTCGGCCAGCGGCTTGAGCTTTGCTCAACTGGCTGAGATCGGTGATCCAGCCGTCGCCGATGGCCTCGGTGATAGTGTGCGAAAGCGCCGGGTTCGACAGCAGCAGCCAGCGGCGCGGCGTGACCCCGTTGGTCTTGTTGCTGAAGCGTTCGGGAAACATCTCGGCCAGGTCCTTGACCGTCATTGTGCGCAGCAGCTCGGAATGAATCGCGGCGACGCCGTTGGTGCTGTGCGAGCCGACGATGGCCAGGTTGGCCATGCGGACATGCTTGCGCTGGGCCTTCCTCGACAAGGCTCACGCGCTCGACGCGGCCCTCGTCGCCGGGATAGCGGCTCCGGACCGTCATCGAGCAAGCGGCGATTGATCTCGAAGATGATCTCCAGGTGGCGCGGCAGCATGGTCTCAAACCATGCTGAGCGGCCATTTCTCAAGCGCTTCGGGGAGTAGCGTGTGGTTGGTGTAGGCCAGCGTCTTTCTGCGTGAGGTCCCAGGCCTCGTCCCAACCGAGATGCGCTTCGTCGAGCAGAATCCGCATCAGCTCCGGGACGGCCATTGTTGGATGTGTATCGTTGAGCTGAATGGCGACTTTATCGGGAAGCGCGCTCCAGTCGAGCGTTGCTGCGCTCGGAACCTGCGCACGAGATCGGCCAGCGAGCAGGCAACGAGAAAATATTCCTGCACAAAACGCAAGCCCTGGCCCATGATGGTGCTGTCGTCCGGATAGAGTACTCGGGTTAGCGACTCGGCGTGTGAGTGTCTCGCGCCAGCGCGCCGACGAAATCGCCGCTGCTGAATTCCTGAAAGTCGAAGTAATCTTGCGCAGCCGCAGCCCAGAGCCGCAGCGTATTGATGGTCTTGCCGCCATAGCCCAACCACCGGACGATCGAACGGAACACCGATCAGAGTCGACGGCCGACCGGGAACCGCGCTGCAGGACTCCGCCAACTATCTCGAATGAGCAGTTGAGCTTCACCTCAACTGTCTCGTTCGGACGCGCAACTTCCCAGGGGTCGGGCCGACGCAGCCAGTTGTCCGGGGCTTCCTGCTTGCCAGCCGTCCTGGATGGATTGCCTGAACATGCCGTATTCGTAACGCAGACCATAGCCCATGGCCGGGATCTGCATCGTGGCCATTGAATCGAGAAAGCAGGCCGCCAGGCGTCCGAGACCTCCATTGCCAAGTCCTGCGTCAGGTTCCTGGTCCAACAACTCGAACCAATCGAGACCGTTTTGCTTGACGGCTGCTTCGCGTGTACTCATCCAGAAGAAGGTTGCTGACATTGTTGGCGAGCGAGCGACCGATGAGAAACTCCATAGAGAGGTAATAGACGCGCTTCGCATTCTCGCGGTCGTAAGTTTCCTCCGTACGCACCCATCTCTGCGAGAGAACATCGCGCACTGAACGGGCAATAGCCTCAAAACGCTCGCGCGCGGCCGACCGCCGTCTCTTCCATAACGTTGTCAAAGACAAGATGCCGCTCGTAAAGCGCATCGGCGGTTCCAGTAAACTGCACCGGGCCGCCGTATTGTTCGGTGAGTTTCGCCAACTCGGTTCCCGTGGGAGTTGCGGGAACCGACTGCTGCTGTTTTTCTATTTTCATTGCGTTAGTCCGGTTGCCTAAAAAGATGGACCATCAGATTCAATTCTAGAAGGGCCACTTCCAATTGTTAATCTCCGGCTGATCGATACCGAATTCGTGAGCATAATCTTTACACTCGATCTGCTGATTCACGAGGGCTTCGCGAACGCTGGCGCCTTTGACTCTGAACCGAGGTATGCGATCGATGGCATCGATTGCCAGACTGAAACGATCGGTCTGATTGAGGATTGCCAGTTCTAACGGCGTGTTGATGTTTCCCTGTTCCTTGTAACCACGCACGTGAAGGTTATGTTGTCCCGGTCTGCGGTACGTCAGACGATGGATCAACCACGGGTAGCCGTGGAAGTTGAAGATTACGGGTTTGTCTGAGGTGAAGATGGCCTCGAACTCCCGGTCCGTTAAGCCGTGCGGGTGTTCGGTGTGCGGCACCAGCTTGAATAGATCGACGACGTTCACGAATCTGACCTTTATGTCGGGCAGGTGCTGGCGCAGCAATGCCGTTGCGGCCAGAGATTCTATCGTCGGTACATCGCCGCAGCTGGCCATGACCACATCGGGCTCTTCGCCCTGGTCACTGCTGGCCCAATCCCAAATCCCAAGTCCCTTCTCGCAGTGTGCGATTGCCGCCTCCATATCGAGATACTGTCCATGCGGCTGTTTATCGGCGACCATGACGTTGACATAGTTGGTGCTTTTCAGACAGTGATCGGCAACTGAGAGCGTACAATTCCCATCCGGCGGCAAGTAGATTCGCACAACATCGGGACTCTTGTTAGCCACTACATCGAGAAATCCAGGATCCTGGTGCGTGAAACCATTATGGTCCTGCCTCCACACCAGGCCAGTGATCACCAGGTTAAGCGATGAAATGTCAGCGCGCCAGGGAGTTCATTGCACTTTTCCAGCCACTTGGCGTGTTGGTTGAACATTGAGTCGACAACGTGAATGAACGGTTCATAGCTGTTGATAAGACCATGGCGACCAGTCAGGATATAGCCCTCAAGCCATCCTTCAACAGTGTGCTCGCTCAGCATCTCCATGACCCGGCCGTTCGGCGCCAACTCACCGCCGTCCGAGTCTTCAGGGAAGTACTCACCGAGCCATGTTTTCTTACTCACTTCATAGATGGCATCCAGCTTGTTGGACTGAGTTTCATCCGGACCGACCACACGGAAATTCTCCATGTTGTTACGCATAACTTCTCGAACGAAGTTACCGAGTGTCGCCATGTTGCTGGTCATGGTCTCACCGGGCTTGTCTACTTTTACTGCAAAGTCGCGAAAATCCGGCATGTCCAAAGGCTTGCGCAGCAAACCGCCATTCGCAATTGGGTTCGCACTCATCCGGCGAGGTCCTTTGGGGGCAGGGCCTTTAATTCCGGCACGAGCCGCCCCTCCTCATCGAAAAGCTTCTCGGGCTCGTAGCTGCGCATCCAGGTTTCAAGTACTTTCAAATGACCTGGATTGGTAGCGATGTCTCCGATTGGGACCTGGTGTGCCCGCCAGAAACCTTCAAGGTAATGGCCATCCACTTCACGTGGCGAGGTCCAACCTTTAGGGCTGCGAAGGACAATCATGGGCCAACGCGGTCGAACCGCCTTCCCTGTACGTCTTGCCTCTTCCTGAATCTTCTGGATTTCGAGGACACAGTGTTCCAGGGTAGCGGCCATTGCCTGATGCATACTGCGGGCGTCACTGCCTTCCACAAAATATGGTGTGTAGCCATAGCCTACGAACAATGCCTCCAGTTCCTCGTGACTGATGCGAGCCAGAACCGTGGGGTTATTAATTTTATAACCATTGAGGTGCAAGACCGGCAGCACCGCGCCATCGCGAATCGGGTTAAGAAACTTATTGCTATGCCAGCTGGTGGCGAGTGGTCCAGTTTCGGACTCACCGTCTCCCACCATGACAAGGCTAATCAGATCTGGATTGTCGAAGACAGTCCCGTAAGCGTGCGAGATGCTGTATCCCAGCTCGCCGCCCTCGTGGATGCTGCCGGGTGTTTCGGGAGTGGCGTGGCTGCCAATCCCACCAGGAAAAGAAAACTGTTTGAAGAAGCGCTGCATTCCAGCGAGGTCTTCACTCTTGTCCGGATAGACCTCCGAATACGTTCCCTCGAGGTACGCATTGGAAAGGACCGCCGGCGCGCCGTGGCCAGGTCCTGAAATATAGATGGCGTTCAAGTCGTACTTCTTGATTAAACGGTTGAAGTGAATATAAGTGAACGATTGGCCCGCGTCCGAACCCCAGTGGCCGAGTAGTCGAGGCTTGGTCTGGTCCAACGTCAGCGGTTCACGCAGCAGAGGGTTGTCCTTGAGGTAAAGCATACCCAGGCACAGGTAGAGAGTTGCCCGCCAGTAGGCGTCGATGTTGTCCAACTCTTTGGGACACAGCGGCGCTCCCTGAACTGTCGAGCGAGCCGGGCCATACGCTGAGATTGATTCGTTACTAATGCTAATGTCCTCTATTACAGTTGCCATGATTTCAAGAGCTCCTTTTGCTGGATGTACTTAGTTGAGTAGCCGGTAACGGTGCATTCCTCGGGCAACCGCTTTCGATAGGTCTTCGGTAGAAGGCTGTTTCTCAGCAATCGTCATTGCCATCTGCCGCTCCGGGCTTGTAATACCATTCGATCATTCACACCCAGCTCTCAGAGCAACGCCTGTACCAGATCCACAGGCTCTTCATGGCTGAAATAAGGCGCACATATAAAGGAAGCGAGGGGTTGTTGCCGGAAGTGCCGGACTCAGCTTACCGTTGTCGTCAAGTTCGCCTGGCACTTTTCAGCTCCTACATTTGGCTGATCGAGAGAGCTCAGTAAACGATTTGCAGTCCGCCGCAAGAAACAGCGCTTTTTCGCAGAGAACGAAAAGACGTAGCTTGGGCGTTTGGTTTAACTTGCCAGCGGAGACATTCTTGGGTAATCACAGGGACGGCAATGCCAATGACAATTGACCCTCAGAACCCCGGCACTAGCTCGGAGCTTAGTCTGCTCACTTCACAGGACCTGTATCTTTTCAACGAGGGACGCCACTACCGCTCATACAACAAGCTGGGCGCTCACCTGATGGAAGAGCGCGGTACCTGCTTTAGCGTGTGGGCGCCGAACGCGCGAGAAGTCAGTGTGATCGGCAGCTTCAATCAGTGGGACGAGCACGCACACCGCTTGGAGCCTCGTGGAAACTCGGGTATCTGGGAGGGGTTCGTCCCGGAGGCAAAGAAAGGAGACTTGTACAAGTTTCGCATTCGATCCCACCAGAACGAATATGTGATTGACAAGGCGGATCCATTCGGTGTGTGGCACCAGGAGCCGCCCCGCACGGCATCGGTGGTTTGGGACCTGGGTATGTGTGGTCGGACGACGAGTGGATGCAAAAGCGCAATGCCAGGAACTCTCTGTCGGCACCGATGTCAATTTACGAGTTGCACCTGGGATCATGGATGCGTGTGCCTGAAGAGAGCAATCGGTCGCTGTCCTATCGCGAACTGGCGCCCCGCCTCGCCGATTACGTGAATCGGATGAACTTCACGCACGTGGAACTGCTGCCGGTGATGGAGCATCCGTTTTACGGCTCATGGGGATATGAGACGACCGGGTACTTTGCGCCTTCGGCACGCTATGGCACACCGCAGGATTTCATGTATCTGGTGGACTATCTTCATCAGCATGGGATTGGCGTAATCCTTGACTGGGTGCCTTCGCACTTTCCGTCTGACGCGCACGGGCTGGCATATTTCGATGGTACGCACCTGTTCGAGCATGCGGATCCCGCGCAAAGGATTTCAACCGGATTGGAAGACTTACTTGTTCAACTATGGGCGCAAGCGAAGTCCGCAGTTTTCTGTGCTCAAGCGCGATGTTCTGGCTGGACAAGTATCATGCAGACGGATTACGGGTGGACGCCGTGGCTTCCATGCTCTACCTCGACTATTCGCGCAAGGAGGGGAATGGCTCGCCAATCAGTACGGTGGTCGAGAAAATCTGGAGGCTATCGATTTTCTGAGGCAGCTCAATCAGGAGGCATACGCAGAACAGTCTGATGTGCAGACCTTCGCCGAAGAGTCAACGTCGTGGCCGATGGTCTCGCGTCCGCTCTACGTTGGCGGGCTGGGTTTTGGCCTGAAGTGGGATATGGGATGGATGCACGACACGCTGGAGTACTTTCATTACGATCCCATCTACCGCAAGTACCACCACGATAAGCTGACTTTTCGGATGCTGTACGGGTTCACAGAGAATTTTGTGCTTCCTCTTTCGCACGACGAAGTCGTCCACGGCAAAGGGTCGCTGATTGGAAAGATGCCAGGCGATGAATGGCAGAAGTTTGCCAACCTGCGTCTGCTGTACGGGTACATGTACGCACAGCCGGGGAAGAAATTATTGTTCATGGGCGGAGAGTTTGGGCAAGTGCGAGAGTGGGCGCATGACAGCAGCCCTGGAGTGGCATTTGTTGCAGTACCCGGTGCACAGCGGATTACAAAAATGGGTGGAACAGTTGAACCAGATCTATCGGGAATACCCGGCGTTGCACGAGCTCGATACCGACCCAGCTGGTTTCGAGTGGATTGATTGCAACGACAGCGAGACCGGCACAATTTCCCTTCTGCGCAAAGGAAAGTCTTCACACAGTGAGATTGTGGTGGTGTGCAATCTTACGCCGGTACCACGGTTGGGCTATCACCTGGGCGTTCCCTCGCGAGGATTCTGGAGAGAGTTGCTCAACAGCGATGCAAGAGAGTACGGAGGCAGCGGAATGGGAAACCTCGGAGGGGTTCAGGCGGCAGAGCGGCCTGTCCACGGACGCCCTTACTCGCTCGAACTCACCTTACCTCCCTGGGAGTGCTTTTTCTCAAAGCCGAATAACCATCCACAGATTACACAGATAAGAAAAGATAGAGCTGAGAACTTTGAGCTTTGTACTTTGCTCGGTGTTGCTACTTGAGTAGTTGGAATTCAACTGACCCCAGATTACAAAGAACAAAGTACAAAGCTCTAAGCTCGTCTTCCTATCTGTGAAATCTGGGTAATCTTTGGATGCTCGTTCTCATTACCTGCCTAGCTGCTTCTTTGCGGCTGCGACGATCTGATCTGGTTCAAACCCAAACTTTCTCTGCAATTCCTTGAGCGGGGCCGACGCTCCGAACGTTTTCATGCCGATTACCTGACCCGAGCGTCCAACATATCGCTCCCACCCAAGAGTTGAAGCCTGCTCTACGGCCACGCGTGCTTTCACATTTGGCGGTAGCACGCTGTCCTGATACTCCTCACTCTGGTGCTCAAAAATTTCCCACGACGGCATCGAGACCACTCGCGAGCGGATGCCTTCAGCTATCAGCTTCTCGTGCGCTTCAACCGCGAGGATGACTTCACTGCCTGTGGCGATGAGAATCACTTCAGGATCGTTGCCAGGCGCGTCAGCGAGCACATAGGCGCCGTGCGCGACCCCGGACGCCGGCGCGTACTTGCTGCGATCCAGAGTCGGTAAGCGCCTGACGTGACAATGCCAGCACCACAGGCTGGTGGCGTAACTGCATGACGTATCGATACGCCTCGACTACCTCATTGGCATCACCGGGTCGCAATGTGATCAGTCCGGGTATTGCCCGCAGAGAGACAAGTTGTTCGACGGGTTGATGAGTTGGACCGTCTTCACCATCGCCCATCGCGTCGTGCGTAAAAATGAAAATGGCCGGCAGCTCCATCAGGGCTGACAGACGAATCGCCGGCCGCGCGTAATCACTGAAAATGAAGAAGCTTGCGCCGAAGGCCCGGAGTTTAGACAAAGAAAGTCCATTCACAATAGCGGCCATCGCATTTTCGCGAATACCGAAATGCAGGTTCCTCCCACCGGGGCTATCAGCCTGAAAATCGCCAGCGCCGGCGAACTTCAAGGTGGTCTTGTTTGATGGTCCAAGGTCAGCTGAGCCACCGACGAGCCAGGGGATGTTTTCGTGCGAGTACGTTGAGCACCTTTCCAGACGCTTCCCGCCCGGCGAGTCCCTTGGCATCCGGCGGAAAGACAGGCAGGTTGTGATCCCACTCGGCGGGAAGCTCTCTTCGCTGCATCAGATCGATTTCGGTAGCCAGTTCCGGATACCCGGCCCGGTAGGCATCGAACAACTGGGTCCATTCCCGCCGCAAGCTCGCACCGCGTGCTCCTACTCCCGCGGCGAAATGTTCGTACACGCCATCCGGAACGTAAAACTTCTCATCCTCAGGCCACCCGTAGAAACGCTTTGCGAGTCGCACCTCTTCTTCGCCTAACGGCTCGCCGTGAGCAGCTGCCGTATCCTGCTTGTGTGGCGCGCCGTATCCGATATGACTATCCAGCACGATGAATGTGGGTCGGCCCTTTGTCTTTTCGGAAAATGCTAAGGGCCTGTTCGATGCGATCGATATCGTTGGCGTCGCCGACTCTCAGCACGTTCCATCCGTAGGCGAGGAAGCGAGCGGCAACATCCTCAGTGAATGTGATACGCGTGTTTCCTTCGATCGTGATGTGGTTGTTGTCGTAGACCCAGCACAGATTGTCGAGGCCCAGATGCCCGGCGAGAGACGCCGCCTCGGACGCAATGCCCTCCATCAAACAACCATCCCCACAAACTGCGTAGATGTTGTAGTCGAAGATCTCGAAACCTGGTTTATTGAAGCGGTTGGCAAGCCACTTCTCGGGCGATCGCCATCCCGACACTGGTGGCCACACCCTGCCCCAACGGACCAGTTGTGGTCTCAACGCCAGATACCCAATGGTACTCGGGATGGCCCGGCGCCTTGCTGTCGAGCTGGCGGAACCGAATGATGTCATCGAGTGTTACTGAAGGTGTCCCCAGCGTTTCATATTTGGCATTGACTGCTCGCGTGCCGGTGAGATGGAGCGCCGACCACAGCAACATCGAAGCATGACCGTTCGAGAGTACGAAGCGATCACGGTTGGGCCAGATCGGATCTTTAGGATCAAATCGCATTACCCGATTCCAGATCGTATACACCAAAGGCGCCAGGGCCATCGGCGTGCCGGGATGTCCAGACTTAGCCTGCTGCACAGCGTCGATCGAAAGCGTACGAATGGTGTTAATGCAAAGTTGATCGAGTTTCGCATCAGTCAAAGGTTCAACAGCTTCCAATAAACTCATAATGTCTCCTCTGCGTACTTTACGAGTGATTCGTTTCCACTTGAGCAACTTTGCTGAGGCGTCGCAGATGGCGCTCAGCCTGACTGAACTCAGCGGCCAGGAATGCCTGGACCAGATCCCACGCGGACTCTGGACCGATAACGCGACCACCCAGGCAAATAATGTTCATGTGGTCATCCTCGACTCCCTGGCGAGCGGAGAAATGGTCCAGGATCAAAGCGGCTCGCGCACCGCGAATCTTGTTGGCGGCGATCGATGCACCCACACCACTGCCACAAACCGCTATTCCGCGATCCACCTTGCCGGCCGCCACCGAGCGCGCCAGCGGGATGACAAAATCCGGATAATCGTCGCCTGATTCCGGACGATGGGCGCCAAAGTCGACGACCTCATGACCCGCTGCTTTAAGGCGCACCAGCAAATCTTCCTTTAGACCAAATCCACCATGATCGGTGGCAATTCCGATACGCATCTTCACTCCTTTTTCTCACTCTCGTAATCCGGATCTGCCGCCGGGCGATCCGCGAGTATTAAGGCGCGATCCTTCTGTACGCGTCCTGCGGGGATCGAAGCATCGCCAGCGCGAAGGCGACGAACCATTTCGGCTTTGTCTTTACCGGTTACCAGCCACAGCACCCGGCGCGCCCGGTTGATAATGGGATACGTCAACGTCATCCGGCGTCTTTTTGATAGACGCCTGTAATCGCAATGTCCGCGTCAGTCACGTCGAGGACTGGATCCCGTGGCACCAGCGATGCTGTATGTCCATCAGGTCCCAGGCCAAGGTGAACCAGATCCAGCACTGCGGGCGAACCCGCGATCCGGTTGAGAACCGTTGCATAATCGGCCGCTGCTAATTCGAGATCCGCTGCTTCCACCGGCATCGCGTGAATCTGATCAGGCCTCAACGAATTGACCTCCTGCAGACTTTCAAGCAGATGCGTAAGGTTTCTGTCGGGGTCTCCCGCTGGAGCGACTCGCTCGTCCACTTGCACCAGCTGCACAGCTTCCCAGGGCACCTCTTCATGGGCCAGAGCACGAAGCATGAGCCACGGTGTGTGCCCGCCGCTCAAAGCCATGACGAAGCTGCCGCGTGCCGAGATTGCCGCTCTGGCTTCGGCGGCGACAGTAGCAGCGGCCGCTTTGGCCACCGAATCTGCGTCGGCAAATACTTCAACCTTCATCATCACCATCTCTGCAACATCCAACGCCTGCTTCTCACGCGGCGACAGCAACTATTTCTCTGCCGACTGTGGGATTGCTCCATCCGCCCGGTGGCAATACTCGCTCCGCCTCGCTCGGACCCCAGGTATTAGGTTCATACTCGTAAACAGGTGTTCCCGCTTTCAGCACCGGATCAACAATCCGCCAAGCCTCTTCGACGTAATCCTCCCGGGCAAACATCGTCGGGTCGCCTTCCATCGCCGCCCCTAACACACGTTCGTACGCGTCCATCTCACCGGCGCGCGGAGAATGGCTCGCCAGCATCTCCACCGTCTGGGCGGCCAGCTCCTCACCGGGAGTCATGACCATCATCCCCAGCGCGATTGTCGCTTCAGGATTGAGACGTAGCCGCAGCTGGTTCTCCTTTAGCGCCTCGGCATGAATCAGTGAGGGAGGCTTGCGAAATCGGCCCACAATTTCGGTGCAGGTCACGGGCAGGTATTTTCCCGCTCGAATGTAGAAAGGAACTCCTTTCCAACGCCACGAATTGAGCTCGACCTTCAACGCGGCAAACGTCTCAGTTTGTGAGTCCTTCGCCACTCCATTCTCGTTGCGGTAGCCACGGAATTGGCCGCGGACCAGATCCTTCTCGGCTATCGGCGGAATTGCTTTCAGCACCTTGACCTTTTCATCGCGAATGGATTCGCTGTCGAGCCTGGCTGGCGGCTCCATTGCCAGATTCGAGAGGACCTGGAGCAGATGATTCTGAATCACGTCGCGAATGACTCCGGTCTTATCGTAAAAACGCCTCGGCCCTGGACGCCGAAGTCTTCGGCCATGGTGATCTGCACGCTCTCGATGTAGTTACGATTCCAGAACGACTCGACAAAGGTGTTTGCGAAGCGAAAGACGAGCAGATTGTTCACCGGTCGCTTTCCCAGATAGTGATCAATGCGAAAGATATCCTTTTCCGCAAAGCAATGACGCAGAATCCTATTGAGCTCGCGCGCAGATTCGAGGTCATGGCCGAAAGGCTTTTCCACGATCACCCGAGCCCCTACTGTGCAACCTGATTCCGTCAGCTGCTCGACGACCGATTGGAAGAGCAGCGGTGGGATCGCCAGATAATGAGCTGGACGTTTGGCTCCGCCAAGCTCCTTGTAGAGTGCCTTAAACGTTTCGGGGTCCTGGTAATCACCGTCAACGTAACGCAGCAACCCACATAGTTTTTCAAAAGCCGCCGGGTCGACCCCACCGTGTTTTTCAAGGCTGTCGTACGCCCGTGCTTTGAACTGATCCAGATTCCAACCGGATTTAGCCACACCAATGACCGGCACATTCAGACGTCCGTGCTTCACCATGCCTTGCAGCGCTGGGAAAATCTTTTTGTAGGCCAGATCGCCTGTCGCGCCGAAGAAGACCAATGCGTCTGAATACTGATTGCTCATAAATTCCTCCGGGCCTATGCCTTTTCGGCAGCCTTCTCCAGATGTCCACCAAATTGATAGCGCATGGCGGACAGGAGCTTGTCCGCAAAAGCCGCTTCGCCTCTTGACGTGAATCGCGCAAACAGAGCCGAGGTCAAAACGGGAACCGGCGCCGCCTCATCAATCGCAGCCTTGATGGTCCAACGTCCTTCGCCGGAGTCGGATACACGACCGGCGAAATTCGAAAGAGTCGGATCTTCTTGCAGGGCTGTCGCCGTGAGATCCAGCAACCACGATGCGATCACGCTGCCGCGCCGCCATACCTCGGCGATGTCAGAGAGATTCAGTTCGTACTGATAATGCTCCGGATCTCGTAGCGGCGTGGTCTCTGCATCAACTCCCTGTTGCCGGTTGCCGATATTAGCGGACCGCAAGACACCCAGCCCTTCGGCGTAGGCGGCCATGATCCCATACTCGATTCCGTTGTGGACCATCTTCACGAAGTGGCCGGCGCCGTTTGGACCACAGTGCAGGTATCCGTATTCAGCAGTGCCTTCTGACTTCTTGCGACCCGGTGTGTCGTGAGATATCGCCAATGCCCGGAGCCAGCGTCGCGAAGATCGGATCGAGATGCTTGAATCACGTCTGTCTCGCCGCCTATCATCATGCAGTAGCCTCGCTCGAGTCCCCACACGCCACCGCTGGTGCCAACATCAACGTAGTGGATTTGCTTCGGCGCAAGTTCCTTTGCGCGACGAATGTCGTCAACGTAATAAGAATTCCCGCCGTCGATCAGGATGTCCCCTGCTTCGAGGAGGGGCAGAAGATCTCTAATGGTCTCGTCCACTACTGCCGCGGGAACCATTAACCAGACCACCCGTGGCGTGTCGAGCTTCTTTACTAAATCCGCCAGCGACGTCGCGCCCACCGCCTTCTCTTTAACAAGTTCACTCACCGCTTCGGGCGATCGATCAAAAACCACACAATTGTGCCCGTTTCTGAATCAGGCGTCGAACCATGTTGGCTCCCATCCTGCCGAGCCCTACCATTCCAAGTTGCATGAGCCCTCCTTCTTCAAAAGAGATGGTTCCCAATTTTTCAGGATTAATCCCTCGTGGTTGATTGCGCTACGCAACCGGTGCATGGCAGCACAGACGCCCGCGCTTGAAGCAAAGATCGACGATCCGGCTACGAGTACGTTCGCTCCTGCAGCAACTGTCAACTGAGCTGTTCGCTCGTCAATGCCCCCATCTACTTCCAATTCACATCCGGGCTTAAGCCGCGCAATTAACTGGCTGACACGCCCTATCTTTGGCAATGTTGTATAAATGAAAGGCTGATGTCCGAAACCCGGATTAACAGTCATGACCAGGACCTGATCCAGCTCTGGCAGGATTTCTTCCAGCACTGCTGCCGGCGTGGCCGGATTGATGGCCACCCCCGCGCGTTTGCCGAGCGACTTTATGCGTTGCAGAGTGCGATGCAGATTGTTGTTGCCTTCCCAGTGGACCAGGAATGAATCGGAGCCAGCTTCGGTAAACTCATCAAGGAAGGAATCCGGATCCGAGATCATCATGTGCATCTCAAGCTGGAAGTCGTGTGACCCGCCTGAGGGATTCGAACAATCGGTGCACCCATCGAAATGTTGGGCACAAAATGTCCATCCATAATGTCGACGTGAATTCGATCCGCGCCGCCACGCTCCGCTGCAGCGACCTGCTCTCCCAAGTGGGCGAAGTCAGCCGAGAGGATTGAAGGGGCTAGCTTGACACTACCCTTGTCCATATCTCGAGTCCCTCTCGGTGATAATTCTCGGAACGTTAGGGTTGGGCTGAGCCGTCATCCGATTCCCGTCCGATTCAATGATCGTGGCCTGCTTGGTGTTGGACGCGTCGAAGATACTCTGAATGGATTTCTCCAGCACCGCATTGAATTCAGCATCGGATTGCTGGGCCGACAGCCCTTCTACCAGGGCGCGCGAAAAGCTCGCCACCATGCCGTGATCTCTGCGCAGCCGGCCGTCGGCGTCTTCCTGCGAATAACCGCCCGACAGCGCAACCACCCTCACGACCCTGGGATGTCTAATCAAATCGAAGTAGAGGTCGTCTTGCTCCGGGCAGCGTGAGCTTCAGCATTACGAACTGACCCTCAGTCAGCTTATTGAGCTTTTCGAGGATGGCCGCCTTGAGCAACTCTTCGGCCTTGGCCTTTTCCGGGCAGTGAATGTCAACTTCCGGCTCGACGATGGGCAAGAGGCCGGCGGCCAGGATCTGCCCGGCTACTTCGAACTGCTGGTTCACAATGCTCTTGATGCCGGCTGCGTTGGCTTGTTTGATGACCGAGCGCATCTTGGTTCCGAAGATGCGTTTCGCTTTGGCTTTGGCGAGCAGCGCCGCAAGCCGCGGGATCGGCTTCATCAACTGAACGCCGTCGTTCTCAGCTGCGAGGCCCTGGTCTACTTTCAGGAAGGGCACCACTCGTTTCACGTCCCAAAGATAGTCGGCGGTGGGCTGCCTATCGATGTCCCTGTCCATCGTGTTCTCGAACAGGATGGCGGCAATAATCCGCTCGCCGTCAAAGCTGGGGCTGGTAATGATGCGCGTGCGCATCTGGTGCACGAGCGCAAACATCTCATCCTCGTTGGTCCACGCGCCTTCTTTGATTCCGTAAAGACGCAGCGCGCCGGGCGTGCTGCCGCCGCTTTGATCGAGCGCCGCAATGAAACCGGGATGTGTTTTCATCTTCTCAAATTGTTGTTGGTTAAAGCCGGGAGTTTTCATACCGCCTCCTTCATGTTTTCGATAGCGACGAATTAGATTGTTTGTTGAACTATCATGGTTGAGACTGGGCTCTGATTCGCTCTCGAGTTCCGGGATAATGCGCTGGGCCAACACCTTGCCGAGCTCAACGCCCCATTGGTCGAACGAGTCAAGATTCCAAATGACGCCCTGCGTAAAAACAGAATGTTCGTAAAGGGCGACGAGCTTACCCAGCGTTTCCAGGTGTAAGCTTGTCGGCCAGAATAGTGTTCGATGGTCTGTTGCCTTCGAAGACGCGGTGCGGCACGAGCCAATCTGGCGTGCCTTCAGGCTTCACCTGTTCGGGAGTCTTACCGAACGCTAGAGCCTCGGCTTGAGCAAATACATTCGCCAGCAGAATGTCGTGATGACGGCCAAGCGGATTGAGTGATTTCGTGAAGGCGATGAAATCGCAAGGGATGAGTTTGGTTCCTTGATGAATCAACTGGTAGAACGAGTGTTGCCCGTTCGTTCCCGGTTCGCCCCAGTAGATCGGCCCGGTTTGATATGTGACTTCAGTTCCGGTCGATCGTGACGTGCTTGCCGTTGCTCTCCATCGTCAACTGCTGCAGATACGCCGGGAATCGCTTCAGGTACTGCTCGTAAGGTAAGACGGCGACGGTTTGCGAACCGAAAAAGTTGGTATACCAAACTCCCAGCAGTCCCATGAGCACAGGCAGGTTGCGCTCAAATGGGGTCGTGCGGAAATGCTCATCCATCTGGTGGAAGCCGTCCAGCATGGCGCGGAAGTGATCCGGGCCTATCGCGATCATCGTCGAAAGCCCGATCGCGGAATCCATTGAGTAACGGCCGCCAACCCAATCCCAGAACCCGAACATGTTGGCAGTGTCGATGCCGAATTTCGCCACCTCTTTCGCGTTCGTCGAAACAGCCACAAAATGTTTCGCCACAGCCGCCTCGTCGCCACCCAATCCTGACAGGGACCAGGCGCGAGCCGTGTTGGCATTGGTCATTGTCTCGAGCGTTGTGAAAGTCTTCGATGAGACGATAAAGAGTGTCTCTGCTGGGTCGAGATCGCGTACTGCCTCAGCGAAGTCGGTGCCGTCGACGTTGGAAACAAACCGGAATGTCATGGTCCGATCGCTATAAGCTTTGAGGGCCTCATAAGCCATAACAGGCCCGAGATCAGAACCGCCAATTCCGATATTAATCGACGTTGCGAATGCGTTTTCCGGTGAAACCCTTCCACTCACCGCTTCGCACGCGGTCTGAAAAATCAGCCATCTCGTCGAGTACGACATGGACTTTCGGCACCACATTTTCTCCATCCACAACGATGGATGCGTCTCTCAGAGCGCGCAGCGCCGTATGCAACACCGCTCGGTTTTCTGTGAGATTAATCTTCTCCCCTCGAAACATCGCGTCAATTTTAGATTGCAGTCCGGCGTCCTCCGCGAGCCGAAGCAGAAGCTGCAGGGTCTCGTCAGTGACTGCGATTTTTGGAGTAGTCGAGATAGAGACCCAC
>ERZ1370068.2187-contig-1346_pt1 | contig 25223 bp, 27 predicted proteins | sample MGYA00561227_ERZ1370068 | MGnify/ENA primary metagenome ERZ1370068 (study PRJEB38410, sample SAMEA6850437) | metagenome | study: Metagenomic assessment of the ecological functions of the soil: analysis of the soil microbiota associated with the...
TTGTACTTCGTTCGGTTACGTATTGCTGCCGCGCTCGCGATCGCGGGTGCGTGCGCACTACCGCTGGCGCGCTCCGTGCTCGGTCCGGCGTGGTCGTCGGGCGTCGCACCGCGGTCGTCCGGCCTGGTCGCGGACGTCGGCCGTACGGCATCGTGCGCCATCCGCTGTACGCGGGCATCTTCCTGCTCGACGGTCGGGACCGTGGTCGCACATCCGTCGCGTCGCGACGATCTGCGGCGCCGTCGGGCTCGACGGTCGGGCTCGCGCTCAAGATCCGCCGTGAGGAGCGCGCGCTCGCGACCGCGTTCGGCCCGAGCTGGGACGCCTATCGCCGCGCGTGCCCGCGCTCGTGCCGCGCGCTCCGACGCTCGTAGCGACTAGTCGCGGCAGGCCGCGACGAGCGCCGCGCCGCTGCGCCTCGTCGCCGAGCACGCCCGGCAGCGCGTAGAAGCCGAGCCGATCGATCACGCCGGTGTACTTCTTCCTGAGCAGGCCCGGGAGCTCGTCGTACGTGCCCTGCACGGCGTAGACCTCGAGCATCTCGTCGGTGATGAGCGACGCCATGCCGGCCCAGTCGCCCTTCGCCGCCTTCTCGTTCAGCCGATAGCACGTCTCGCCCCAGCCGTGCGCCTCGAGGACGCCGATGTACGTGCGCGTCGAGGCGTAGAACGCGATCTGCTGCCGCACCGGCGCCTTGTGCGCGCTCGATCTCGTCGCGGTTCTTCCCGGTGATCGACGAACGCCGTCGTCGCGAGCGTGACGTCGCGCGCGCGTGCGCTCCGACTTCGCGAGCCCTGACTCGACGTTCGGGAAGCACGACGTCTCGTGGATGTACTTGATCGAGTGGAACGGGTGGACGAGGAAGCCGTCGCACAGCTCGCCGGCGAGCCGGCAGATGTAGGGGTTCACGCCCGCGATGTAGATCGGGATGCTGCGGCCACTCGATCGGGCCCGGGCTGAAGAACGGCGTCATCAGGCTGAACTGGTAGAACTTGCCCTCGAAGCCCGGCCGCGTGCCGTTCTGCCAGACGTCCCAGATGTGGCGGATCGAGCTGGATCATCTCGCGCAGCCGCGGCCCGGGCGCCGAGCCACGGCGTCGAGTAGCGGCGCTCGTTGTGCCCCTTCACCTGCGTCCCGAGGCCGAGGATGAAGCGCCCGCGCGAGGCCGCCTGCAGATCCCAGGCGATCTGCGCGTGGACGAGCGGGCTCCGCGGAAACGCGACCGCGATGTTCGTGCCGATCGACGACGCGCTCGGTCGCGGTCGGCGGCGAGCGCGCACGGCGAGGTACGGATCGTGGCCCGCCTCGGCCGTCCAGAGGCCGTCGTAGCCGCGCCGCCTCGGCGTCGCGCGCGCGCTTCGCGACGCTGCGCGAGGTCGCCGGTCATGAGGCCCGTCGTCGATGCGCATGCCGGATCCCTACTCGACCGCGACCGTCGGCGGGTCAACCGCGCGGCGGCGCGAGCGCTTCGAGCGCCGTGACGATCGCCTGCGTGCCGAGCGCGCCGCCGTCCGTGCGCCTCGACCGCGGCGAGCAGCTGGTGGACGAGCGCCGTCGACCGGCAGCGGCGCGCCGAGCTTCGCGCGCGGCGCGCGAGCGCGAGGCGGAGGTCCTTCTGCTGGAGCCGCACCATGAAGCCCGGCGCGAAGTCGCGCGCGCTGCATGCGCGGCGCCGAGCGTTCGTCCAGCATCCACGACGTCGCCGCGCCGCCGCCGATCGCGCGCGATCGAGCGCCTGCGGGCTCGAGGCCGGCGCGCGCTGCCGAGCACGATGCCCTCCGCGACGGCGGCGAGCGTCGCCGCGCCGACGACCTGGTTCACGAGCTTCGTCATCTGCCCCTGGCCCGGCGTCGCCCATGTGCGTCGCCGTCGTGCCGATCGCGGCGAAGATCGGCGCCGCGCGCTCGAACGCCTCGCGCCGGCCGCCGACCATGATCGAGAGCGTGCCCGCGATCGGCGCCCTGCTCGCCGCCCGAGACCGGCGCGTCGAGAAGTCGACGCCCTGCCGCCGCGGCGCGCGCCGCGAGCGCCGCGCGGCCGCGGGCGCGATCGTGCTCGTGTCGATCACGAGCAGCCCGGGCGCGGCGCCGGCGAGGATGCCGTCGGGACCGGCGACCACCGCCTCGACGTCGGGCGTGTCGGGCACGCACGTGACGACGGCGTCGACCGCGCGCCGCGACCGCGCGGCGAGGCGGCCGCCGCCGGCGCCCGCCGTCGACCAGCGGCGCCGACGCGCGCCGGCGTCCGGCTGTGCACCGTGACCGCGTGCCCGGCGCGGAGCAGGTTCCGCGCCATGGGCGCGCCCATGATGCCGAGACCGACGACGCCGACGCGCATGGCGTCGGCGCGTACTAGAACCGGAGCATCGCGTCCAGCTGGAGCCGCACCTGCATCCGGTTGTTGATGTCGTTCGGCGGCGCGTCGATGTACTTCGTGAAGTACGCTGCGCGCCGTCAGCGTGAGCGGCTTGAAGAGCTGGTAGTCGAGCTGCGACGACCGGGCCCTGCTCAGGTTCGTTCCGCCGTTGCCGAAGTCGCTCCACGAGAAAGCGCCGATCGACGCGTCGCGCTCGAGGTACTCGTAGAGCAGGCTCGCCGCCCAGTCGCCCGCGTCCTTCGGATTGCCGAGGCGGACGCCGCCCTCGCACGCCGTTCGCCGTCGAGAGTGCCGGCGACTCCCAGTTGTAGACGTAGTCGCCGAAGAGCTTGAGCGGCATCGTGCCCCGCGACGTTCGGGATCGTCGCCGGCGAGCGTCAGGTTCGTCTGGTTGAAGCCGCTCTCGAAGCCGGTGATCGTCTTGCCGTCCGCGGTCGACGGTGACGAGCGTTCTGCGAGGATGGCCTTGATGATCGAGTTGGTGTTCGGCGCCTGCGCGATCGAGGTCGGAGTTGAGCCACCAGTACTGCGCGAGGCCCGCCCTCGAGCTGCACGTCGCCGATGTGCGCCGCTCGGGTTGACCTGGCCGCCGAACATCCAGCCGTCGCCGCGCGTTCGAGCACCTCCTTGAAGGTCCACTGCTGCGCGTGGAGCTTCACCTGGTCGAGCGGCGCCGATCGGCTCCGTCGAGGAGCTGCGATCGTCTCGTTGAAGCCCTCGGGCGAGAGGTCGTCGTCGAAGACCATCTCGCCGACGCGGAACATCGGGTTCGGGAACTTGCCCGCGTTGACGGTGAAGCAGCCCGGGCCGGATGCCGAAGGTCTTGCCCGGCGCGACCGTGATGGTACGCCCAGTCGAGGTTCACGTTCTTGCGTGAGAAGCTCGCCGGTCGAGCGTCTCGTTGGTCGAGATGGGATCGTCCGGGTTGCCGCTCGCGAGGCGGATGGTCGCCAGACAGCTCGTCGCTGTAGGCGTACTTGACGCCGAGGCGCCAGCGGAACCGCGTCGCGGTTGCGCGCGTCGATCGGCGTGCCGCCTCGCCCTTCGGCGTCGGCTGGTTGTAGAAGCCTTCCGTGGCGGATGCGGATGTCGCCGAACGGGTGAACTTGTTCACCCACGTCGGGCAGCGAGGCGGTCGACCTTCTTCTCGGTCGCCTTCGCCTGCTCCTCGGCGCGCTCGGCCTGCTGCTGCGTCGCGCGTGCCGATCGCCTTCTGCTGCCTGAGCTCGCCGCGCAGCTGCTTGATCTCCTGCTGCTGCTGCGCGGACGAGGTTCTCGAGCGCCCGCAGCCGCTGCTCCGGTCGTCAGCGGCGCCCGCCGGCTGGCGTCGATCGCGCATCAGCACCCGCGAGCGCCAGCACCCTAGCTCCGCGTCGTCGCATGATTGCCCCCCTGTCGGATTCGGTTGCATGCCTCTTGGCGAAACGTGCCCGGAAGTCGAGCGTCAGCGCGACGGATCACCGCCACGGCGTCACCAGCAATTCGACAGTCCGTCACATTCTCGTAACGTACCGTATGCCCGTCCACTGAGGACTGGCGCCGGGGTCTTCACTCGCCGTAACCGATCGGTAACAGTCGGCTGATAGCGTCCCGCCAACGACCAAGGGAGGACTGATGCGGACGACGGTTCTCGCGGACCGCTCGTCGGCGCAGCGCTCGTGCTGCGCGCCGTCGACTCGGCACCGCGGCCAAGCTGCATCAACGGCGCCGGCGCGACGCTTCCTACCCGATCTACTCGAAGTGGTTCGACGAGTACCACAAGCTGAACCGGACGTGCAGATCAACTACCAGTCGATCGGCAGCGGCGGCGGCATCCGCCAGGTCCTCGAGGGCACCGTCGACTTCGGCGCCACCGACGGTCCGATGACCGACGAGCAGCTCAGGCAGGCGAAGGCGCCGATCCTGCACTTCCCGACGGTGCTCGGCGCGCGTCGTCGCCGACCTTCAACCTGCCCGGCGTCGACGCAGCTCAAGCTCACGCCGGACGCGCTCGCCGGCATCTTCCTCGGCAAGATCACGAGCTGGAACGATCCGGCGATCGCGAAGGACAACCCGGGCGTGGCGCTCCCGGCGCAGCCGATCGTCCCGGTCCACCGCTCGGACGGCAGCGGCACGACGCTACGTCTTCGTCGACTACCTCTGAGCAAGGTGAGCCCCGAGTGGGCGAAGTCCGTCGGCCGCAAGCACGTCGGTCGCCTGGCCGGTCGGGCTCGGCGGCAAGGGCAACGAGGGCGTCACCGGGCTCGATCAAGCAGACGCCGAACTCGATCGGCTACGTCGAGCTCGTCTACGCCGTGCAGAACAAGCTGCCGTACGCCGACGATCAAGAACCGGTCGGGCGCTTCGTCGCGCCGACGCTCGAGAGCGTGACCGGCGGCGGCCGCGGCCGCCGCGCAGCATGCCGCGCCGACTTCCGCGTCTCGATCACCGATCCCCCGGCGGCCGAGGCCTACCCGATCGCGAGCTTCACGTGGCTGCTCGTGCCGAGCCACGATCGCCGACGCGGAGAAGGGCCAGGCGATCGTCGGCTTCCTCGCGCTGGATGCTCGACGACGGGCAAGGCTATCAAAGCCGCTGGGCTACGCCCCGCTGCCCGAGGCCGTGATCGCGATGGAGCGCACAGGCGATCGACAAGGTCCGGGTCGGCGGACACCGTGACCGCGGGCGAGGTCGGCGCTGGGCGGCGTGCCACTGCGATCTCGCCGGCACGATCGCGGACGATCGACGCCGTCTCGCCGCGGCCGCACGATGTCGACCCGCCGCTGGGCCCATGCCGACCGCGCCTTCGAGTGGGGGTCGCGCACGTTCGCCTGCGCCGTGCATCGTCCTCACGCCTGCTCGTCGCGGGCGTGCTGTGACTCGTCGTCGGCGGCTGTCGCGCGTGAAGTTCGGCTGGTCCTTCCTGTGGACGTCCGACGTGGGATCCGGTCGCGCTCGCGCTTCGGCGCGCTGCCGTTCATCGTACGGCACGCTGGCCACCTCCGCGATCGCGATCGCGATCGCGCTCCCGCTCGGCCTCCTCGCCGCCATCTGCCTGGCGGAGATGCTGCCGTCGCACGTGTCCGATCCGCTCGCCTTCCTGATCGAGCTGCTGGTCGCCGTGCCGAGCGTGGTCTACGGCCTGGTCGGCGTGTTCGTGCTCGTTCCCGTCGTGCGCACCGCCGGCAACGCTCGCTGCCGTGGGTCGGCGAGCATCCCGTTCCTGGCGGGTCCGATCTACGGGATCGGGCTGCTCACCGCGGGAATTCTCCTCGCGGTCATGATCGTGCCGTTCATCGTGAGCGTCTCGCGCGAGGTGCTGCTCGCAGTTCCGCAGACGCAGCGCGACGCCGCCCTCGCGCTCGGCGCGACGCGATGGGAGGCGGTGTGGAAGGTCGTCGTCCCGTATGCGCGCTCGGGCATCTTCGGCTCCGTCTTCCTCGCCCTCGGCGCGCGCCCTCGGCGAGACGATGGCAGTCACGATGGTCATCGGGAACCGACCCGAGATCGCCGCGTCGCTGTTCGCGCCGGCGCACACGATGGCCGCCGTCCTCGCGAACGAGTTCGCCGAGGCGGACGGCGCGGTCTACCTGTCGGCGCTGATCGAAGTCGCGCTCGTGCTGTTCGGGATCACCATGCTCGTGAACGCGGTCGCCCGGCTGCTGATCGCCGCGACGACCAGCCAGCGCGCGCCGAGGTGCGGGCGTGACAGCCGTACTATCGGCGCCGCCGGCGTCGATCGAGCGCGTCATGTTCGGCGCGACCATCGCTCGCGACGGCGCATGACCGTGGGCATCCTGCTCTTCCTGCTCGCGTTACCTCGTCTACCAGGGCGCCTCGTCGCTGTCGCTCGCGCTTCTTCACGAACCTGCCGACGCCGGTCGGCGAGGCCGGGCGGCGGCATGGCGAACGCGCTCGTCGGCAGCGCGCAAGCTGCTTTCGTGGCGGCGCTCGTCGGCGTGCCGGTCGGTTTCATCGGCGGCGTGTACCTGGCCGAGTTCGGGCGCGGCCGCCTCGCGTTCCTCGTCCGCTATGCGGCCGACGTGCTGAACGGCGTGCCGTCGATCGTCGATCGGCGTCGACGATCTACGGGCTCGTCGTCGATCCCGATGGGACCACTTCTCGACCCTCGCCGGCGGCCTCGCGCCTCGGCGTCATCATGATTCCGGTGACGCTCGCGGACGACGGAGGAGTTCCTCCGCCTCGTCCCGACGTCGCTACGCGAGGCGTCGCTGGCGCTCGGCGCGCCGCAGCTGGGTCACGATCGTGCGCGTCGTCGTGCCGGCCGGGTCTGCGGGGCGTCGTCGCGCGGACTCCTCCTGTCGCTCGCCCGCGTCGCCGGCGAGACGCGCCCGCTCCTCTTCACGGCGTTCAGCAACCGCTTCTGGAGCGACGGGTGGCTGCAGCCGACGGCGTCGCTGCCGGTCATGATCTTCACCTACGCCGTGTCGCCCTACGACGACTGGCACCGACAGGCGTGGGCCGGCGGCGCTCGTGCTCCTCGTGCGCTCGTGCTCGGCTCGAACGTGCTCGCCCGGGCGATCACTCCAGCGAGGGCGCGGCGCTGCGACGCGCATGCATGACGCAGCCAGCGCGACCACTGGCGATGATCCGCATGCCCGATGTACTGACCGGCGCGCCCACCGTCACGAGCGAGCGCGCCGACCAAGATGGCGGCGGCACGACCTCGCCGTCCGCTACGGCGAGACGCTCGCGCTCGATCGCGTCACGCTCGAGATCCTCGAGCGGCGCGTCACGGCGCTGATCAGGCCCGTCGGGCTGCGGCAAGTCGACGTTCCTCCGCTGCCTCGAACCGCATGAACGACACGCATCGCGCGGCGTCCGGATCAGCGGGCGCGTCGTGCTCGACGACGAGGACATCTACGGGCCCGACGTCGACCCGGCTCGCTTCGGCGCCGGGTGGGCATGGTGTTCCAGAAGTCGCAACCCGTTCCCGAAGTCGATCTTCGACAACGTCGCCTTCGGCACCGCGCATCCACGGCGTGCGCGATCCGGTGGCGCTGCGCGAGATCGTCGAGCGGAGCCTCCGGCAGGCGGCGCTCTGGGACGAGGTCGGCCGACTCGCCTCGACCGCTCCGCGCCTCGAGCTGTCCGGCGGGCAGCAGCAGCGCGCTCGTGCATCGCCCGCGCGCTCGCCGTCGAGCCCGAGGTGCTGCTGATGGACGAGCCGGCGTCCGCGCTCGACCCGATCGCGCACGGCCAAGATCGAGGAGCTGATCCACGAGCTCAAACGAGCTACACGATCGTCATCGTGACCCACAACATGCAGCAGGCGGCCCGCGTGTCCGACCTCACCGCCTACTTCTACCTCGGCCGGCTGATCGAGGTCGGCCCGACGGACCAGCTCTTCACGAACCCGACGCGTCAGGAGACCGAGGACTACATCACGGGGCGGTTCGGCTGATGCCGCAGCACACCGATCGAGGCGTACGAGCAGCAGCTCTCCCAGCTCCGCGCCGCACGTGCTCGAGATGGGCGGTCTGGTCGAGGACCAGATCGCGCAGGCGGTGCGCGCGCTCACCGAGCGCGACGACCGAGCTCGCGCGCGACGACGATCGAGCGCGACCACACGGTCAACCGCTACGACGTCGAGATCGACGACCTCTGCATCGAAGCTGCTGGCGCTCCACCAGCCGGCCGCGCGTGACCTCCGGCTGATCACGACGGCGCTCAAGATCACGACCGACCTCGAGCGCATCGGCGACATGGCGGCGCACATCGCCGAGCGCGCGCTCGAGCTCGTCCGCCGAGCTGCCGATCGAGCCCAAGGCCGAGTCGATGATCGACCTGCCGCTCATGGCGAACCTCGCGCGCACGATGCTCCACCGCGCGCTCGACGCGTTCGTGCAGGAGGATCGCCGAGCTCGCGCTCGACGTCTGCCGCGTCCGACGACGCGATCGACAAGCTGCACGGCCAGCTCTTCCGCGCGCTCCTCGCCTTCATGGTCGAGGACCCGGCGACGATCGCCGCGCACGATGCGCCTGCTCTTCGTCTCGAAGAACCTCGAGCGCGTCGGCGACCACGCGACGAACATCGCGGAGATGGTGATCTTCCTGCGTGAAGGGCCGGTCGATCCGGCACATGGATATGCCGCCGCGCATCGTGAGGCGACCCAAGACTGCGTCGGGTCGGGTGACGCGAGCTGGACGTGCCGGCACGCGCGCGGCGATGTCGCGGCTGGCGAAGCCGGCGCGGAACGCACCGCGTGCTGCCGGACGTCGTGCGTCGCGGCGACGGCGTCAGACTTGCGCACACGCCGGGCGGTACGCCGTGACGTGCCCTCGCCGACCGCGCTCGCGATGTGGAGCGAGCCGCCGTGGCCCTGGACGATGTGCTTCACGATCGCGAGGCCGAGGCCCGTGCCGCCGAGCTCGCGCGAGCGCGCCTTGTCGACGCGGAAGAAGCGCTCGGTCAGCGCGCGGCAGGTCCTGCGCCGGGCACGCCGATCGCCGGAGTCCTCGACCGCGATCTCGACCATGCCGGCCTGCGGCCGTTGCCCGCGGCGGCGCGCGCACGGTCACGCGACCGCCCGCACGGCGTGTACTTGATGCCGTTGTCGACGAGGTTGATCAGCACCTGCCGCGAGGCGGTCGCCGTCGGCATGCGCCGGCGGCACGTCGGCGCGCGACCTCGGCGCGCGACGCGCACGCCGCTGCGGCCGCCGGCTTCGGCCGAGGATCTGCAGGACGTCGTCGATCACCGAGCCGACCGCGACGCGTGCCGAGACGGAGCGCCGTGCGCCCGAGCTCCAGGTCGGAGAGCGTGAGCAGGTCGTCGATCAGGCGGCCGAGGCGCTCGGAGTGCCGGTCGATCACGGCGAGGAAGCGGCGCGCGGTCTCGCGGTCGTCGCCCGCCGGCGCCGAGCAGCGTCTCGGCGTAGCCCTTGATCGCCGTGAGCGGCGTCCGGAGCTCGTGCGACACGTTGGCGACGAAGTCGCGCCGGATCGACCTCGAGACGCCGCAGCTCGGTGACGTCGTGCAGCACGAGCACGAAGCCGAACGGCCGCTCGTCGGCTCCGCGAAGCCGCGCGCGCGTTCACCTGCAGCATGAGTCCGCCGCCGTCGCCGAGCGTCACGTCGCGCGACGCGACGCTCGCGCCGCCGCCGAGCTCGCGCACGACCTCGGCGAGCGCCGGGATCGCGCACGAGCTCGACGAGCGGGCGGCCGCGCCACGCGGCGTCCGACGGGAGGCCGAGCAGCTCGCGCGCGCGCGCGTTCATCAGCACGACGCGTGCCGGCGAGGTCGATCACGAGCACGCCCTCGACCATGCCGCGCAGGATCGGCCTCGAGGCGCTCGCGCTCGACGCTCGAGCGTCGTCGATCGTCGCCGACACGCCGCGCGCCATGCGCCGAGGCTGTCCTCGACGTCGCCGAGCGAGCGTCGGGCCGCTCGGCGGCGAGGAACGGCACCGACGCGCCCGCCTCGAGCTGGTCGGCGAAGCGCGTCAGCCGATGCGAGCGCGGCGCCGCCCAGCGGCGCGCCGATCGTCCACGCTGCGCCGACGCCCGACCGGCGAGGCCGCCGCGCCCGGCGAGCACGAGCGCGTAGTGCGCCGCCGGCGAGCTCGTACGGCAGCGCCACCGCGAGCGCCGGCGCCGAGCGCGGCGAGCGTCGGCACGAACAGCTCGGCGGGCGAGCCTACGCGCCGAGCGCGTCGGGATTGAACTTGTAGCCGACGCCACGGACGGTGACGATGAGCTCGGGGTTGGCGTCATCCCGCTCGATTCGCTTGCGCAGCCGCCGGATGTGGACGTCCACGGTGCGCGGTTCGACGTGGACGTCGCTGCCCCACACGAGGTCGAGGAGCTGGAGGCGGTCGTAGACCCGGTACGGGTTGCGCACGAAGAACTTGAGCAGCCTCGAACTCGCGCAGCGAGAGGCTGGCGGTCGTCGCCGCCGATGAAGACCTCGTAGGTGTCGAAGTCGAGGCGGAGCCGGCCGCGATCGAAGACCTCGTGCGGCGGCGGGACGTCCTCGCCGTGCGTGCGGCGCATGACCGCCGCGCACGCGCGCGACGAGCTCGCGCGGGCTGAACGGCTTCGTCACGTAGTCGTCGGCGCCGAGCTCGAGTCCGAGCACGCGATCGACCTCGGCCGCCTTCGCCGTCGAGCATGATGACCGGCAGCGTTCGCGTCGCCTCGCTCGAGCCGCAGCCGCCGGCACACCTCGAGCCCGTCGGTCGCCGGCAGCATGATGTCGAGGATGACGAGGGCCGGCCGCTCGCTCGGCGACCTGCTGGAGGGCGCGCTCGCCCGAGTCGGCCTCGCGCACGGCGTAGCCTTCCTGCTCGAGGTGGAAGCGGACGAGCTCGCGGATGTCCTTCTCGTCCTCGACCACCAGAATCGTGCGCTTTGACGCCCACGTGAACCTCCTCGCTCACTCCTACCGGCGATCCGTGACGGCCTGGTTACACCGCCGTGAACTCCGCGCCCAGTCGCTAGCGTAACTGCGCCGGTTCCCGCGACGGCGACGGGCGGCGCCATGTAACGTGCTGATCAGCCTTGACTGTCACCTGGCCGGTCAGCGAAACAGGGCGGGGATGGTTCGGCGGGACGAGGACGCGGACGCTTCCGGGGAGGGCACGTCCTGGCTGGTACTTCCGTCATGCGGCAGGCCGGAGGGCATCGGCCTGCTCGGCAATGCGCTTCGCGAGCGCGGCATCCAGCATCGCGCGCTGGACATCGCGCGCGGCGAACCTGTTCCGAAGGACGTGCGCGGCGTCGGCGGCTTGATCGTGCTCGGCGGCCCGATGGGGCGCCTACGAGCAGGACAAGTACGCCTTCCTGCGCTCGGAGTCGGCGCTCATCGAGAAGGCGATCGCCGCGGGCCGTCCGGTCCTCGGCATCTGCCTCGGCGCGCAGCTGATCGCGCAGGTGCTCGGCGCGCGCGTCTATCCCGGGCGAGAAGCGCGAGGTCGGATGGGCGCCGGTCACGCTCACCGCCGGACGGCCAGGACGATCCGCTGTTCGCCGGCGGCGAGCGCGTCGCTCACCGTCTTCCATCTTCACGGCGACACGTACGAGCTGCCGCCCGACGGCGCGAACCTCGCGACCTCGGCGCTCTACGAGCAGCAGGCGTTCCGGTGGGGCGAGATCGTGCTACGGCTTCCAGTTCCACCTGGAGTTCACCGAGTCGATCATCACCCGGCTCGCGCAGGAGCCCGACTCGCAGCGGTACATGACGGAGGCGGGCGCCGACGTGAAGACAGATCATCGCCGACACCCCGGGCCACGTGCGCGTGCTCTCCGACACCTGCCAGCGCGTCTTCGAGAACTACTTCACGCAGTGTGGATTAGCCACCCTCGAGCCACAGCTCGGCGGTGGGGAGAACCGTAGGCTGGGACGTGGGTGGCACGCGCGGAGTGGTGCGCGGCCGGCGAAGCTGGCGCGATAAGCGGCGACGCGCGCAGTGGACGCGCAGAGCGTCTAGGGCCTTCAGCGGAGTGCGAGCGGGTGGCCGGCACCGGCGTGCACTGGAGCGCCGGCGATGGTTCGGGTCGTCGGCAATCCCAGGAGCGCGCCGATGGTGGCGCTGATGTCGGCGGCAGTCGGTGGGGTGGCCGGGTCGAATCGACCGTCGAGCGCGCGCCGCCGGCGATGACGAGGGCGATCGGCTGCTCGCGGGGCTGCCGTGGTTGCCGCGAAAGCGTTCGGTGATGGGATCGGGCGGATCGACGAAGCTGGTAGCCGGGGGCGCGTCGACGCAGGAGATCGCCCGCGCGCTCGTGCGCGAGGCCCCATTCGGGATGCACGCGTCCGAGGAGCGGTACGCCCGGGACCGCGAGCGCGCGCCACGACCTCCGCGACGCCAGTCGTGCGCCAGGCGACCGCCGCCGCCTCCCCGAGGATCCGACGCGCATTGCCGGCGCTCGTCGCGTCGGGCGACATCGCCGTCGACGTACACGTGCGCAGCGCCTCCGTCGCCGACGACGTGCAGACCCTGAAGGCCCGCGTGCTCGAACGCAGCGGAAAGCGATGACGATCGGCATCGGGCCGCTCGGCGGTCGGCGACGACGTCGTCGAAGCCGTGGTCCGGCGGTCACGATGAGGATCGAGCGCTTCCAGCGTCCACTGGCGCGCAGGTCGGCGACGAGCCGGCCGATGGCGGCGTCCGCGTGACGGCGGGCGTCCGCGGTCGCATCCTTGCCGCCGCCATGGGCCGCACGATCGACCTCGCTCAGATTGACGACCGCGAGGTCGGGCTCCTGGGCTGCCGACGCGCGCGAGGAAGGCCGCCATCGTCTCGCCGTCGTCCGCGACGCTGACGAGGTGTCCGACGACGCCTCCGCGGGCGCCCACAGGACGTCGGGACGACGCTGTCGGCCCTCCACGGCCGAGAACATGTGTCCGAGCTTCGCCTTCGAGAACGCGGCCAGCGTCACCAGCTCTGGCCGGGCCGACTCGGCGACCGTGAAGCAGGGTCGCGACGTCGAACATGCTCGGGATCGTCGAGTGGCTCTGGCGGTGCGCGTCTTCCGGCTCCAGTAGGCGTTGCCCGGTGATTCCGTGCGTCTCGGGAGGACGCCCGTCAGCAGCGTCGCATGATTCGGGTTCGTGCGCGTCGGCATGACCGCGCACGTCCCTCGCCCCGAACGGCGACCGGCTGCAGGTCGGATCCGGTGAGGCGCGGCATGAGGGCCGGGTCGACGAGGTCGGCGCCGAGGCCGTCGACGATGACGAGGTAGACGTGCGGCGGTGCGCTCGATCTCCCGGTCGTGCGCGCGCGCGCGCACGCCACGGCGACCAGACCGAGCACCGCCACCACCCACTGGAGACGAGACGCATCGGCGATCCCCTGTAGACGCTTCGCGGCCCGATCGCTACAGACGGCTGCGTGTCGCTGGCGCTGACGGTTGTCGCGGGCGACGCGCCGATCGTGCTCGTGGCGCCGCACGCCGGGCGGCGCGACGCGCGCGTGCGGCCGTGGGGCGGCGCGGCGCTCAAGATGAACGACCTCGCACACGGCCGACCTCGCGCACGAGCTCGCCGCGCGGCTCGGCGCGAGCGCGATCATCAACGACGTCCGCGGATCGCAACGAGGTCGACCTGAACCGCATCACCGCCGCGCACGACAAGCGCGCCCGCATTCCTCGACGCGCTCGCGCGAGCTCGTTACGCGGACGGGCCTCGATCGGCCACGCGCGCGCGGCATGTGCTGACCGTACACGGCTGGAACGTCGTGCAGCCGGCGGTGGACATCGGGCTCGGGCGCATCCCACCCCGGCGCGCTGCGCGACGGCGGCGCGTCGGCGGTTTCGCCCGCATTCGCCGCGACCACGCTGGCCGCGCCTGGCGTCGAGCCTGTTCGCCGCCGCGGCATCGTCGCCACGCCGGGCGCCCGCTATCCGGCGCGGGCGCGCGAGAACCTGGTGCAGCTCTTCACGTCGCCGCTACGCCGCCGACGATCCGCGCCCGCGGTCCGGCGCCTCGCCGGCCTCGCTGATCGCGTCGACGCCGCTGCAGCTCGAGCTGTCGCTGCCGCTGCGCCTGCCCGGCTCCTGGCGCGACGTCGTTCGTCGACGGCGTGCGCGGACGCGTTCGGCGACCGGCGCGAGCGGTGCCGAGAACGACCAGGCGCTGTGGGCGACGGGCCGCAGCCGCTCGGCGAGCGCGTCGCGCTCGAGTTCGTCGCGCCCGGCCTGTGCCGGGCTCGCCGCGCTCGACGAGCACGGCGGACGTCTGCTGCTCTTCCCCGACGACGGGCGGCTCGTTCACGTTCACCGGCGAGCGCGATCGGCGCGTCACGCGGCGCGATCGCGTGCGGTCGCGCTCCGCATGACGACGACCGCGGCGGGCGCGATCGATCGGTCGCGTTCGACGGACCCGATGCTCGCGTTTCCCGACACGACGCCGTTCGTCGACCTCGAGCGCGGCCTCGCGACGCGCGGTGGCCGTCGAGGCGCACGTCGCGCTCGCGCTCGCGCCGGCGCACGCCGGCGTGCGCGTCCGCGGATCGTCACGGGTAACGCCGCGCCTCGGCGCGCGACGCGCGCCACCATCCGCGGCCACGGCCTGCGCGCACGCGCCGCGACGGTCGCGCTCGGCCTGCGCCGGCGCGCGCGGACTCCGCCTCGCCGACGGCACCGTCGTCGTGGATCGTGCGCGGCGACGACGGCATCTGTCCGCGCGGGCAGCCACCACGCGCTTCGTCGCGTGCGCGGTGTCGTCGCGGCCGGGACGAGGGAACGGTCGCGGCTCGAGGTCGACGCGGTCGACGGGACTGCGCTTCGAGCACGAGCCTCCGATCTGCAGCGGCGCCTGCCGGTCGTCCGCGGCGTACCCGGCGCCCGACGCCTGCTGTTCGCGTCGCCTGCATGGACGGCGACGCGCCTCGCCGGCTGGCTGACTGCCGTCCGCGAACCGCCGACGCTGGCAGCTGACGCCCGATCGTCGGGCCGATCGTGCAGCGTCGCCACGACCCGCGCACTGGCGCGCGATCACTTGCGCCTGACAGCTCCGACCGTAGTGGGCGGCATGGTTGGGCACCGCCCTTGCTGCATCTGAGCGGCAACTCTTTGGGCATGCCTACCGATGTTTCTCCGGTTTCTCCCGCGACGCCGTCTCGCCACGGCTGATGGCGGCCATCGTCGCGTCCTGCGACTTCGCCCCGGCCTGGGCGCGTCCAAGATCCGCGATCGCGGCGCGATCGGCGACGATGCGCCCGGCAACGGCAACGGGCAGTTCCTCGGCCCGTCGCTCACCGAGCACGCCGTCGGCGGCGGGCAACGGCTGGGTCGCGTTCCGGACGCCTGGTCACGGACGGCGAGACGTCCGAGCAGATCGTCGTCAAGCACACACTCGGGCCCGGAGGACGCCGCGACCTTCGAGGTCGCGAGCGCTCGGCAAGTCCGCCGGCAAGCGGGACGGCCAGGACCTCGGAACGTTCAAGCAGTTCCTCGGCGACCGACGGTGAACGCCGAACGGCGACGTCGCGTTCGTCGCGACGCTCACGAACTCCGATGCGCTCCCGGCCCCGACTTCCGGCCTGCCGCAGCCCGGCCGGACGTCTTCCGTGATGCGCAAACGCAGCGCAGCCGGCGAACTGCGATCTGAAACGCCATCCTCGTCTCGCGCGACCGCGATCCCGGAGCTGGCGCGGCAGCTCGTCGACTTCACGATCGTCGTCGAATTCGCTCGCAGGAGTCGTCGTCGTTCGACCTGGCCGAGCGGACGACCGGCGGTCAACGACGGCCGGCGACGTCGCCTTCACGGCCGGGACGATCGACGAGCGGCGGCAGGCCAGCGGGCCGCGATCTTCCTCCTCGCAGCGGCGGCGTTCACGGCTCCCGTGAAGGTCGGCGACGGGAGCACGTTCGGCACGCGCAGTTCTTCGACTTCGGCCCGCCGCGCGTTGAACGGGTCCGACATGCTCGCCTTCCGCGGCTCGCCTCGACGACGGCTCGTCGACGGGCGTCTTCCGTCCTCGAAGCCGGCACGATCACCCGGCTCGTAAGCGACACCGACGTGTTCCCGGGCGGCCCCGACGACATCTTCCAGGCGATCGACGGCTTCGGCGACCTGGTCGCGCTCAACGAGGCCGGCGACGTCGCCTGCTCGCCGGCCGGGCATCTCGACACGAACGGCATCGCGTCGACCGACGGCGAGTTCGGCACGATCGTCGTCCCGCACGGCGGCGATGCGCAGCTCGTCGGCTACCCGGGCCGCGACGCCGGCGGCTTCGGCTCGCTGTCGGCGCCACGCTCGGGCCCGGAAGGCGGCTACGACGCTGGCGCCGCCCGGCCTCGGCGCCGACGGCTCGGTGTACTTCTCTCTCGGATCTCACCGGGCGATCGGCCAGGCGTTCTTCCGGGCGAAGCCGCCGTACGTACGCGCTCGGGTTGCCGATCATCGCGTCTCGGCGGCAGCGATCCCGATCCGACGCCGATCGGCGGCGTCTACAGCGCGGCGTCGTCGGGTCCGGCGACGGACGCGCACCGGCGGCATCGCGTTCTACACGCGGCTCGCGGGCGGAGCACGACCGAGGCGCTCATCTATCGCGCGGCCAGCGGCGCGCAGCCCGAGGTCATCGTCGGCGATCGCGTCGCCGAGCAAGCGTGGCGGCTACATCGCCGGTCCGCCCGTCTCGGAAGCCCGCTCATCAACGACAGCGACCAGGTCGTCGTCTTCAAGAGCTTCGTCGCGCGCGGACAGAGCGCGCTCGGCATCTTCCGCTGGTCGCCCGAGAACCCGACGATCTCGACGCGTCGTCGCGCACCGGCGACACGGTGCCGCTCGACGGCGATCCCACGCATCGTCGACCTGCCGGGCGACCCGAGCCTGAACGCGTACGGGCGACGATCGCCTTTGCGCGCGATCGTCGACAACGGACGCGCAAGCGCGCGCGGGATCTTCGCGATCGACGCGCAGGGCATGCGGAAGGTCGTCGATGCCGGACGATCCGGTGCCGATCGACGCCTGCCGGACGCGCTCGTTCGACCACCGTCGCCGCGAACCCGGTGATGCTGCCCGACGGCAGCGTCGTCTTCCGCGGCTACGTACACGGTCGACGATCCGAATCTTCGGGACGACGCGCGAGGAAGGCCTCTTCCGCGCCGATCCGGCCGGCGACTGACGACCCTCGCGCCGCTCGCCAGGCCTCCCGAGCGGCAAGCCGTTCTTCCGCTTCCGCGATCCGCGCGGCCAACGGCGGCATGCAGATCGCCGTTCCGCGCGCCGGTCGGAACGCTCGACGAGTTCGGCGATCCGAACTTCATCCCGATCGGGCTCTTCGTCGTCGACCCGCAGGCGGCGATCACGGCAATCGCCGTGCAGGACGCAGGTCACTCGGCGAAGGGCTCAAGATCGCCGACCTGACGGGCCGCGCCGCGGTCGATCCGCGCGGGCAACGTCGCGTTCCTCGCGAAGGTTGGGCTCGGACGAGATCCCGACGCTCGTGCGTGCGGACGGCCGCCGGCACACTATGCGACCATCGCGCGCGCCGGCCGCGACGGGTCCCGCGAGGCGGGATCGTATCGCAGCCTGTCGAGGCCGGGAATGGCGTCGAACGGCCACATCGCGTTCCGCGCCGGCTTCGAGCAGTTCACGGGCGGCCGTCGGCGGCGTCTTCCTCCCGAGCCGACGCGGCGTCGTACCGGTCATCCAGGTCGGCGAGTCCGACGCCGCCGGCGACCGGCGGCCAGCTTTCCCTCGCTCAACCCGGTCGCCGGCCTGAACGCCTCCGACCACGTGGCCTTCATCGCCAGGCGTCAGCGACGGGAACGCGCGGAACGCCCTCTTCCTCGGCGTCCCGCACGACGACCGTGCCGCAAGCCGTCTCGATGCTCGAAGATCGGCAGGCAAGGCCGGTCACGGACAGGGTGCGCGGTCGGCGTCCTCGATTCAGCTGGGCCTCGATCGGCGGCGGCGTGAAGGCCGGCCGCGACGGCGCCCACATCGTCTTCGGCGACAGCGCGTCCGACGCTCCTCACGGCGTCGATCGGCGAGCTGACGAAGAGCGGCAAGGTGCTCCGTCCCGAAGGGCAAGCACGACGGGCTCAAGAAGTTCGTCGTCAAGGTCGACAAGCACCAGAACGTCCGCGTCGCCTTCGCGTCGACGCAAGCTGCGAGCTTCACGTTCGGCGGCTTCGGCATCCTCGTCCCGCCGTTCTCGCTGCGGGTCGACGTCGGCCCGAACAGCGGCGCCGTCTCGATCGACTGCGACATCCTGCCGAGCCTCAAGCGTCGTCTCGTCCGGGACCGCGGCCAGATAGCGAGCGCGGCCGACGCGCGTCAGGGCGCGAGCACGGCCGGGCGCTTGAACGCGGTCCAGCCGCGATCGCAGGTGATGATCGCGCCCGTCAGGCTCGACGGCGTCGTCCGAGGCGAGGAACACGACCATCGTGGCGATCTCCTCCGGCGTCTGCAGGCCCATCGCGTGCTCCTGCGCGAACGCCTCGCGGAAGCGCGTCGCTGCCGAAGATGAGCGCGTTCATCGGCGTGTCGACGTAGCCCGGACAGATCGCGTTCACGCGGATGCCGAGCTGCGCCGCAGCTGGCGCGCGAGCGACTTCGTGAGGCCGGCGACGCCCGCCTTCGAGGCGGCGTAGGCGTCGGTCATCCCGAGGGGCTGGACCGCCATCGACGACGCCGTGTTGACGATCGCAGGCGCCCGGGCGGCTCGGCCATCACGGGGATCGCGTACTTGCAGCACGAGGAAGACGCTCGTCAGGTTCACGCGGATGATCCAGTCCCAGTCGTCCTCCGCGATCTGCGGCGTGAAGCCGTCGCGCCCGATCGGCGCGATGCCGGCGTTGTTGTAGAGGACGTCGAGCCCGCCCAGCGCGTCCACCGTCGCGTCGACCAGGGCCTTCGCGTCGGCCGGCTGCCCGACGTCGGCGCGAACGAAGCGGCCCTCGCCGCCCGCCTGCGCGAATCAGGCGGCGCCGTCTCCTCGCCGCCCTCTGCGTCGATGTCCGAGACGACGACGCGCGCGCCGCTCGCGCGCGAGCGCGAGCGCGCCGGCGCGTCCGAGGCCCGAGCCGGCGCCGGTCACGAGTGCGATACGGTTCTCGAGTCGCATGGCGCCGCTCATAGCACACCGGTCGCGGAGGTCGCCCGCCGGAGCCGCGTCCGGGGCAGCTGCGCCGAGGCAGCCGGCCGCTGTGACGCGAGCGGCCTCGACGGGTCGGACGGAGAATCCGGTGGCTGATGGCGCCTGACCTCGACTGGGCAGACGTCCGGGGTCGCGCACGAAGCGCAGGCGCCGAGGCAGGTCGCTGAAGCGCTGGTTGCACGCGAGGAAGAGCTCGTCGACCGCGCCGCGGCAGGCCAGCTGACACTCAGGTTGTCCAGGCGCGGCCTGGTTGGCGCAGCTCTCCTGATCGGCGGCGGCTGGCTTCCGGCAGACCGTCGCGCGCGGCGCGTCGAGCTTGTCGCACGCAGCTCGGACTCGGCAGGTCGCTGCGTCGTCAAACAGTCGTTGACGGGCATTCTGACCGGCGCCCGGCACGCGTCGTTGTTGTCCTGACAGTCCTGCGCGCAGGCGAGTCCCGGGCCGAAGCACGCCGCCTGGTTCGTGCGGAAGTCGGATCACGCAGCTTGCGCGGCACGTCCTGAGGTTCGTGACGCTGCTTCACGACGCACTTGCGCGTGATGCTCGACTGACGCGTGCGACGTGCTCGCAACCACGACCAGGGCGGCCAGTGCGGCGATCGTGGCAAGGGCGGTTCGGCGGATCATGGATCTCCCTCCTTCAGAGGCATTCGACGTACCGGTCGAGGTAAAGCAGAGTCGGTGCCACTGTCGCAAGGAAAAACGGCTCGAAACCCCTGCAAAACATGGGGAAACGCCCTCCGGACGCCGTGCAGCAGCGCACCGTCTTGCACGAACGCCCGGCCGGGTGCCGGGGTCGTACGACTCCGGTCGGGTGTCGGACCCGCAAGCGCTATAGCCAGCCCGAGCGCTTGAGCCGCCAGTACATGACGGCCGCGGTGCCCCCATCAGGCCGAGTGCCGAGCGGGTAGCCCCAGCAGCGCGTGCAGCTCGGGCATGTACTCGAAGTTCATGCCCCAGATGCCGGCCATGCAGGGTCACCGCGCCGAAGATCGCCGCCCAGCCGGCGAGCGTCTTCATGACCTCGTTCTGCCGGATCGAGGTGAGCGAGAGGTTCGCCTCGAGCGCGGACGCCGAGGAGCTCGCGCAGGTTGTCGACGCGTCTCGTTGATCCGCACGACGTGGTCGTAGACGTCGCGGAAGTACGGCCGGCACCTCGTCGGTGATGAGCCCTGGTCGTAGCGGACGAGCCGGTTGCAGACGTCGATCAGCGGCGAGACCGCGCGCTTGAGCGCTGATGACGTCGCGCTTGCAGCCGTAGATCCGCTCGGTCGACTGTCGCGCGTCGGCGCGTGCCGTCGAAGATCGCCTCCTCGAGCGTCTCGAGCGTCCTCCTCGAGCGCGTCGACGATCGGGAAGTAGCGGTCGACGATCGAAGTCCATGAGCGCGTAGAGGACGAAACCGGGCCCGTGCCGCAGGAGGTGCGGCGTGCTCTCGCAGCGCGCCCGCACGTCGGCGTAGCCGTGCGCGTCGCGCCGTGGCGGACCGTGACGACGTAGCGCGCGCCCGACGAAGATGTGCGTCTCGCCGATGACACGACTGCGCCTGCTCGTCGCAGCGTGCGCCGTGCGCAGCACGACGAAGAGCCAGTGCGCCGTACTCCTCGAGCTTCGGCCGCTGGTGCGCGCGTGCGCGTCCTCGACCGCGAGCTCGTGGAGGCCGAGCTCCGTCCTGGATCTTCCGAGGATCTCCTCCGACGGCTCGTAGAGCCCGATCCAGACGAAGTGGTCGTCCATCGCGACGTAGTCGCTGACCGCCTCGAGGTCGATGTCGGCGACGCGGCGCCCGCCGGCGTAGGCGACGCAGTCGACGATCATGCCGCTCATTGGGCGCCGGTGGCACGGATGCACACCTCGAGGCAGTCGTCGAAGGCACCCGAGGCACTCGCTGGATCTTCGGCTGGGCGCCGGCGCCGTGGCATTGCTGCTTGCACTTGAGGGCCTTCACGCGTGGCCGGCGCCCTGGCAGCCGTTCAGGTCCGGCCTCTTCCGGCACTGCTCGAGTTCTCGACCTTCTGGTCGCTCCCGCACGCGAGCTTGCAGCCCTGGTCGCCGGCGGCTCGGGCTGAGCCGGCACGTCGTCTGCGCGGCGATGCAGCTTGCGCGCGCACTCGGCGTTCGAGCCGAAGCAGCCCTCGAGGTCCGACCTCGAACGTGCTGGCGGCAGCGCTCGGTCGCGGCGCGGATGCAGGCGCGCTGGTCGTCGCGCGCGCGCTTCACGCACTTGCTCCGGCTGCTCGCGAACAGGGATCCTGCTTGCCGGGCTTCGCCGGCTGCGGACCGCCGCTCCCGGCACGGCGAGCGCCAGGAGCACGAGAGCGGCGGCCGCGGCAGGCATCGTGGCGTCAGCCCTTCTTCATCTCCCAGGCGACCTTCGTGTCCTGGCCGCCCTGGATCGTGACCTTCTGCGGTGGTCTTCCCGAGCGTCTCGTGCCAGACCTCGACCTCGTAGTCGCCGGCCGGGAGGTCGGCGATCTTGAAGTTCCCGTCGGCGTCGGTGACCGCGTAGTACGGCTGGTCCATCGAAGCCAGTACGCGTGCATCCACGGATGCGCGTCGCACTTGACGGCGATCGGCCACTCCGGCTTCTCGACCTTCCAGTCGACCTGCTTCTGGAACTTCGGCATGGCCCGGTTGGCCTCGGGGTTCACCTTGCCGATGCACGTGGACGTTGTGGAGGATGCCGTCGGGGTTGAGCACGCGAACCGTGCTGCCGGCCGGGAACGCGAGGACGTGCGGGTGTACTCGCAGCCCTTCTGGTCGAACGTGACCGGCTCGGTCGGCACCGGTGAGCGCCTTCCCTTCGTCGCCTTCACGACCACGACGGCGTTCGCGATGCCGCCGCCGGAGCCGACGATGAGATCGGGCTTCGTCTTCTCCTTGCCGCAGGCCTCCTGGTCCTTCGTGACCTCGAACTTCTCGGGCGCGGGCGCCGCGCCCGCGAACTTCACCTGGCCCGACAGCGAGCCGCCGCCCGTGACCGCTCCGCCTCGTATGCGCCCGCCAGCGCCCGCGAGCGCGAGCCCCACCGCTATCATCACCGTCCGTACGCATTCGATTTGCTCCTCCTTTGAAGGGGTTCGCGAAGCGAATCCCCGGGATGCCTCGTGCGCAGCGCTCTGCTCGTTCGATGGCGTCGGCTCGCGCGCGCTCCGCCGTACGGTCCGCACTGTCGGCTGCGCGTCGGCAGGCCTGGTCGTCGGGCTGGTGCTGCGGCCGCCTCCGGCAGGCCGAGCGAGATCGACATAGTCGCGCAGCGCCTTGCATCTGCAGCTCGTCGTCGCCGTTCAGGATGTCCGGCGGCCCGTCGGGGTTGTCCGGATCGGCGTAGAACGTCGGCATCTTCGTGCCCGGCAGCAGCTTCTGCGGGTCGTGCAGCCATTCGACGGATCCACTCCGGGTAGAGGCGCTCTGCCGCCATCGCGAGGTTCGGGCGCCCAGCTGTCGGGCGGACCCTCGGGATTCTGCGTGCCGCGCACGTGGCAGCTGAAGCACTGCAGGTAGTCGGGCGACGCGAGCTGCTCGCCGGCCTTGACGAGCGTCGGATCGAGCGTCGAGCGATCGACGTGGACGATACGGCACCGTCCTGGTCCGATCGAGCGCCGCGAAGTAGCGCGAAGCACCTCGTCCGTCTCGTGGTCGTTCAAGCCGAACGTCGGCATGCGCACCTGCAGCCACGGGCGGATCGGCGTCGGCGCCTTCAGGAAGTCGATAGAGCCAGGGCGACTGCACCTTCTGGCCCTCGCCGCTGCAGGTTCGGCGGCGCCATCGTCGAGCGTTGTCCTCGTAGAGCCGGCGGATGTCTGCCGCCGCGCCCTCGATGATGTGGCAGCCGGTGCAGTTGTAGCGCGCGACGAGCCGGCGGCCGTCGACGATCTCTCTTGCTCGCCGGGACCTTCGCCTTGTAGACGGCCGGCACCTTCTGCTCGGTGCGGCTCGCGCAGGAAGACGCGCAGCGCGCATGATGTCCTCGTCGGCGAGGTCGAACTGCGGCATGACCTGCTCGATCCACTTGCGTCGCGTAGCCGCGCGGCTCCTTGATCTTGTGGAACGTCCAGGTGTCCCAGTCTTCCTTCATGTCGGTGCGGTCGCCGAAGAAGAGCTCCTCGCGCCGTCTTGCCGCCGAACGTCGACAGCTCGGCGCCGATGCGCGACTCGCTCTCCATCCCGGGGATGTCGTGGCAGCCGGGGCAGCCGTACTTGCGCACGAGCTTCTCGCCGCCGGCGATGTTCGCGGGATCGGCGAGCCGCTGCTCGAGCGTCGGCCGGCGCCGGCTGCTTCTGCGCCGAGCGTCACGAGGTACGGCGGTGATCGCCTGCGCCTCGTCGTCGGAGAGCCGCAGGCTCGGCATGCGCGCGACGTCGGAGTAGCCGCGCGGGTTCTTGATCCAGTGGTAGATCCAGCGCGCGTCGGTCTTCTCGGCGATCTGCGAGAGGTTCGGCGCGATGTCCTTGTCGGCGCCGAGCTGGCCCGCGACCTCGTCCGGCGCGAGCGCGTGGCAGCCGCGGCAGCCGATGCTGATCCATCAGCTCGCGGCCGCGCTGCGCGTGCGCGTCGTCGGCGGCGACGCCGTGACGTCCGCGTTCGCCGTCGAGCCACTCGCTCGCTCGGCTCCTTCGACGTGTCGAGCAGGTACGCCGCGATCTGGATCGCGACGTCCTCGTGCCCGTCTGCGTGAACAGGAAGTTCGGCATGCGCGTGCGCGGCCGGAACTCGTGCGGGTTCGTGATCCAGCGCACGAGCCAGGCGTGGTCGGCCTTGGCGCCGCGATCCGCCGCAGCGACGGCCCGATCGTCGAGATGCCGCCGTCCTTCGAGAGGTCCTCGTAGCCTTCCGACGAGGTGGCAGCCGTGGCAGCCGAGGTCGACGAAGAGCTTCTCGCCGCGCGCGATCGTCTCGGCGCCCTCGAGGCCCTCGACGGTCTGCGTGGCACTTGATGCAGTTCGTCTGCACCTTCTCCTCGCGGTAGAGCGCGTGCTCCTCGCGCAGGTGCATCTGGCGTGCACGTGCCCGTGCTCGTCGTAGTAGCTCGCGTGCGCGGACTCGCTCGCTGTTCACCGCGGTGCCGTCGCCGTTGTGGCACGGCGTGCAGCCGAACTTGTCCGGTCGGGTGCTTGCCGAGGTAGAGCCTCGCGCTTGGGATGCGTCTTCCACGGGTTCGGCTGGTCCTCGAAGCCGGGCTTGTCGATCGCCGCGTGGCACGACGTGCAGCGGTCGACGCGCGCCACCGGCTGGTAGTAGGCGTTGCGGTCGAACTCCTCGAGCACGACCTGCTGGATCTTCGGGATCTTCGGCTGCCAGTCGAGGCCGAAGTACGGGAACGACTCCTTCGGGCCCGGGCAGTAGCCGAGCGAGATGTTCTCGAGCTTGCTGCTGGAGGTCGTCGCGCTTGGCGGTGAGCTTCGCGAGCTCGTCCTGCGCCGCGATGAGCCTCGCCTTCCTTCGCCTGCGATCTGCGTGCTGGACGTCGCGCGATGCGCGCTTCTGCGAGTCGTCGTGAAGATCTTCTGGCGCTCGGCCTGTCTCCTCGCCTCCCTCTGATCTTCTTGCGCCCAGCGCTCGACCGGTCGGCCGTCGTGGTGGTGGGCGCCTCGTCGTGCTGGTAGCGCCACTCCTCGAGCTCGCTCTTGATGAAGCGGAGGTTCAGGTCCTTCTCGAGGTCCCGGTGCCGGGCTGCGTCGAGCTTCGCCTTGAGATCGCGCGATCCTCCGCGCGCGTCGCCCGAGTCGACGTCGCCTTGCGCGTGCGGCGACCTTCTGCAGCTGGCCTCCTGGTAGGCGGGATCGGCGTCGAGGCTGCGTCTGCTCGTCGGCGATCTGCTGCTTCGACGGTCGTCGATCTCGAGCCGGGCTGAAGCCGCCCTGCCACTTCTTCCACGGCCGGCGGAAGAAGTTGTCGTCGGCGACGTGCCCAGAGGCCGCTCACGAGCAGCAGCGAGCGAGCAGGACCAGCCAGACCGCCCCGTACGAGCGCTTCTCGTCGTCGAGCGGGGTATCGCGTCGTGCCATGGATCAGCTCATGCCCTTCCGCTCGAGCGAGCCGGCCGGCCACGAAGAAGCCGAGCCCGGTGAGCGTCAAGTACAGTTCCTTCCACATGTCGTCCGCGCGCGATGCCGAGGTAGAGCGCCGAGACCCACGTGGCGAAGCCGAGCCGCCTGCAGCGACTTTCGCGAAGAAGAACACGCCGGCCGACGCATCCACGTTCAGATGTTGATGCTGAAGTACGGGCGTCTTCAGCACCATCACGTACTTCAGGTTGAGGAGATGGCGGCCGAGCATCTTCACGACCG
>ERZ1370068.5463-contig-449_pt1 | contig 25214 bp, 29 predicted proteins | sample MGYA00561227_ERZ1370068 | MGnify/ENA primary metagenome ERZ1370068 (study PRJEB38410, sample SAMEA6850437) | metagenome | study: Metagenomic assessment of the ecological functions of the soil: analysis of the soil microbiota associated with the...
AGTTCTGGCGGAGCGCGGGATCTGAGAGCGGAGAAGAGAGACACCATGGACTTCGGAATCTTCACGGAGCAGATACGGCGCGGCAGCAGTCAGGGCGAATGGTTCCAAGAGCTGCTCGATCTCGCCGACGCGGGCGAGCAGTGGGGACTCGACGTGGTGTGGCTGGCGGAGATGCTCGTCAACCCCGCCCGCTCCGGTCCTGTCGGCGCCTCTGCTGGTGGCGAGCTGGATCGTGGCCCGCACGCGCCGCCTGCGCGTGGGGACGGCCGTGCAGCTCCTGCCGCTGAATCACCCGCTCCGCGTCGCCGGCGAGGTCGCGACGCTCGATCACCTGAGTCAAGGGCGCTTCGACTTCGGGATCGGGCGCAGCGGCGGACCGCGCGCCTACGACGCGCCTCGGCGTTCCGTACGAGGAGAGCCAGGCGCGATTCTTCGAGGCGCTCGAAGTCATCCTGACGGCGTGGAAGGGCGAGCCCTTCAGCTACGAGGGCAAGTTCTATCGCTTCTCCGAGACGCACCGTCACACCGCGCCCGTATCAGCAGCCCCATCCGCCGGTCCGCATGGCCGCGACGACCGCCGAGACGTTTCCGCAGGTCGGCCGGATGGGTTTGCCGATCTTCGTGGGGCTGCGCGGCATGAGCATTCCGGAGCTGTCCGTCCACGTGAAGCGCTATCGCGAGGCCTGGCGCGAGGCCGGTCATCCCGGCGACGGCAGCGTGTGCCTCCGCATTCCGCGTGTACGCCGCCCCGACCGAGAAGGCCGCGCTGGACGAGCCGGAGGAGACGATCACGTACTACTTCCAGCGTCAGGCCGATCTCGACGCGCGCGCCGATCGGGCGCGCCGGCACCGGACCGGTGGAGCGCCGGGTCACGCAGGCCAAGACCTTGGTCGACCCTCTCGTATCCCGAGATCCTCGACACCAAGGTGGCGTTCGGCACGGGCCCGGCGCTCGTGGATCGCTTCGCCAAGCTTCGAGAAGAGCTCAGTCTGGACGGCGTCGCGGCTGGAGCTGAACCCGGGCGGGCTCTTGCCGATGGAGCAAGAGAAGCGCAGCCTCCAGATCCTCACCCAGCAGGTGATGCCCGCGTTCAAATAATGGAGCGTTCCGATGGCCACACGCGACAACGGCGCCACGAAATTCGAGACGGTACGCTACGAGCCCAAGGGCGCCATCTGTCACATCGTCCTGAACCGCCCGGAGAAGCTCAACGCCGCCAACGATCAGCTCGTCGAAGAGGTCAACGACGCCCTCTTCGAGTTCGACGCCGATCCCGAGCTCCGTGTCGCGATCATCAGCGGCGCCGGCCGCGCGTTCTGCTCCGGCGCCGACGTGCGTCAGCGCCAGCTCCGCACGCGCGACGAGCTCAAGCGGCTGGGCGGCCCCGCCGGCCGGCGTTCGCGCCGAAAACGGGCTCGCCGACACCGTCAACTGGAAGCCGGTGATCGCCGCCGTCCACGGCTATGCGCTCGGGCTCGGCTACTCGTTGTCGCAGTCGTGTGATCTGGTGGTCGCGGCCGCGGAACGAAGTTTCAGATCCGCGAGGTGCAGCGCGGTCTCGCCAGCGGCCAGCACTGGGTCGCGACCTGGTTCTGGACGGGCAGCCGCTTCGCGAACGAGGTCGCGCTGACCGGCCGCATGTTCACGGCCGAGGAGGCGCACCAGCACGGCATGGTGAATCGCGTGGTGCCCGGGCCGGAGCTCCTCTCCGCCGCCGAGGCGCTGGCCGCGGAGATCCTCGAGAACCCGCCCCTGTCCGTCCGCGCCAACGTCCGGGTCATGCGCTGGTTCGTCAACGAGATGCAGCGCCAGTCCCGCTACTACACCCAGGGACTCGGCCTGCACCTCAGCGACGACTTCCAGGAATCGGCCCGCGCGTTCATCGGAAGCGCAAGCGCCGAGCTTCAAAGGTCGCTAGCGGCAGCCGGCAGCCGAGCTGAGCCGGGGGCTGCGCGAGGGCTGCGTCACCCACTCGCCCGAATCGCAGCTCTTCGAGCTGCGTACGGGACGAGGGGGTCCCACTTCGCCGCTCGCGCACCCCCAGAGCCCCCGGCCCGCCGGCCGCCGACCACCCTGTCGGGCCTAGCTCCGAGATTTTCTCACTCGGCGAACTGGGCGGCGCGCCAGCGGAGGGCGGCGCCCAGGCCATCTTTCTCGCGGATCTCGTCGAATTTCATGCCGACCTCGGTGCGGGCCGCGTAGAGGGCGGCCAGGATGTCGAGGCCGGAGTTGATCGCGTTCCGGAAACCGGCGGATTCCGCGCCGCGGTTGATGGAGAGCTTCGTGGCCGCGAGTGCCTCCGGCGAGATCAACGCCATGCGCCGCGCGTATTTCAAGGTCGCCGCCGCCAGCTCGGCTCTCGGGACCACGCGGTTGACCATTCCGTATTGCAGCGCGGTCTGCGCATCGATGGGATCGCCGAAGAAGAGCAGCTCGCGGGCGCGCTTGAGACCGATGATGAACGGCATCACGAGCGCCGGGCCGACGTTCGAGAATCGGATTTCCGGCTCGCCGAACAGGGCATCGTCGGCGGCGATCGTGAGATCGCACATCATCACGAGCTCGCAGCCGCCGCCCAGGCAGTGGCCCTGCACGGAGGCGATGACCGGCTTCTTCATCTCCCACGGCGTCATCTCGAGCTGCACGTCGTCGGTCAGCGATTCGTGCCACGCCAGCGCGTTGCCGCGCCGGGAGGCCCGCGCCGGGTTCGGCGAGATGTCGTAGCCCGCGCAGAAGCTCCGCCCCTCGGCGCGCAGGATCACCACGCTGGTGGCCGGGTCGCGGTCGGCTTCGTGGAAGCGCTCGACCAGCATCTTTTTCAGCTCGGGGCTGATGGCGTTGAGCTTGTCGGCTCGATTGAGCGAGACGATGCCGACCTTGCCGTCGGCGGCGTACGTGACGATCGGTGTGGTCATGGCGGCTCCTCAGGAATCCGGACGGTGTCGGGATCACGAGCGAGATGCGGTTCTTGCCTCCGACGTGCGCGTACTCGACGCGTTCGGCGATCGCGGCGACCAACGCGACGCCGAGACCGCCGACCGGCCGCTCCTCCACGCCGAGGCTGTCGTCGGGCACACGGACTCGCGCGAACGGGTCGTACGGGCGCGCCGTGTCCTCGTAGGTGAGCGCGATCGAGCCGGGCTGGATCGCGAAGGCGAGATACACGGGCGCTTCGGTGTCGGTCCCGTGGCCGTGCACGACCGTGTTCGTGAAAAGCTCCTCGACGAGCAAGGTCAACCGGAGACACGCCTTGCGCGGTACGCCGCTCGTCGCGCAGATGTCGGCGATGAATTGCGCTACAGCGGGTAGGGTATCCCGACGGGCCGGGAAGGTCCGGTGGTGGTTTCCGGTATTCGCGTCGTGGCTCGTGCGCGCCTCCGGATCTCGCGAGATGTCTCGACCGACTCGGCTACTATATATACATCGGGTTGCGCGTCGGGCGGCTGTGCATTCCGGAATCGCCCGACGATTGCGAGAAGTACGAGGAGGACACCATGAGATCCAGGTTGATTGCTTTGACCTTGCCGATGGTTCTGGCCTTCGGTGTCGCGCTCGCCGCGGCCCAGGATGCCGGACAGATCAAGACTTCCAAGGGCTCCGCCCAGATCGAGCGGTCCGGTCAGAAGCTCCCCGCCTGCGTCGGCCAGGTCGTGCAGCAGGGCGACGTGGTGACCACGGGCGCCGACGGCTCGGTCGGCATCACGTTCCGCGACAGCAGCCTGGTCTCGATCGGTCCGGACAGCGTGCTCGCGATCGATCGCTTCGTCTTCGACTCGACGACGCATCAGGGCAACTTCGACGCCTCGCTGAAGCAGGGCACCCTGGCCGTCGTGTCCGGCAAGCTGGCCAAGCAGTCGCCCGACGCGATGAAGGTGAAGACTCCGGCGGCGATCCTCGGCGTACGCGGGACCGAGTTCCTTGTGCGCACCGGCCCGGCGAAAGACTGATCCCCTGCCCGCGCCGGTGCGACATCTCGTCTGGCTCGCGCCCCTCGCGCTGACCCTCCTGGTCGGCTGCGCCAGCCGGAACGACCTGTACGTCCTGTTGCCCGGCAAGGACGGAAAGACCGGCGCCCTGGTCGTCGAGAGCGAGGGAAAGAAGCAGACGCTCGACACACCCTACGCCGCGGCGCGCGTGAAGAACGTCGGCAGCGTCAGCGGCACCACGAGCTCGGAGACCGAGGTGAAGCAAGACTTCGGTCCGGCGCTCGAGGCGCAGCCGAAACGGCCGGTCTCGTTCTTCCTGTATTTCCTCGCCGACACCGACGAGTTCGCGCCGGAGTCCAAGGCGCTCGTCAACCAGATCTTCGCCGAGATCGCCCGCCGGCCGGCGCCCGAGATCGCCATCATCGGCCACACCGACCGCGTGGGCGCCGTGCAGTACAACGACGCGCTGTCGTTGCGGCGCGCCGAGCGCTGTCGAGACGAGCTGATCAAGCTCGGGATCCCCAGGTCGGATCTCGGTGGCCGGCCGCGGCGAGCGCGAGCCCGAGGTACCGACGGCCGACGAAGTCGCCGAGCCGCGGAACCGGCGCGTCGAGATCAGCGTCCGCTAGGTCCCTTCCAGCGCAGCACCAGGATCGCCAGGTCGTCGTCGGACTGCTCGACGCCGTCGGCGAACCGGCTGACCTCCGAGACGGATCGCCTCACCGACCTCCGCGGCGCTCGCCGCGTGCCCGGCCTTGTCCAGCAGCGCCTCGAAGCGGGTCCGGCCGTATGGCTCGGCCTTCGGGCTCATGGCCTCGAGCACGCCGTCCGTCACGAGGCAGATGGTATCGCCGGGCGTCAGACGGCGAGCGCTCGCCGTGTAGGTAAAGCGGTCCAGGACGCAGAGCGGAGGGCCGCCGCCGTCCGCGAGACGGACCAGCGGGCGGTCGCCGTTCGGCAGCAGATAGGGCGGCTCGTGGCCGGCATTGCAGTACTCGAGCAGCCCGGTGCGCGCGTCGAGCGTCGCGGCCAGCATGGTGACGAAGAGCCCCTCGGCGTTGTCTCGAGAAATCTCGAGATCGGCTTCCCGCATGACGGCGTCGACGGGGCCGACTCCGCGGAGCGCCGCGCTCTTGTAGAGCGCCTTGCTGACCGCCATGAAGAGACTGCCCGGCAAGCCCTTGCCCGAGACGTCCCCGATCAGGAAGCACTGCCGGTCGTGGCCGAGGGTGAAGAAGTCGTAGAGATCGCCGCCGACCTCGCGGGCGGGCTCGAGGAACGCGTAGAGATCGAGCGCGCGTGTCCCCGGGAACGCAGTCGCCGCGTCCGGAAGACTGCCCATCTGGATCCGGCGGGCGGCCTCCAGCTCGCCGGCGAGTCGCGCGGCCTGCTCCTGCTGCGCCTCGACCTCGCGGCGCAGCGCACTGACGGTGGCGCTCGGTCTCGGCCAGGGTGACGACCAGCATCGACGTGAACAGGGTGCCCAGCGCCAGGGACGGCGACGCGGCGTCGAACAGGAGCCCGCTCTTCAGATAGAGCACGATTCCCACGGTCACGATCGCGCCGACCATCAGCACGTACATCGCCACCGACGTGAGCGCCGACACTCGCGGCATCATCAGGACGAGCAGGAGACCGCCGGCCAGCAGCAGACCCGCCTCGGCCCACCGGACGGCGCGAGGCCGAGAGAGCAGGTCCGCGTCGAAGATGTTCTCGAGGAGCTGGGCGTGGATCTCGACGCCGGCCATCCGATCGGCCACCGGCGTCGCCTGGTAGTCCGAGAGACCCGAGCGCGGTGACACCGATCAGGACCAGCTTGCGCTCGAGCACGCTGCGGATCGACTCTTGCCGGCGAGCACGTCGGCCGCCGAGACGAAGCGCGCGCTGATCGGGCCGCGTGAAGTGCACGCGCACGCTGCCGTCGGGCTCGGTGGGAACGAACAGATCGCCGACGCCGACCGCCTCGACCCCGCCGTTGCCGGTTCGGACCGTCAGCAGTGCGCTCGCCGGTCGCGACCGGAGGATCTCCGAGCGCCGAAGGCGGGCACGAGGGCGTCGCCGACCGTGGCGACCAGCGGCATGCGCCGCACCACCCCGCGCTCGGTATCCACGCTCAGGAGACCATGCCCCTTGACGACGCGATCGATCTCCTCGGCGCTCTGCGAGCGTTGGCGTCGAATCGGCGCACGAGCGGCCTCGGATCGGCGCCGACGGTTCGAAACGGCACGCGCCGAACGTTGCGCCGCGGCCCGGCCACATCGCCCTCCAGCCCGGCCATCGCCGAGCACGACCGGAGAAGCCTGAAGCGTTCTCGCCAGGACCGCGTCGTTGCTCGGCAGGCTGGACGAGTCGTTGGATGAGGTCCTGGCCCATCCCCGGTACGAATTCCGGGAGACGCGCCCGGCGAGAGTCGATCGGCTTCGGGCATCACGATGTCGATCCCGATCGCCGCGGGACCGGCCTCCGCGACCTTGGCCACCAGCTGGGCGAGCCAGGTGCGCGGCCACGGCCACTGTCCGTGCTGCCGAAGACTCTCTTCGTCGATCGCCACGATGATGGCCGGCGCCGGAATGCGCGTGTGCGCGGCGCCCACCGCTGGTACGCGTCGAACGCGGCGAGCCGGATGAACCCGAGCCCGAAGAGCTCGGGAACGAGGACGACCGCCAGGAGCAAGTCCGAGCAACGCGATCCCGAGAGGTTGGCCGCGACTACCGCAGAGGACACGAACCCAGCGCCGTTCCGACCAGTGCATCGTGCTCAGGCCGGAAGGCTCAGAGAGCGATTTCCATGCCGTCGTAGGCCGCCAGGATCTCGACCCGCCGGTCGCCGCGCGTGATCTCCTCGAGCCGGCGCGTCTCGGCGAGGAGCGCGGCGATCCGCTCGTCGTCGGACACCGGCTCGTGGTGATAGAGGCACAGGCGCTTGGCGTGCGCCATCTGGCACAGCTCGAGCCCGACGACGTTGCTCGAGTGCCCCCAGTCCTCCTTGATCGACGTCGCCTCGGCCAGCGAGTACTGGGAGTCGAAGATCACCAGGTCGGCGTCACGGAAGAACTCGGCGAACGCCTTGATCTCGGTCAGCTCGTCCTGCTTGTGCTCGGCGTCGGTCGAGTAGACGACGACCTTGTCGCCCGCCTGGAACCGGTAGCCGTACGAGTCGCCGCCGTGCCGCTGGAGCTTGGGCCGCACGCGCAGCCCCGCGATCTCGTAGTCGCGGTCGGGCTCGAGTCGCACGAACTCGATGCTGGCGGAGAGCCGCGAGAAATCGACCGGAAAGGACGGCGCCGCGTGCTGCCCGCGGAACGCTTCCTCCAGATCGGCGTGGCAGCCGTAGATCCGGATGCTGGTTGCCGGCGGTGTAGGCCGGCATGAAGAACGGAAACCCCATGATGTGGTCCCAGTGCGCGTGGGACATGAACGCGTGAAATCGCTGGCCTGAGGCGCCTCGGGTCGCCAGGACCTCGTTGCCGAAGACCCGGGCGCCCGAGCCCAGGTCGCAGAGGACGTAGTCGCGCTGGCCCGTGACGATCTCCACGCACGACGAATTGCCGCCGAACGTGTGCGAGCCGGCGAAATCGAGCTCGCGGTCGAGGAAGGCCGCCGCTTGCTCGGGCGTCTCGAGCTTACGTCCGGACGCGCGGGTCAGCGCCGAGATGAGCTTGCGCCGGACCTCGGCCGACGTCATGGCCACCGGAATCGAGCCGCGTGTTCCCCAGAACTTGACCTTCAAGCGGCCGTCAGGCGGCATCGAACGCGGCGAGCGCCTTGGGCGAGAGCCGGGCAAGGCCCTCGCGGACCGACGGGAACACATCGAGAACCATCGTGAACCGGCTGATGTCGAAGATCTCGCCAACGGCCGGCTGCAGCGCCGCGATCCCGAGGGCGCCGCGCTGAGCCTTGGCTTGCTTGGAGGCCAGCATCAGGACTCGGAGCCCCACGCTACTGATGTACTCGACGCCGGCGAAATCCAGGACCACCCGGTCCTGCCCCTCGGCGCAGCGAGTCATGTGTGGCGCAAGGGCGGTCTTGAAGTCCTCCGAAGTAGAGTGGTCGATTCGACCCACGGGGGATAGCACCACCGTGTCCACATAACGTTTCGGCCTCAGGTCCATGTCGGCTCCATGGAAACGGCCTGCAGTGCAGGATTCAATGCTAACACCCGCCCCCGACCGAAACCGGCATCCTGGTTGACCCGGCCGGCCGCGCCGGCGCACTATCGCCGGGGCGGCGCGGGCTTGGCCGCCTTTGAGGGTACATGAACCAGGCGCTGAGCGACGTCACGGTGCTGGACCTCGGGCAGGTCATCGCCATGCCCTTCTGCACGATGCTGCTGGCGGACATGGGTGCCAGGGTCATCAAGGTCGAGTCGCGCGAGCGCGGGCGGGAGCGCGTCTCGCTCGGGATCAAGCGGAAGCGCAACGGCGTCGAGGAGCGCGTGCCGGCGGCGCAGTACCGAGACCGCAACAAGCTCGCTATCACCCTCGAGCTGAAAACTCCGCGTGGCATCGAGCTTTTCAAGGAGCTCGTCCGCCACTCGGACGTCGTGACCGAGAACTTCAGCGTCGGGACCATGGAACGGCTGGGGCTCGGCTACGAGGACCTGAAACGAGAGAAGCCGGACATCGTCTACGCCTCGATCACCGCGTTCGGCCAGCACGGGCCGTACGCTGCCCAGCGAGGCTACGACATGCTGGCGCAGGCCATCAGCGGCTACATGAGCATCACCGGCTTCCCCGACCAGCCGCCCACCCGATCGGGCCAGTCGATCTCGGACTACTACGCCGGCATGCTCTGCGCCTTCAGCATCGTGTCGGCCCTGCACTACCGGCAGCGGACGGGCCAGGGCCAGCGCATCGATCTGGCGCTCCTCGACAGCCTGCTCATCGCGCTCGACAACCTCGGCGAGCGCTACACGGTGGGCGGCGAGCTCCTCACGCGCGCCGGCAACGTCTCGTTCGGCGGCTCGAGCTCGGGCGTCTATCCGACGACCGACGGCCACGTGGCGATCGCCGCCGGAGCGAGCGACGCGGTGTGGCGCCGATTCTGCGAGATCATCGGCCGCGCCGACCTCACGCGCGACGCCGGATTCGCGACGGCCGCCGCCCGGCGCGACCGGCGCGACCAGGTCGCCGCGATCATCCAGGGCTGGACGAGCGCGCGCTCGAAGGCCGAGGTCGTCAAGACCTTGTCCACCGGCGGCGTCCCCGCCGCCCCGGTCAACAACGTCGCCGAGATGGTCGCCGATCCCCAGGTCCAGGCCCGCGAGATGTTCGTCGAGCTGGACCATCCGACCTACGGGCGCCTCAAGACCACCGGCACGCCGCTGAAGCTCTCGGAGACGCCCGGGCGCGTCAAGTGGCTCGCGCCCAACCCCGGCGAGCACAACGAGGAAGTCTTCGTCGACCTCCTCGGCCATTCCCGGACGAGCTCGCCCAGTGGAAGTCGAAGGCATCGTCCAGCGCAACGGGACGAAGACCGAGACGCGCGGGCTTCAGGGCCGACCTCGCGGGTGGCGTGGCCCTGGCCCGTCGTGTCCTCGGCGATGAGGATGTCGCCCGCGCCGAGCCGGCGTGACACGTGCCGTCGCCGATCTCGATGTCCACGGCGCCGGAGAGCGTGAACACCGCGTAGCGCCCGGGCGCGTGGTGCCACGGATTGGATCGGGTCGGCTCGAAGCGGCGGATGACGATGCCGCTGCCGGGAATCAGCTCGGCGGTCTCGGACTTGTCCCCGCGCGGCTCGAACTTCGGCACGATCTCCTCGGAAGTGCGACTTGCCGTCGGAACCGGTGTGGATGCGGATGATGGCCATAAGACCTCCCGCCGATAGTATGTAGGACACCAAGAGAGGAGAACGAGACATGCGCTTCGGCATCTTCACGAGCATGGGAGGCCAGACCTGGGCTGGCGTGCTGGATCTCTGGAAGCACCTCGAGACAACCCGGTGGGACATCGCCTGCGTGACCGATCACTTCATGCCGAACACGAAAGAGCGCGAGGGCGCCATGCTCGAGTCGTGGAGCACCCTGAGTGCCCTGGCGGCCCTGGTGCCGCGGCTGCGCATCGGGCACGATCGTCCTCGGCAACACCTATCGGCACCCGGCCGTCGTCGCCAAGATGGCGGCTCAGGTCGACATCATCTCCGGCGGCCGGCTCCTCCTCGGCCTGGGCGCGGGATGGCAGCAGAACGAGCACGAAGCGTACGGGATCCCCTTCTACACGATGCGTGAGCGGCTCGAGCGGCTGGACGAAGCCTGTCAGGTGATCCGATCGCTGTGGAAGGAGCGGCGCACGACGTTCGAGGGACGCTACTACCAGCTCACCGACGCCCCGCTCGATCCCGAAGCCGCTCCAGACTCCGCACCCCGAGCTCATGATCGGCGGCGGCGGCGAGAGGTCACCCTGCGCATCGTGGCCAAGCACGCCGATCACTGGAACTGCTGGGGCGGCCCGCGGGTCCTCGCGCGCAAGGGCAAGATCCTCGACGACCACTGCGCGACCCTGGGCCGCGATCCCAAGAGCCTCAAGCGCTCTGCGAACATGGCGCTCCTAATCACCGACAACGAAAGTGAAGTCGAGCAGCTCGCCGAGACGATCGCCAAGCGCATGGGCCGTCACGCCGCCGACGCGCGCGACACGTGCCTCGCGGGCACCCCGGACCAGATCCGCGAGCAGCTTCACCAGCTCCAGTCGGCCAAGGTCGACACGCTCTTCATCCCGAGCATGTTCCGGCCGGTCGACGAGCTGCGCCGCGACCTCGACCGGTTCATCGTGGAGATCGCGCCGGCCTTCCGGTAGCCGATGCCGGGGCCGCTGGCGGGGCAGGTCCAGACAGTACTCGGCGCAGTCGCGCCGAGCGCGATCGGCATCACCCTGCCCCACGAGCATCTCCTGATCGACTTCAAGGTGATGTTCGCCGAGCCGGCGGCCGCCAGCGACAAGGGGCCGCGCGTGGGAGCCGGTGAGCCTCGGCAACCTCGGCTGGGTCCGCCAGAACTTCAACGCCAACCTGACAACCTCCGGCTCCTCGACGAGCAGGTGGCCCAGGACGAGATCCTCTTGTTCAAGCACGCCGGCGGCCGCACCGTGGTCGATCCGACGCCGAAGACGATCGGCCGCGATCCCCTGGCGCTCGCCCGCATCGCGCGCGCCACCGGCCTCAACGTGGTCATGGGCGCCGGCTACTACGTCAACGCCGTCCCATCCGGCCGATATGGATCGCCGCACTCGTCGACGAGCTGGCGCGCGAGATGATCGCTGACGTCACCTCCGGAGTCGGCGATACCGGCGTCCGCGCCGGTCTCATCGGCGAGATCGGCACCACCTACCCGTGGACGGAGAACGAACGGAAGGTGCTTGCGGGCGGCGATCATCGCCCAGCGCGAGACGGGCGCGCCGCTCATGATCCATCCCGGCCGCCACCCGGACATGCCGATGCAGCTCGCCGAGTTCGTCCGGCAAGGAAGGCGGCGAGCTGCGCCGCACGATCATGTGCCACATCTGCCGCACGATCAGCCGATATCCGAGCGGTGATCGACCTCGCCCAGACCGGCATCTGGCTCGAGTACGACCTCTTCGGGATGGAGAGCTCGTTCTATCCGTACAACCCGAGCTTCGACATGCCCAACGACGGCGGCCGCATGGCGCACGTGCTCGCGCTGATCGACGCCGGCCACCGCGATCAGATCCTCATGTCGCACGACATCGCCTACAAGACCTCGCTCGTGAAGTACGGCGGCTACGGCTATCACCACCTGCTCGTGAACGTGGTGCCCCGCCTGCGCGCCAAGGGTGTCGACGACCTTGGCCTCACGCGTCTTCTCGTGGAGAACCCGGCCCGCGCCTTCGCCTTCGCATGACCTCGGGCCTCGGCAAGGGCACGGGGCATCACTTCGGATCGGGCTGGATCAGCGGCGTCCTCGCGGTCACCTGCGGCGCGCTCGGCTACGGCGGGGTCCTGTGCCTGCTCTTCCCGAGCTGGCTGACCACGCCGTCGGCGCGCGCGCTCTATCCGCTCGACCTCGTCCGCTTCCTGATTCTACGTGATGCTCGTGATCGGCTTCGGCCTGGGCGCCTTGAGCGTCGTGCTGCGGCGCCGGCAAGGTGCTCGGCTTCACGGGCATGGCGCTCGCCACGGCGGGCACCCTGCTCGGAGGATCGACCGCGGAGGTGGGCACCTCGGCGGGACGACCGCGGTCGGGCTCGACTGGTTCCTGCTGAACCTGTTCGTGCTCGCACTCCTCTTCGTCCCGCTCGAGCGCGTGATCCCGCGCTTGCCCGCGCAGCCGATCTTCCGTCCGGGCTGGACGACCGACCTCATGCACTTCGCGATGAGCCACCTCATGGTGCAGGTGACGGTCGTGCTCACGATGCTGCCCGCGGCGCTGCTCTTCCGCTGGGCCACGCAGCCCTATTTACAAGATAGAGGTGGCGGCGCGGCCGCTGGCGCTCCAGTTTCTCGAGATCGTCCTCGTCGCCGACTTCACCCAGTACTGGGTGCATCGGGCCTTTCACCGGGTGCCCTGGCTCTGGCGCCTGCACGCGATCCACCACTCGTCGGAGACCATGGACTGGCTGGCCGGATCGCGGCTGCACCTGATCGACATCGTCGTGACGCGCGGCCTCTCGTTCGTGCCGCTCTACGTGCTCGGCTTCGCGCCGCCGGCCGTCTACGCATACCTCGTGCTTCGTGTCGTTCCTCGCGGTCTTCATCCACGCCAACGTGGGTCGATCTCGAGCGCTCTGACTGGTTCGTGGCCACACCGCGTTTTCACCACTGGCACCACGCCGCGACTCCGGTGGACAAGAACTTCGCCGTGCACTCTGCCGTGGATCGACCGGCTCTTCGGCACCGCGTATTTGCCCGGAGGGACGCTGGCCCGAGGCTCTACGGCATCACCGGGCGACCGGTGCCGGAAGGGTACTGGCACCAGCTCGCCTGGCCGCTACTACCGGATCAGGCGCGAACGCGGAGCGACTTCGGGTCGTAGGGCGGTACGCAAGCTGGGCGCGGGCGCCTCGGCGCTCGCACGCGATCTCGATCTCCCACCGTCCGCTCGTCACGAAGGCTTCCGTGACGCCGTCAAGGTGGTTGACCCAGCCCAGACCGATGGAGCGCCCGAGCGTGTGGCCGTACGCACCCGACGCGATGCGACCGACCAGCACCCCGTCGCGCCAGATGGGCTCGTCGTGGTAGAGCAGCGGCTCCGGGTCGTCGAGAACAAAAACCAGGAGCCGCCGCGCGAGCGGCTTCTCGCCCTGGGCCAGCAGCGCGTCGCGGCCCGTGAACGCGGCGCGCTTGTCGAACCGCACCGCGAACCCCAGGCCGGCCTCGAGCGGCGAGTCCTCGCACCCCAGGTCGTGACCCCAGGAGCGATACGCCTTCTCGATCCGGAGCGAGTCCATCGCGTGATAGCCCGCGTGGCGAAGGCCCAGGCCGTCCCCCGCCGCAACGACCGCGTCGTAGACGGTGCCGGCGAACTCCGTGGGGACGTACAGCTCCCAGCCCAGCTCGCCGACATAGGTCACACGTGCGGCCCGCACCGGCGCCGACGCGAGCCAGACGTTCTGCGAGGAGAGAAACGGGAACGCCGCGTTCGAGAGGTCGGCGTCGGTGAGTCGCGCCAGCAGCTCTCGCGAGCGCGGCCCCATCACGCCGAGCACCGCCTCGCTCGAGGTGACGTCGGTGAGCACCGCGCGCGACTCGCCGAGGTGGCGCCGGATCCAGTGGCTGTTGTGGGTCGAGGCGGACGCACTGGTGACCACCAGGAAGGCGTCGGAGGCCAGCCGGGTCACCGTCAGGTCCGCCTCGATCTCCGCCGCGGGCGTTCAGCATCTGCGTGTAGACCAGCCGGCCCGGCGCCACGTCGACGTCGTTGGCGCAGAGCCGCTGCAGGACGGCGAGCGCATCGGGCCCTTCCACCCGCAGCTTGCAGAACGACGATTGATCGAAGAGTCCGACGGCCTCACGGACGGCGCGATGCTCCGCGGCCGCGCACGGAAACCAGTTCTGCCGCCCGTAGCTGTACCGGTAGGCGGCCTCCATCCCGGGTGTCGCGTACCAGTTGGCGCGCTCCCAGCCCATCACGGAGCCGAAGCACGCGCCGCGGGCGGCGAGGCGGTCGTGCAGCGCGCTCTTGCGCACGCCACGCGCCGTCACCGGCTGCTGGAACGGCCAGTGAATCGCGTAGAGCACGCCGACCATCTCCACGGTGCGATCGCGCAGATAGGCGGGATTCCCTGGAACGGCGCGACGCGGCGGATGTCGACGTCCCAGAGATCCATCGGCGGCTCGCCGCCGGCGATCCACTCGGCCACCGGCGCGGCCCGCGCCCGCCCCCCGACGCGATCCCGATCGAGTTGAAGCCGGCCGCGACGAAGAAATTGCGGCACTCCGGCGCCTCGCCCAGGAGATATCGCCCATCGGGCGTGAAGCTCTCGGGGCCGTTGACGTGGCGGCGGATCGGCGCGGTCTCGAGCGCGGGAATGCGAATCAGCGCCTGCTCCATGAGGACCTGGAAGTGCTCCCAGTCCTCGGGAAGCAGCGAGAAGCGAAAAGTCGGCGGGGATCCCGCCCATGCCCCAGGGTTTCGCCACCGGCTCGAAACCGCCCATGAGCAGACCGCCGACTTCTTCGCGTGACGTAGATGTAGCCGTCGGGATCGCGCAGCACCGGCAGATCGGGCGTCACGCCGGCCATGGGCTCGGTGACCATGTAGAAGTGCTCGACGCGTGGAGCGGCACCGTGACGCCGGCCATGCGGCCGACCTCGCGCGCCCACATGCCGGCGCTGTTCACGACGACCTCGCACGCCACCTCGCCGCCGGTCGTCGTCACCCCGGCGACGCGACCATTCTCGACGCGAATCCCGGTGACGGCGGTGTTCTCGAGAACCGTCGCCCCGCCTTGACGCGCGCCCCTGGCGAGCGCCAGGGTCGTGTCGATGGGGTTCGTGCGGCCGTCACGCGGCAGCCACAACGCGCCGACCAGATCGTCGGTGCGCATGAGCGGCCAGCGACGCCCCGCCTCGGCCGGCGTGATGACTTCGACGTCGACGTCGAAGCAGCGCGCCATCGAGGCGAGCCGCTTGAGCTCGTGCATGCGCTCGGCGTTCCGCGCCAGGCTCAGGCTGCCGGGCCGGCGGAAGCCGGTGGCCTGGCCGGTCTCGGCTTCCAGACGCTCGTAGAGGTCGCCGCCGTACTTGGCCAGGCGCGTGAGGTTCTGGTCGCGCGCAGCTGACCGACGAGGCCGGCCGCGTGCCAGGTGGTACCGCAGGAGATGTCGCGACGCTCCAGCAGCAGGACATCGCGCCAGCCGAGCTTCGTCAGGTGATAGGCGACGCTGCAGCCGGCGATGCCGCCGCCGATGACGACCACCCGCGCGTGCGAAGGGAGCGACCCGGCCACGGGAATCGGGCTAGGGCCCCTCGTCGCCGGGGTCGGGATGTTCCGCGGCGGGAACTCCCGATACGCGTACCGCGCCAGCGCGTCCTCGCGAAGCTCGATCCCGAGCCCCGGCGCCGTCGGCACCGTCAGATACCCGTGGTCGAGCCGGAACGGCGTGACGGCCACCTCGGCCGCCCGGGTGTCGAAGTTCACGAAGTACTCGGTGATCAGGAAGTTCGGAATCGCGGCCGACACGTGCAAGGTCGCGGCGAGGCCGACGGTGGTGCTGTTGTAGTTGTGGGGCGAGACGACCACGTGGTACGCCTCGGCCATCGCGGCGATCTCACGGAGCTCCTCGATGCCGCCCACGTTGCACACGTCGGGGTTGATGATGTCCGCCGCGCGGCGCTCGAACACCTCGCGAAACTCGTAGCGCGTGTAGAGCTCCTCGCCCGTGACGATCGGTATCCGGATCTCGCGCCGGCACTCGGCCAGCGCCCCCAGATCGCGCGCCGAAACCGGCTCCTCGTACCAGAACGGATCGAAGGGCTCGAGCATGCGCGCCACCCGCACCGCGTGCATCGGCGCGAGCCGGCGGTGCACCTCGATCAGCAGATCAACCTTGGGACCGACCGCGTCGCGCACGGCCCGGACGGTCTCGACGACTTGCTGCTCGGCCTCGCGCGAGATGTGGGTGCGCCACGGCCCCGGGAACGGGTCGAACTTGAGCGCGGTGAAGCCGCGCGCGACCGTCTGCTCTCGCCTTCGCCGCGTAGGCGTCCGGGCTCTTGGCGCCCGAGTACCAGCCGTTCGCGTAGACGCGGATCCGCTCGCGGCACGGGCCGCCGAGCAGACTCACCACGGGCACGCCCAGGCGCTTGCCGGCCAGATCCCAGAGCGCCTGCTCGATGCCGCTGACCGCGCTCCAGAAGTCCATCGCGCCGCGCTTGGCGGCGTAGTCGTGATAGGCCCAGTGCGTGAAGTGGCGGATGTGGCCGGCGTCGCGGCCGATCAGATAGCGCGCGAGCTGGCGCACGTGGGCGACGATGGACTGATCGCGGTCGGCCTGCGTGTAACACTCGCCCCAGCCGTGGAGACCATCGGAGGTCTCGACCTTCACGAAGAGCCAGTTCTTCCCGTAGCCCGGATCCACGACGAACGGCGTGACGGCCGTCACCTTCATGAGCCGATCTCCTTCGTCTTGGCGTACCCTCGAGACGCGAGGCGAGCCTCTAGAACGTGGACCCAAAGATACGAGTGTGGGTGGTGTTCGGCAAGGGGCCGAAGCTCGGCCGCGGACGCGCGCAGCTGCTCCGATTGATCGACGAGCGCGGCTCCTTGCGGAAGGCGGCGTCCGAGTTCGGCCTCTCCTACCGCAACGCGTGGGGCTATCTGCGGGAGCTCGAGCGCGCGGCCGGCTTCAAGTTCGTCGAGCGGATGCCCGGCGGCGGCCCGCGCAGTGGGATGCGCCTGACCGCCGCCGGCCGAGACTTCCTGGCGCGCTATCAGAAGTTCCGGCTCGGCCTCGAGGCTGCCAGCCTGCGCCAGTTTCTGCGCGCCTTCAAGGGCAAGGACTTCAGGCGGACGCGATCGCCAGAGCGATCCGCTCGGACGAGAGCGGCAAGTGGGTGAGCCGCACTCCTGTCGCGTCCTCGATCGCGTTGGCGATCGCCGCCGGCGCCGGGACGATCGGGGGCTCGCCGACACCGCGGGCCCCGAACGGGCCGTGCGGCGCGGGCTTCTCCACGATGATCGTCTCGATGTTCGGTAGATCGGCCGCCGTGAGCTTTCTGTAGTCGAGCAGGCTCGGGTTCGTCAGCCGCGCCTTGTCGTCGTACATGAGCGCTTCGGTCAGCGCCATGCCGAGGCTCTGGACGGCGCCGCCCTGCATCTGGCCCTCGATCTGGAGCGGATTGATCGCCTTGCCGACGTCCTGGGCGACGACGAAATTGTGCAAGGTCACCTCGCCGGTATCGGGATCGACCTCGATCCGCGCGAGCTGGGCGCAGAACGCCGGCGCCTGACCGAGAAGGCCGGATGCGCCGTGCCGAGCACCGGCTCGACCTTCGACATGTAGAGATTGCCCTTCTTGCCGATCGACGCGAGCGTGATGCCCTTGTCCGGCACGCCGCGAACCACGACCTTGTCATTCTCGATCTCGAGGTCGTGCACCGACGCCTCCAGCTCCTTCGCGGCGATCCCGAGCGTCTGGTTGCGCGCGTCCTGCGCGGCTTGCATCACGGCCACGCCGACGGTGTACGTGGTCTTGCTGCCGGCGCTGAGACCGGTCATCGGCGCCACGTCGGTGTCGCCCGTCGTGATCTTCACGTTGTCGATGTCGACGCCGTAGGCGGTGGCGGCGATCTGCGCCAGCGCGATGTTGGTCCCGGCGATGTCGACCTGGCCGGTCATCACCTGCAAGGTGCCGTCGGGGTTGAGCCGCACGGTGGCGCCCGTCGGCTGAAGACCGCCGAGCCAGCCGCCGAGCGAGATGCCCGTCCCGCGCAGCTTGCCGTCCTTCGAGCTCGCCTTCCACTCCGGCGCGCTTCTTCCAGATCGGGTGCTCGGCGAGTCGCGTCAGCACCTCGGCGGCGCCGTTGCTGAGCCACGGCTGGTTGTTGGCCATCTTGTCGCCTTCGCGCTGCAGGTGCCGGAGGCGGAACTCGACGGGGTCGGCGCCGATCGCCTTCGCGATCTGCTCCATCTGCGAGTCGATCGCGAAGATGGTCTGCGGCGCGACGGGCGCGCGATAGGCGGCGATGCTCGGCTTGTGCGTGAGAACCTCGAAGCCCTTGACGTCGAAGTTCGGCCACAGATACAGGCTCGCGAGGAAGACGCCGCTCACCGCCAGCACCGCGCCGGAGAACGCGCCGGACTCGAGAATCGCCTCGCCCTCGATCGCCATGAGCGTGCCGTCGCGCTTCACGCCGGTCTTCAGGCGGATGATGACCTGCGGCGCCGGCATCCCGGCTTCGAGCTCTTCGCGCCGGGTCATGACGTAGCGCACCGGCCGGCCGGTCGCGCGCGCCAGGACCGCGGTGATCGGCTCGCACAGCGCGCGGATCTTGCCGCCGAATCCGCCGCCGCACTCCATCGGAATCACCTTGATGCGGTTCTCGGGCAGCTCCAGAACGTCGGCGACCTCCGACCGCGTGTTGAACGAGCCCTGGGTGCTCGCCCACAAGGTCAGGTTGCCCTGCCCGGTCCCACTGGGCCAGGACGGCGTGGGGCTCGAGGTAGCCCTGGTGGACCATCGGAACGCGGTAGGTCTTCTCGATGACCACGTCCGACTCGGCGAGCGCCTTCGCCACGTCCCCGCGCTGCAGGCGCGCCTGCTGCGAGATGTTGACGGCCTTCGCCGGCTTGGCCTCGGCCGTCACGCCGGCGACGGAGCCGTGGGCCAGCGCCTCGCTCGTGTCGGCCTCGGTCCCGACCTCGGCGACCGGCGGAGCGCCGGGCTTCATCGACTCGAGCGGATCGGAGGCGACGGGCAGGACCTCGTACTGCACCTCGATCAGATCGAGCGCCTCCTCGGCGATCGCGAGCTCATCGGCGGCGACGGCTGCGACCGGCTGGCCCGCGAACACGACGCGGTCGATCGCCAGCACGGCGTGCGCGCGCGTCGGCGCCTTTTTCTTCAGCACGGGGATGTCGGCGGCCGTCAGCACCGCGCGCACGCCCGGCAGCGCCCGCGCCCGGCTCACATCGATGCGCGACGATCCGCGCGTGGGCGTGGGGGCTGCGGAGGAGCTTGGCGTGCAGGAGGCCGGGAGGGTTGAGGTCGGCGACGTACTGAACCTGGCCGGTAACCTTGTCGGGTGCGTCCGGGCGCAGGATCGAGATGCCGATGCCCTTCACGTCGCGGGTCGTCTTCATCACGGTCGACATGCCTCAGCTCCTCCCGCCGGCGGTGGCGCCGGCAGTCTCGGTGATCGCGGCCAGCATCTTCGTGTAGCCCGTGCATCGGCACAGATTGCCGGCGATCCCGTAGCGAATCTCTTCCTCGGTCGGATGCGGATTCTCCGTCAAGAGCGCGGCGGCGGCCATGAGCACACCGGGGATGCAGAACCCGCACTGCGGCACGCCGTGGCGCACGAACGCGTCCTGCAGCGGGTGCAGCACGCCGAGCTTGCCGAGCCCCTCGATCGTGCGCACGTTGTGGCCACGCGCCTGCATGGCGAGCAAGAGGCAGCTCGCGACCGGCTTACCGTCCAAGTGCACCGTGCACGCGCCGCAGTCTCCGGTGCCGCAGCCTTCTTTCGGTCCCGTCAGACCCATCCGCTCGCGGAGCGCTTCCGAGCAGCGTCTCCCAGGGCTGGACGAGCACCTCGGCCGGCTCGTCGTTCACCGTGCAATTCAGAACCTGCTTGGCCAAGTCGTCTTCTCCTTACCTGGGCTACAGCGCTCGCGCGGGCGAGCGCTGTGGTCAGCGTGCGGCGAGTCAGAACGCGCACGAGGTGGCTGCGAAACTCGGCCGAGCCTCTCTGATCGCTGATCGGGCGCGCGGCGTCGACCGCGAGGTCGGCGGCCCGCTTGATCCGGTCGGGGGTCACGGCCTGGCCCTCGAGCGCCTGCTCGGCGGCCGTCGCCCGCAGCGGAACCGGCGCCACCGCGGCCAGCGCGATCCGCGCCTTGGTGCAGACGCCGTTCGCCAGGGTGAGCTGTGAGGCCACGCCGACGACGGCGATGTCGAGCTCACGACGGGGCGTGTGCCGCAGGTAGTTGCCCCCGCTGTGAGCGCCTGGGTTCGGCACCACGATCTCGACGAGGATCTCGTCCGGCGCCAGCACCGTGCGCCGAACTCCGGTGAAGAACGTCGGCGATCGGCACCCGGCGCTCGCCCTTGGGCCCGGTGATCACCGCTTCGGCGTCGAGCGCCAGGAGCGGCGGCGCCATGTCCGCCGACGGCGCGGCGTTGCAGATGTTGCCGCCGAGCGTGGCCAGGTTGCGCACCTGCACGGAGCCCACGAGGGCGCCGCTCTCGGCTAGCGAGAGATAGCTCGCACGGACGGCTCGATCGAGCTCGAGCGTCCGCGCCGTCACCGCGGAGCCGACCCGGAGCCCCTTGCCGTTCGCCGGCCTCGATGGCGCGCAGGCGCGCCACGCCCGAGAGGTCGATCACGCGGGCGGGCTTGAGCAGGCCGTTCTTGAGCTGCGGCAGGAGGTCGGTACCGCCGGCCAGCAGCTTCGTTTCGGGACCGCCTTGGGCCAGGGCCTTGACGCAGTCTTCAACGCTTCCAGGAAGGATGAGCTCGAATCGTCGCACGCGAGGTCTCCGCTCGGCTACGGGTCGTATTATGCTCTCAGAGCACAGTTTACGCACAGCCGCCGGGCCGGTCACCAGACCGGCCCGACGTTGGTGTACCTTAGCACATCGCTGTAGGCCAGATACACGGAGGAGACACGCATGCGTATCGGCTTCATCGGGCTCGGCAACATGGGCGGACCGATGGCCCTCAACGTTCTGAAGGCCGGACATTCGATGGTCGTGACGGACATCCGCCATGAGCTGGCCAAGCCTCACCTGGCCCAGGGAGCCAAGTGGGCCGACACACCCAAGGCGGTCGCTCAGGCGAGCGAGGTCGTCTTCACCTCCCTGCCCGGTCCACGCGAGGTCGAATCCGTGGTGCTCGGCGCCAACGGCATTCTCGAAGGCGCAGCGCGCGGCACGCTCTACGTCGATCTCTCGACGAACTCCGCGACGTTGATTCGCAAGCTCCACGGCATCTGCGCCGAGCGCGGCGTCGACGTGCTCGATGCGCCCGTCAGCGGCGGTGTGCCCGGCGCGCGCTCGGGCAAGCTCGCGGTGCTGGTCGGCGGCGACGAGGCGCTCTACAAGCGGGTCAAGCCGGTGCTCGATGCCATCGGCGACAAGGTGACCTGGGTCGGCGGCATCGGCTGCGGCACGGTCGCGAAGCTCGTGCACAACATGGTGTCGGCGTGCTCGCGCATGGCCATCGCCGAGGGCATGACGCTCGGGGTCAAGGCCGGCGTGGCGCCCGAGGTGCTGCTCGACGCGCTGTCCAAGAGCTCGTTCGGTCAGGGCCGCGTGCTCAAGGACATGATCCCCAACACCGTGTTCCCCGGCGCCTTCGACGACGTGAACTTCGCGCTCCGGCTGCTCCGCAAGGACGTCGGCCTCGCGACCGAGCTCGGCCGCGAGTACCACGTGCCGATGATGATCGCCGCGCTGGCCGAGCAGCAGCTCGAGGAAGCGCTCGGCCGCGGCTGGGGCGACAAGGACTCGATGACGTTCTTCAAGCTTCAGGAGGAGCGTGCCGGCGTCGAGCTTCGGACGAAGAACCGAGGGGCCTGACACGATGAGCGACGCACTGGACGGAATTCTCGAATCGAAGGAGGCCGAACGGCTGGCCACCGGCTTCGTCTTCACCGAGGGCCCGCTCTGGCACCCGGACGGCTTCTACTACTTCGTCGACATCCGCCGGAGCCACCTGCACAAGCTCACGCCCGGCAAGGCGCCCGAGCTCGTCCGTTCGAACACCGGCGAGGGCAACGGCACGACGTTCGATCTGCAGGGCCGCCTCGTCATCTGCGAGGGCGGCAATCGCCGCGTGACGCGCTGGACCGGCGGCCAGAGCGAGGTCCTGATGGACCGCTTCGAGGGCAAGCGCCTGAACCGGCCCAACGACGTCGTCTGCAAATCCGACGGCAGCATCTACTTCACCGACCCGGGCCTGCGCGTGCCGCTCGCCGACCGCGAGCTTCCCTCGGCCGGCGTCTATCGCATCGCGCCCGACGGCAAGACCTCGCTCGTCGCCGACTGCGAATATCCCAACGGCCTGGCCTTCTCGCCGGACGAGCGCGTCCTCTACGTGGCCAACACACGCTGGACGCAGTACATTCACGCGCTCGAAATCGCCGGGGACGGCAAGCTCATCCGACGCCGGATCTTCGCCGACATGTCATCCGACGAGACGGACGGCGTGCCCGACGGCATGAAGGTCGACGTCGAGGGCCGCGTGTTCTGCACGGGCCCGGGCGGCACGTGGGTGTTCGCGCCCGACGGCACGCGCCTCGGCATCATCCGCACCCCCGAGGTCCCGGCGAACCGCGCCTTCGGCGGCCCCGATCTCCGGACGTTGTTCCTCACGGCTCGCACGTCGGTGTACGCCCTGCGCGTCAAGGTGCCGGGACGTCCACACCCCTGGTACAAGCGATGATCAACTTCGGCACGTTCCTCCTGATGCAGTCGCCGTCCGCGCGCTCGTCCAAAGAGATCTACGCGCGCGGCGTCGAGATGGCGCAGGCGGCCGAGACGCTCGGCTTCGGCAACGTCTGGCTCGCCGAGCATCACTTCTCGACCTACGGCTATCTCTCGCGCCCGGCCCAGCTCGCGACCTACATCGCGGCCAAGACGACGCGGATCCGGGTAGGCACCGCGGTCATCGTGGTGCCGCTCCATCATCCCCTGGTGATCGCCGAGGAGATCGCGACGCTCGACCTCCTGTCGGGCGGGCGCCTCGACGTCGGCCTCGGACGCGGCTATCAGCCGTACGAGTTCGAGCGCTTCGGCCTCGAGCTCGAGAGCGGACCGCGCGCTGGGAGGAATCGATCGATATTCTCCTGAAGGCCTTCGAGGGCCAGCCCTTCACCTACGACGGCAAGCTCTTCAAGATCCCGGAGACGACGATCTTTCCGCAGCCTCTCCAGCAGCCGCGCCCGCCGATCTGGATCACGGCGCAGAGCCCGGAGTCGGTAGAGGCGGCGGTGCGCCGCGGCTTCAACGTGCTCACCGGCGGCTTCGGCGTGCCGATCGAGCGCATGGCCGAGTTTCGCCGGCTCTTCGACCGGCTGGTCGGCGAGTTCAAGCCCCGCACCCGCTGCGGGTCGGCGTCCAGCGCGCAGTCTACGTGGCCGAGAGCCAGGCCGACGCGCGCGCGGCAGCCGAAGAGGCGCGCTGGAACATGCGCGTGACGCTCTCGCTCCGCAACCAGTACGAGCGCGTCGAGCGCGGCCGCGCGATCCCGGTACCGGCACCGAAGGAGCCCGACACCGACGATCTCCTGGACCGCTTCCTGGTCATCGGCACACCGGACACGGTGATCCGTCAGATCAAACGCGTCGAGGAGCTGGTCGGCATCACGCACTTCAACTGCAGCTTCTGGTTCGGCGATCTGGAGCATGCGCGCGTGATGCGATCGATGGAAAGCTTCGCGCGTGAGGTGTTGCCGGCGTTCAGGTAGCTCGGTGTAGTCGCCACCGCCGCGCGAGGCTCTACGCGCCGTTGGGACGTGCTACTCGTCGCGCGCCAACGGATGTAGCACGTCGATCGCGTAGCCTACGTCTAGGCGCTCACCCTGCCAGAGCGGCATCGTCGAGCGCGCATGCAGCGCGACTCCGTTCTCCTCGTGTCGGGCGCGGATGACGGCCACGGGGTCCGCCGGCAGATCGGCAGGCCGCGGCACTTCTCGGATGATCCAGCCATTGGGTCGCCTGAACTGAAGCTCGCCGTCCGGCTGGCGTTCTACCTGGTAGCCCTCCTCATGGATTGCGCGATGGTGCCGACGACACAGCATGGTGAGGTTCGAGAGCGTCGTCGGGCCGCCATGGGCCCAGTGGCGGATATGATGGCCCTGGCCAAAGCGCACGCCGCAGGCGGAAAGCGACAGCCGTGGTCACGATGCTGAAGCGCGCGGCGTAGCGCCGGCGGGATCGTGCGTGTTCGGGCCCCGACTTCGATCACACGCCCCTCGCCATCGTGGCGCATGACGACTCAGGTTGCATCGCAGGCCAGACGCTGCGACGTTCCGGCCGGAACGCGCATGCCGCCCTCGAGCACGGACTGCCCAGCTTGGTCGGCGTCGACCAGGACGGCGGCGTCGACGTGCACAACGACCTGGTAACGCTCTCCCGGCGCGCTGGGATCGATGCCCTGGTGGAGCGCGGTCTCGGCGAGCAACGCCAATGCATCGGCCTGCTGCTGCTCCATCGTCGGCGGGTCGGCGTCCGGGCGCTTCGTCATGGCGCCGCTGATAGAGGTTCTCACGCGCCGCGTCCAGCGCCTTCAGGAGCACGGCGCCCACCTCCGGCGCCAGCCGCCCTCGGATCCTGACCGCACCGTCTTCGTCTTGATACACGTGCAGCGCACGAGCCGTGTGATGACGAGCGGCTTCCTGAGCCTCGGCCTTGCGGTCCATCCGGCGCCAGCCACGCACGATCCGCTCCACGTGTTCGGCGGTGCCGGCGCGGCCCACCGCTAACAGTCTCGCTTCCGTCTCGGGCGTTGCCACACGGGTCAGCTCACGGACCTTGGCATAAGACAGCTCGCCGCGGGCGAGTGCTTGCGACAGCAATGGCAGCGTGCCGAGCGCGCGCGCGACTCGCACGTGCTCTCGAGCCGCGCCCGGCGCGTATCCCACGCGCCAGGACAGCCAGGCGGCGCAAGACCTAAAGCCGTTGTTCCAGCCTTTGCGAGCATCGAACTCGCGGATCAGGTCGAGAAGGCGGGCAGTCGCGGCTTCGAGGTGCGCGGAGAGCTCGGCAATCTCGTCGCCCAGGCGATCGAGCTCAGCGGTCGAGGGATCGGGATCGATCACGGCGGTCATCAGCACGTTCATGGTGAGTCTCCTGTCGAAGAGACTCTACATGGCGATTTCGGGCCGACCTGCGAGCCACGCCGCGAGGCGACCGCGATGCTTTCACGCCTTTTCGCGAGGGCGCGCGCCGTCGCGCTTCCTGAATCTTCCTGAGGCCCACCAGCGCGGTGTTTACAGTGAGACGCGCAAACGCCGCATCTGCACCGCAGAAGTCTGTCAAGCGTGGAAGTTCAGATACACCTGCTCTGGCGAGCGAAAAGACCGACACCGACGGGACGAGCCTAGTTCGTACCCCAAACCTCGCGGGCGACGTCGAGCGCCAGGGCCAGCTTACGCTTCTGGTCGTCC
>ERZ1370068.11201-contig-9836_pt1 | contig 25212 bp, 26 predicted proteins | sample MGYA00561227_ERZ1370068 | MGnify/ENA primary metagenome ERZ1370068 (study PRJEB38410, sample SAMEA6850437) | metagenome | study: Metagenomic assessment of the ecological functions of the soil: analysis of the soil microbiota associated with the...
GGCGGCGGCCCGGGTGTTCAGCCGCGGTGCACCGTGATGACGGTCCATGCGCCCAGGTTATCCGGTCGCCTTCGTGCAGGGTGACCGCTTTCCTGACTCGAGCTCGCGGCTGTTGACGAAGGTGCCGTTGGCCGATCCGGGGTCGCTGATGAACCAGGTGCCGTCCGATGCTGAGGGCAGGGCCGCGTGCAGTCGGCTGACGCCCGAGGTCTACCGGCTTGTCGGCCAGGGTCGATCTCCCGGCACCAGGTCGGCCGGCGCAGCTCCGCCGTCCGGATGCCGCATCTCGCTTGCCGACGAGGCGGATCCGCCGTTCCGAGGTGCAGCCGAAACTCGACGGGCACGAGGCGAACACGGCGCGCGACAGCCTTCATCCTGTTCGTAGTCAGACAGCGGTCCGGAGGCAACCAGCACGGTCCGGTGATAGCCCTGGAAAGGGGAGGGTATGGGCGCGTCAGTCGGCAGGCGGAGGCCGCGGTGGCGCCGGGCGAGACCGGCGGCGCGGGCGCGGACCGGCGGCGCAGGCCCGGTTGGCGGCGCAGGCCGGGCGAGGCGGCGCCGGGCGGACCGGCGGCGCCGAGGCGGACCGGCTGGCAGCGGGCGCGGCCACGGCGCGGACGGGGCGAATGGCGGCGAAGCTGGACGGGACATGGGCATGGCCGGACCGCCGAACACCGACTCCGGGGCCAGGAGTACGACGGCTCCGAGGTGGGCTGCGGGCGACACGGCGACGGTAAGCGGAGGGAGCGCCGAGGTGGGCGGGCGGCGGCTTCCGGACCGTCGGCGCGAACGCCGATTTCGGGCAGACTGACCGGCGGCGGGCTCGGGCGGCGAGTCGGGTGGCGCCTCGGCGTGCCGGCTCAAGCCGAGAAAGGGCGGCTCGGTGCCTGACACCGGCGCGGGAACGGCGATCCCGGCGGGCCGGACGACTGCCGTGCCGGTCGGTGACATCGCGCCGCGCTTCGGCCGCGGGGCAGCGGCTAGTACGCTCTGACCTGACGCCCGAGAGGGGCAAAGCGGGCGGCGGGCGGAAACCCGGAATCCGCACGCCTCGCAGAACTGGCCGACCACGGCCGACCCGCAGCGCCGGGCAAGCTCCCGCCACCGCTGGCCACGAACCGGGCCGGGCGCGTGATGCTTCCCGGTCATTCGCCCCGGCTCCGGCTATACAGGCTGAGCTGCTGCTCCCCGTCCCTGCAAACGTCGCGGAAGTCACTGCTCGCCGAGTCGTGACCCTGTGGGCACCGCCTGGGTCCGCCATAGCCACCCCTTTGAGACCGACGCAGATTCGCTTCAGGTTCGCCCGAGAGGATATGTGCCTCGGGATGGTAAAGTTGTTCACACTGCTTTCTTTCTCTACGGTGACGTGAGACTCAGGTCAGCGGGCGCGCCGTGTGGGCGGGCCAGGCAGGTGAGCAGCCCGCTGGTTCCGCCCAGAAAGCGGTCGACAGCCGCGGCGGCGCTGCGCCCCTCGGCGATGGCCCCAGACGATCAGCGACTGGCCGCGGCCCATGTCGCCGGCCACGAACACGCCGGGCACCGAGGTGGCGTAAGGCGGCATCCCGCGCGACGTTGCCGCGCTGGTCGATGTCGACGCCCAGGTCGGCGAGCAGCCCCGCTCGGTCGGCCCCGGTGAATCCCATGGCGAGCAGCACCAGGTCAGCCGCGCAGCTCGCGCTCGGTGCCGGGAACAGGGGCGAACCTGGCGGCGGGCCCGTCCGCCTCGACCAGCCGCAGCGCCCGCACCCGGCCACGGTCGTCCGGCCGAGGAACGCCCGCGTGGTCACGGCGTAGCGCCGCTCGCCGCCTTCCTCGTGCGCGCTGCGACGTCCGGTAGATCATCGGGTAGGTCGGCCACGGCTGGGCGATCCGGGCCGCTGGCCGGGCGGCCGGGGCATGATCTCGAGCTGGGTCACCGACGCGGCGCCCTGGCGGTGCACGGTGCCGAGGCGATCGGCGCCGGTGTCGCCGCCGCCGATGATGACCACGTTGCCGCCCGCGTGCGCTGATCGGCGGTTCCGTCGGTGACCGACGCGGTTGCGCCGCGCGGGCAGGAACTCCATCGCCTGGTGGATGCCGTCCAGTTCGCGACCGGGCACCGGCAGGTCACGCGGCACCGTGGCGCCGCCCGCCAGCACGACGGCGTCGAAGTACGCGCGCAGCTGCGTCGGCGGTGATGTCGCGTCCCGACGTTGACGCCGCAGCGGAACTCGTGCCCTCGGCCCGCATCTGGTCGAGCCGGCGGTCGAGTGGCGCTTCTCCATCTTGAACTCAGGGATGCCGTAGCGCAGCAGGCCGCCGAGCGCGTCGTCGCGCTCGAACACGGTCACCGCGTGCCCGGCGCGGGTGAGCTGCTGCGCGGCGGCCAGCCCGGCCGGGCCGGAGCCGACGACGGCGACCGTCCGCCCGGTCAGCACCGTCGGCGGCAGCGGAACGACCCAGCCCGTCGGCGAACGCCCGGTCGACGATCTCCACCTCGACCTGCTTGATCGTGACCGGATCGTGCGTTGATGCCGAGCACGCAGGCGGCCTCGCACGGCGCCGGGCACAGCCGCCCGGTGAACTCAGGGAAGTTGTTGGTGGCGTGCAGCCGCTCGATCGCCTCGCGCCAGTCGTCGCCGGCAGACCAGGTCGTTCCACTCCGGGATCGAGGTTGCCCAGCGGGCAGCCCGTGGTGGCAGAACGGGATGCCGCAGTCCATGCACCGGCCCGCCTGCCGCTCCAGCGCGGCTGCGACGGAACGCCTCGTAGACCTCGCGCCAGTCATGCAGCCGCAGCGTCGACCGGGCGCCGGTGACGGGGTCTCCCGCTGGCGTGGTCAGGAAGCCCTTCGGGATCAGCCATGCGATGCCCCCTCAGCCGTGCGCGCCGCGGCCATGACCGCCTCGTCGACGTCGCGGCCCTCGCGCTCCGGCTGCGAGCGCGGCCGTCAGCACCCGCTTGTAGTCCTGCGGCATGACCTTGCGCGAACCGGGCCAGCGCCCGTCCCAGTCGGTCGAGCAGCCGCGCCGCCACCGGCTGAACCGGTCTCCGACGTGGTGCCGCTGCATCAGCGCCGCGCGACGCAGCTCGGCGTCGTCGCTCGTCGACGCGTGGTCCAGGTCGACCATCTCCGGTGTTCACCCGGCGTCCGGGTCAGGGTCGCAGCACGTAGGCGACGCCGCCGGACATGCCCGCCGCGAAGTTGCGCCCGATCGGGCCGAGGATCACCACCGTGCCGCCGGTCATGTACTCACAGCCGTGGTCGCCGGTGCCCTCGGCGACCGCGAGCGCGCCGGAGTTGCGCACGCAGAACCGCTCGCCGACGATCACCGCGCAGGAAGATCTCCCCGCCGGTCGCGCCGTAGCCGATCACGTTGCCCGCGATGATCTGCGTCTCTCGGCGGTGAACTGGCGCCTGCCGGGGCGGGCGACCACGATCCGCCCGCCGGACAGGCCCTTGCCGAGGTAGTCGTTGGCGTCGCCGTCCAGCCGCAGGGTGATGCCGCGGGGCAGGAAGGCGCCGAACGACTGGCCCGCCGAGCCGCGTGAAGGCGATGCTCGATGGTGTCCGTCGGGCAGCCCTTCGGCCGCCCCAGCTTCGGGTGACCTCGTAGCCCAGCATGGTGCCCACGGTCCGGTTGACGTTCCGATGGGCAGGTCGAGGTGACCGGGCGGCCGTCCGGTCGAGCGCCCCTCGGCGAGCTCGATCAGTGTGTTGTCCAGCGCTCGGTCCAGGCCGTGGTCCTGGCTGGTACGGCAGCTCAGTGCGGCCCTCGTCGGGCAGCGCCGGGGCTGGTGCAGCACCGGCGAGAGGTCCAGCCCGGAGGCCTTCCAGTGGCTCGACCGCCATGTGCCGTGTCGAGCGAGGTCGGCCCGGCCGACCATCTCGTCCAGGGTCCGGAAGCCCAGCTGCGGCCAGGTACTTCGCGGACCTCCTCGGCGATGAACTCGAAGAAGTTGACCACGAACTCCGGCTTGCCGGCGAAGCTGCTTGCGCAGCTCGGGGTTCTGCGTGGCCACGCCGACCGGGCAGGTGTCGAGGTGGCAGACCCGCATCATGATGCAGCCGGACACCACCAGCGGCGCGGTGGCGAAGCCGAACTCCTCGGCGCCGAGCAGCGCGGCGATGATCACGTCGCGGCCGGTCTTGAGCTGGCCGTCGGCCTCGCACGACGATGCGGTCGCGCAGCCCGTTGCAGCAGCAGCGTCTGCTGGGTCTCGGCGAGGCCGAGCTCCCACGGCGCGCCCGGCGTGCTTGATCGACGGTCAGCGGCGCGGCGCCGGTGCCGCCGTCGTGCCCGGAGATCAGCACCACGTCGGCGTGCGCCTTGGACACGCCGGCGGCGACCGTGCCGACGCCGACCTCGGCGACCAGCTTCACGTGCACGCGGGCCGCCGGGTTGCGCGTTCTTCAGGTCGTGGATCAGCTGCGCCAGATCCTCGATCGAGTAGATGTCGTGGTGCGGCGGCGGCGAGATCAGGCCGACGCCGGGCGTGGAGTAGCCGCGTCTCGGCGATCCACGGGTACACCTTGTGGCCCGGCAGCTGGCCGCCCTCGCCGGGCTTGGCGCCCTGCGCCATCTTGATCTGCAGGTCGTCGGCGTTGACCAGGTACTCGCTGGTGACGCCGAACCGCGCCGCTGGCCACCTGCTTGATCGCGCGAGCCGCGCAGGTCGCCGTTGGCGTCGGGGACGAAGCGGCCGGCGTCCTCGCCGCCCTCACCGGTGTTCGACTGGCCGCCGAGCCGGTTCATCGCGATGGCCAGGGTCTCGTGCGCCTCGGCGGAGATCGAGCCGTAGGACATCGCGCCGGTGGCAGAACCGGCGGACGATGCGCACTCGACCGGCTCGACCTCTTCGACCGGAACCGGCGGGCTGTGCGCGCGGCCGTCGTCCTGACACCGCGGATCGCAGCAGGCCGCGCAGCGTCATCAGCCTGCCGCGACTGGTCGTCGACCAGCCTGGTGTACTCCTTGAAGATCGTCGTACCGGCGGGTGCGGGTGGCGTGCTGCAGCTTGAACACCGTCTCCGGGCTGAACAGGTGCAGCTCGCCCTCGCGGCGCCACTGGTACTCGCCGCCGATGCTCGAGGTCGCCGGTGCGCCCAGCCGCGGCGCCGCGTCCGGTAGGCGCGGCGCGTGGCGGCGCGGCGACCTCCGCGGCGAGCTCGTCGAAGCCCGACGCCGCCGAGCCGGGCACGTGGTGCCGGTGAAGCGAGTGCTCGATGCACCTCGTCGCCCAGGCCGATGGCCTCGAAGATCTGCGCGCCGGTGTAGGAGGCGACGCGTGGAGACGCCCATCTTGACATCACCTTCAGCACGCCCTTGCCGAGCCGCCTTGATCAGGTTGTTCGACGGCCTGCTCGCGGCTCGACTGCCGTACCAGCCGCCGCTGGCGACCAGGTCCTCGACCGACTCGATCGCCAGGTACGGGTTGACCGCGGCGGCGCCGAAGCCGACCAGCAGCGCGACGTGGTGCACCTCGCGGACGTCGCCGGCCTCGACGACCGAGGCCGACACTGGGTGCGGGTGCTTCTCCGGACCAGGTGGTGGTGCACCGCGCCGGTCAGCAGCAGCGACGGGATCGGCGCCAGTCGGTCCGTCGCGAGTGCGCGGTCGGACAGCACGATGATGCGCGCGACCGTCGGCGATCGCCGCGGAGACCTCGGCGCAGATGTCGTCGAGCGGCTCGAGCGCGCCTGCCGCCGCCGCTTCGACCGGCGTAGCAGGCCGCGGACGACGTGGCGTGGCGAAGCCGGGCAGGTCGCCGTCGTCGGTTGATGTGCGCGGATCTTGGCCAGGTCGTCGTTGCGCGATGACCGGGTAGCGGCAGCACGATCTGGCGGCAGGACGCCGGGCTCGGGTTGAGCAGGTTCGGCTCCGGGCCCGATGCGGCCTGCCAGGCGTGGTGACCAGCTCCTCGCGGATCGCGTCCAGCGGCGGGTTGGTGACCTGGGCGAACAGCTGCTGGAAGTAGTCGAACAGCAGCCGCGGCCGCTGCGAGAGCACCGCGACCGGGGTGTCGGTGCCCATCGAGCCGATGCGGCTCGGCGCGCCTGCGAGCCATCGGCGTCAGATCAGCAGGCGCAGCTCCTCCTGGTGTAGCCGAAGGCTCTGCTGGCGCCGGGTGACCGATGGCGTGGCATGTGGACGACGTGCTCGCGCTGCGGCACGTCGTCGAGGTGGAACAGGCCGGCGTGCAGCCACTCGTCGTACGGGTGCTCGGCGGCGAGCTCGACTCTTGATCTCCTCGTCGTCGACGATGCGGCCCTGCGTCGGTGTCGACCAGGAACATCCGGCCGGGCTGCAGCCGCGCCCTCTGTCACGACGGTGGCCGGGTCGAGGTCGAGCACGCCGGCCTCGGAGGCCAGCACCGACCAGGCCGTCGCTCGGTGACCCAGTATGCGGGACGGGCGCAGGCCGTTGCGGTCCAGCACCGCGCCGATCACGGTGCCGTCGGTGAACGACACCGACGCCGGTCCGTCCCACGGCTCCATCAGCGCGCGTGGTAACTGGTAGAACGCCCGCCGCGGCGGCGTCCATCTCGGCGTGGTTCTCCCACGCCTCCGGGATCATCATCAGCACGGCGTGCGGCAGGACTGCGGCCGCCCAGATGCAGCAGCTCGAGCACCTCGTCGAACGACGCGCGAGTCGGAGGCGCCCGGCGTGCAGATCGGGACGACCGTGTCGAGGTCGCTGGCCGGAACCGAGCAGTCGGTCGTTGATCAGCGCCTCGCGCGCCGCATCCAGTTCTCGGTTGCCGGTGACGGTGTTGATCTCGCCGTTGTGCGCGATCCGCCGGAACGGTGGGCCAACGGCCACGATGGGAAGGTGATTCGTGGAGAACCGCGAGCGCACAATGCCCAGCGCGCTGGTCAGCCGATCGTCCTGCAGGTCCAGATAGAACGCTTTCAACTGCGGCGTGGTCAGCATGCCCTTGTAGACGAAGGCGTCTGGCCGGAAAGGCTTGGGAAGTAGACGGTTTCGCGGCCGGGGCCGTCCTGTCCTGGCCGCCTTCGTCCCGAGCTCGTGCTCGGCACGCTGGCGCACCACGTACGCGCGCCGTTCAAGATCCATGCCGGAGGCGCCTGCGATGAACACCTGACGGAAGGTGGGCATCGCGTCACGAGCCAGTGCGCCCAGCGACGACTCGTCGGTGGGCACACATCGCGCCAGCCCAGCACCTGAAGGCCCTCGGCCTCGGCGATCTTCGACGGCTTCACAGGCCGTGGCGGCGTCCTTCGACGACTGCGGCAGGAACCGCGATGCCGGTCGCGTAGCTTCCCGGCTCGGGCAGATCGAATTCGACGACAGCGCGCAGGAACTCATCGGGGACCCAGCAGGATGCCTGCGCCGTCACCGGTGTGCGGTTCAGCGCCCTGGGCACCGCAGTGCTCCAGGTTCAGCAGGGCCGTGATGGCCTTGTCGACGATGTCGCGGCTGCGGCGGCCGTGCATGTCCGCGACCATGGCAACGCCACACGCGTCATGCTCGAACGCGGGGTTGTACAGCCCTTGACTGCTGGGCGCCATTCCCACCTAGCCCTTCAACACCTACATGAGTCCGTGGCAGCCGTCGACGACGGCATCAGCCAGCCTTGGCGGTGGCGGTGCCTCCGTGCAGCACTGAACGACGACCCCTGCCCCACTCGCCACAAGTGGAGAAAACGATATGACAAACCCCGCCTGACATGCCAACTTAGTCATACCTAACTAATCCATTGGCCCCGCGGCGGGGAATCCGCATTCGCTGCCCATGATACGGGCGATGTCCTTGTGCGCCTTTGGCTGGCCATCAGAGGCGCCGTCCAGACGTCTGGGCGACGAGTCCCGGATGCACCAAGATCGCGGGGCGAGATTGGCAGGATTCGTCGTACGAGTCGATGTGCCAGGGCTGACTGCGCTCAGAGCCATTTGCTACAAAGCCTAGTCAGATTCTTAGAGATGCGCCCGCGTGGCCCGGCCCGCTCCTCGTCGAGCGGGCAGGCTGCGGGCTGATCAGCGGTGCACCGGTAGCCGCCGCGTCGGCCAATGACCTGAGCTGCTTCAACGCGAACGTGCGGCCCGTCCGCCCTCTGGGATGTGGATGCTGCCCACAGCCCTGCGCACCCGGCATCTGCGCCTCCTTGGCGCACACGCCAGCGGCGCGGGCAGGCCCGGCACACCGCCTTGGTGCGGTCGTCGGTCGCGGTCATCCACCGGTCCGGGTCCAGCGTGCGGGCGCTGATCTGGTTGTCGGTCAGTACGGGCATCTCGATCATGACGGTCATGACCACTTCCTCTCGCTCATTGGCGTTCCAAACCGTAGCGTTCTTTCCGTAGCACTGCAACACTTGCTTCGGTTCTTCTGCTACGGCGAGGTTGGCCGGTTACGGCCTCGAGAGGCTGGCTACACTGGGCGGGTGGAAGCGGGACGCCGGCGATCCGGGCATTCGCTCGTGCCGGCGCTGCCGTCGCCGCCCGACGCCGCGAATTGACATCAAGCAGCGGAATCTCGCCAAGTACAAGATCATCAACGCGGGCGCACTCATCGCGTTCGAGAAGGGCCGCAGCTGGCCGCGGAGCGGACACGGGCCAGGCTCGAGGAGGTCCTGCAGTGGCCCGCCGGAACCGATAGCGACGATACGGTAGGCGGTGGCGGTGCCCGGCGCCACACCGGAGCCGCCGGTGGACGACGGGGCCGCGTCGCTCATCGTCGGCGCCGTCGACGTGGCGATGAAGACGTTCAAGCTGGATGAGTCGCGCTGCCGCCACGCAGCTGACGACGCCGACTTCTCCGCTCGCGCCGCTGTGATCCTGGCCGACCTGCGCAAACTCGAAACAGTGGTGGCGTGCTGCTCAGCGCAGCCGGGGCACGGCCGACGTGGTGCGTTGGCCCTGAGGACGGTTGCTGCGGCTGCTACGACGGCCTGATGTTTCGCGCCGCCGCTGCGCCAGGGGCAACGCTGGGTCAGCGGCTCTACGTCGCGCGCCGGCGGGCCAGCCTGTCTGCCGCTGAGACCGCCAACGCGGCCGCGGCTGCCCGCGGAGCTGGTCGACGCGGTCGAGGCGAGGCGAACCGGCCGGCGAGGCGGACACGGCCAGGCTGAACGACCTCATCGCGTCCCTCGATAGCTGATACTGGACCCGTGCCGCTGTCCGATCTGGTCCGCAATGTCGGCGATGTGATGTCGCGGGCCGACACGTTGTTCGGCACGGCCGATCCCAACGCGCCTCGCGACGGCCGCCGCCGACCGACTGACCGATGCCACCGACGCGATCCGGTCCGGGCAGGAACAGGCCGCCTGATGACCGGGGACGCGCTCACCAACTACGCCGATTTCGCGCAGGGCGGCCGCGACGCGCTCGACCAGCTGTCGGGCGTCGAGGTCGGACCTGGGCCGGCGCCTGCAGGAGGCCGCAGACGCGGTGGCCGCGGCGAAGGCGGCCTCGCAGTCGGCGCTCGACGTGGTGTCGTCGGCGTCCGACGGCCCTCGACCAGCTGCCCGGAGTCGCCGGCGGCAGAGCTGGCCGTCATCAACGCTATGCGGGCGCAGGTCGGGCCACGAGCTCGAGCTGATCCGCACCCACCAGGCGATCGCCGCCCAGCTGGGCGAGCAGCTGCGCGGGCTGGACTACTGAGCGCCGGCATCGGGCCGTAGGTCGAGCCGGCGCAGCAGCTGGGCGTTGAGCGCGACCACCACCGTCGACAGCCGACATCAAGATCGCACCGACCGACATCGGCAGCACGAACCCGATCGGCGCCAGCACACCGGCCGCCAGCGGCACCGAGATCAGGTTGTAACCCGCTGCCCACCAAAGGTTTTGCTGCATCTTGCGGTATGCCGCCTCGGACAGGATGATCACCGACAGCACCGGACGCGGGTCCGAGCTGGCGAGGACGACGCCCGGCCGACGCGATCGCCACGTCGGTGCCGGCGCCGATGGCGATGCCGACGTCGGCCGGGCCAGTGCCGGGGCGTCGTTGACGCCGTCGCCGACCATCGCGACCTTCAGCCCTCGGCGTTGCAGCGTCCGGCGACCTTCGCCGCCTTGTCCTCGGGCCGCACGCCGGCGAACGACCGCGGTCGATGCCGAGCTCGGCGGCCACCGCCCGCGCCACCGGTTCGAGCGTCCCCGGTGATCATCACGACCTGATGCCGAGCCGGTGCAGGGCGTCGACGGCCTGTCGCGACTCGGGCCGCACTTCGTCGGCCAGCTTCAGCGCGCCGACCACGGACCCGTCGACCAAGACGTGCAGCACGATCGCGCCTTCGGCGTGCCACCGTTGCGGCCTCGGGCAGCTCGCGGCTCGGCCGGCCTCCGTCCAGCAGCCGCGGGCCGCCGACGCGCACCTGATGACCGTCGACCGTCGCGGTCGACCCCGACGGCCGGGTGATGACGAGAAGTCCGACGACGGCAGGGCACCGTCAGGTTGCGGCGCGCGCGCCGCCTCGACGATCGCCTGCGGGCCAGCGGGTGCTCGGAGTCCGACTCGGCGGCGGCCGCCAGCGAGCAGCGCGCATCGTCGCCGCGCGTCACCGGTCGGCGGCGATCTGCCGTGACGCTCGGCTCGCCCTTCGTCAGCGTGCCGGTCTTGTCGAACAGCACCGCGCCGACCGTCCGCATGCTGCTCCAGCGCGAGCCGGTCCTTGACCAGCACGCCGCCGCGGGCCGCCAGCGTTCGGTGGCGATGGCGACCACCAGCGGGATCGCCAGGCCGAGCGCGTGCGGGCAGGCGATCACCAGCACGGTGATGGTGCGGATGACCGCCTCGTCGGGCCTGCCGATGAGCGCCCAGACCACCGCGGTGATGATCGCCGGCGCCGCAGCGGCGAACGCAGAACAGCCAGCCGGCCGCGCTGGTCGGCCAGCCGCTGCGCCCGCGATGCAGGAGTTCTGCGCCTCGGTCGACCAGCCGCTGGATGCCGGCCAGCGCGCGTGTCGTCGCCGACCGCGGTGACCTCGACGCGCAGCGCCGGAGTCGGTCGCGACGGTGCCCGCGACCACGCGCTCGCCCGACGCCCGCGGCGCACCGGCCGCGATTCACCGGTGATCATCGACTCGTCCATGTCGGCGGCGCCGTCGATGATCCGCCGTCGGCCGGGCACGCCGCCGCCCGGCCGCACGACGACGACGTCGCCCACCCGCAGGTCGGCACGGGGCGACCGTGACGATCCGTCGATTCCGTCGACCCGTTCGGCCTCGTCGGGCAGCAGGCCGCCAGCGAGTCCAGCGCCGAGCGGGTCTGCGCCAGCGAGCGCATCTCGATCCAGTGGCCGAGCAGCATGATGACGATGAGCAGCGCCGAGCTCCCACCAGAAGTCGAGCTGGTGGTCCAGCAGCCCGAGGCTGGCGCCCCAGGACGACGATGAACGCCACCGTGATGGCCAGGCCGATCAGCAGCATCATTCCCGGTGTGCGGGAACGGATCTCGCTGATCGCGCCGGTCAGAAGGGCCGACCGCCCCCAGAAGTACATGACGGTCCCCAACACCGGCGACACCCATCGGGCGCCGGGAACTCCGGGACGGCGTAGCCCGAGGATCATCGCGAACATGCTCGAGAGAGGACACCGTGGGGATGGCCAGCATGACCATGATCCAAGAACAGCCTGCGGAACTGCGCGACGTGATCGTGATGACCGCCATGGCCTCGTGGCCGCGATTCCGCGTGGTCGACGTGTCCCTGGTGTTGCGAGTAGTCCACCTCCGTCATGCCATCACTATACCCCTTGGGGTATCTCCGTGGCCGAGCACATCGCGCTGCGCGGTGACGCGGACAGCGATCTGCGAGACTGGGACATCCCGGCTCTGGCGGTGAAGGAGAGCGGTTGCTCGTGCATCTTCGCGGCAAGGATGACCACCCGTCCCTACGGGTTGACTCGCACCAGCACGATGACGGTACCGACAGCAGATCCGGTCAGCCCGACAACTCCGCATGCGCGGGTTCGGTACATATCTGCATTACGGCGATCATCGCCGGGCGTGCTCATCGGATTCGTCGGCGGCGCGTTTCTGTTGGTGTACTGCAAACAGCCGATGACCTGCGCATCGACTTAGTCGACTGGGCCCACAAGCTACCGGGGCCGGGCTGGCTTGGTCCCTATGGCACGCCGCCGCGGCAGGCGCAACCCTGCCGCACCTGATCGTGCGGTGGGAGCCGCTGGCCGCCGGAAGCGGCATCCAGCATGTCGAAGCGGTTTTTCTGGGTGAGGCCCGGCCGCCGCTCATCCGATTGCGTTCCGGCGAAGCTCATCGGTGGTGCGTTGAGCATCGGATCGGGGCTCGTGCTGGGCCGCGAAGGCCGACGGTGCACATGGGTGCGGCGATCGGGCTGAAGCGGCCTCGACGCGCCCGGCTGCCCGATACCGAGGTCAGGATGATGCACGACGGCGTTGGGCGGAGCCGGCCTGGCAGTAGCGTTCAACGCACCGATCGAGGCAGCCTTTCACCCTCGAAGAGATCACGAAGTCGTTCCGGGTGAAAACGGTCGCTGGCGACGCTTTCGCTCGTGTGCTGCGGCTGTGGCTTGCTCTCGGCTCGTCCTGGGAAACCACGCCGACTTTCGAGGTCGGAACCATCGGCGCTCCGGCCCTCGCATGGTGTCCCCTTTCGTCGTCTCCGGATTGCTGACCGGATGCCTGGGTGCCGTTTACAACCGGTTGGTGTTGTGGTTCCTTGACCACGTCGCTGCGATTCACCGAACTCCCGTCCCTGGCGAAAGCACGCCACCATCGGTGCCGTCATCGGGCTAGCGATGTTCGATATACCCGCTCGCGGTGGGCGGCGGCGAGGACCTGACACAGCCGCGGATCCTCGGCGGACAACGACATCGTTGTTTCCATCGTCGACGGAATCCTCGCGGTGCGGTTGCCCGTCGCCGGCCCCCTGTCGTACTCGGCGGCGGTGCCTGGCGGGCTATTCGCGCCGCTGCTGGCCGTCGGTGCGCTGTGGGGACTCCTGTTCGTCGGAGGCTTCAACGCGGTATGGGCCCGGAGCACAACGCAGTTGGCGGTTCCGATGGCGCTCGTCGGAATGGCGGCATTCTTCGGGGGCCACGGTGCGCGCGCCGCTGACCGGGATGGTCGTCGTCACCGAGATGACGGCCAGCCGCGACCGAGGTGTCTCGTGCCGATGATGGCTGCGACCGCCGCTGCGCGTTGGCTTCGCCGCGTACGTCGACGGGATCGCCGCCACGATCTGTGAGCAGCCTCGACGGCGGATGCCCAGATCGAAACGTCCATCGGGGGCCGCAGTGGCGGTTAGCGGATCGATTCCACCGCCTGGACTTAACGGCAAAGTTGCGTCACCGTCCGTGGTTTCTTCGATAAGTCGGGTCTCGGCGGAAGCGCGTCCGCCAGTGACGGCTTCTCTGAGCCAGCACGCCATCTCACTCACCGACGGCGAGATCGTCGAGCAGTCCGATCTCGACTCGATCACCCGTGCCACCGGGGACAACTTTGCCGATTCTGGTCCGGCATGTCGATCAAGCGGATCGTGTCAACCCTGGCGCGATGCGCACCCGCACTGGCACGCGCCGAACTGCAATGAGCTCATCTACTGCGTCTCGGGAAACTTGCTGGTGTCGGTGCTCGACACCTACAGCAAGTTCTCCACCTTCACCATCAGCGCAGGCGAGATGTTCCACATCGACTCGGGGTCAGCTGCACCACATCGAGGATCATCGGCGAGGAGCCCGCCGAGTTCATCCTGGCATTCAGCAGCGAGCGGCCCGAAGACTTCGGTTCCTCGGCAGCGGCATTCGGTGCGATGACCGACGCGGTGCTCGGCAACACCTACGATCTTGCCGGCGGCGGACTTCGCCAAGATCCGTTGCGACACCACCGACAGGAAGACTGGCGGCCCGCCAAGGCGACGCGGTGTGTTCCGTCGTGCGGCGCACTTCGACGATCCGCACAAGTTCGCGGTCGAAGCGCAGAGCCCGCCGGTGGCGTATCGCGGTCAGGTCGGCCCACTTGGCCCGCCTTCAGTTCTGGCCACGCTGAAGGACCTGTCGATGTACTCGCCGCGTGATCCGTGAGGACGGTATGCGTGAACCAGCACTGGCGACTCCGGTCACCGCCGAGATGGGTTATGTCCACGAAGCGGGCAACGCCCGGCATGACGGTGATGGATCCCGACGGCACGCTTGATACCTGGTATCCTGAAGAAGGCGACGTATACATTCATCCCACGCGCGTACCCGAAACACCACATCGAGGTCGTCCGACGCCCCGACATCCACTTCGCGATCTTCTTCGACCAGCCGACGCCTGGCGACATCGGCGTACCGCGCGTCTGGCTGAGTCGCCTACTCGCGCGAAGTCCTGGCAGCGACGTTCAACATGCACATCGACGACTTGGCGAATTTTCCGTTCACCAAAGTCGATCCGCCTGATCGTCACCCGCAACAATCGGGTCGACGCGCACGCGATGGGCGAGACTCTAGCGGCCCGCATCGCGACTGGCTCAACACCACCAGGACACAGGAAGGCCACAGCACCGGAGAACAGCTGATGGGCGCGGTCCCATCCGTCGGCCTCGATCGTGAGGGCGCTTAATCGGTCGCCGGCATCCCACAGGACCGAGGAGGCGATGAGCAGGGTCCGGTATGCACGACGGCATCAACCGAGGCCGTGCCACTTGCCGGCGAGGCTCCCAGCGCGGCATCGCGCTCGCCGGACAACACGACGTCTGGCCGGCCTTCAGCCCGCAACACAATCGAGAGAGGGATCCGCGTCGCTAGACGCGCGCGCCGCTGAGAAGGACTCGTTGAGGATCGGCATCGCGTTGAGCACACCCACCCGCGTGGTCGGTCAATTCCGGCTGGGACAGCGGCTCATCGGATACCGCGTCGCTGCCCGCCACGTCCCCACCGGTGGATCGCCGCCTCTCGCGGGAGTGCATCACGATCTGAGCGGCGGTCATCGACGCGCCGGTGAATTCGAATGTGCTTGCGCCGCCGAGATCGGCTATGCCTGACCGCTTCGTGCTGCGCGCGCTGAATCTGCCGCATCCACACCCCTCCACAACTCATCGTCGGGGCAGCCACGGTGACGGGGGCTCGTGGTCCTGAATGCCCGGGTGACGCGACGGGCTGCCGGCCAACCTCTCTTTCAATCAGATCCGCGATCTCTTGAGATCCTGCGGCGGAGGGTGGCGACGATGTCGCGTGCAGTCCATCCGGGCGCACCGGTGGGCGCGTCGGCGCCGCCTCGTCGAGAGGCGGAAATGAGCGCCTTGCCTTCTACTTGTGACATGTTTCCTCCTGTCGATCTTGTAGACGCTGCACTCGCCGAAAACGTGAGGAGTGCGCGCCGATGCGTTTTCCTTCGGGTCACACCGGCAACAGTGCAAGCCACCGGCGCCGGATACGCGTGCGACTCTCCGCACGCATGACCACGCCTACCATGTTGCATCATCGTCTCACCGCCGAGTTCACTCGGCACCTTCTGGCTTGGTCCCCGGCGGTTGCGGCAGCGCGGTGTTCGCCGCCAAGTTCGCATCCGGACGGCGCTTCGCGTGGGAATCGGATTCCTCGGTGTCTCACTCGCATTCGGCCTGACGGTGCTCACCGGCGTCTACGCGTTCGGCACTATCTCCGGCGGCCACTTCAACCCCGCCGGTCACGCTCGGCGCCGGCGCTGGCCCGCCGGCGTCGAGTGGAAGGCGCTGCCCGGCCTACTGGATCGACTCAGGTGCATCGGCGGGCTGGTCGGCAGGCACTGGTCATCTACGTCGTGGCCAAGGGCAAGGAGGGTTGGACGGCGACGGGCAACATGGCCGCCAACGGCTTCGGCGATCACTCGCCCGGCGGCTACTCGCTGTGCCGGCGGTGATCGTCGCCGAGGATCATCCTTGACCGGTGTGTTTCTGCTCGTCATCCTTGGCTCAACCGACGACCGCGCAGCGCAAAGGGCTTCGCGGGCCTGTCGATCGGCCTGACGCTGACGCTGATCCACCTGATCTCGATCCCGATCTCGAACACGTCCGTCAACCCGGCGCGCTCCACCGGCGTCGCGTTCTTCAACGGCGACGGCGCCCCAGCGCAGCTTGGGTGTTCTGGCTGGCGCCGCTGGTCGGGCGCAGCGATCGCGGGCATCGCGTACCCGTACCTGTCTCGGTCGGCCACCGAGGAACTCGCCGACCAGCCGCCGGTGCCGCGACGACGCCCTGGAGGACGGCCGCGTACTACTTGACCGGCGCCTTCTTCTTGGCGCTTGCTGGCCGCGGCTCTTCTCCGGTCGTGCGCACCGCGGTTGGCCAGCTGCCCGCCTGCGTTCTCCAGGTGGGCGCGGACGAACCACTGGAACTTCTCCAGTTCGCCGGCGTGACCGATGAAGATGTCCTGCGACACCAGGTCGAGATCCTCCAGACGGTGGATGCGCCTTGCGGGTGTCCTCGATGACGCCGGTGTAGACGAGGTCCAGCGCGGCCAGGTGCGCCTGCACGGTGTCGCGCCCACCGAGTAGTCGTCCCAGGTGCGGTCCTTGATGATCGCGCCGGGCGTGCCCTGCGGTGACTTGCCCAGCGCCGCAATGCGCTCGGCCACCTCGTCGGCGTATCCGCGCACGAGCTCGACCTGCGGGTCGATCATCTCGTGCACGCCGATGAAGTTCGGGCCCGACGACGTTCCAGTGCACGTGCTTGAGCGTCAGGTGCAGATCGTTGTACGTGCTCAGCTGCCTTCTGCAGGATGTCGGCAATCTCGTTGCCGTCCTTCTTTGACAAGCCGGGAATTGTGAACTCAGTCATCCATCGCTCCTTCGCATGATCGACCGTCCCGCGACGTGTACCCGCGCGGCGTCGGCCGGTAATCCCGCCGGTCAGAGCGCGCGCAAATTAGGAATCGCCTGTCGAGCTGCTCGAACCGCGGAGTTGTCGGGCCAGACCCGCTCACCTCGAGTAGCCGGACCGCACGATGCCGATGCGGCCGCAACGGCTCGAGCACGTTCGACCATCGCCGGCGTCGTCGATCGGCTGGCCCAGCAAGCCGCCACCCGACCATCGAGGCGAGGTGGTAGTCGCCGACCGACAACGCGTCGGAGTCGCCGAACGCGCGCTGGCGCGGTCTCGGCGGCGGTCCACTCCCCGACGCCCGGCAGCGACATCAGCGCCGTCGAGCCTGCTCCGGCTCGACGGGTGACCAGCCGCTCCAGCGAGTCGGCCCGCTGCGCACAGCCGACGATCGTGCGCGGCCCGGCCGGGGTCGACGTTGGCACGATGAAACTCCACGACGGGATGCGCCGCCACACATCGCCCAGAGCGGCGGCACCCGCATTGTGCGCCGGCGCCGGGCCCGGCGCCGGCGAGCCGCACCTGGTTACCAGCGCTCGCCAGGCGCGACGCGCGTCCATGCCGTACACCCGCTGCTCCAGCACGGCCGGGATGAGCGACTCCAGCACGCGGTCGGTGCGGCCCAGCCGCAGATGCGGCACCCGTCGATGTGCCGCCGCGATCGTCGGTTCTGTCGGGGCAGAATCCCGACGCGTCGTCGTCGGCGCCCAAGCTGCGCGGGCAGTGTCTCGGCTGAATTCCGTTGCGCCGCTTCCCCATGCCTCGCAGTCGACGGTGATCGGCCGCCGACTTCGTGATCCGCGCCGTCACCGGTCCGCTGCGCATCAGGCTGGTGCGCCAGATCGCACCGTCTTGGGCGACGTGGTAGCACGGGTCGCCGCCGGCCGCGGCGTAACGGCGCACACGGGTCAGGCCCGGGCTGACCGGCCCATGCGCATGGCCGGCCACCTGACACGAGACGATACACCGGCCCGCAGCGCTACCGCGCAGGCTACGCGACGGCGATATCCGCCTTGTGCCGGATAGAACGCGACATGACCGGCGATCGTCGGCCACCGCAGGGTACGGCTTCTCGTAGGTCCAGATCACGTCGTCGACGCGTCGCGCCGCCCGTCGGTGACGACGTGGTAGTAGCTGGCGTCGCCCTTGAACGGGCAGTACGTGGCTCGGTGCCGCTGAGCGTCAGCACGTCGGCTGCGACGACGTCGCGGATCGGGATGTACTGCACGGCGGGATACGTGGCTTCCTGCAGGGTCAGCGCCTCGTCGGTGTCTGCGACGACTTCACCGTTCACGCGCACGGTCACGTGCTTTCCGGTCGGTTCGACGGTGATCGGGATGTTCGGAAGCGGTGGGCTGGCGAGTACGGGTCGATCGGACATCGCAATTCTCCTGACGCCGGTGGGTTGCCCCATCATCGTCAGAGCAACCATGTCGAGACCCGCCTATTTCTTCCGGACGCGCCGATACATCGCCGCGATCAATGATCGCGGGCGCGGCCTCCGCCCAGGCGGAGGTCACCATCGATGCCGCCCCTGCCACGATGTCACCCGTCACCGATCTGGCCACGCTGGCGTCGCTCGCCGAGGAGGCCACCGCGATGAGCTGGCGCAGGGCAGCGCCTGCGCGTCCGGGGGCGGTGTTCAAGGCGCGAAACCGCAATCGGCTTCCGGCGCCGGACAACCGACGCGCACAGTCACCGACCGCCGCCGCCGGGCCGCCGTTTTCAAGGGTTCGACGTGAGCTATTTCGGGTTGCCGGCGTCGCACCGGCGCTATGGTCATCTCGGCCTTGCGGCCGACGGCTCGAGGAAGGCCGAAGCGCGCTAGGTGGCTGGTGTTTTTCGCGTGGCGGTGACGCGGCTGATTCGCTCGGCTCGAGTTGAATGATCGGGTGACGTTGGGACGGACGCCTGCTCAGGCGGATCTGCTGCGGTCGACGGCGAATTTCTGTGAGGACCGGGTAGCGCCGGACTCGATTTATGGTGTGTTGCACCGGGAGTGCTTCGAGTTGTTCCCGGATGAGATGTTCGCCGATTTGTTCACCGATGTGGGGCGCCGCAGCGTGCCGCCGATGATCGTGGCGGTGGTGATGGTGTTGCAGCGGATCGAGGGCTGTCGGATCGGGAGGCGGTGGAGCGCTTCGCGTTCGACGCGCGCTGGAAGTACGCCGCCGGCGGTCTGGATTTCGACTATCCGGGGTTTGTGCACACGGTGTTGGTGGATATGCGCGCGAGGCTGGCCCGCTCGGATCGACCGGACCGGATTTTCGAGGTCACTTTGGAGGCGGCGAAGCGGGCGGGGTTGGTGGGCCGGCGGCGGGTGCTGGATTCGACCCCGTTGTATGACGCGGTGGCCACGATGGACACGGTCACGCTGGTGCGTTCGGCGATCCGGGGCTGTTGACGGCGGCCGACGCCGACCTGCAGACCGAGCTGCGGGGGCTGCTGGCCCGCGATGACGCCTACACGGCGGCCGGGAAACCGGTGTGCGACTACGACGATTCCACCGCCCGTGCGGCGCTGGTGGATGCGTTGGCTCGGGACGCGATGGCGCTGGTGGCGGCGCTGGACGGGCGCAAGCTGGCAGCTGAGCTGGATAAGGCAGCGCAACTGCTGGCCACCGTGGTGGGCCAGGACCTCGACCGCGACACCGACGGGGTGTTTCGCATCGCCCGCCGGGTCGCCAAGGATCGGGTGATCTCCACGGTGGACCCGGCCGCGCGGCACGGGCACAAGACCTCGGCGCGCGGGTTCGACGGCTACAAGGGCCACCTGGCCGCCGACCCGGATTCGGAGATCATCACGGCCACCACGGTCACCGCCGCCAACAGCGGTGACGCCGACCCGGCCGAAGACCTGCTGGCCGAGGATCTGCCCGAACCGGTGCCCGACGGTAACGACGACCCGGACGAAGACGGGCGCGGCGACAGCGGCGGCGGCCAGTGCGGTGGTGTCGCCAGCGTGGTGAACGAACCGGACCATGCTCCGGCGGATGCGGACACCGAAAGCGTTGCCGGGCAACAATTGGCCGTCTACGGCGATGCTGCCTATGGCGCTGGGCCGCTGCTGGCCAGGCTGGAGAATGCGGGCGCGCGGATTATCACCAAGGTGCAGCCGCCGCCCGCGCTGGGCGGGCGGTTCGCCAAGGACCGCTTCACCATCGACCTGGCCGCGGATACCGTTACCTGCCCCGGGCAGGTGAGTGTGGCGATCCGGCCGGTCAAAAACGGTGGCGGGTCGCCGCGTTCGGGACCGCCTGCGCGGGCTGCCCGCTCGTGGCGCAGTGCACCACCTCGCCGGCCGGGCGCACCATCACGATCAGCGCCTATGAGCCCCAACTCGCCCGTGCCCGCGCCGCCCAGGCCGATCCCGCCTGGCAGGCCGACTCACCGCGCTACCCGGCCCAAGGTCGAACGCAAGATCGGCCACCTGATGCGGCGTCGCCACGGCGGCCGACGTGCCCGCGTCCGCGGCACGGCCAAGGTCGCCGCCGACTTCTCCCTGCTCGCCGCCGCGGTCAACCTGGCCCGTCTCGGCATGCTCGGCCTACGGCACACCGGCCGAGGTTGGGCCGCCGCTGCCATCTGACCACCGAAACCCGTTGCTAGGCAGCAGTTTCAGCGCCACGTCAGCACGGGCAGCCAGCACATCAGAAGAATCTCACCGACCCCGACACCAACCGCCACAACAGGCACAACCGAAGCGTCGACAACACCTACCCCACGAAGCCCGTTTGGCACCAGCCACCTAGGGGCCTGCCTGCGATTTTGTCGGCGACAACTGCGATCGGTGAGGTGTTCGATATCCCGGTGCGGCCCTCGTGCCAGTCCGCCAGCTTGTACGCCGGATACATGCCCGCGAACTCCCGATCCAGCGCAGCGGTTCGGGCTCCCAGTTCGGCGACCGGTGGCCGACCCACGGCAGTTCGGTCAGCGGTCTGCGCTGATCCAGCACCAGGTCAGCCAGGGTGCGGCCTGCGAGGTTGGTGGCGGTGACGCCGTGCCCGACATATCCGCCCGCCCAGCCCAGATCCGGTGGCCTTGTCGAGCACGATGCTGGCCTCACCAGTCGCGCGGCACGGCCAGCACGCCACACCAGCCGTGCGCGATCGGGACATCCCGGACCTGCGGCAGGATCGAGTGCAGCGTCGCGGTCAGGTGCTCGATCGTGCGCTCGGGCACCCGCCCGTCGACGTCGGTGCGAGAGCCATAGCGGTACGGCACGCTGCGGCCGCCGATCGCGATCCGGTCGTCGACGGTGCGCTGGGCGTAGAAGAAGCCGTGCGCGGTGTCGCCGAGCGGTTTCGCGGCCGCTGCCAGCCGATCGACTGCCCAGACGGTCGTCGGAGATCGGATCGGTGGCGATCATCGAGCTGTTCATCGGCAGCCAGCGGCGTCGCAGCCCCGGCAGCGCGCGCGGTGAAGCCCTCGGTCGCGCGCAGCACGATCGGCGCGGTGACGGTTCCGAGTGGCGTGCATCGCGCCGCCCGGGCTCGATCGCGGTGACGGGCGACTGCTCGTAGATGTCGACGCCGAGCCGCTCCGACGGTAGTCGGCCAGACCGCGCGCCAGCCGGGCGGGCTGGATCACGCGCGCAGTGCGGCGTGTGGTAGGCCGACACCACGCCGTCGAACCGGATCCGTTCCGCCGCTTCGGCTTTCGTCAGCGGCGCGATGCCGTCGACCTTCCAGCTGAGCTCCTCGTCGATCTCGGCCGCCAGCCGCGAGGCCTGCGCGGGGTTGCGGGCGATCTGCATGGTGCCGCCCTTGACGATGCCCGCGTCGATGCCTTCGCGCGCCGCCACGTCGATGACCTCGTCGACGGCCTCGTTGAGCGCCCGCTGCCAGGCCACCACGCGGTCGCGGCCGTGCTGCTGCGCCATCCGGTTGCGGTCCCCGGGCACCAGCCCCGACAGCCAGCCGCCGTTGCGTCCGGACGCGCCGAACCCGGCGAAGCGGGCTTCGAGCACGACGATGCGCAGCGATGGGTCGGCCCGCTTCAGGTAGTACGCCGTCCACAGCCCGGTGTAGCCGGCGCCCGACGATGCACACGTCGGCGTCGCGGTCGCCCGGCAGCGGCGGACGGTAGGCCAGGTACTCCGTCGATACCAGTGCGAGACACGACCGTTGATCGGGACCTGCTGTGGACACCGACCGATTCTGGCAGGCCGACGGGAGCTTGTCGGACCCCGGGCGCATGGTGGCGGTAAGTACCTAGAGAGGACACGCCATGTGCTGGCAAGTGCGATCATCCCGGCGCCACCGCCGACGACTACCTCGATGAGTTGCGCGGAAACGATGCGTCGAGCACGAGATGGGCGGTGCAGTACGTCGAAAGCGACCGAAGCCCCATTCGCTTACACCGATCGGGCTGCACGACTGCGGGCTACCCGAGCTTCTGATGACCGGCGTGTCACCGCAGCGGGCGATGCGCCTGCTGAACATGGTAGCCCGCGACCTGATGAGCGGCGACGGTCCTGACGCCGGGTCAGCAGGATCACGGTCCGTTCAGGACCGTCTCGCTCGAGATCGTCGAAGGTGGCCAACCCGACGCGCACATGAACTTGGGCGGTCGCGTTCGGCGGCCCGGAGGTACGGGCGCTGCAGCTGGTGTGGGCCGACGGCCGCGGCCGCTGGCCGTGGGTCCGCCGAGTTCGCGACGGCCGGGGCACGCAACCGGTGCTCGGGAAGCGTGCGCGCTCAGAACGCGTAGCGGTGGTACTGCGCCATGTAGCGCAGCGCCGGGAGCGAGCCTCATCAGGTTGAGCGTCGCGCGGTAGTACCAAGGCACCTCGGGCGAAGTCGTCCGATTCGATGGCCGATACCCATGCCAGCAGCCGCACTCCGGGCACCGCCTCGACGATGTCGTCGGGCCGGTCGATGCCCCAATGCAGGGTCGCCCCGGAACGCCGCACCACCCTGTTGGTCCACTGCGACTTGATGCCCAGCCGGTTGAATGCGTCGAACTGCAACTCCCCTGACGGGGCGTGCTCGACGATCCGGCGCAGCAGCGCGACGCCGTCCTCTTCGGTGAGGTACATCGTCAGGCCTTCGGCGATCATCAGCGTCGGCCGGTCGGCGGGGATGTCGGCGAGCCAGGCCGGATCGGTGACCGAGGCGGCGACGACGTGGTAGTGCTCCCGCTCCGGGTAAAGCTGCTGGCGCAGCGTGGCGACATCGGGGTAGTCCACGTCGTACCACTCGACGCCCGAGTCAGGGTCCAACCGGAAGTACCGGCTGTCCAGACCACAGCCCAGGTGCAGCACCACGGCTTCGGGGTTCACGGCCAGAAACTGCCGCGCCCATTCGTCGAAGTGCGCCGACCGGGTGGTCACCGCTGGGGACGTTGCGCGCCGTGATCGTCGTCTTTTTCCAGTCGTAGTCAATTCGGTCGACGATGTCTCTGGCCCACCGGTCGCCGAGGATGGGCTTCTCTAGATCGGCGTCAAGCGCTTTGGCGTAGAACGTGGCCAACATCGTCTGCGGTGCGCCGACTGAGATCGACATGCAGCTTCTCGGTCACGCCATTCGAGGCTAATCTCGCAGCGATCGGGCGGGCCATCCACTGAACGGCTGTCGGCGCGGCGTTCAGCCGGCTTGCTTTGCTCTTTCGCGTGGCTTCCGCAGGCCCACCCAGAACCGCGCCGCCTCGCGGATCGACTCTTCGACCGGCCTTGGCGCCCAACCCAGTTCGCGTCGACGCCTTTGCTGCAGTCGACTGGCGCCTCGGCCCGCATCAGCCGCAATGACGCCAGCGAAAGCTGCTCGTCGGTGCCGCGCAGCCGCGCCTTGACGCTGCCCAGCCGCGGCCAGCGCATAGGACATCGGCAGCGGAAGCGACTTGGCCGGCGCGGGCACTCCGGCCGCCTCGGCCGCGATGCAGCACGACGTCGGCGTTGCTGATCATCTTCTCCGAGATCAGGTATCGCTCGCCGACGCGGCCGCTGCTCGGCAGCCAGGATCATGGCGCGCGGCGCGTCGTCCACGCCGACGGCCTCCAGCTCGATGCCCGTTCATCACGAACGGCAGCTTGCCGAACGCCGCGCCGGCGATGATCGCGCCGTGCGGTGTGCGGCCCCAGTCGCCGCTGCCGTACGTCGTCGACACGCACATCGCGACGGCGGGCAGGCCGTGATCGCGTCGCGTACTCCATGCACGATGTTCTCGGCCTGCACGCGCGACCGCACGTAAGGCGTGAGCCCGCGCGTCGACGATGACGTCGTCCTCGCTGGCGACGCGGCCGCGCCGACGGCCGACGGTCACATAGCTGCTGGTGAAGACGAAGCGTTGCGAGGCTCGCGTCCTTCGCGACCTTCGAGCACGTTGCGGGTGCCGTCGACGTTGGTGTGGAACAGCGGCGCCGGATCGTCGCAGCCAGCCGCGGGTGTCGACGACGCAGTAGTAGACGACGTCGACAGCCCGGCCATCGCCTCGCGCAGTACGTCGTCGTTCCAGATGTCGCCGACGAACCGCGTGATCTTCGAGGTCGTCGATGCCGATGGTGTTGGCGCTCGCCGCACCATCGCGCGGACGTCGTGACCGTCGGCGACGAGCTGCCGCGTGACGTGCGCTGCCGAGGTATCCGTTGGCGCCGATGACCAGCTTCGGCGTGCTCAGTTGCCGGCTCTCCGAACTGGCGCAGCCACGCCGGCGGCCTCGTCGGGCAGCGTGCCGAGCTCCTCGGCCTTGCGGCACCACTTCATCGCCGCGGAGACGAACCGCAGCGGGTTGTAGATGTCCTCCTGGCGGCACCACTGGCCGTCGCCGGCGTAGGTGACGATCGAGATGTTGGTGGCGCTGATGATCGTGCCGTCGCCGGGGTCGCGCATCGGGTTGTCCAGCTCGCAGATGATCCGGCCGGTCGGCTCGTCGACACCGACCACAGCGACGGGAACGACGTCATGTAGCTGCCGGGGAAGCGTCTCCATCGTCTTCCAGATCCAGGCCCGCACCTCGTCGCGGCCGCGCATGGTGCCTGCCGCGTGCTCGACGTAAGTGACGTCGGGTGCTGTACTGCTCGACCCAGGGATCCCAGTCGCGGGTCTCGGCGGCTCGGTCCACCGTCTGCCTCGAAGTTCGCGAACGCCGCGGCCAGCTCGTCGCGGGTGAACGTCTTGCTCGTCACGCCAGAACTAGAACACGTTCTACCCGTTTTGTCGAGGCGTCGGTCGTATCGTCAGGTCGCGTGAAGGCCCTGCTCGGGCTGGTCCTCGCGCTATCGCCGTCCTCGCCGGATGCGCGAGCGAAACCGCATGACGAGACTTCGCCGGGCTTGTCGACATCGGCGACGGCCGCCAGCTGTACCTGAACTGCCAGGGCGGCGGGTCGCCGACGATGTTCATCATTCCCGGTAAGGGCAGTTACGCCGAGGTGTGGAACGTCGTCGTGGCCGCCCGACGACCCGATCCGGTCGTCGCCGTACGACACTCATCGGCGAGGCACAGCTCAGGCCGAGCC
>ERZ1370068.2538-contig-1681_pt1 | contig 25211 bp, 40 predicted proteins | sample MGYA00561227_ERZ1370068 | MGnify/ENA primary metagenome ERZ1370068 (study PRJEB38410, sample SAMEA6850437) | metagenome | study: Metagenomic assessment of the ecological functions of the soil: analysis of the soil microbiota associated with the...
CGGATCATTACGGAAGATCCGCAGGACTTGGGCCGCATCACGCCTCACGAAAGTGCTCGCGAAGTCGAGCAACGTGGGCGCCGCGCGCGTCGCGCTCAAGCTCGAGCCGCAGACGATCTCGGACACGCTGACGCGCTTCGGCATCGGCCGGCTCACCGACAGCGCGTTCCCCGGCGAGTCGGCCAGGCTTGTTCGCGGATGCCAGCACTGGCGCACCGTCGACCAGGTCACGCTGTCCTATGGCTATGGTGTCGCGGTCACGACGTTGCAGCTCGCGCGCGCCTACGCAGCGATCGCGGGCGGCGGCGTGCTGCGGCCCGTGTCGCTGCTGGCGCTCGACGAAGCGCCGCCGGGGAGCGCGTGATCTCGGCCGACACGGCTGCCGATCTCACGTCGATGCTCGAGGCCGTCGTCTCGACGGACGGCACGGGCTACCGCGCTTCCGTGCGCAACTTCCACATCGCGGGCAAGACCGGCACGACGCGCAAGGCCGGCGTCGGCGGTTACGACGCCGATCGGCACGGCGCGATCTTCGCCGGCTTCGCGCCCGCGACCGACCCGCGCCTCGTCGTCGTCGTCATGATCGACGAGCCGCAAGGAGACCGCGTATCACGGCGGCGACATCGCCGCGCCCGTGTTCGCCAACATCGTTTCCGGCGCGCTGCGTGTGCTCGCGGTGCCGCCCGATGCGCTGCCGGCGCCGGCCATGACCGTCGTCGCCCAAGCGCAGGTGAGGCCATGATGGCTGCGTTTGCTCGGCGCGAACGGACGCTCGGCGACCTGCTCGGCAAGGGCGCAGGCGGCTACCGCGTCTCGCGATCACGGACCTGACGCTCGACAGCCGCGCCGTGCGGCCGGGCGCCGCGTTCGTCGCGCTGCGCGGCGACCGCGAGCACGGCGCCAAGTAGCGCGCAGCAGGCGCTCGACGCCGGCGCGGCGATCGTTCTCTCGAGCCGGGCGAGGGCGTGGGCGAGCCGCCGCAGCCGAGCCTCGCGGTGCCGGAGTTGAAAGCGCGGCTCGGCGAGCTCGCGCGCGCGTTCTTCATGCTCGCTGCGAGCGCCGACGATCGTCGGCGTGACGGGCACGAACGGCAAGACCACCGTCGCGTACCTGGTGGCGCAGGTATTGAGTCAGCCGCGAGCGTCCGTGCGCGTACGTCGGCACGCTGGGCTACGGCGTGCCGCCGCGCTCACGACGCACGCGTTGACGACGCCGGACTGCCTGACTCTGCATCGCGAGCTCGCGGAGCTCGGCGCGCCGCGCGTCGCGATGGAAGTGTCGTCGCATGCGCTGAATCAGGAGCGCGTCGCCGGCCTCACGTTCCACACGGCCGTGTTCACGAATCTCACGCGCGATCATCTCGACGAGCACGGCGATCTCGAGAGCTACGGCGAGGCGAAGCGCAAGCTGTTCACGATGCCGGGCCTCGAGCACGCCGTGCTGAACGCCGACGACGCGTTCGCGGCGACGATCGCCGCCGGCTTGGCGCCGAGCTGCAAGCTGGTGCGCACCAGCGTCCGCAGCTCTGCCGTCGAGCTGTCGGCTCGGCTCGAGCGCTCGACCTTGGGCGGCGTCGAGCTCGCCGTGTGGCGGCAAGTTCGGCACTGCGCGTCTCGCCTCGAAGCTCATCGGCTGCGTTCAACGCGGAGAACCTTGCTGTCTGCGCTCGGCGCGCTGCTGGCGCAAGGCATGACGCTGCCGGCGGCCTGCGCCGGCTCTGGCGGCGGCGAAGCCGGCGCCCGGGCGCATGGAAGTGCTCGGCGGCCCGCCGGACCGGCCCTGGATCGTCGTCGACTATGCGCACACGCCCGACGCGTTGCAGCGTGTGCTCGACGACGCTCGAGGAGCGCCGCGACCGGCGAGCTCTGGTGCGTGTTCGGCTGCGGCGGCGATCGCGACCGCGGCAAGCGCCCGATGATGGGCGCCATTGCCGCGGACCTCGCCGATCGCATCGTGCTGACCGACGACAACCCGCGCAGCGAGGATCCGGGCAGCATCGTCGAGCGACATTCGCGCCGGTGTAGGCGACCACCCGCTCGTCAGCGTGATTCACGATCGACGCGCCGCCATCGCTGCGGACGATCGAGCGCGCGCGCGTCGGCGACGTCGTGCTCGTCGCGGGCAAAGGGCACGAAGCGGAGCAAATCGTCGGCGGCGAGCGCCGCGCGTTCAGCGACCGCGCCGTCGTCGCGGAGCTGCTCGGAGTGCGCGCCATGATGTCGCGTACGCTGGCAGCCGTCGCGCGCGAGGTGCAGGGCCGTCTGATCGGGGCGGATCAGGCGTTCGGCGCCGTCACGACGGATACGCGCGCTCGGCGCAGGCTCGCTGTTCGTGGCGATCCCCGGCGACCGCTTCGACGGCAACGACTTCGTCGACGAGGCGCTAGCGAAGGGTGCCGCAGGCGCGCTCGTGTCGCGGCTCGCCTCGTCGCCGCTCGCCGCAGATCGAAGTTCGCGACTCGCGCCGCGCGCTCGGCGCGATGGCGCGCGCCTGGCGCGCGTCGTTCACGATCCCCGTCGTCGCGGTGACGGGCAGCAGCGGCAAGACGACCGTCAAGGAGCTCGTCGCCTCGATCTTGAGCGTCAGCCGGTCGATCTGCGTCACGCAGGGCAATTTGAACAACGACATCGGCGTCCCGTTGACGCTGATGCGGCTCACGGCACGAGCACGACGCAGCCGTCGTCGAGCTCGGAGCGAATCACGCCGGCGAGATCGACTATCTCGCGAGCCTCGCGCAGCCGACCGTCGGCATCATCACGAACGCAGCGGCGGCGCATCTCGAAGGGTTCGGCTCGCTGCGCGGCGTATGCGTCGCGAAGGGCGAGCTGCTCGATCACTTGCCGCGTGCCGGCACCGCCGTGCTGAACGCCGACGATCAGTTCCGCAGCGATTGGGTCGCGCGTCGCGCTGCGAGTTCACCGTCACGTTCGGCTTCGCGCCGAGCGCGGATTGCCGCGTGCTTGGGCCAGCCGCATTTTCTGCGCGAACGGCTCGGAGTTCCGCATGCACCTGCCCGACGGCGAGGAGGCTGACGTCTGGTTGCCGCTGCTCGGCCGGCAGAACGTCGCGAACGCGCTCGCGGCCGCCGCCGCCGCGCAAGCCGTCGGTACGAGCGTCGAGGACATCGTCGCCGGCCTCGCGCGCGCGACGCCGGTCCGCGGCCGGCTGCGTGCCGTGCCGGGCCGCAGTGGCGCGACGATCATCGACGACAGTTACAACGCGAATCCGGGCTCCGTGCGCGCGGCCATCGACCACCTCGCGGCGCTCGACGGGCAGGCGGATTCTCGTGCTCGGCAACATGGCCGAGCTCGGCCCGACGGGGCCCGCGCTGCACCAGGAGATCGGCGAGTACGCGCGCGGCCGCTGCGACATGCTGCTCGCGATCGGCGATCTCGCGAGCGAAGCCGCCGCAGGCGTTCGGCGCCGAAGGCCGTTCCGTGGCCGACATCGAGGCGGGCCGCGCCGCGCTCGAGCCGCTGCTCGCGCAGCGACGTGACCGTGCTCGTCAAGGGCTCGCGTGTCATGGGGCTCGACCGTCTCGTGCGAGACGCTCGAGAGTCGAGCCGAGGGCGAACTGAGATGCTGATCTACGTCACCGACCATCTGACGAGAGCTCTACTCGGGCTTCAACGTCTTCAGCTATCTGACGACGCGCGCGATTCTCGGCGCGCTGACGGCGCTCGTGTTGTCGTTCGCGTTCGGTCCGTACCTGATCCAGCGCCTCCACGATGCAGCGCATCGGCCAGCAGATTCGTCAGGTCGGTCCCGAAAGCCACTTCCCGAAGGCCGGCACGCCGACGATGGGCGGCGCGCTGATCCTGCTCGCGATCGCCGTGAGCACGCTGCTCTGGGCGAACCTGGAGCAACCGCTTCGTGCTGCTCGTGCTCGGCGGCACGCTGTACTTCGGCGTCATCGGCTTCGTCGACGACTACAAGAAAGTCGTCCTGCGCAACTCGAAGGGCTTGAGCGTGCGCGCGAAGCTCTTCTGGCAGACCGTCGGCGGATTCGGGCTCGCGATCTTGTTCTACCTGACGGCCGAGAACCCGCCGGTCGAGCACTCTCTGCTGATTCCTTACATTCCGGGATCAGCATCGCGCTCGGCGCCGTGGGCTACGTGCTGTTCACGGCGCTCGTGATCGTGTGCGCCAGCAACGGCGTGAATCTGACCGACGGGCTCGACGGCCTCGCGATCATGCCGTCCGTGCTCGTCGGCACGGCGCTCGGCATCTTCGCGTACGCCGCGGGCAACGTCATTTACTCCTTCGTACTCTGGGGATCCCGTACGTCGCGGGATCCGGCGAGCTTCTGGTTTTCTGTGCGGCCCTAGCTGGCGCCGGCTTGGGCTTTGTGGTTCAACACCTATCCCGCGCAAGTCTTCATGGGCGACATCGGTGCGTTAGCACTCGGTGCCGCGCTAGGGCTCGTTGCGGTGGCGGTGCGGCAAGAACTGGTGCTGTTCGTCATGGGCGGAGTGTTCGTCGTCGAATCCGTCTCAGTCATCATCCAGGTTGCCTCCTACAAGATGACCGGCCGGCGCATTTTTCGCATGGCGCCGCTACACCATCACTTCGAGCTCAAGGGCTGGCCCGAGCCCAAAGTGATCGTGCGCTTTGGATCATCACCGTGATCTTGGTGTTGATCGGGTTGGCGAGCTTGAAGATCCGTTGATGGCGGCGACCGCGCTCACGCTTCGGAGCTTGCGTCGACGGCGAGGTGGCTTAGGTCGAGAACAAAAGGAGCCTGCGGTGCGAAACGCCGCGGCGAAACATAGTCTGATCGTCGGCCTCGGCGCGACGGGAGTGGCGGTCGCCCGTTACCTCGCGCGCGCGGCGAGCGCGTGCGCGTCATCGACAGCCGTGCGGATCCGCCGGGTCTTGCAGGACCTGCGCGCGCGCAGTTCCGACGCCGACGTCTCACTCGAGACGCTGGATCCGCGCTGGCTCGAGGATGCGAGCCGCGTGCCGCTGTCGCCCGGGTTGCCGTCACGACTTGCCGATCGCCGTCGAAGCGCGCCGCCGCGGCCTCGCCGTCATCGGCGACATCGAGCTGTTCGCTCTGGCAGCGCGTTCTCCAGTCGTTGCGGTGACCGGCAGCAACGGCAAGAGCACCGTCACGACCCTGGCGTCGAAAATGCTCGAGTCGCAAGGCTTGCGCGCGCCCGCGGGCGGCAATCTCGGGCCGCCGGCGCTCGACCTCTTGAACGACGAAGCCGACGCCTACGTGCTCGAGATCTCGAGCTTCCAGATGGAAACGACGGACAGCCTGGCGCCGCTCGCCGCGACGGTCTTGAACGTCTCGGCCGATCATCTCGATCGGCACGGCACGCTCGAGCTCTACGCCGAGCTCAAGGAGAAGCTGCTCAAGGCGGCCGAGCACGCCGTCTGTCAACGCCGACGATCCGCTCGTCGCGGCGATGGGCGCGCGTCACCCGCGCGTCGTGCCGTTCTCGGTGCAAGCGGAGCTTACGCGCGGCTATTCGATCGTGACGTCGGCTTCAAAGTCGAGGGGCGAGCGCTGGCTCGCACGCGACATGAAACCGCTGCTTCGTGCCGCGGACTCGGGTTGAGCGGCACGCACAACGAGGCGAACGCGCTCGCCGCGCTCGCGCTGACCGAGCCGCTGACGACGAAGACTTGATGCCGCGCTCGACGCGCTGCGCAAGTTCACGGGCTTGCCGCACCGGTGCCAGCGCGTGACGGAGCGCAAGGGCGTCACGTTCGTCGACGACTCGAAAGGCACGAACGTCGGCGCGACGCTTGCGGCGCTGAACGGGCTCTTAGGGCCGCTCGTGCTGATTGCGGGCGGCTTGAGCAAGGGCCAGGACTTGTCGGCGCTCGCCGCCGCGCGCGCGCGGCAAGTTGCGAGCGGCCGTCTTGATCGGCACGGCTGCCGCGGAGCTCGAGACCGTGCTGCAAGCCGCTCTGCGAGACCGTGCGCGCGAAGAGCATGGCCGAGGCCGTCACGCGAGCCGCCGCGCTCGCTCGGCGCGGCGATACCGTGTTGCTCTCGCCGCCTGCGCGAGCCAAGACATGTTCCGCGACTATCGCGAGCGCGGCGAGCAATTCGCGCGCGCTGCGCGGGAGCTGCCGCGTTGAGCGCCGCAGTCGTGAAGCCGGATCGCGTCGCCTTCGACTCCACGCTGATTTGCGCGGTCGTCGCGTTGGCGGCGATCGGCACCATCATGGTCACGTCGGCGTCGGTCTCGATCGTCGACGGCGAGCCGCTCCACTACCTCATGCGGCATCTCGGCGCTCTGGCCGTGGGGCTCGCCGGGCTCGCGCTCGTCGTCACGCTGCCGACCGATCTGCTGGTACCGCGCGAGCTGGCTCATGCTGGTGGCTCGGGCTCGGCATGCTGGTGCTCGTGCTGGCTCCGACCATCGGCCACGCCGTCAACGGCAGCCGCCGCTGGCTGCTCGTCGGCCCGATCACCGTGCAGGCGTCGGAGCCGGCGCGCCTCTGCCTGCTGCTCTATCTCGCGAGTTACGCCGTGCGTCGCTCGGCGCAGCTCGGCGAGAGCTTGAACGGCCTCGTCAAGCCGCTCGCCGTCGTCGCAGTCGCAGCGGTGTTGCTGCTGCTCGAGCCCGACTTCGGCGCGACCGTGCGCTCGGCGCGACGGCGATGACCGTGCTGTTCGTCGGCGGCGCGCGGCTGCGCGATCTCTGCTCGCCGTGCTGGTCGGCGGAGGCGCGTTGACGGCGCTCGCGTTCTCGGCCGACTACCGCGTCGTGCGCTTGATGTCGTTCCGGAACCCGTGGGCCGATCCGCTCGACACGGGTTTTCAGCTGACGCAGGCGCTGATGGCCATCGGCCGTGGCGAATGGGGCGGCGTCGGCTTGGGCGAGAGCGTGCAAAAGCTCTTCTACCTGCCCGAGGCGCACACCGACTTCGTGTTCGCCGTGCTCGTCGAGGAGCTCGGCTTCGCGGGCGCCACGCTGGTCATCGCGCTGTTCGGCATCGTCGTCTATCGCGCCATCGTGCTCGGCCGCGAAGCGATCGCAGAGCGGAATGCACTTCCAAGGGCTCGTCGCGACGGGCATCGGCGTCATGCTCGGCTTCGAAGCGTTCGTCAACATCGGCGTCAATTCGGGCCTGCTGCCGACGAAGGGATTGCCGTTGCCGCTGATCAGCTACGGCCGCGCGAGCACGGTCGTCACGCTCGTGGCGCTCGGCTTCCTGCTCCGCATCCATCACGAGCTCTACGGCGGCCAGAAGCGTCTCGTGCAGCGAGGCTACGTGCGATGAGCGCGGGGCCGATCATGATCATGGCGGGCGGCACGGGTGGGCACGTCTTCCCGGCCTCGCCGTCGCGGCCGAGCTCAAGCGCGCGGCACCGCGAGGTCGTCTGGCTCGGCACGCAGCGCGGGCTCGAAGCGCGGCTCGTGCCGCAGCACGGCATCGAGATCGAGTGGATCAAGATTGCGGGCGTCGCGGCCGCGGCGTGTGGGCGTGGCTCTCGGCGCCGTTTCGAATCGTCGGCGCGGTCGTCGAAGCGCTCGGCGCGCTGCGGCGCCGGCGTCCGGCTGCCGTGCTCGGCATGGGCGGGTTCGTGGCGCGGTCCGGGCGGAATCGCGGCGTGGCTCACGCGGCGGCCGCTGATTCTCCACGAGCAGAACTCCGTGGCCGGCACGACGAACCGCTGGCTCGCGCCGCTCGCGACTCGCGTGTTCGAGGCGTTCCCGGCAGCTTCCCGGCGCGAACGCGCGCCGAGCTCATCGGCAATCCCGTGCGCCGCTCGCTGACGCCTTCCGAAGCGCCGCGCAACCGGCTGCTCGCGCGCAGGGGTTTGCGCCGTCGCGTGCTCGTCATCGGCGGCAGCCAGGGCGCGCGAGTCTTGAATCTCACCGTGCCGAAGGCGTTCGCAGAGCTGCCTGCCGAGCAGGCGCCCCGAGGTTTGGCACCAAGCTGGTCGCGGACTCGGCGACGCGCGGGCCGCGTACGCTCAAGCGGACGTCGATGCGCGCGTCGTCGAGTTCATCGACGACATCGAGCGAGGCGTATCAGTGGGCCGACCTCGTCGTCGCGCGCGCCGGGGCATTGACGGTCTCGGAGCTCGCGATGGTCGGCGTCGGTGCCGTCCTCGTGCCGTTTGCGGCGGCGATCGACGACCACCAGACGCTGAACGCGCGTCACTTCGCGAAAGGCGGCGCCGCGCTCGTGATCCCGGAGCGAAGCTCGACGCCCGAAGGTCTTGCGCGTTCGCTCACTGCCTGTCTCCGCAGATCTCGACGGTCTCGCCAAGATGGCCGAGGCCGCGCACGTGCAAGCGAAGCATGCCGTGGCCGCAGCGGACTCGCCGCAGCCTGCGTCGCGGCGGCGGAGGTGCGCGCATGACGACGCGCATGGGCCGCATCCGCAACATTCACTTCATCGGCATCGGCGGCGCGGGCATGGCCGGCATCGCCGAGGTTCTCGTGAATCTCGGCTACTCGGTCAGCGGCACGGACGTGAAGCTCACGAGCGTCACCGAGCGGCTGCGGCGGCTCGGCGCACGCGTCGCCGGAGGGCACGCGCCGAGAACCTCGGCGACGCCGACGTCGTCGTCGTCTCGAGCGCGCGTGGCGGCCGACAACCCTGAGATCGTGGGCGCGCACGCGCGGCGCATACCCGTCGTGCGTCGCGCCGAGATGCTGGCCGAGCTCATGCGCTTTCGCTACGGCATCGCCGATTGCCGGCACGCACGGCAAGACGACGACGACGAGCCTGATCGCGAGCGTGCTGGCGGAAGGCGGGCGTCGATCCGACGTTCGTGATCGGCGGCCGGCTCGCGAGCGCCAACGCCAACGCGAAGCTCGGGCTGGGCCAGTATCTGGTCGCCGAGGCCGACGAGAGCGACGCATCGTTCCTGCATCTGCAGCCGATGATCGCGGTCGTCACGAACATCGACGCCGACCATCTCGGCACCTACGAGAACGACTTCGGCCGCTTGAAGCAGGGCTTCCGCGACTTTCTGAGCAATCTGCCGTTCTACGGCTGGCCGTCATGTGCAGCGACGACGCCAATCACGCGCGAGCTGATTCCGACGCTCGGCAAGGCGTGTGGCGAGCTACGGCTTCGGCGAGCGCTCCGACATCCGCGCGCGTCAGGCGTGGAGCGTCACGGTCTCCGCACGCGCTTCGCGGTCGAGTTCAAGGACGGACGCAGAGCCGCTCACGATCGAGCTCAACCTGCCGGGCGTGCACAACGTGCTGAACTCGCTCGGCCGCCGTCGCCGTGGCGCCGCCGAGCTCGAGATACCCGCGAGCCGCCTCAGCGGCGCTGGCGGAATTCTCGGGCGTCGACCGCCGGCTGCAGGTTCAGGGCACCGTGATGACGGACGCCGGCCTGCGTCACGTTCGTCGACGACTACGGGCACCACCCGACCGAGCTCGCGGCGACGATCGCCGCGGCGCGCGACGCGCTGGCCGGGACGCCGGCTCGTCGTCGTGCTTTCAGCCGCATCGCTACACGCGAACGCTCGCGCTGCTCGACGACTTCGCGCAGGTGCTGTCGACCGTCGACGCGCTGACTCTCGCGAACGTTTACTCGGCCGGCGAGACGCCGCTCGCCGGAGCCGACGGCAAGTCGCTCGCGCGCGCCGTGCGCGTGCGCGGTGCCGTCGAGCCGATCTTCATCGACGACTTGGCGGAGCTGCCGACGGCGCTCGCGCCGATACTCAAGGCCGACGACGTCGTGCTGACGCTCGGCGCGGGCAGCATCGGCGCCGTTGCGCAGACGCTGCCGCGCGCGCTGGCTGCCGGCACGAGCGTCGGAGCACAGAAGTGAGCGCCGTGCCGAGCGAGATCACATCGACCGAAGTCCTGCGCAACGAGCCGCTGCGCGAAGCACATCGTCGTGGCGCGCGTCGGCGGCCCGGCCGACGTTCTATGCGCCGACGAGCACGGCCGAGCTCAGGCGGATTCTCGCCGAGCTGCCGGCCGCGACGCCGGTCCATTGGCTCGGGCTCGGGTCGAATTTGCTTCCGTGCGCGACGGCGGCATCCGCGGCGCCGATCATCGCGACCGGCAGCTTGCCGCGCGAGCTCGAGCGCCTCGACTCGCGCTATAGTGCGCGCGAGCGCAGGCCTCGCCTGCATGCTGCTCGCGAAGCGCTGCGTGCGCTGGCAGCTGGGGCCGGCTGCGTTCTTCGCGGGAATCCCCGGCACCGTCGGCGGCGCGCTCGCGATGAACGCCGGCGCCTTCGGCGGCGAGACGTGGACGCACGTCGAGAGCGTCACGACGATCGATCGCGGCGGCGAGATCCGCGGCGCGCGCGCGCGGAGTACGAGATCGGTTATCGCAGCGTGCGCGGACCGGCCGGCGGAGTGGCTCTGGGCGCGACGTTCGAGCTCGAGCACGACGCTTCGAGCTCGATGGACGCGATCAAGACGATGCTCGCGCGGCGCAACCGCGGCGCAGCCGCTCGGGGTTCCGGAGCTGCGGCTCCGTGTTCCGCAATCCGCCCGGCGACTTCGCCGGGCCGTCTCATCGAGCAAGCGGGCCAGAAGGGCCGGCGGCTCGGCGGCGCCATGGTCTCGGACAAGCACGCGAACTTCATCTTGAACGCAGGCAAGGCGTCGGCTGCCGACATCGAGACGCTGATCGGCGAGGTGCGCGCTGCCGTCGAGCGCACGAGCGGCGTTCCTGCTCGAGCTCGAAGTGCGCGTCATCGGCGAGCCGCTCGACGCGCCGCAGCCAAAGGAGGCCGCTGATGTCTGCGGCCGCCGAGCTAATCGCCGCAGAGTCGAAGCCGGCTCGCGCGCTTGAAGCTGCCGACGCTCGGCGCCGTGTGGATGCGCCGGTGTGCGCGCCGCGCTCGTGCTGCCGCTCGCTGCGTTGACGTTCTACGGCGCGTTCAAGGGCGTTCAGCTCGCGCTCGATCAGCCCGTTCGCTACGTCGAGGTCGAAGGCACGTTCCAGCGCGTCACGCCGATTCAAGTCGAGGCCGCCGTGGCCGAGGAGCTTGAACGCCGGGTTCATGACCGTGAGCTTAGGCGCGTTGCGCGAGCGCGTGCAGCAGCTCGACTGGGTCGATCGCGCCAACGTCGGCCGGCGCTGGCCCGACACCGTTGGACGTTGTCCGCGTGACCGAACGAGCACCAGGCCGCCGCGCGCTGGAGGAGAGAACGGGCCCTTGAACGTGCGCGGCGAGCTATTCACCGAGCGTCGCAGCACTCGTTCGCCGAGCTGCCGAGCTGGCTGGGGCCGCCCGGCACGGAGCGCGACGTCGCGCGCCGCTACCTGCGGTGCGCGGCAAGCTCGCGGACGCCGGCTTGACGCTCGAGAGCCTCGAGCTCGACGAAGCGCGGCGCGTGGCGCCTCAAGCTCGGCGGCGGCCAGGAGATCAGGCTCGGCCGCCGCGACATCGACGGGCGGCTGTATCGATTCGCGCTTCGAGTCGTGGCGCCGGCGCTCAGCCGCCGACTTGAAGCGCGTCGACTACGTGGATTTGCGCTACACGAACGGCTTCGCGGTCGGGATAGGTGCGCACAAGGACCGCCGGAAGATCTCGCGGCCGTCGCCGCGGTTTCGACCGGGCGGCTAGGGAGTGGAAGCAAGTGCAACGGAGCGTGACGCAGTGGGTAGACGAGACGATCGCAGGCTCATCGTCGGGCTCTCGACATCGGCACGTCGAAAGTCGTCGCGATCGTCGGCGAGCTATCGGCCGACGACCGGCTCGAAGTCATCGGCATCGGCTCGACATCCGTCGCGCGCGGCTGAAGCGCGGCGTCGTCGTCAACATCGAGTCGACCGTGCAGTCGATCCAGCGCGCCATCGAGGAAGCCGAGCTCATGGCCGGCTGCGAGATCAACACGCGTGCTGACCGGCATCGCGGGCAGCCACGTCCGCAGCCTGAACTCGCACGGCATCGTCGCGATTCGCGACAAAGAGGTCAGCGCCGGCGACGTCGAGCGCGTGCATCGACGCCGGCGCGCGCCGTCGCGATCCCGGCCGACCAGCAGCGTCCTGCACGTGCTGCCGCAGGAATTCATCATCGACTGGCCAGGAAGGCATCCGCGAGCCGATCGGCATGTCCGGCGTGCGCCTCGAAGCCAAGGTGCACATCGTGACGGGCGCCGTCAGCGCCGCGCAGAACGTCGTGAAGTGCGTGCAGCGTTGCGGCCTCACGGTCGAGGACGTCGTGCTCGAGCAGCTCGCGTCGGAGCTACGCGGTGCTGACCGACGACGAGAAGGAGCTCGGCGTCTGCCTGGTCGACATCGGCGGCGGCACGACCGACATCGCGATCTTCAGCGGCGGCGCGATCCAGCACACGGCCGTCATCCCGATCGCCGGCGATCAGGTGACCAACGACATCGCCGTCAGCTTGCGCACGCCGTCGCCGTACGCCGAAGAGATCAAGATCAAGTACGCCTGCGCGCTGTCGCAGCTCGCGAATCCCGACGAGACGATCGAGGTGCCGAGCGTCGGCGACCGGCCGCCGCGGCGGCTCGCGCGCCAGACGCTGGCCGAGGTCGTCGAGCCGCGCTACGAGGAGCTGTTCCAGCTCATTCGCGACGAGCTGCGCCGCTCGGGCTTCGAGGAGCTCGGTGGCCGCCGGCATCGTGCTGACGGGCGGCAGCGCCAAGATGGAAGGCGCGATCGAGCTCGCCGGAAGAAGTGTTCCACATGCCGGTGCGCCTCGGCGTGCCGCAGTTCGTCGCAGGGCTTGCGGACGTCGTCCGCAACCCGATTCACGCGACCGGAGTCGGGCTGCTGCTTCTACAGCAAACAGGCACTCGAGGCCAAGGCGGAAGCGACGGCGTCCAAGCTTGGGTTCAGCATGCATTCGAACGCATGAGAGCGTGGTTTCAAGAAGAACTTTTAGGGCTTAGCGATATCACTACTACAGGAGATCAGGAAATGTTTGAACTAATGGATGGATACAGCCAAACGGCCGTCATCAAGGTGCTCGGCATCGGGCGGCGGCGGCGGCAACGCCGTCGCGCACATGGTCCAGGCGGGAATCGAGGGCGTCGACTTCATCTGCGCGAACACCGATGCGCAGGCGCTCAAGCGGCGCCAAGGTGAAGACCGGCCTGCAGATCGGCTGCAACATCACGAAGGGGCTCGGGCGCCGGCGCCGAATCCCGAGGTCGGCCGCCAAGCCGCGATGGAAGATCGCGATCGCATTCATCGAGGTCATCGAAGGCGCCGACATGCTGCTTCATCACCGCGGGTCTGGGCGGCGGCACCGGGCACCGGCGCGGCGCCCGTCGTCGCGCAGCTCGCGAAGGAGATGGGCATTCTCACCGGTCGCCGTCGTCACGAAGCCGTTCCGCATGGAAGGCGGCGAAGCGCATGCGGCATCGCGGAGCAGGGCATCGCCGAGCTCGGCCGGTTCGTCGACTCGCTGATCACGATTCCGAACGAGAAGCTGCTGTCGGTGCTCGGGCCGACGACGACGCTGCTCGACGCGTTCAAGGTCGGCGAACGAAGTGCTGCAAGGAGCGGTGCAAGGCATCGCCGAGCTGATCACGCGGCCCGGGTCTGATCAACGTCGACTTCGCCGACGTGCGCACCGTGATGTCGGAGATGGGCATGGCGATGATGGGCTCGGGCGTCGCGAGCGGCCCGGATCGCGCGCGCATCGCGGCCGAGGCCGCGGTCTCGAGCCCGCTGCTCGAGGACATCAACTCTGTCGGGCGCGCAACGGCGTGCTCGTCAACGTCACGGCCGGCGTCGATCTGTCGATCGGCGAGTTCCAGGAGGTCGGCGATACCGTCAAGCAGTTCGCGTCCGACGACGCCGACCGTCGTCATCGGCACCGTCATCGATCCGGAGATGACCGACGAGATTCGCGTCACCGTCGTCGCGACGGGATTGGGTCAGGCCGTCGGCTGTGGCCGAGCGCCCGATGAAGGTCGTGCGCAGGTGCGCCGCCGGCGCCGAAGGCGCGCGAGCCGAACTACACGGAGCTCGAGAAGCCGGCCGTCGCGCGCAAGCGCGCCGTCGGCGACGGCATGACGGGCAACGACAGCCTCGAGGACCTGCTCGATATTCCGGCGTTCTCTGCGCCGGCAGGCGGACTGAAGCCATGGCGCGGGAGCGAGCTTCAGTTCCTTGCTGGCGCCGGAAGGCGCTATGGTAGCTTCGTCGGCCGCCTCGAGGCCCCGCGCTTTGGGAGCCATGGTCGACGCCTGCGCCGCTCGCGGTTGGGCGACGCGGTCGAATCATTTAGGAGCGACGGCTAGCGTGCGTCAACGCACTCTCAAAGAATCGATCCGCGCCTCCGGCATCGGCCTGCACACGGGCGAGAAGGTCTACATGACCTTGCGTCCCGCGCCGGCCAATACCGGCATCGTTTTCAGGCGCCTCGATCTGCCGGAGCCCGTCGACGTTCCGGCCGAGGCGACGCGCGTCACGGAAACGACGCTCGGCACGACGCTCGAGCGCGACTCGCGCGAAGATCGGCACCGTCGAGCACTTGATGTCCGCGATGGCGGGTTTGGGTATCGACAACGCGTTCGTCGATTTGACGGCCGCCGAAGTGCCGATCATGGACGGCAGCGCCGCGCCGTTCGTCTTCTTGCTGCAATCGGCGGGCATCGAGGAGCAGAGCGCGTCGAAACGCTTCATCCGCGTGCTGAAGCGCGTCGAGGTGCAGTGAAGGCGACAAGTGGGTTCGGTTCGATCCTCACGACGGGTTCCGCTTGAACGTCGAGATCGATTTCGAGCATCCCGCGCTGAAGAAATATCGCCAAGCGATGACGATGGATTTCTCGACGCAGGCATTCCTGAAAGAGATCAGCCGCGCGCGCACGTTCGGCTTCCTCAAGGACCTCGAGGGCGTCGCGCGCGCGCGAGCGCGCGCTCGGCGCGCAGCATGGACAACGCGATCGTCATGGACGATTACCGCGTCATCAACGAGTGACGGCCTGCGGTATCCGCGACGAGTTCGTGCGTCACAAGGTTCTGGACGCGCTCGGCGACTTGTACCTCTCTCGGCTCGTCGCTGATCGGTGAGTTCTCCGGCTACAAGTGCGGACACAAGCTCAACAACCTGCTGCTGCGCGCCCTGCTCGAGGAGCCGAGCGCGTACGAGGCCGTCGTCTTCGAGGGCGATGCGCAACGCTCGCCCGTTTCATATCAGCTCGCAACGAGCTACTGACGCGCGAGTTTCCGACCGCGCGGCAGGCCTCGAGCTCAGCCGCCTCGCGGCAAAACGCGAGATCTTGACGTCGGCGCCGCCCGGTAGGGCGCGCAGACAATAGCGCACGCGCGCGGCCCAGCTCGGCGTGTCCATGACGAGCACGAGCTCGCCGGCTTCGTTGGTCGCGGCGCTGACGACGTGCGCGGCTTCGTCTGCCGGAAGCAGCTTTGCGAATGCGAGCTGTCTCCAATCGGCGACGCTCGGATTCGCGCAAGACGCGCGCCAGCGGACCTGCCGTTCAGGACTTCTGACAAATGGCGCGGTTCGTTCGGGCATGGCTTCTGAGACCAACGTCAACGTTTGAGGCCAAAAGCTTGGCTTGAGCGGGGTTTGCCTGCATTCTGGCCGTGCTCGCTGAAAGGCAAACCGTCTCGAAAGGGCGGGACGCAAAGCCACCGATCTGCCGGAGTCTCGTCCAATGATAGCGGGGTTGCCGAGTGACTTTTGACAAATCGTCCTCTATACTCGCGCGTGCGTGCCGGCGCCTGCCTTGGCGCTGGATCGAAGAACTACAAGCCAGGAGCCGAGGCACCGCATGCAGTTGATACTCCTGTCGAAGGATCGGGGCACCTGGGCCACGTGCGCCTGACCTCGGGTCGCGTCTGGCTCGGCTGTCGTCGCCGTCGACTTTGCTCGTCGCTGCGTCGGCGTTCTACGGCGGTATCACGGCGGCGCGCGCCTTCGGCATCAGCAACCCGCAGGCGCAAGTCGACACCTGGCGCGACGGAGCTCGCGCAGCAGCAGTCGATCGTCGACGCGACGCGCCGCACGCTGCAGCAGAACCTCGATGCGCTCGCGCTGCGCATCGGCCAGATGAACGCCCACGTCGTGCGCCTCGACGCGCTCGGCACGCGTCTGACGCAGATGGCCGGCCTCAAGGACGGCGAGTTCGATTTCACTACCGCACCGTCCCTCGGTGGCCCCGAGGAGCCGATCCTCGATACCGAGGCGATGCAGATCAACGGCGTCGTCGGCGCGCTCGACGTGCTCGACGAGCAGCTGGCCGACCGCGGCCGGCAGCTCACGGTGCTCGAGGACCTGCTGCTGAACCGCAAGCTGCGCGACGAGGTTCGGCCCGAAGGCCGGCCCGTCACGGCCGGCTACGTCTCGTCGCAGTTCGGCGGCCGCACGGACCCGTTCACGGGTCGGCGCGCGTTCCACAAGGGCGTCGATTTCGCGGGCCGCGAGGGCGCCGAGGTCGTCGCGGTCGCGTCCGGGGTCGTGATCTGGTCCGGCGATCGCTACGGCTACGGCCAGCTCGTCGAGATCAACCACGGCAACGGCTACGTCACGCGCTATGCGCACAACGTCGACAATCTCGTCGCCGTCGGCGACACGGTGCGCCGCGGCCAGGTCATCGCGCGCATGGGCGACACCGGCCGGGCCACCGGCCCGAACCTCCACTTCGAGGTGCTTGCTGAACGACCGGCCCGTCGACCCGCTGACCTACATCGGCCAGTAAGGCGTCATTAACGCGCCGTAACTCCTAAGCCGGTGCCCAAAACGGGCGTCAGGTCCTTAGAATAGGCCGCTTTACCGCGTCCCTAAGGACTCTCCCTCGTGCTCAGCACCGTCTCGAATTTCATGGTCGGCGTGTTCGGCAGCCGCAACCAGCGGCTGATCAAGCGCTATGGCACGCTCGTCGCGGCGGCCAACGCGCTCGAGGATGGGCTCAAGGCGCTCGGCGACGACGCTCTGCGCGCCAAGACCGCCGAGCTCAAGCAACGCTATACCGAGTCGCAGGATCTCGACGCGCTGCTGCCCGAGGCCTTCGCGCTCGTGCGCGAGGCCTCGCGGCGCACGCTCGGCATGCGTCACTTCGACGTGCAGCTGATCGGCGGCATTGCGCTGCACCAGGGCAAGATCGCCGAGATGCGCACGGGCGAGGGCAAGACGCTCGTCGCGACGCTGCACGCCTACCTGAACGCGCTGACGGGCAAGGGCGTGCACGTCGTCACCGTCAACGAGTACCTCGCGCAGCGCGACGCCGACTGGATGGGCCCGATCTACCGGTTCCTCGGGCTCGACGGTCGGCGTCATCAAGAGCAACCAGCCGACCGAGGAGAAACGCGCGGCCTACGCCGCCGACATCACCTACGGCACGAACAACGAGTTCGGCTTCGACTACCTGCGCGACAACCTGGCGTTTCGGCCGGAAGACCGCGTCCAGCGCAACGCTGAACTACGCGATCGTCGACGAGGTCGACTCGATCCTCATCGACGAGGCGCGCACGCCGCTGATCATCTCGGGGCGCTCCGAGGAGAGCACCGAGCTCTACGTCCGCATCAATCAGCTGATTCCCTCGCTGAAGGTCCACAAACCGCCGCCCGGCAAGGCGAACGACGAGATCGAGTCCACGCAGGTCGAGCTGCTCGGCGTGACGGGCAACTCGCTTGGCAACATGTCGACCGGCGCCGCGTTCGCGAAAGCGAAGGACGGCGGCCATCACCTCGATCGAGGTCGAGCCCGGAAGCGAAGCCGCCGCGAGGCCGAGCTCTTCGTGCCCGGCGACTACGCGATCGACGAGAAGTCGAAGCAGGCGCACCTCACCGAGGAGGGCCACGAGTACGTCGAGCAGCTGCTCGCTGAAGCGCGGGCATGCTCGCCGAAGGCGAGAGTCTCTACGACCCCGCGAACATCCGGCTCATGCACCACCTGACGGCCGCGCTGCGCGCTCATGGGCTCTTCAAGCGCGAGGTCGACTACATCGTCAAGGACGGCGAGGTCATCATCGTCGACGAGTTCACCGGCCGCACGATGATCGGCCGGCGCTGGTCGGACGGCCTGCATCAGGCCGTCGAGGCGAAGGAGGGCGTGCACGTCAAGGAGGAGAACCAGACCGTCGCCTCGATCACGTTCCAGAACTACTTCCGCATGTACAAGAAGCTCGCCGGCATGACGGGCACGGCGGACACGGAAGCCTACGAGTTCCAGCAGATCTATGGCCTCGAGGTCGTCGTGATCCCGACGCACATGCCGATGATCCGCGACGACGCGCCGGACCTCGTCTATCTCACGGCAGAAGGACAAGTTCGACGCGATCATCGAGGACATCAGGGACTGCAACACGCGCGGCCAGCCCGTGCTCGTCGGCACGACGTCGATCGAGACCTCGGAGTTCCTGTCGGGCCTGCTGAAGAAGCAGAAGATCCCGCACCAGGTGCTGAACGCGAAGTACCACGAGCGCGAGGCCGAGATCATCATGCAGGCCGGCCGGCCCGGCACGGTCACGATCGCGACCAACATGGCCGGCCGCGGCACCGACATCAAGCTCGGCGGCAACCTCGAGGCCGAGCGCGCGCAAGCTCGAGGCGCCGACTGACGCCGACATCGCGGCGCTCGAGGACGGACTGGAAGCAGCGCCACGCGAAGGTCATCGAGATGGGCGGCCTGCACATCGTCGGCACCGAGCGCCACGAGTCGCGGCGCATCGACAATCAGCTGCGCGGCCGCTCGGGCCGTCAGGGCGATCCCGGCTCGAGCCGGTTCTATCTGTCGCTCGAAGACAACCTGATGCGGATCTTCGGCGACCCCGAGCGCATCAAGCGCATGCTGTCGCGCGCCGGCATGAAGGCCGGCGAGGCGATCGAGAGCAAGCTCCTGTCGCGGCAGATCGAGCGCGCGCAGCGCAAGGTCGAAGCCCACAACTTCGACATCCGCAAGCAGCTGCTCGAGTACGACGACGTCGCGAACGACCAGCGCCGCGTCGTCTACCAGCAGCGCTCAGGAGCTCATGGAGGCGAGCGGACATCGCCGACGCGATCGGCGCGATTCGCGCCGAGGTCGTGAACGCCGCGATCAGCGAGCACGTACCGCCCGAGAGCGTCGAGGAAGACTGGGACAAAGAAGGCTTGAGCAAGGCGCTCGACCGCGGAGTTCGGCGTGCGCATGGACGCCGCGCAGCTGCTCGAGCAGCGACCACACGATCGACGAGAAGACGGCTGCGCGAGCTCGTCGTCGCGGCAGTATCGCGAGGCCTACGAGAGGAAGCTCGCCGAGCATCGGCCCGAAGGTCATGCACGAGGTCGAGAAGCAGCATCATGCTGCGCCAGCTCGACACGCACTGGAAGGAGCACATCGCCGCGCTCGACTATCTGCGCCAAGGCATTCACCTGCGCGGCTATGCGCAGCGGAACCCGAAGCAAGAGTACAAGCGCGAGGCGTTCGAGATGTTCAGCGCGATGCTCGAGCGCGTGAAGCACGACGCGATCACGCATCCTCGTCGAAGATCCAGATCCGCAGGCCCGAGGACGCCAGGCGGTCGAGCCCGCCGCGCCGGACCCGCGCACGCTGACGTTCCAGCACGCCGGAGGCCCCGTCGCTCGATCGCGCCGGCCGCCGGCCGCAGCCCGAGCGCGGCGGCGCGACGCCCGACGGGCCAGCGTCGCGCGACGGCCGCCGCCGACCGCCGGAGCCGGTCGCGCCGTACGTCGCGCGAGCAGCCGAAGGTCGGGCGCAACGACCCGTGCCCGTGCGGCTCGGGCAAGAAATTCAAGCAGTGCCACGGCCGCTGACCTGACGTCCTCGGAGATGCGGGTCTGAGCGGCGACCGGCGCCGGTTCGACGTGCTCGTCGGCCTGATCGGCGACTCGCAGCGGCCGCTGGCTCGTGAATCGCCGCCCGCCGGGCACGCCGCTCGCGGGCGTCTGGGAATTCCCCGGCGGCAAGCGCACAACCGGCGAAGCGCCGCTCGCGCGCGCTGAAGCGCGAGCTCGACGAGGAGCTCGGCATCGAGGTTCTCGATGGCCGAGCCGCTGCTCGAGCTCGTGCACGATTATCCCGGACAAGCGCGTCCGGCTCGACGTCTGGCACGTCTGCCGCTATCGCGGACAACGCGACGCGCGCGCGAGGGACAGCCGCTGCGCTGGGTAACCGTCGCCGAGTGCCGCGAGCTGCTGCTGCCGTCGGAGCCGGATGTGGCCGATCGTCGAGCGCCTCGGCCTCGGCAAGGTCGAGCCGAGGTGCGCTGGCACGGCGAGTCAGGCTGCCGGGCTTGGCCGCGAGCGCGCAGCGAGGTTCTTGCCGAACCAGCGGTGTGTCAGCGTGTCGAGCGCGCGGCTGCACGGGAACGCCAGCCGATCGTAGAGGCGCAGCAAGCGGCGATTGACGTCGCCGCGGCCGTTGTCGAAGCGCCTGAACAGCAGCGTGGCTCGGCGAAGCCGAGCGAGTCGGCATAGCGCAGCTCGCGGATCTCGAAGCCCGCCGCCTGAGGCTGGCGCGCAGCGTCGCGCCGCGTGTAGCGCCGGACGTGGCGCTCACCTCGCAGTCCATGCTCGTGAGAGCACGGGGAAGGCCGGACGACGAACAGCCGGCCGCGCGGCACGAGCTTCGCGCGCAGCACGCGCAGCGCTCGATCGTCGTCCTCGATGTGCTCGAGCACGTTCAGCGTGTAGGCGAGAGTGGAACGCCCCGTTCGGCAGCGCGGCGACGTCGGGCGACGGCGCTTGATCGCGGGCCGCCTCGAGCAGCTGCGCGCAGCTCAACGTCCGGCTCGACGGCGGTCAGATCGAAACCCGCCGCGGCGCACGGGATCGCGAACGTTCCGCTGCCGGCGCCGAAGTCGATGACGCGACTCGCGCCGGCGGCGTGCCGCCCCACGAGCGACTGCAGATAGCGGTTGCAGTTCGCCGCCTCGCGCATCACCTCGAGGTTTTCGATGCCCGTGTACGGCAGTCGGCTTCCGCTCCGTCAATTCGGGGCGACCGCGTCCGCGGAAGGCCGCGGCGTAGACCCAGCGACGCCAGCGCCGAATAATTAGAAGAGGAACGCCCAGCGCGGCGCCGGCCGTCAACGGCAGCACGGGCACGCGCGCCAGCGAAGGAAAGACGAGGATCACGACGGCATACGTGCCGAGATTGATGACGGCACCCGATGGCTTGGACGCCGAAGTAACGCGCCGTACTGCGCGTCGCGTCGTTCGTCTCGCAGAACACCCAGCGGCGGTTCAGAGACCAGGTCACGGTGACCGCCGCGGCGAACGACAGCGCGCGCGCGCCGCGTAATGCGGCCACTCCCATACGTGCACGAGCGCCGACAGAATGCCGGCGTCGACGATGAAGCCGACGATTCCGACGGTCGTGAACGATGCGAATCGTCGCAGCTGGCCGGGCAAGCTCACGGCGTGCGCGCCGCAGGTGTCTGCGATTGGCGACGCCGCGTCAGCAGATCCGCGAGCTCGAAGCGCACGTCTTGATTGACCTGCGCCGGTCGCGCGCCGACGCCGCGCCAGCGCACGAAGCGGATCGTGAATCGATGCTGGCCGGCGCTGATCTCGGGGTACATGCCGCCGCCGGCGGGCAGCAGCACGCGAACGAGAGGCTCGCCTGGTCGCTCCGATCGAACCGAATGCTGGTACAAGCCGCCCGGCGCGACTTGCGGTGCCGCCTCCGTGGCTTCGCGCGTGAGCCACAAGACCTCGGCGACGGCGTCGCAGATCGGCTTGATGTGGTTCGTCCACTCGTCGAGTTGCGTCCGTCGCTCCGCGGACGGCAAGTGCAGCCAGTAGGCATAGTCGGGCAAGTCGAACGTACAGGTGCCGCCCGGAATGGCGCTGCGGTGCCGAATCGTGGTCAAAAACGTCGCATTCTTTCAATGGGTTAACGACTTGCGGGCCGGCCTCCGACAGCTGCCGCTTGAGCTCGCCGATGTGGTCGATCAGCTTCGACAGCCGGGTCGGCGTCGACGCCGGGCTGGCTGCGGTAGCGGCCGAGGAGCTCGGCGTGGCGCTCGAGCTCCTTGCTGACGTCGGTGCGCACGTCGCTCCTGCCCAAGATCGTCACGATCTCGAGCAGCGCCGCGACCGCGGCGCCGCGCTGAACTCCGTCGGCTCGTCGACGTGGAACAGCGTCTGCTCGTATAGGAACTCCACGCGCAGGAACGTGCGCATGCGCTCGCTGAGCGGCTGCTCGAACTTCATCGGCGCATGCTCGGCCGACGCCGAGGGAGCTCTGCGGCAGTGTTCATGCCGCTATTCTGCGCGAGCGCCGTACGCACGGCAAACTCAGGTTGGCCCTGCGCGCTGTGCCGCCAGATCGAGATAGCGTCGATGCGCGAGCTCGACTTGCCGGCGCGTCGCCTCCATCGTGCCGCCGTTGTCGATGATGTCGTGCGCGGCTTTCCAGACGCGCGTCGCGCGATCGGCCTGCGCGCGGATCATCGCCAACGCTTCCGGCTTCGGAATCGCATCGCGCCTCGTCAATCGCTTCGAGCTGCGCCGACTCCGGCGCGTCGACGACGAGGATCCGATCGACGAGCTCGGCGAAATTCGTCTCGACGAGCAACGGCACGGCTACGAGCGACAAGGCGCCTCGAGGTCCGCGGAGCTTGGCGCGCGTGCGAGCGCGGATCAGCGGATGCAGGATCGCCTCGAGCCTGCGGCGTTTCTCGTCATCCGCAAAGACCAACGAGCGGAGCGCTGCGCGGGTTGAGCTCGCCCGGCTTGAGCAGCACGCCGGGCCCGAATTCCGCGGTGACTGCGGCCAGGCCCGGCTCGCCGGCGGCGACGACCTCCCGTGCCACGATGTCCGTGTCGACGAGCGCCGCGCCGAGCTTCACGAACATGGCGCCCACGAGTGACTTGCCGCTGGCGATGCCGCCCGTCAGCCCAACTACGAGACGCGCGGACCTAGCTTTGCGTCGTCCGCCATGTGACAGCTCTGCTCGACCTACAGGACCCTCGCCACGCCGAGATTTTGCAGGCGAGGTGACTCAGCGGAAGAACCACGCGCTCGGTAGATCTGCACGACGCGCTCCCCACAACAAAGCGATGAAGCCCGCGGCCGCGAGAGTAGGGGTCCGAACGGGATGGCGGCCTGACGCGAACGTCCGCCCAAAGCGATCAGCGCGATTCCGGAACGACGCTGCCCACGACCGCGGAGAGCAGGATGACGACGGGGAGGAGCTGCCAGCCGAGCCAGGCGCCGAGAGCGGCGAGCAGCTTGAAGTCGCCGTAGCCCATGCCCTCTTTGCCCGTGACCAGCTTGAAGAGCTGGTAGACGCTCCAGAGCGCGAGGTAGCCCGCCGCCGCGCCAAGCACGCTCGCGGTGAGCGGCGACGAACAGCCGCCGGGACATTGACGAGCAGGCCGGCCCAGAGCAGCGGCAGCGTCAGGGAGTCCGGCAGCAGCTTGTGATCGAGGTCGATCAGCGTCAGCGCGAGCAGCGTCCAGGCGAAGCCGAGTGCCGCGACGGTCTCGGCGCCGACCCAGGCGTTGAAGCCGACGAAGTTGACGAAGTTGGTCCCCTGCAGCAGCAGCTGCGCCATGATGGCGTTGTTGTCGTTGGCCGCGCGAGACGTGGCAGTCCGTGCAGGTCTTGGTCTCGGTCTTGCGCTCGGTGTGCGGGTAGTGCGGCGCGAAGGCCTGCGAGGAGAAGCCGCTCGCGGCGATCGGCGGCTGCTGGATGTAGATGCGCTCGCGGTTGGCGTTGGTCGAGGACAGCACCAGCGCCGAGGACGAGCGCACCGGCGCGATGCGCGCCGCCCTTCACCGGCCGTGCCGGCCGAGCTGGAACATGTCGTCGCGCGCCACCTGCGGGTTGTAGGTCGCGTAGTTGCGCGTCTCGCCGCCCTCGTAGTGCTGGCGCTCGGTCTTCCAGTTCGCCTGGATCGGCAGATGGCAGCCGCTGCAGCTCGTCGTCCACGACACGTGGCAGGTGTAGCACGCCATCTTGTCGTTGCCGTGCGCGTAGCGCTCCGCGCCCGCGCTCCACTTGCCCGCGCGGCCCGTCGTCGCCCGAGTGCATCAGCTTGGCGCGCGCCGCCTTGGCGTTGTACTTCGGATTGCCCGGAGTGACGGTGTCCTTCGACCAAGCGTCATCTCCCATTCGCGCTCGGGGTCGAGCGCCGAGCGCTGGTAGAGCTTGCCCTTGCGCCATTCGAAGCGCCTGCGTCCGTCCTGGGTGCGCAGCAGCGACAGATCCAGGCCGCCCGGCCGCGCCGCCGGCCCGAGGTGCGCAGCGGCGGATACTTGTCCGCGCGTGCCGTGGCAGTCGGCGCAGTCGATCTCGATCGCCGCGGCGACCTCGCCGTAGATGTGGCCGTTGCCGTGCGCGTCCTGCGCGAAGTGGCAGTCGACGCAGTGCATGCCGAGGTCGAGGTGGATCGAGGTGAGGTGCACCGCCTTCTCGAATTTCTTCGGATCGTCGTCGGCGACGCGGCTTGCCCTCGCGCGTCGAGCAGCGTGCCCTTGCGGTCGCGCTTGAACACCGCGCGGAAGTTCCAGCCGTGGCCGTGGTAGTCGGCGAACTGCGTGTCCTTGAGCTGCGGATTGAGCTTCGACACGTCCTTCAGGAACCCGGGTCGCCCCAGTTGCCGCGGATCGCCGCCTCCTCGGGGTTGCGGTCGAGGATCGCTGCGCGCTTCCTCGTCGCTCGGATATTTCTGCTTCTTCGGCCACATGAAGGGCGCGTCCGGCCTCGTAGTCCCACATGGTCGTGCCGTAGAAGGAGTTCACGAACACGTTGGGCTGGTGCATGTGGCAGACCATGCACTGCGACGACGGAATCGCGCGCGTGAACTCGTGGCGGATCGGATGGCCCGGCTCGGTTCCTCGGGATGGTCGGGATCCGACGGTCGCGGTCTCGCCCGCGCTGCCGTAACGCGCGTACGGGACCGGAGTGCTTCGGGTCGCGGTCGTTGCCGTACACGGTGTGGCAGGCGGTGCAGCCCGAGGAGCGGTAGTCGCCGGGCTGCTCGTTGGTGCCGAGGAACCACAGGTGCGGGTCGTTCAGGCGCGTCTTTGCGATGTTGATGAGCGGCACGGCGATGCGGCTGCCCGTCGCCGGCCCGCGGTTCGACTGCTCGGATGTCGGGCCGGCCGGGCTCGTCGAGCTTCTGCAGGACGCCGCTCGAGTTCGGCAGCCCGACCTCGGGAAACTGCGAGCGAGATCACGCGCCCGCCGCGCTCGAACACGCGGAACACGTCGGCGGGCGGCACCGATTCCCAGGCGGGCAGCGCGGTGAGGCCCGGCAGGATGCCCTTCTCGGTGAGAAAATCGTTCGACTTCACCGGGTTCACCACTGCGGCGGCTTCGCCTTCGCGCGTGATAGCGCCTCGCCGAGGAGGTAGCGCTTGAAGGGCAG
>ERZ1370068.1888-contig-1184_pt1 | contig 25206 bp, 42 predicted proteins | sample MGYA00561227_ERZ1370068 | MGnify/ENA primary metagenome ERZ1370068 (study PRJEB38410, sample SAMEA6850437) | metagenome | study: Metagenomic assessment of the ecological functions of the soil: analysis of the soil microbiota associated with the...
AAGCTACGTATTGCTCACTTCCCCGCACGGCAAACCCAGCGAGAGCGGAATCGCCTTCGTGACCACTGGCGTACTTGTAATGGTAGCTCCCGAATCCGACGATGCTTGGCCCCCACATCCTTGGTTCTTGCCTGGTAACTCTTCGCATTAGAGCAACCAGAGTCTGGGCGTCATTCCGTTGCTCCTCGTTCGCAATGGCAGCGATATGACTCTCGGCGCTGACTTCTGTGGGTTTGGTCTTGGGTCGACACATGCGCCTCCGAACGGTTTCTTTCGACGCTTAACGCCCGCGCTTCACCTGCGGGCGATAAGTGTCCGAGTCCACAACCGGCTGGCTTCCTTAAGAATACAGCGCCCGACAGGTGCAAGCGCTGGTTACGCGTCACCCCACGGATCTGAGCCTGAGCCACGGCCGGCCTGGAGACCGAGAATGCGCCGGGGCGTAATGCCGAGAGCCTTCATCTTGGGTTGTAAATCGCCGTAGCCGAGAATGCAGGCCGCCCGACCAGACTCAACCCGAGACTGACGAGGAGGAGTGGCACGGCCAGAGGCCTGCCATGCCTGTAAAAAAGAAGGAAGCCTGCGGCCCGCGGTTGCGGTAGCCGATCGCTGGTAGCTGTGCGGAGGATAGAACCGGCGGACGCCGAGGAGGCAGGCGACCCCAGCCTGCGAACACAGGTATGGCGACGAACATGATGATGCGGATCATCTCGACCCTCGAGCGGAGGAGCGCCTCTTCAGCTGAGTAAGAGGTTGAGGCCTAACGCCCGCGCTTCACCTGCGGGCGGCGGAGGACGTCAGCTTCATGCGGTCGTTGAGGCCGACACTGCTCATCCAGGAGCGAAGGCGAGCTGGAGAGTGCCCACCGGGCAACTGGGATCGGAAACGTTCTGAGCGTCCCCCCACTGACCATTTGGAAGCACGGCGCCCTCAAGGCGTTCGCAGCTCCGCAGGGCGGGTGGGCGATGTCAGTATAGGTCAGGATCAGGGCCACGAGGGATGGTGTTACCACGCCCGTGAAGGTGCCGGGTGTCCCCGATCGTGCTCCCCGATGTGTGATGTTCCCAACGACCCACCGGGGAAAGAAGGCGGTCCTGATGGCGCTCTCGAGATACTGCGTGCTGTCCAGCGCGAGGTAGGTGGTGTAGTCGAAGCAAAGGTGTCGGGGTGTGGTGACCAGGGGCAAAGCAGTCGGTCGCGCGGAGAGGGACGTGAGACTGCAGTGGGAGTCTGATATCGAAGTGAAAACGCTGTCTCGTCGCCTTCCGGTTCCGAATTGACAGCGGATAGTGAGCGGACCACCCGGCCTTCTGCAGTAGGGGTCCCAGACTCTGGAAGAAAATGGTGTCAGCAAAGTCTTCCGGAAAAAGACTTCAACGAGGGCGTGATAGATGCCCGCATCACCCGCCCGCAGCGGCCAGCTTGGTGGCTCTGTGAGCGAAGACAGAACGGAGGCCCCATGGGCTGGGGAAGTCGCGGTAAAGACCACGAGGGGCGCCGACGACCGTGGGGAGCCCCGTGGAGTCTCGACCACGCCCGTGACCGTAACGCGGATGGCAAGGGTGCCGGGGCAGTCGTACTCCGACACCCAGTGGCCAGGAGGAGGTGGCAGAGAAAGAACGTGAAATGCGACGGTACATAGCGACGTAGGTGCGAAGGAAGTTGCGGCTCAATGCGGCGCGCCGCATCCGCGAGCGTCCATGGCTACGTCCCCACAAATCTACGTGCCTTTGTCCGACCGGGCGTTCAGTACGTCGACGCGAAATACGCTGGCAAGTGGGAACTTCCGGCGCTGGGCGAAGTTGGTGCGCCCGCCGCGGTGTTGGTCCGCCCCGGACGGCGTGGTCAAGCGCGGGCCGGCGACCGAACACCGCAGAGGCTGACGGGAAGCGCTGACGAGTTGGCCCGGGCGCCGACCAAGCGCCAGGGGCGCGATCAGCGAAACGCTCCACCGAAAGCTGCCCCACTCCATGATCAACTGTCCCGCATCGATGCGAATGGTGAACCGCTCCACCGTCGCGGGCAGGGAATCCACCGTCATGGGCCGCCGGGCTACGTCGCGGGCAACCTAGTAGTGCGTGCCCCACTGGCCGGACTGGCCGTTGATGATGAGCGTGACGCCCTGCCGGCCCGGTCATCGTGTAGAGCGTGTACGTGCCGGGGCGCAGCCTCACGCCGGCCAGTTCGATCGTTTCCGACGTCGCCAGTTGCGTCGCCGGCGTTGGCGCCGGTCCGCCAGACCTGGTCGTATGGCAGCAGGTCGCCGACGAGTGTCCCGCCGCGCTGCGCGGGCCGGCTGTAGTCGATGGTCAGCGTGGCAGTACCGAGCGTGGCGCGCACGGTGTCGCGCGGACTGAGTGATGTCCCGCTGCCGGCGCGCTTTCGTCGGCCGCGAACCGGGCGCGCGATGGCGTCGATATCGGGCACGCTGGTGATGCGCCGCACTTCCTGCTTGTAGGTCGCCTTTGCCCCGAGTAGGACGCCAGGCGGCCGTTCCCGTCCAGGTGCGCGATGCCCGCGCCCGCGAGTCCCGTGCTGCTGATCTCGAATGCGCCATCGGGCCGTCGCACGACGTCCGCGTAGCCCACGTGGCCCTCGTCCCAGCCCTCGAAGAAGTACTGCCCGATCCGGGCATGGGTCGTGTCCGGCTGGCGTCGCGCCGCGTCGAGCAGCAGTTCCCAGGTGGCGTACACGAACGCGTTCCAGGGACGGTCTCGACGTACTGCTTCTGCCAGATGAACGCCCGCGTCCCCGCCGCCGTGCCGCGCGTGAACGACGTCGCTTGGCCGGTGAAGGCCGCGGTGTGGTGGATCTGCTGGTTGCCGGGCGGCGCGTTCGGGATGTCGGTGTCCATCCGCCAGCTGGTGATGACGCCGTCCGGCCCCAGGTCCGCTTCCCAGTGCCGGCGCGTCACGGTTGGCGAGCGTCCGATGGCGTCGCCGACGATGCGATGGGCGGTCCGGCGTGACCCGTTCGACCGAGGTCGTGCTCGTTGCCGAGGACGGCCACGAACCCGTACCTCTCGGGCCGCGCGCAGCCGAGCACCAGCAGCAGCGCGGCTGGTGCCGCGAGGGCGACTGCAAGACGCGGTTCGTCGTTCATGAATCCTGCTGTGTGAAGTGGAGCACAGGTTGCCGCCACGAATCTGCCTGCTGCAATCAACCTAGCGGATCCGGCAGCCAAGGCCTTGGATCAGGCTTGACAAGAAAAGTTGTCAATACTACCATCTCCTCGTGCTCGACATCCAAGTCATCGATGATCCGGCAGCGGCGACGGTGGCTTTGGAGCCCATGCGGAGTCGACTCCTCTCCGAGCTGGCCGTGCCCGCCTCGGCGGCGACGTTGGCCACGCGGGTTGGCCTGGCTCGGCAGAAGGTCAACTACCACCTGCACGCGCTGGAGGCGCACGGGCTGGTGCGGCTGGCCGAGGAACGCAAGTGGGGCGGGCTGACGGAACGGCTGCTCGTGGCGACGGCCGCTTCCTACGTCGTTTCGCCGAGCGCCCTGGGCCCGGTCGCCGCGGATCCGAATCGGGAAATCGATCAGGCTGTCCGCGAGCTATCTCATCGCCCTGGGCGCACGGGTCGTCCGCGAGGTGGGCGACCTTGTTCGTCGTGCGAAAGAGGCGGGCAAACGCCTGGCGACCCTGGCGGTGGATACCGAGGTTCGCTTCCGGTCGGCGACGGACCGGGCGGCGTTCAGCAACGAACTCACCGAGGCCATCACGAAACTGGTTTCGAAGTACCACGATGCATCCGCGCCCGGCGGCCGCGCGCATCGCCTGGTGGTCGTGGCCTACCCTATCACCACAGAAATCCATTCCCCAGGAGCCGTTGTCATGAGCGTGACAGCAGAAGAGCCGTCCACACGCCGGTCCCGTACCACGGAATTCGAGGTCCCCGGCACACCGGAGGAAGCTCTGGCGGGCAATCGCTACCGGGCCGGGGGTTTCGTCGTGGTTTGTGCCGACGGAGTTCGAACAGCGCGATGGGAAGGCCGTCGCGATCTAGGTGAACTTTGGTCCGGGGATGGTGGGTCGCTCCGATATCACCGTCTGGGATCCACCGCGGGTGTTCGTCAATGAGGCCGCCGGCTGGATGCCCGGCTCGCCGATCATGGCGAGCGAGTGGAGTGTCGAAGCGCGCGCGGTGGCGTTTGCGTCATCCGGATTGTGCAGAGCCTTTTCGCGAGCACCGACGAATGGGACTCGCAACTCGACGCAGCGAAGGTGGACTTGGCCAGTTTCTCAATATCCTGCGTCTCTATCTCACACACTTCCGCGGGCGCAGCGTTCAGCGTGGTGGAGCAGTTCAGGGCTCCCACATCGGGTACAGACGGGGAGAGTTAGGGAAGCGCCGACAACAGCGTTGGGACTGAAAGACATGCGTGTCGGCTAGCGATTCACTGCGCCTGCGGGTGTCCCGGCTTTCAGTGGCGTAGCTGAGTATGTCACGCAGGAGCCGTTCGACGCTCTGCTTCGCCTCGACAATCCGGCGCCAGGAGGTCGCTGCCCTCGGCATCGCCGGCTTTCCCGGCGGGCCGACCACGGTTGCGCTGAACCTGTATCTGCACGGCGATCAGGCGGCCGCGAACGTCGCTCGTGAGGCGCCACTCTGGGAGGCGTGGTTTCAGAAACGCTTTCCGGCGCCGGCGGAGCGTTAGCAGTGCTGCGCCTTGTCCTCCTGGCCCTCTCGATTGCGGCGACGGACGCGTTCGCGCAGACCACCGCCGCACCGCCGTCGCCGGACTACAGCAACCCGCAAGCCTGGCTCTGTCGCCCCGACCGGCTCGGTGCGTGCGAGGTGGATCTCTCCACCACCGTGCTCGTCCGAGACGGCCGCTCCACCGTTGAGCGCGCGCCGCTGAATCCAAAGGCGCCGGTGGATTGCTTCTACGTCTATCCCACGGTGTCGACGGATACGACGACGCTCAGTGATCTCGTCACCCGACGCCGCCGAGCGTGGCGTCGTGCGACTGCAGCTGGCGCGGTTTGGCACCCAGTGTCGGCTGTTCGCGCCCATGTACCGGCAACTCACCCTCGCCGCCATGGGTCGTGCCAACGCCGCCGGCATTGAGTCACCCGATTTCCTGGGCGTCGGATACCAGGACGTCCGCGCCGCGTGGCGCTATTACCTCGCGCACGACAATGGCAATCGCGGGATTGTGCTGATCGGGCATTCGCAGGGCACCAGTCATTCTGACCGAGTTGATCCGCCAGGAAATCGAGGGCACGCCGATGCAGTCACGCATCGTCTCCGCGTTGCTCATCGGCGGACCGGGAGGCATCCTCGTGCCCCGCGGGCGAGACGTGGGCGGCACCTTTCTGCACCTGCCGCTCTCGCCGCGCGGCCACGCAGACCGGCTGCGTCGTGGCGTATTCATCATTTCGCGCCACCGCGCCGCCGACGGCGACCACGCGCTTCGGGCTGTCGGCCGACTCGACACTCGTCGCGGCGTGCACCAATCCCGCGGCGCTCGGCGGCGGCGAGGCCGCCCTCAACGGCTATTTCGACGCGGCAGGAAGAACTGCCCTGCCGTTCGGGCCCGCTCAGATCCGTGGACCGTTGGCGGACGACCCATCGCGACGCCCATGGTGCGTGTGGTGGGGCTGTTGAAGGGGCAGTGCAGGTCCAACGCGTTCGCCTCGTATCTCGAGGTGTCGGTACGAGCGTGGTCCTGGCAGTCCGGCGAGCCGTGACATTCAGGGGACTTGGCGGAGCCGCTTGGCCTGCATCTGGTCGACATGGAAGTGGCCATGGGCAATCTGGTCGATCTCGTCGGCCAACAGGCCACGAGTCTACCTCGGCCGCACCCGCGGACCCTGACGGCGTACAACACGGGAGCCTGAGTGCGAAAGCTCAAAATCATCGAACACATCTCGCTGGACGGCGTGATCCAGCACTCCGCCGATGACGGCGATTTCCCCTACAGCGACTGGACCGCGCCCTATCGGACCCCCGCTGGCCGGGATGCAATGCTCGCCGCGCATGGCGAGAGCTTCGATCTGCTGCTCGGCCGTCGCACCTACGATATCTGGTCGGGCTTCTGGCCAAAGGCGCCGAGCAGTCCGATGGCGGACGGCCTCAATGCGGCAACGAAATATGTCGCTACCCACCGTCCGGAAAGTCTTGAATGGGGCCCGTTCGAGGGCCTTGGACCGGACATCGTCGAGGGCATTCGCCGCATCAAGTCGCAGGACGGCCCGGACCTTGTCCTCTCGGGTAGCTCCACGCTGACATCGACGCTGCTCGAACATGGGCTTGCGGATGAAGTCCTGCTGGCCGTCTATCCGGTCCTGTTGGGCACGGGGAAGCGCTTCTTTGCGGAGGGAACCCCGCCACGCTCATTCGAGCTCGTCAGCACGCAAGCAATGCCGTCCGGCATCATCCTCAGTACGTACAAGGTCGCCGGGCCTTTGAAGACCGGATAGCTCGACGGGGGCTACTGGGGCCGCGAACTTTGGAAAGCCTACACGCCCGCGCCGTCTGCTGCAGCGTCTGGTTCGGCCGGTCGTGCGATCCGGAGCCTCGCACCGAAGTGCACTGCCGCCAGCTTGGTGGCGAACGACACCACGAACAAGAGCCCGACACCCATCGACATCCCGGCCGCGAGCAGGATGGCGAGATCGATCACGGTGTACGCGAGCCAGACAATCCAAGCCGCCCGCACGCCGAGCGCCCGCCGCCACCACCCCGCGACCCACCAACCGGCGAGGAACATGAGCGGGATACCGGCGACGATGCTGCAATACGGCCCGGCAACCTGAATGTGATCGTTGTAGTACTGCGGGTCGTGGCCGGGGTCGATGACGTAGCTGTAGACGACCATGTACAGGATGCTAGCGGCGACATTCGCCACGAGCACCAAGACGGCCACACCCACCAGCAACGCGACACGACCAACGGTCATGGGAGAAGACCTCCGCTGAACTCCAGTCCCAATCCTGCCCAAAGACGAGCTCAATCCCGTTGAGATCGCGAATTGGAAAATCGCGAACGTGGTAGGGCGGGTGCCGATCGGCTCGAAGCTAGGCCCCGCGCGCCTGGACGTCCTCATAGAGCTGGTTCACGTCCCGGACCCGAGAAGAAATGCGGACGCCCGTTGCTGCGTTGGCGCCGACCGCAAAATGCACCGCCAGCGCTGTCCCGCCACACGACGCCGTAGATCTGCAGGTGAGCCGCATCGGCGGCCTGAAAGCCAAGCACGCGCTGGTAGTAAGCTGGCGGCGCCGCCATCACATCCGGAACTGTGAGCAAAGGAGCGGCTTGGTAGAACTGCTTTGGATTACTCGTTGGGATGTTTGGCAATCAGGAACCCCACGACGGCACCACTGGTTGGCGATGACACGCGTGCTGGCTAACGCGAGCGGGCGGCTCGGACGTCACGGGATGTCGTGTTGTCTGACAATCGCAACTCGCCAACGAGGCTGTCGCCCCGTACCGTGAAACGCCACACGCCGCTCGGGATGAGACAGATGACCTGCGCCTCGGGTTGAGCGACCCGGCAGCCGAGCACACCCATTTCGACTTCCTGGCCGTCGACAATCTTGCGTCCGTCCAACGCAAGGCTATCGCGGCCACTCCCGTGCGTGATGCGATAGACGACAATCTCATCATGGCATGCCGATGGGCGAATAAGGCACGTCGACGTGCCTCGCCAAACGCCGAGAGGATTCCGGGGCGTCTGGTGGCTGACTGTGCGAGTGTACGCCGCGCCAGAAGGGTCACGCGACGAGCCCGATGAATGATATTCGTTCGATGGCTCATAGCTGCGATTGGTGACGATGGGGTGTTCGACTGCTCCAAGCGCTAGTCAGGCGGCGTCTCGGTTCAAGCGCCTGACAACATAGCCAAGCGAGGCAATCGCGACGACCGCGCCGGTGAGAAGCCACGCTGCCCTCGACGCACGCGCGAGCAGCCCCAGGATCAGCGCGGCGGCCAGCCATGGTACCACCCCGCCCGCAGGCATCACGAACGGGTTTCTCTCGGCACCCACGTTGCGACGGCGAAGCTGACCCGCGCCGACACAGCACGCCAGGTAGACGATGAGAAGGGCGACATCCGCGAGGATCGCCAGCTTCACGTACGTACCGGTGATCGCGATGAGGCACACGATCACTCCCTGTACCGCGATGGCAACGTAGGGCGTGTGATACTCCGGATGCACTCGCGGCCAGCGGGCGAGGGAAAACCCGTCAGCAGCCAGGGCGAACAGCGTCCGCGGGGTCGAGAGCATCATCCCGGTCATGAATCCAAACGTGGAGAGGGCCATCCCTATCAGGATCAGCCTTGCACCAGCCGGGCCTGCGAACTGCTCTGCGGCAGCGGCGAGGGGCGCCTTTGCCGTCTCGGGCGCAGACAGTGCGTTCCCCAGCACTCCCTGAGCAACCAGCTGAACCGAGATGTAGAGGAGAGCGACACCCAACAGGGCCGCGCCAATCGCTCGCGGCACTGTCCGCGAGGGTCGGTGACCTCGCCGCTCACCTGGAGCGCCGATTCCATCCCAAAGAACGCAAACATCAAGAGCAATCCCGCTTCGCCCACTGCGCGGAGTGGCGGTAATGTGGTGATCGCAAGGTTAGCGGTGTGTACGTGGAACAGGCCAAGCAGGACGAAGGCAACGAGCGGCAGCAGCTTGGCGAGCGTTGAGATGCCGTTAACGCGCGAGCCCAGCGCGGTTCCGCGCATGTTGACCCAGGCGAGGATCGCGAAGATCGCAGCCAGCAGCAATGACCGTGCAACGCTCCCCGTGAAGACAGGGACGAGACTGGAGAATGCATCAGCGAACACGGTAGCGACGGCGGCCATTGCGAGCGTTATGCCGAGCCAAAGCAGGACGCCGCAGACGAACCCGACATAGGGGCCGAGCGCCACCTCGACATAGGCATACGGTCCCCCGCTCTGAGGCACTCGGCTCCCCGCTTCGGCGAGGCAGAGTGCCACCAGCGCGGTCGCGACGGCGCAGACGAGATAGGCGAGGGCGCAGCCGCGCCGAGGAGCCAGCCACGTGTGCAGGAAGAACGAAGATGGCCGCGCCGACCGTAATGTTGAAGATCGCGGCAGCGAGGCCACGCCCGCCGATGACGCGCTGAAGGGATGGTCGGTCGGTCGCCTCAATCACTTCATCGCCCGTTCCATTCGAATCTTGCTGAGTCCGTCACGCGCTGGAACGGTTTCGTCACTGCATACTTGGAATCCACTTCGTTCATAAAAGCGCCGAGCGCGTTCGTTCGACTGCATGACTTCGAGACGTATCGTTCGCGCCCCTTCAGACGCCGCCCACGAAACAACGCATGCCGCAAGTTGATCTGCGCCTCCCGAGCCACGAAACAGGGGTCGACCCACATTGCCATCAGGTGAACTACGTTCTGAATCGGCCGCATCGTGAACACCGGCAACGATCCCCCTCGCGCCGTCGGCAACCTCCAGGATGAATGTCGCTCCAGGAGACAGCCACTTTTGCCAGTCGGATGTAGTTCGGGCGAATTCCCGTTCGTACGTAGAGCCAAAGGCGTCCGGCGAGTCGAGCATCGCCCGAAGTCGGAGGTCCCGCAGCACGGCTTCGTCACCGACTCTTGCGCGCCGTACGCGACAACTTGTGTTGTGAACCATGGGTAGATCAGACGCCCCGCGCGCGAAGCAGTTGACGACCGAGCAGGATGATCCAGATCGGATAGGTTACGACGCCCAGAAACGTACCGATGTAGAAGACGAGATGGATAATGGTGTTCGCGGGGGTCTCCGGATTGGGATAATCGGGGGGCACCGGACCACGGAGACCGATGGGATCAACAAAGATGCCGTACGCCAGGGGAAGGTCCCAACCAGCAGGAGGCCGAAGCCGACGACCATTCCGAATCGCATGAGACCCCGAGGGAGCACGCTCGACAGCCGCCGGCTTACCACCATGAGCCACACCCCCAGGACGCCCTGCGGCACCGTGTACAGGTCGTCCGCCACCACGTTGACGATAAAGAGCAACGCGCAGAGAACGATAAGCGAGAGCGACACAACGCCGACAGCGAGAGTCGCCCTACTCAGTCCTGGAAACTGTTGGCGTGCGAGCGTGTGGAGCACGAACGCAACCGGGATCAGGAAGACATATTGGAGGATGATGCCAACATGATGGGTCTTGAACATGAGGTCCATGAGCCCAAACAATTCGGGCCTCTTCTGGAACATCAGGTTCACAGCCAGGAACAGTACCCCAAAGGCCATGATGCCGAACACGCCGCTTGTGATTGCCGCCCATCCTGCGGAGCGATACGGCGATCCCGCTATCGTGGCCGCAGGTAGGGTCGTCATCGGGTAACCTCCAAAGTCAGCGAACTGACGCCCCGTTGCGTGGCGGGGAACATACCGTGTGATCGGCGACACCGGAAGTCTCTCTACGGCTGAGCAAGCCAGTGCAAGATGAGCCGAGTCACTTCCGTCGGCTTCTCGCGGTGGAGGAAATGCCCGGCGCCGGCAACGAGCTCGAAGCGATATTCGCCGGTGAAGTACTGAGCCTGATCAGCCATGAGCTCGGCGCGCAGGTCGTCACCGCCACAGAGCGCGAGTGTCGGCACCGCGATCGGCCGCTCCATCGAACGTCGCAGGTCTTCGAGACGCGGATCCATTCTGCGCGGATCGAACTGGGCGCGGTAGTAGCCGAGTGTTGCCGCGAGCGCCCCGGGCTCCGCGAGCATGCGCTTGATCTCGGCAATGTGTGCCTCGTCGCGGTAGCCGGCGGAGCTCCAGTACTCCCAGAGGTAGTCGATAAAGGCGAAGTCGTGCGCCGCCAGAGCCTTCTCCGGCAGTTCGGGGAGTTGAAAGAACCACCAGTGGAAGGAGCGGTGAACCTGCCTGGGGTCCTAGCAGGCTCTTGGCACCCAGCGCCGGGTGCGGAACTGCCAGGACGACCGCTCGACGGATCAACTCCGGGAACGCCGCGAGCACGGAATAGGTAATGCTCGCCCCCAATCCTGGCCGACGAGATATACCGGCGCACCGCCACTGAGCTCGCGAATCAACTCGGCGATGTCGGTCGCGAGCGTGGCTTTGTCGAAGAAGCCATCGCGAGGGATCTCGGTCGGTGGAAACCCTCGCAGGTACGGCGCGACGGCGCGGTAGCCGGCGGCGGCGAGCGCCGGCATCTGATGGCTCCAGGAGTGGGCGGTGTCAGGAAAGCCGTGCAGAAGGAGGACGAGTGAACCGTCGCCGCTCTCAAGATAGGCGAACTCGAGACCGTTGACGCGGACGCGGTTCATGAAGCCCCTCTACCGGATGTGGACAGATATGTCCATCTCACGCCACCCAACGCCCGCGCTTCACCTGCGGGCGATCTGGGACCTGCTAAACACAAGTGGCTGGTTTCCTCTGAAAATACATCGGCGGTTCAGGTGCAGTGCTGAGCGTCTCTCAGTCTTGATGCCCGAGTCAGGCCGTGGCCGGTCAGTACGACAGGATCAGCGGGAGCACCGGCCGGAGATCCCGGCGCTCGCCGCGGGTCCCGTTGTCGAACTCGACTTCCAGGAGCGGAGCGGAGGAGTCATCGAAGCGCACCAGACGGAGATCGAGGGCGGCGAGCCCTGGACGCTGCCGCGGCGTCGTGCGGACGACAATGCGCGAGATCCGGTGCACCCCCGCTGGGTGGGCAAACCGCTCCGGTTCACGATCCCGGAAGCGAGCCAGCCACGTGGTGACAGCCCGATCGGTGGGGCATGATGAAGAGGTCGGGAGCGAGGGACTCCGCCGGCTGCCGCAGCAGGACGTAGTAGGTCGTTGGCCGGGAGTCCGGGACGGCATCGAGCCGGAAAGGTATTCCCAGGTCGGAGGGGGTGCCGGTAAGGAAATGCAGTCCAATGCCAAAGGGGCTGGCCCCGGTCTGGCCCCAGGCCGTGGCTCGGCGGAAGTCCGCCACATCGAATTCGTGAGCGGAGTCAACGGCGACGCTCGAGTCGACCCACATCAGTTCGAGATAGGCGTTCCTCGAAGAAGGCTGCGAGGGAGGTGGTGCCCTCGCCGTCATGGCGGACAGCTTCCGTGTCGATGACAATGCCGGCCCCGCGCAGGGCTTGGACTGCCGCGGTGGCGCCGGGCGGGACGACGATGTAGACGTGGTCGAGCTCGAGCAGAGGACGCTGAGCGGCCACCAGCGCGCGGGCGGAGCCGGCGACCGCGAGGAGGACAGCGAGGCGGGAGGACCTTGGCGACGGTGGGTGCCATTGGGGCCTCGACGGCGGTCTAACGCCGCGGCGTTCTGCTGCGGCGCCCTATCATAATCGCGGACAACGAGCGCAGCGAGCCGGCAGCCTCCTTACGGCCTCAAGCACCTGTCGATCGGACAAGACAATACTTAGGTATTGACCTTAGTATTGTCCGGCGATATAATCGTTCAGGCAGATAGGGTCACCCCAACTAATCGGCTGGTGTCGAAATGGTTCAATCCGCAGTCGCTGACGATGTTTTTATGCCTTGTCCAACCCGACCCGGCGGCAAGTCCTGGAGCAACTGTCTGTCGGACCAGCCACCGTCAGCGAGCTGGCGGCACCGTTTGACATGAAACTCCCGTCGTTCGTGCAGCACCTATCGGTGCTCGAACAGAGCCGACTGGTAAAGTCGAAGAAGCGCGGACGGGTGCGGACGTACGAGATCGCACCCGAACGGTTCAAGGTCGTTGAAGACTGGCTGACCGCGCGTCGTCAGCAGTGGGAAGCGCGACTGGACCGGTTCGACCAGTACGTCAAGCAACTCAAGGAGAAGGAATCAGGATCATGAGCAAGCAATTCAAGTTCGATCCGAAACTTGATTTCGCTATCGAACGGTTCATCGACGCTCCCACGCGGCTCGTCTGGGAAGCGTTGACGAAACCGGAGCATCTCAAGGAGTGGTACATGCCCAAGCCTTGGGGGCGTGTGTCGCGAACCGAAATGGACGTGCGACCGGGCGGCATCTTCAGCATCGACATCGCAACGGCAGACGGTCAGGAGTCTACCCAACCTCGGCTGTTTCCTGGAAGTCATTCCGCTGGAGCGACTTGTCTGGACCTCCATGTTGTTCCCCGGCTATCGTCCGGCTGTCTTTGACGACATTCCGATCACCGCCATCGTCACGATGGAAACCGTGGGAACCGGCACTCGCTACGTCTTCACGGCGCTGCACCGGAATGAAGCGGACCTCGAGACGAACAAGGCGTCGGGCTTTTACGAGGGCACCGAGATCGCCGTCGATCAGTTCGTGGAGCACGTGATCGCGATGAAGTAGCTCTAAAGCATTAAAGCGGATAAACAGGTTGACGGAGGGAAAACATGAACGCCCCGCCTCAATCACCATCACGCCAGTCCGCGTTGCCGACCTGCTCGCCGAGGGCGAGCGGATGCCGGTCTACGTGCACGTCATCGACCATCCCGATGCGCGCGTGCTGGTCGACACCGGCATGACGGAGCTGCACCCGGCGGTGGCCGACCTCGATCCCCGCCTCCTTCCACTGAGCAAGCAGAACTTCGACCTCGCCGGCATCGACATCGTCGTCAACACACACCTGCACTTCGACCACTGCGGCGGCAACCACCTCTTCGCCGGCAGGCCGATCTACGTCCAGCGTCGGGAGCTCGACGACGCGCGCAACGAGGACGACTACACCATTCGCGAGTGGGTCGAGGCGCCCGGCGTGCGGTACGTGCCGGTCGACGGCGAACTCGAGCTGCTTCCCGGGCTCCGGCTCGTCCCGGCGCCGGGCCACACACGCGGCATGCAGGTCGTCGTCGTCGAGACTGGCGGGCGCCCGGTCGTCGTTGGCGGCGACGTGGCGGTTTGGTTTGGCGAGCTCGACGAGCCGCACACCGAAGGCCAGCTGCGGGTGCGCGCGCTCGACCCCGAGCTGGTCTGGCTCGCGCACGAGCACGAGCCGTGGCGACCCCGCACCGTCTAAGGCATCACGCCGGCGTTGAGCTGCGGCGCTCCACACTAATGGCGGCCAGCGAGCGTGAGCGTGCTGTCAGAAGCGAATCCGCATGTGCTCCCAACGGATTCAGACAGGAGGTATCGATGACGTCCTGCTGCCTCGCCTAGCCACGCGTTCGCCTACGGCGACGTCCCGCAAGGCACTGAACATCACGCTCTGGGTGCTCCAGGTGCTGCTCGCCTGCTTCTTCGTGATGGTGGGCTATTCCCACGCCCTCATGCCCTTCGACCAGATCGCACAGCAGGCCACGTGGATGAATGACGTGCCACGCTGGCTCAGCCGGTTCATCGGCTATGCCGAAATTGCTGGTGGCCTGGGGCTCATCATTCCGGCGGCGACTCGCATAGCGCCTTGGCTGACGCCACTGGCTGCCCTCGGGTTGGCAACCATCATGATCCTGGCGATGCCGTTCCACGTTCTCAAAGGCGAGGCCAGCGTCATCTGGATACACGCGCTGATTGCCGCGCCGGCGGTCTTCATCGCGTGGGGACGGCGGTGACGTCTCGTTAGGGAGCTGCAAGACAGTCTTCATGCCAAGTCCCCGGCACGGCGGTAAGCGGGTACAAGACGTCGCCGCCATGATAGTAACCGACGCCAGCGACTGTGGTGATGCGGGCGGTCAACGATGTGAACGCGGCTGCCCTTAGGGAACTGTTCTTGGTAGGGAATGCTCATTGTGTTCTGCCTAACGGCCTGCGCTTCTGCTAGGGGCGAATGAGGGTGCGGCCCATGCGGGTGGTGGTTCTGAAGCGGCAGGCTCGTATTGCATGACGAGGGCCTCCAGTCACGATGTCGCGAAGTTCGTAATGCGCGCCCATGCCGCCGTGGACGGTCTCCTGATAGAACGCCACCCGCGTACTGGTGGAGTCAAACTGCCACCGCCAGATAGGTAAGCCCGCGCCCGTAAACGTATGGACGGTACCGTCGCTATAGATGACAAGTTTCAAAGGAATCGGGTAAGACGTACAGCAGTTGGGGAACAATGCCAGCCAGCCAACCGCCAGTCGATTGGGGCTGACTGCGGCCTCGTCGAAGCCTACTTGATCGGTGTCGCGAGGGGGTTGGATCTGGCGGTGATCCATAGTGACGATGCGGAGTAGGCCGGTAGCCTCAACTACTGCGGAATCATAAATCTCAGGGACCTGCGCCGCGAGCGGATCTGCACTGCACAACAGCGCTACGGTGGCGAGGCGCAGCGGAAAGCAGCCGGCGCGTTGAGCGCTGGACTCTGGGCATGGGCTCCAACTCGCTGATGTCCGGCTAACGCTTGTGTTCAGCCGCACGCGAAGCGCAGCGGAGCGTATCGGCTGCAACACGTTGTTCGGTGGCAGACATCAGTATTCACCAGGCGCTGCTATGCTGACCGCGCAGTGTCCTTTCTGAAGGAATGACTCCACGGGTTCCGCGTGCAGGCTCATAAGCCCGCAAAGAACGCCGCGATATCGCGGGCCAGCAACTCGGGCTCCTCGGCTGGGGCGAAGTGCCCGCCGCGCGGCATCGGGGTCCACCGGCGTACGTTGTACAGGCGTTCGGCCCACTCGCGGGGAGGTGTTCCCTCATCCACGAACGTGTTGGCGAAGACTGCGATGCCAGTTGGCACCTTGACCGAAGTCCTGTGGTCCGAGCGTGATGCGGAACCGCCTGTTGTCGTTGTCGAAGTAGTCCCGCATCGAAGATGTGATCGTCTGGGTGACCCAATAGAGCGTCACCGTGGTCAACAAGAAATCGCGGGAGAAGCGCTCATCTGAGATTACCGCGGGAATCGGCCCAGGAGCGCCACTTCTCCAGAATCCAGGCGGCAAGCCCAGCCGGCGAGTCGTTCAGCCCGTATCCGAGCGTCTGGGGCTTCGTGGATTGGATTGCCTTGTAACCACACTTCCTCGTGCCAAAATGCCGCATTGCGCTCGCGATAAGTTCGTCTCGGCGGCGGACAGTGGCCGCGCCCCTGGTCCAGTGTACGGAGCAATCTCCAGATTGCTCAGGTGGACGCCAATCATTGGCTCGGGATCGGTCAATGCCATGAACGTGGCAACCCCGGCCCCGAAATCTCCGCCTTGAGCCCCGTAGCGCTCGTAGCCCAGGCCACGCATGAGGCGATGCCACAGACCGGCGACATGCTGATAGTTCACGCCCACCTGAGCGGGCCGCTCGGAGAACCCGTAACCCGGCAGGGAAGGGATGACAACGTCAAAGGCGGGACCGTCGATGCCGTGGGCGTCTGGATCGGTCAGGAACGGTACCGAGCGGAAGCAGCTCGGCGAACGTGCTGGGCCAGCCATGGGTCAGGATCAGCGGAATGCCGTGCCCGCGTCTGGCCCGCTCATGGACGAAGTGGATGTGGACGCCGTCGAGCTTGGCGCGGAACTGATTCGCCGCGTTCAGCACGCGCTCTTGTGCGTGCCAATCGAACTCGTCGGCCCAATACGCAAGCAACGACTTAAGGTACGTCAAGGTCAGTCCCCTGCTCCCAGGCCGTGCCTGGTGCCTGATCAGGCCAGCGCGTGTTGCGGATACGCGTTCGGAGGTCGGACAGGATCTCCGCCTCGATGCGGATCGAGAACGGGGTGATGTGCAGGGGTGAGTTCATTGGAGGTCTTGCCCCCAGGCTGCTCCCTGCCTGCCGAACGGCCCGCGCTGCACTGCGGGCGACAGCAGGCACGAGTGGCGCAACGATCACGGCTTCCTTTAAGACCGGTAAGCGCCCGACAGGTGCAAAGCGTGCTGGTTAGGTGGGACACTCGGTGAAGTCGGCTTGGTCCGCCATGAGGAAGACGCCAACGCACTTACTTGGTTCGGTCGTCTATTGGGGGCAAGCCACGTATGTACGCGGTATATGGCCTTGAGACCCGTATCATCTCGCGATGGCAGAAATCCCCTTCGCGGGCATCCCTTCGGCCAGCGTGCGGTTGTAGGGATCTATGCCCGCGTTGCAACGCACTGCACGAAGTCCTCAACACCACTGCGCGAGGATAACCCTGAGAGGTTTGGCGCGGGTGGGGGAGCCCGGCCCACCGCCAGTTCCCCGGTCAGGTTCTCCCGTGACATCCGCCGGCAGCCCAGGAATCGAGACAGAGGTACTCGCCGTGTTCGCGCGAGCCGCCTTCAGGCGGCGCGCGATGATGGGGCGTGTGATGGGCGGCTGTGCACTGGTGGGGGCAAGGCCCAGGCCGATGAAGAATGCGACGAGGGACGTTCAGTTGGGTCGGCGGGGTATGTTCGGTTCTACCGCTGGCTGCGAGCGCAGGTACGCGACTATGGCCCTCCACGTCGGCATCGCTCAGATGATCGAAAGATCTCGGAGGGCATGAGGATCAAGGCACGTCCTGTCTTGTGCACGCCTTCCCGATGGCGCGGATGACTTCGCCATCCGACCAGTGCTCGATCTCGCCCGCTCGCGTCAGGTTCGCAGCGCCCACAGGGTTCCCATAGGTGGGCCATCTGTCGCAAGGTTTCTCCCGACCAAGGGGCTTTCCGTCAGCTGAATGGCAGGTGGCGCAAAACGCACCAAAGCTAGCTCCTCGCGCGACCTGGTCTAGGGGTACCAGCCACCTTAATGTCCGCGACGGCCAGCGGGTAGGGTGGGAAGTTGATACGGTAAAGCCAACGATTGTGAGACCGACCGCCGCGGTGCAGGCCAAGGAAACCAGGCTTGGCAAGGACAAGCCCAAACCACTTCACAACCGGGCTCTGTGCCCTTCTCACGCGCAGAGCGAGCCACCCACTCAACGTCGCGAGTAACACGAGGGTTGTCACCCCGAGGACCGTCGAACATGAGCCCTCCCTCTCCTCACATCAGGTTGGACCGCGAATGACCGGCCTCCCAGCCAGGTCGCCCGCACGGCCCGGGAGGGGCGAATGCCGAGGTAAGGCATGTAAAATCCACGGGAATTGGACCTGCTGAGGGAGTCTCCTGTCAGATCCCCGCGGTCTGAACCGCGTCCTGGTAAGCCTTATCGACCGATTGCAACGACAGATGCTCTACCGTCCTGTAGCTCTCGGTGGACTGGTCAATCAATGATCGCGATCGCGTCAACCTCGATCAGGTAGTCCGGGGGACAGCGTCGCTACGCCGAGCACCACGTCCGCTGGCTTGTGATCTCCGAACAGCGCTATCCGGGCCTCTTCGATAATCGGCAAGCATTCGTCGCGTTTGTAATTGACGACGTAGATTGTGATCCTGGTGACCTGCGCAGGCCGCGCACCGGCAGCAGCAAGTGCTCGGCCGAGATTGCCAAACACCTGGCGCGCCTGAGTAGCAAGATCACCAGGGCCAACAAGCTTGCCGTGTATGTCTTCGGGCTCCTGGCCCGAGACGAATACCATCTTGCTTCCCGTCGCGACGACGACCTGGGTGTACGTTTGCGGAGTAGGCAGATCCTTGGGATTGATGCATTCGAGCGTCATTGATTAGGTGCCATGAATCGTGTGCCTGTGTGCCTAACGGCCCGCATGAACGGCAGGGACGCGGCGAGATCGCCTGAGTATGCCTTGAGGCGGAGGGTGGTGCCAGCCCCTACGCAAACCGATGGCCGCGCCCCGGCAGCTTCATGCGGTGGTTAGATGGCGCTGCGGGTCGCGCCAGTGAGAGGGACCCACTTCAGCCGATCTCGTAGGCCCAGGTTCGTCCGTAGGTCGTCCACCGTCAAGGCTGGGCTGGGCGCTGCGACTGGCGGCAGGGCGCGATCGAGGTCTGACGCGGTTAGGGGAGTCAAGAAGAACAAGAACAAGTGCCCGCGTGGCTGCCGGGGTAAGGGAAGGTGACGGTGGTCCGACCGGGCTCCAGCGGTAAGGTGACCTTGTTGTCCGCGGGGCGAGCCGCTCTGTGGGTTGGCCAGGAGTGAGAGCCAGGATGATGAAGTATCGATGCTGGTCCGTGAGGATGGTGTAAACTAGCGAGTCGGTTCGCGCCAGCCGCTCGTTCATGGGGTGGCGGTGGCTACCGGCGCCTGGGAATGGCAGGCAGTGAGAAGGAGAAGGGGTAATCCTGAGCGCATCCTCATCTGGCATTCCTCGCGACCTACTTCAGCGCCAGCTAACGCCCGGGCCTCACCTGCGGGCGACGAGTGCACGAGTTCACAAACGGACCGCTTCCTTAAACCGAGCGCCCGACAGTGCAAGCGCTGGTTAGGCGCCCGCGCGGCCGCCAGCGATATGTCGCCATACCACCTGCTGTCAGCGCGCGAGTCGAATGGTTCGACGCTTCCAACCCGAGGTCCGGTTGTAGAGCCGAGACGATGCGCCGCGCGACGATTCCGCTCTTTTCATCCAGGCGATGGCGCCAGCGAAAGAGCGCGGGGTATTCGAGGCTTGCGGCAGCCGCGGGGATCCAGGGTGGGAACCAAGCTGGGACGGCGCCCACACGGCGACGGCAGCGAGCCCAGGACCGTCACTGTCGAAATAGTGACGGCGGCGATCAGGCCTCTCCTGAGACGACGACGCTCCTTCGCGGCGCAGCTGGCTCGCAGATCAGGTGACCTGGATGAGCGACGGACCCGCCAGTGCACCCGGGGCGTACAGAGGGCCGTCACCAGTTCTACATCGGTTCTCGCGTGATTGCGGCGAGCCGAGCGTGATGCGTGAAATACCGCGAACGAGGTCAAGCTGACAGGGAGCGCGAAGATGGTCGTGAGGACGATGGGGTCTAGCCCGACCATAATACCTCCACTAGGGACGCCTAACGCTGGTGCTTCTGCTGCGGGGACGCGCCGCGCAGGCGCGATCCGCGGCCTTGCGCGAATCTTACTCCAGCTGCGCCTGCGCACCTAGCGCGGCCCCGTCTGCAGCAAACACGGGTTAGGCAACTTTCCGCACGACCCAGGTGGTCATACATCGCTGATTCTGGACCACCGTGGTCTTGAGTGGGTCCAGTAGCTCACCCCCAGGTCTCGCGTGAGGCCCATCAGCAGGGCTTCGTCTACGAGGTAGCGCTGCGAGCCATCCGGGAGGCGGTGCCGGCGTCCCGCGGTAGTCGGAAATCGTCCTTCCATCCCAATTGTTGAGGCGAGCCGTGCGAACAGCATGCCTCCCGGCTTCAGGACCCGCCAGCTACTCCGGATCATCGCCCCAAACTGCTCATCGTCCCGGGCGAAGTGCAGCACGGCGTTGCTCAAGACGACGTCCGCGAAGTCATTCGGGAAGGACATGACCTCGAGTGGCTCTGCCCGGAAGTTGCCTTGTGGGATGGCCGGGGCGAGTCGCGCGGCGAGGCTACGAACGGTCTGTAGTGGCGATGGGGTCGGCGTCGGCGCCGTACACCTCATAGCCCGCCTGGAGGAGATACACGAGGTTCCGACCAGAGCCGCATCCGGCATCGAGTAGGCGCATGCCGGGAGCGATACGACCTCGGAGCAGCTGGTCGAAAAGGTAGATGTCGATATCCCTGAACTGGGTGCGTAGATCGGACATCAGCCACCACCCTCAGCAATCGGGAAACCAAGCGGCCAAAGTGGCCTAACGAAACGCGCAGCTGCTGGCTAGACGGCGGGAGGAACCCACGCGACATACTCGATGATCTCAGCGCGCCACGTGCCGATTGCGCGGCCGAGAATCGTGGTATCAGGCCGCCAAGGCCTATTCGGCAAGTAAAGTATCTCGCTGTCCCTCGACGCCCATGTCGTATACCGCACAGCAACAACGTGTTGCCCGAGCGCCACACGACTGGCGGATTCTTCCCGCCGCGCATGGTGCTCAGAAGCGTTCCACGTGCGTGAGCAACCACGCCGCGTCCTCGGGAGGAAGTCTCGCCTTCCTCCACATTGGCGCCTTGGCCAATCCCCATGACGACAGTGGGTTCACCTTTTCTCACAGTGATGACAACTCCAGCGGCCCCAGTGCGCGTCGGTCAGGTATAGGTCGAGACCGCATCGGGAGAGGCCGCGAACGACGGCCTCAACACGGGTAGAGGCGGACTCCAGTCTGACCGTCCCGGCAGGAAAGCGGCGACAGTGGGCCTCAGAAAGCTTTGGCGTCTTGATCGAGTGTGGAGAATCGGCTCTGCTCGTCAGAAGCCATTGTTGCCGCCGTCTAACCCGCCGCGCTTCACCTGCGGGCGACATGTGCACGAGTGCCACGAACTGGACGGCTTCCCTTCAGGTCACAGCGCCCGACAGGTGCAAGCGCTGGTTAGACGGAAGCCCGCAACGTGCCCGTCATGGGGCTTGATTCTTGGTCTTCCACTGTTGAAGCCAGATCCGGTCGCCAAGGGCCTCCGGCCCGGTACTGGCTGCGGTGCTTTCGATCAGGGCCAGAGCTGATCGCATTACAAGCGGATGGGTTCATGAGCTCGAGAAGGTGGTGCGCCACCCACGAGGTAAGGCGCGGATCGCTCGCCTCGAGTAGGCCTGCGAAGGCAGCAGCCGCGTGGGGGCCCAACGTGCGACCTCTTGCGCGATAACGCACACATTCGTCGGCGGCGCGGTTGCCCGCATTGACGCTCTTCGATCCTGATAGTCGATCGCTGCGTGAGTCTGGGCGCGGGTTCGGTATTCCGCAATGAGCGCCTGCACGTCTGCCATGGCGACTGTAGGGTGAAAGCAGACCGGCTTCCGTCTAACGCCCACAATTCTGCTGCGGTGCGATGATCAAAGATGCGGCACGCCAGGCGGAGCGAGCGAGCCGCTTCGACAGAAGGCGCCGTCAGCAGCGGTTGCTCGTTAGGGCGCGGGGCGATAGAACCATCGCCTGCTCACAACCGACAACGCCGCGTGTGCCCGCTTCGATTCCTGCGATCTACCTAGTGCGTGCTGCCTCAAGAGTCGACGAAGAGCCGAGTCAGCAGTGGCACCAACCATCTCGATGGGTGTGGTCGAGTAACACGAGTCGTCCACGACTGCACCGTGCTCGATGAGCAACCTCGCGATCTCCACGTGATTCTCAGTCATTGTCCACGCAATCGCCACGCAGTTGAGCGGCCTAGGACTACTACCAGCAGACGAGATCCATTCGCGCTCGGTCGGATCGGCTGGTTGATTCGGGTCCACACCGCTCGCAAGCAGTTGGGCCACGATATCGACCTGTCCCTGATAGCAGGCTTCGTGGAGGCTCATGCAGCCATGCTCCTCTGTTCGTCGCCTTAACAGCCCACATAAGCTGCAGGCCGGGCGCGCTGCGTCCAGCTGGCCCGGCCACGGCGGGTGTCTGTCTCCTGCGCAAGCGGGACGGCCGAGGCGTGTCAGCTTCATGCGGTAGTTAGGCCGTGCGGACAGCTACCCGGGCAGGCACACCGTAGTCACGGGACGATCGAGATCCGCTCATCCTCACGTCACCACCGGAAGCATTCGGCACTGGCAAGCCACGAAACACCAAAGGCGATCAGCTGGCGTGCTCTCCATGGTACTTGAGCCTCGGATCAATCCGGCTAAAGGGCCGCCGGCAAAATGGTCGAGCACAAGTGCGACGAGCGATAGGATCATTACTACACCGCAAGTTGCATAGATGTAGCCGCGGGCTTTGGCTTGAGGATGACCCTTGCCCCGGGCAACTGCGGAAAAAACAGTAGCAGAAGTACGTTAGCACCAGAAACATGACGGCCGCAGAGCTGGCGTGTACATGCGGTATTAACTCTTGATAGTAATTAATCGCAGTCACACGGGAAGAGCGACCCCAAGAGCGGCGGCGGCGGCGATCTGCTGCGAATATCTTCTCTCGGGTATTGTGGCCATTGTAAGCGATTAGGAACGCTGCGGTGGCAAAGAGGAAACCTATCAAAAAGGTCTGGGACCACCCTCCCTGGTAGTACGCGGCACTGATGGAGTAAGCGGACTGGCAGCATAAAAGCGTGCGGTGAGGATGCCGAGAGTGCTAGCTATCACCAGCTCGATCAGCTTTGTGGTATGCTCATCGATCTCAGGACGGGTGTGCGTATCATGGCTCACGGTGCCTCAGTACAAGGAGCAATCGGTGCGGATGAGCGGACAAGGGAAGCGAACGACGTGGGCGCCGTCAGCTGCAAGCCGCAGTTACGTGGCACGACGACGCGACTTGGCAACACGCCGAGAACTGGCTGCGCTAGTTTGGTGCGTCCGTGTGTCGTACGCGGCCTGGAGCGCCGCGCGCACCAGCGGTGCTGTTGCATGCCGCAGAATGACGTTGGTTGCGCCTCGTTCGCCCCATTACCCTTCACCGGCACGAACGCGTCCGGCTTCATTCTCACAAATGCTTCCTGGTCCTCTGGAGTGAGGGCGACCATTGCCCAACCAGGGTTGGCCATGGCCCAAAGTGGCGAAGATCCTCCCGTTCACGCGGAAGTCGGGGTGATTCATGTGCGCCCCTTCTTCGGCGTGCGGAAGGCTGAGCCAGCTTGCGGAGAGCGTCGCTAGTCATCGAGCTGAAGCCCCCAACGGCGTGCCACCTAACGGCCCGCGCTTCACCTGCGGGCGACGAGTGTACGAGTTCACAACTGGACGGCTTCCTTTAAAGTACAGCGCCCGACAGGTGCAAGCGCTGGTTAGGCAGCCGCCGGAACTCGTCAGGCAGTTGCTGCGATCGCCTCCGAGGATTGCAGCCTGAGGCCACTCAGGTCGCTGTGCTACCGAGCTACGGAGCTCCAAGCTCCGATGAGCAGCGCATGGACGTCCGTATTGCCGATGTTGTCGATGGCCGTAGCGACAGGGCGTACCTGCACCAGTCGCCCCCGGTGTTACGACGGTCTCGGAGGTGTGGCCATCTGGATGGGTCAACTCGGAGCCTATAGCCTCCTGGAAACAGTGGACCACGTAGTTCGGGTAGTCAGGTGCATTGCTTCCCGTGTGGCCGCAGGCAGCCGGTACTCAAGCACGCCGGCCAGTGATTGCTGATCGAGCAAGCCACGGTGTAGGACGACGATCACGGCCCACGTCCGGAGAGCTGCGCTGCAGCTGGCGTACAGACTCCTGTGACTGCGCCAATGCCGCGCCGAGCACGACGCGGTGTTAGCAGGGACATGCGTGGTGGTGACTCCGATAGCCCCGATGAGGACCTCTCGCGAACCACGCGTGTGGTCGCCGCCTAACGGCCCGCGCTTCACCTGCGGGCGACGAGTGTACGAGTCCACAACTGGATGGCTTCCTTAAGAACACAGCGCCCGACAGGTGCAAGCGCTGGTTAGGCTGCACCGCCCTCAGGAAGGTGTCGTCGACTTGGAGAGCTTCACAGAGCTGCATCGAGGATAGACCAGAGATGAATGATCCAGCCCGAACAGAAAGAACCAGAGAACGCCCGCCAGGACGAGATTGATGATCGCGATGAACAGGCGGCCTTGGAGCAACTGCCCCAACCCGGGAATGAAGAAACTGCAGAGCGCCGCGATGACGTTCCCCGTTGATCCCTGTCCTGCCATGTGGCCTCCGCCTCGTTGCCTTCAGGTTCACAAACAAATGGCCTCCACAGCAAGACGGTTCCGTCAGCTTCAGGCGCTTGTTAGACAGCACGGCTCGGTGGAGGCTCGAGGCTCCTCCCGGCGGCTGCATCACTCGCCGAGCTAGACGCCCAGTGCCATCATTCGACCACGTGGTCGAAAGAGGCCGCCAGCGTCATTCCGCGGGGACCGAAGAAGCTGCCCTGGCTGGTGCGGAAGCGGGCGCCCTACCAAATGGTCGGCGCCGACTAATGGTCATAGGAGCCGGCCGGGACTCTTCAGAGTATCGGTCGATCAGGGCGTCCGCCGCCCACGTGGTGAGCGCGATCGCCGAGAGCGTCCGGATTGTGCGACGGATTCTGCGGGTACGCCGACGCGCCGACCACCCAGACGTCGGGAGATCCCAATGCTGCAGGAAGCGATTCACCACGCTGGTCTCCGGGGAGATGCCCATGACTGACCCCTCCTGGATGTGAGTCGATTGATAGCTGGTCGTGTCGTACTTGGCGGGTGAGGGCCTGGTGTCATCGGTCGCAGCACCCATCGCATGTGCGATCTTCCTGGAGCTCGTTCCCAATCTTCCATTGCCGATGTTCGTGGTCCGTCCAGTCGAGGTGTAAAGCGGAGCGGGGATCACCGAACTTGTCGGTATACACCGGGTCCCAGGTCCATGAAATTCTGGCGCCAGGAGAGATGCTCGCCCACGAAAGAAGATGAACGCGTTGCGGTCTACCACCTGAGCGCCGCCGCCTTCCATTCGGCCCCCCAGGTGGAGGTCCGTCGTACGGAGTGGCATCCTGCCGAACGCCGCGATTGGACGATCACCGGTGGATTGCACCATGATTGCGCCGGGCGTAGGACGCCTTCGATCCGGTGAGCCCGCGGTCCCCGTCGACGTCGGGGACCCAGGTAGCGCTGTATACGTAACTG
>ERZ1370068.8146-contig-7023_pt1 | contig 25206 bp, 40 predicted proteins | sample MGYA00561227_ERZ1370068 | MGnify/ENA primary metagenome ERZ1370068 (study PRJEB38410, sample SAMEA6850437) | metagenome | study: Metagenomic assessment of the ecological functions of the soil: analysis of the soil microbiota associated with the...
CGTCAAATGATGCAATGCCGATGCCTGCCGGATCAGATTGGAAGGACCGGGCCAATTCGTCCCGCAGCCACCGTCCCGCAGGATCGCGAGTCGTTGAGGTGCGCCTGTTGCCATAGAGCGCGATCGTGCGCCGATCAGGACCGCGATCTGCCGGTTTCGGTGGAAGGCTTCGTGGAGCGGTTCGACGGGACGCCTAATCGGGGATGTGCGCCGCTTCCTTCCGATCTACCCCGATAAGCAGATATTTTCAGAGTCCGGCGGCATGTCTCCAAAGCGTGCCCAAAATGCGGAAGTGAGTGTTAGACCGCGAAGATCTTGCCGATACGCCAAGAATACTACGCTACTATCGCCATATGCGTTGAGGGCAGTGACCGCGCGCCAGCCAGTACAGTGGCCAGGCAATTAATGCGAGGCCAGATCTGCCGATGTCGCGCGGTGGAGGAGTATTTTTTTCGTTGCCTCCTGCCAAATGGAAGCCGCCGGCTACTGCATGGAGTGGGATTGGGGAAACTGGACTGCGCATGAGAACATTGATAACCGCGGGCATGCGAGCAGGCGCTGAATACGACAATGCCTTTATCGCGCACGTGGGTGGCCAAGGAATCGCTCGTCCATGATCAGCGGATCGTCTTCCAGATTGACCATCCTCGATGGCGCTTGTGGCCCGAGATCCTTTCTCGTAAGTCATTGACGCGGGGAATCTCACCGCTCACCAGAAACATGCCATCGAATAAGGTTTGCAGGTCGGATTGTAACAATGGGAGCAGCACCCTTTGCAGCGAGTTCGTCGGGCGATGGTATCTCGCGAATGGGAAGCAATGCGCCGCCCGGGAGCAGGAGGACGCTGGCGGAACATGCCAGGAGATTGCAGATACAGGGGATCGCGCGTCCACCGTTTGTCTCGTGATGGGTTCAAATGCCGTTGGAAGTCCGCCGTGGTGCTGGTACCCATGCGAGGAGCACGACGGCGTCGATGCTGCAAAATCGATTCCCCCTTCGCGAGAGCGCCCCATATCCCTTGATTGTTGTCCGCGATACAGGCTCCATGCTGGTGCACCCGGACGGTGGCGGCAGGCTGGCGTCTGGGACGCAGATCATGGAAGGCGCTGGCCGCCGGTCATGACGCGGCGGTGCAGATGACTGACGATACCTCCGTCGCAAAACGGCACGGAGCCTGCATCGCGGATAACAGTCACCAAGATATGGGTCGCTCACGAGGAGGCCTGACCAGCAAGATTCACGCGGTCGTGGGACACCAATGGCCTGCGGTCCATCTCGCTCTCACGCCCGGTGAGGCGCGACAATCGGCTGTGTTCGGTTCTCATGAGGGCAAATGCTGCCTCCCGCCTTGACCATGCTGCTGGCATTCATTTGACGTAGCCGCATAGCGGTCGGCCGAAAGCATCCTTGTGGCGGTCAACGAATTCGATGACGATTGCTTAACGCCAGCTGACATTGGTTTCACCCGTCGCAGGAATGTAACGAAGCACAGGGCTCCGGCGGCAAAGTTCCGACAATCAAAAGGCTTCTCATGTTGCGTCTCCAATGGTGAAGATTCTGGCAGGAAAGGCAGCTAGCTGGTGCCAGCGGCTACCTGAGACATTGCGCTGGAAACCTGTGCGTGGGTCGAAAGCGCGCCGGGCTGAATGCTGACACCTTAGGTCGCGTAAGCAACTTGAAGCAGCCATTTGTGGTCGCCATCCGGGCGGTTCTTGAAGTGATGCTTACACCTCTAGGAACAGAGAGCAGTTCGCCAGGAATAATGTCATGCTGAAGACCCGGCGTCCGTGATCTGGAGCTCTCCCCACATATGTTAGCACTGATGAATGACGGCTTCTGGCGCAAGAGCGGTCGTTGAGGTGTGGATGTTGAGTTCTCGCTGGCTCCCGCTAACTGGACCTAGTCCGTGGACCGACCAGCATTGTGAGCGCCAATCCAACCGCTTGTAGAAAGCGATCGCTGTTCTCAGAATACCGAGCTTCCGACCGACACAGTCGCTCACCGTGACATCAGGACTGGAACAGGCGCCTGTTTCAGCAACGTCCGGGTTGACGCCGCCGAACACCATCTCGACAGAGCGGGCGTGGGTGTAGGCGCCAATGACGATCAGATCTACGCCGTGATCTCTCGCATAGGATAGGATGATGTCGGCGACCTGAGAGCCTTGCGACGACACCTGCTCCACTTCGGACGCGGGCCCCATGACGCGCGAGATAATGCGCGATATCAGCGCCAGGGCTCCTCACCATGCCGGCCGGCTCTCCGTCCAGAATCGACAACCAAAAGCGTCACGGAACTGGCCGCGACGAGGAAGGGGAGCGCGTCCGCGACCGCGCGCCGGGCCTCACGGCTGGCGTTCCAGCCGACCAGTATCTTGTTGCCGACAGACTCGGATTTCCAGCCGCTCGGAATGACGAGAATGGGAGCACCGCTGGAGAGCAGGAGCTTTTCAGGGGGACGCGTAGCCTCGCAGCTCCTGCAGCTCACGCTGACCGATCCGCACGAGATCGGAATGAAGCGAGCTGAGCGTGATATCCTCGTCAGGTCCGCCTCGACGGATCACCCGGAATTCGCGCATTGAGATCGCGCTTTGCGGAAATGGCCTCGAAGCGCCGGCGAACATTGGAGGTCGCGGCCTCGTCGGCCGCTTTCTGCTCGGCGAGCAAGGCTCGGATCGCCTTCTCGCCGATCACATAATAATCGGATCGATACTCCGGCCGAACCGCAGATACGACGTGAGATCCCGGCAAGGTGGGCGCCGCACTGCTCGGCGAGGGTTGCCTGCATAGTCGATCCGTTTCTCTCCTTCGGGTGTCGCGTCGACGAACACCCCAATGTTTTTCAACGTCATGGCATCCTCTCCTATCGGCAGTTTCCGACATCAGTCAGCGTGTCGCGAAGCTCGGCTTCAGCGACACGGATTGGTTCAACAAGGCATCTGCGATCAACCGGCTTCACCGCCTCGCGCGTGTAGGCGTCGTACCTGTCCCGGCAGGACAGGACGACGTCCGGCTCTAGCAGGGCACAGGCTGCCACCTTCACCCGCCGGGCTTCCTGCTCGGCTTCACCCTGCGAGCCTGAACTCCCGGATGCGCTCGCCTGAAGCAGAGTATCTTCGTGACGTGGCGAACCAGGCGCGCATCATGGTGGGTGTAGCAGGACCATTGTTCTGCCGTGGCATCGGCGATCAACTCGCTGACCCGGCGGCTCACGATCAGCGAAGATCATCAGAGCCGTGTTCAGGCCGGTGAGAAACCGCTGAGCCGGTCCCGCGCCGAATGGCTGTTGCCGATCGCGCAAGCTAGAGGCTGCGCGCTTGGTCTCGTGCAGGTAGTGAGACGCAAGCGCATCGAGGATCGCGCGGCGGCGAGAAATACCGATAGACGTTGGCGGCGGAGAAGCCGCAGGCGTCGCTGATCCGCCACGGTGATTAAGTCTCTGATATTTATCGAGAAAATGTCATTCTGCCGTCACTTCCGCCGGTTAGCGGTCGCAATTCCCCGAGTTGGCCACTGAGAGAGCGAAATTGTCGGACTTTGCGCGTTCAGTGTCGGTCGTTTCTCAGAACGCGACTTTGTCAGTGGCCGTCGACCCTCTGCCGCCTGTCACCACCGCTGCCCGAAGCCTGATGCTGCGGCAAAGAGGTGCAAACCGCATCCCCGCCTCTGCGAGTCATCCGTTTGGCAATGGGCAGGCTTGTTCGGCGCCTCGGCTGCTGCAAACGCATTCGGCTTTACCGCGATCACGAACGCGACAAAGCATAACACCCCGAGGACAAACGTGGCGAGACTCAAAACTTCTCTCATATTTCGCTCCTTTGCATTTTCCATTTCGTGCAGATGTGGCGCATCAGTCGGCAGATCTGTTCGCGATTCCCACGGAATCGGATTTTTTGAATGTCCTTCATCGCAGGCTCCGGCTCCTTGATGCGAAACCATCCAGTTGGGGAGAGCGGGGGTGACGACGCGAAATGTCTGACTCCGTTCTGATCTAGCTCGTACAAAGGATCATAGTAATCGAGCGCCATAGAGCTTTCGATCAGCATCAGCGTGCGATTATCAAGAAGTAGCCAGCGGTCTTTCTCAGCCCGAACCGAAAGTACAGCGTGCAGCTGGTGAATTGATCTAACCTCAACAACGATAATCTTCAGGGCGTCAGGTGAAACACCGAGCTCTCGAGGCATTGCGTACTTTAGTACTGCATAGTGTTTGCAGTCGCCACTGCTCCTTGCGAGGATTGCCAGGGGTGATCTCCATTCGTCATCTGCGTGAGCCGTATCGAGTGGCCTGATTGCAAAGGTTTGCTGCTCGATTAAGGTGCCCAATCAGAGCCGGCCCGTCATGTCGTTCGCCTTCTTTTGCGATGCTCACAAATTTGATGGCGGCAGGCGAAGAACACGACTCGGATTGTTCGCGACACTTGGCGACGATTGAAAGATCATTGTTGATCTCGACCAGCAGTGCTTTCCACGTCGCTGCCATTGCTGTTTCTTCCGCTGGAAAGGTGGAAAGTCCAAAGGCTCGTCAACGTCTGCTTGGGCATGAGCCGCTGTAATGCAAAAAACGAAAACACAAAAAACGCAAAGCACACCGGATAGACACTTGGTGGCAGAATTTCGGGCACGGTGATTGTTTGCTGTTGCGTCGGATTTGGAGGTCGTCGCTTTGCTCATTGGTATCCCTCTTGTTTGTCGCTGGTTGCCGACTGGCGGGCCAGCGACAGGATCAAGAAAGGTTGTGCTTTTGGCGCCATTTAGGCCCTGGGCCGCTCACGCAGTGGAATTCCAGGCGGTTGGGTCCCACCACGTTTCCAGCAGGAATTGCCAAAGCGCATTCGTAAGCGAGCGCCATAGGGCAAGCACAATTGTGAGAACGCCCCGGACGCCGAGGCATCGCGTTCAGCAAACGTTGCTAAGGCGGAAATCGCAGCAGAGCAAACGCTAAGTTTCAGGTCCGTAATAAGAGAAACCATGATGACCAATCCAAAAGATCTGCTCACGTCATTAGAGAACGCTCTCAACGATAATGCTGCTCTCATTTGTCAATGGTGCATGTCCTCGCTTGCTTGCTGGACATGTGGCGCTCGGATCAGAAGCGTCGATCAAGCGGATTGTGCTCTGTCCAAGAGACCGCCTGTTCAACAAGGGCAAAATAGTCGTCAAGGACTTTCTCAGCTCGCGCACGAGCAGCCATGGTTGCTCCGCGATTCACCGCCGCCATGACCATTTCTGCGGCCATAAAGGCGCGCGCCATATTGGTAACGTATTGAGTGGAGGTCATCGGTTTGGATCCTTTCCATCGTTCCGCGACTGAAGCCTTTACCTCGCGAGATCCGGTCCGCGCGTGTTTCTCTCGCCATTTTGGGCCGGGGCCACGCATGTAGTGCAGTTCGGGCCGATATGGATCGAACAGCAAGCCCGTGAGCCGGCGCCACCGCTGCGCCATCGCATCGAGGACGCGGCCCCGAGAAGGGATGGCGAACAACGCTCTGAAGACATGCGATTTCAAGAATGGACTCATTTCAACGTTTCCTTGGGGCGGGCCTACCACCCAGTTTCTGCCCTCTTGATCAGATGCCCGTAATGTTAGTTCAGTAGAGCGGTGGCTCCATTCTACGCAGGTCGATCGGCCTGACGTTTTCGTTGAGCCAACTCCTACTTACGTTGACGGCAGTAGGCGTTTTGACAGGTCATTGCGCCACCAGATCTTTCCTCGTTGGATTATCCGAATGCGACCCGCGCCCAATGGGTGGGGACAGAGGAATCATCAAAATAGTTCTGGGATTTCGGCCAACCTTCATTGCTGCAGTGGTCGACTGGACAGAGCTTGCGATGTTGATCACCGTCGAAACTGCGAAGGGTCTGGTCAAGAAGGAGAAGGTGATCATGACTAATCGCGGCAACGAACTTATTCATTTCGCAAAAATCAACCTCCTTAAAGCCTGAGCAACTGGCCATGAAGACCGCAGCGAGTGCCGTTCTCTCTCCCGCAGGTGCGTTCACGGTCGTGTGGTAGCAACCTGCATGCTGCGGCCCGTTTCTATACTCTCTCTGCGGTAAAGCATTTGACGCCTCTGCTGTGCCTGCTCCGGCGATCGAAAATCTGAACCGCACGCCGGGAGTTTCCCTCCGATATCTAAGCACTGCGATGTCATTGATTGTTCCATTGTGCCGAACACCGAGTTTGTTTGCGTGAGTCTTTGCCTTCGATTTATGCGCCACCCTTTCCGGAAAGAATGCATCTGAAACCGGGTCTCCGGACCTTCAAGCACGCTAAGCCAAAGTACTAGCTCTCTCCTCGTTGGATTAACGGAAGCCGACCCGTGGCCAATGGACGGCTACAGCGAAATCATCAAATTAGGTGCTGGAAAAATGCTTACGCGCTACTCCACCTAACTGAACCAATCTCATCGAATGAGAACCTCCGCCGGTGAACTGTGAAATCGAAATCAAGCGCTTCGTGGGGCGTGAGGCTGGCAGGCAAGGAAAGGAAACATCTATGAACTTGTTCGCGCTGGCGACATTTGCAGAGATCGCGTTCAGCGAAATTCATGCGGCGGGCTCACCCGAGTCGAAGCTGGCCGCCGAGCGAGAAGGCGGCATCCGCAGGTCCGTATCGCTCTTGCAAAAGATGAACCCGACGGCACGTTCATTGTTGGTTGGAGCGGCGCTCTTGGCCGTCATATGGGCCGCCCCCTCTGCGATGGCACAGCCTTCACCCTCCGGTCCGCCAGTGGTCGGGGTGATCAAGGTGGAACGGCGGCCGATGACCGACAGCTACGAATTCAACGGCCGTATTGTGGCGATCAACAGCGTCAACATCATAGCGCGCCTGACCGCCTTTTTGGACCAGCAGCTTTTCACGGAAGGTACCGACGTCAAGAAGGGCGATCCGCTTTACACGCTGGAGCGCCCGCCGTTCCAGGCAGCCGTCGACGTCCAGGAGGCCGCGGTCGCGCAAGCCAAGGCGCAGCTCGAGAACAGCAACATCGAGCTTTGGCGCAAGCAAGAACTGCTCGAGAAAATGCTGGTACCAAGCAGGCCCTCGACAGCGCGCAAGCAACCCAGCGCGTCGCGGCGGCGCAGCTGCAATCAGCACAGGCACAGCTCGAACGCGCACAGATCGATCTTGGCTATACCGAGATCCACTCGCCGATCGATGGCCGCATCGGGCGTGCATCGGTGACCGTGGGCAACATGGTCGGCCAGACATCCGGCGCCTTGAGCACGGTGGTCAGCCAGGACCCGATGTACGTGGTCTTTTCGGTCCCGACGCGCCGCGCCCTCGAGTTGCGCGATGAGTATTCCGAGAAGGGCGGATTCGATGCGGTGAAGATCCGACTTCGCCTTCCGGACGGGAGGGTCTATGGCCAGACAGGGAAGCTCGACTTCATCAATAACGCGATCGCACAGGATACCGACACATTCCTTCTCCGCGGGGTCATTTCAGATCCCGTCCGGGGGCAGGAGACGGCGGGCGGTGTCAACCTTCGCGAGCTTGTGGCCGACGAGTTCGTGACCGTGCTTCTGAATCCGTGCAGCCGAAGCAGGTCATCGCCGTGCCGCGCGCCGCCGTCCTCGCCGATCAGCAAGGCAGTTACGTGTATGTCGTGGACGATCAGAATATCGCCCGGCAGCGCCGGGTGCGTCTCGGCCAAGTGACGCCGGAGGCGGCTGGCATTGTTGATGGCCTCAAGGAAGGAGAGCAGGTCGTCGTCGACGGACTTCAACGGGCGCGACCCAACGCGCCGGTGACACCCGCGCCCGCAACGTCCATCGCCAGCCGGAGCTGACACCAATGATCTCCTCGATCTTCATCGACCGGCCACGCCTAGCGATCGTCATCTCGATCGTCATCACACTCGGGGACTCCTGGCCCTCACCCGGATCCCGGTCGCGCAGCTCCCCGATATCGTGCCGCCCCAGGTCGAGGTCACCACGAGGTATCCTGGCGCGTCCGCGGAGGTGCTCGAGGCGACGGTGGCGCAGCCGCTGGAGTCCAAGATCGTCGGCGTCGACAAGATGATCTACATGAAGAGCACGAGCGGCAATGACGGCTCGTATACGCTCGCCGTAAGTTTCGAACTCGGCACCAATCCCGACATCGATACGGTCAATGTCAACAATCGCGTGCAGACGATCATCTCGCAGCTGCCGCAGGAGGTCCAACTGCAGGGAATCAAGGTCCAGAAGAAATCGTCCTCGATATTGCAGTTCGTGAATCTCTATGACGAAAGCGGCAAATACGACCCGCTTTTCATCACCAATTTCGCGATCATCAACGTCCTTGACGAGTTGTCGCGCACGTCGGGCGTAGGGAGGCCAAACTGTTCGGTGGGCTCGATTACTCGATGCGGATCTGGTTCGACACGGCGCGCTTGAGAAGCCTCAATCTTGCCCCATCCGACATCATCAAGGCCATCCAAAGCCAGAATGTCCAGGCGTCGATCGGCCGCATCGGCGCACGTCCGATTGCCGACAATCAGCAGATCCAGGTGAATGTGCAGACACAAGGTCGGCTGATCGGTCCGGAGCAGTTCGGCGACATCGTGCTGCGCGCCAACGCTGACGGGTCTACGTTGCGCATCAAAGACGTGGCGCGGGTGGAGCTGGGCGCCATGAACGACGACAACTTCAGCCGCCTCAACAGCCATCCGGCGGTGACGATCAGGAATCTTTCTGTCCCCCGGTGCCAACGCCATTGCGACTGCCGCAGCCGTGAAGGAAACGCTTGACAAGGTGCGCCCTCGTTTTCCGGAGGGACTGCAGGCACGAGCGACCTACGACACGACGGTTTTCATCAACGACACTATCCATGAGGTGCTGAAAACTTTGTTCGAGGCATTTGTCCTCGTCGCGCTCGTGGTGTTTCTGTTCCTTGGACAGCTGCGCGCCACCATCGTTCCGGTCATTGCGGTTCCTGTGAGTCTCATCGGCGCTTTCATGGTGCTGGCGGCGTTCGGCTATTCGGCCAATACCGTCTCGCTCCTGGCGATGGTGCTTGCGATCGGCATCGTGGTCGATGACGCCATAGTCGTTGTGGAGAACGTCGAGCGCGTGATGGAAGAAGAGCCGGATCTCTCTCCGGCGGACGCCGCCAAGAAGGCCATGACGCAAGTCACGGCGCCGATCATTGGCATCACGCTGGTGCTGCTCTCGGTCTTCGTTCCGGTCGCGTTCATCGCCGGGATCTCGGGCGTGCTGTTTCGGCAATTCGCGGTGACGATCATCGCAACGGTGCTGATCTCGGCGTTCAACGCGCTCACGTTGTCGCCCGCCTTGTGTGCGCTGTTCCTGCGACACTCCGGCCCGCGCCGCGGCCTGATGGGTTACATCAGCCGAGGGATCGACGGGGTGCGCGACGGTTATGCCCTGGTCGTCCGCAAGCTTCTGCGGTTCTCGGTGCTTGGGGTCGTGCTCGTCGTCGCGTTCGGGCTTGGCGTCGGCGGCTTGGCACGCGTGACGCCCACGAGCTTCCTGCCCGAGGAGGACCAGGGCGCCTTTTTCGTGCAGGTGCAGCTGCCGGACGGTGTCTCCGTCGCGCGCACCAGTGAGGTCGTCGGACAGGTCGAAGCTGTCCTGAAATCCATGCCGCAGGTTAAGGACACGGTCTCCATCATCGGCTACTCGTTCCTCGATTCGTTCTCATCCAGCAACACCGCCTTCATGGTGGCCGTGTTGCAGCCGTTTGAAGACCGCAAGCAGGCCGTGGATTCGGCTCAGGCCCTGATCGCCAAGACGTTCGGCGCCGGCCTGCAGCTCCGCACCGCGACCGTCCTGCCGTTCAACCTGCCGCCGGTCATCGGTCTGGGCACGACCGGCGGTTTCGAATACCAGCTCGAGAGTTTCGAGGGTGCAGATCCGGCCACCATAGGAAGCGTGGTCCTGGGACTCATCGACGTCACAAAGCAGGATAGCCGCTTCGCCCAGGTGTTCACCACGTATGGTGCAGCCGCGCCCTCGCTTTATCTCGACATCGACCGCGCAAAAGCCGAGTCGCTGGGGCTCACCATCAATGACGTATTTACCACCTTGCAGGCGACGCTCGGCAGCTACTACGTGAACAATTTCAATTTGTTCGGCCGAACCTGGCAGGTCAATGTGGAGGGCGAGGCGGGGAACCGGCGCGATGTGCCCGATCTCTGGCGGATCTACATCCGCAACAGCAAGGGCACCATGGTTCCGCTGCAGGCGATCGCTTCGCTGCGCAACATTACCGGTCCTCAGGTCATCACGCGCTATAACAATTATCGCTCGGTGACCGTCAACGGCATTCCGGCGCCGGGCGTTGCCTCCGGCACGGCGCTCGCCGCCATGGCGGACATCTCGGCGAAGACGCTGGCGCCCGGTTTCGGGTTTGAATGGACCGGCACGGCGTTTCAGGAGCAAAGGGCCGGCGGGCAGACCGGGATCGTGCTCGGAATGGCTTTGCTGTTCGCCTTCCTGTTTCTCGTCGGCCTGTACGAAAGCTGGATGATCCCGGTCCCTGTTCTGTTGTCGGTGGTGACCGCCGTGCTGGGAGCCTTCGCTGGCGTCCTGGTATTCAAATTGACGCTCAATCTCTACGCCCAGATCGGCCTCGTCGTGCTGATCGCAATGGCGGCCAAGAACGCCATCCTGATCGTCGAGTTTGCCAAGGACCAGCGGGAGCGCGGCCTGGGCATCAGGGAAGCGGCGGAGGCTCGGCGCAAAGCTGCGCTTCCGCGCGGTGATGATGACCTCCATCGCGTTCATCGTCGGCCTGGCGCCGCTGGTATGGGCGGAGGGCGCCTCGGAAATTGCCCGCCGCAGCGTCAGCACGCCAGTCTTCGTCGGCATGCTGGCGGCGAGTACCATCGGTATCCTCCTGATCCCCATGCTTTACGTCGTGTTTCAGACGCTGCGGGAGAAGACGCAGAGGAAATCGACGGTCACGGCGACGAGCCATGTGCAGCCGGCCGAATGATCCGGCGGGGAGGCGCCAGGCGGCCCCAAAACGTCAGGCACGCTCGGCACGACACGGAGTTCACGCGTTCAGCGGAAGAACGGAGAGCGCGACGCGTACGGACAACGGTCCGCAGACCTTCCCCTAAAAGCGCCAGTAGCGTACCATATGCTTCCTTGCTGGTTGCGCGGATTAGCCGCTTTCGGCTCGCGCAAGCGGAGACCGGAGGGGATTGGGCCGCTGTCCGCATCCCCGCAGCTGTGTGAGCATCGTTCGGGGCGTGCTTGGGATGGAGATTACACACCAGCAGAGACCCCGACTACACGCCGTTGCCGCCCAGTTTTTGCTGGGTATTGCCGGCGTAGCATTGATCACCTTCGTCTGTTTTAAGATTGGCTTTGGCGTCGGGAGGACGTCCTTAGCCTATCTGATTTGGATCGCGCTGGTTTCGCTGCTGGGCAGCTTTAGTCGTCTCGGTCGTTCTATCAATCGTCGCCGTCGCCTGCCTGAACTACTTCTTCGTGCCGCCATTGTTCGAGTTCTCCGCGTTGATGATCCGGACGATATTGTGAGGATGGCGGCGTTCTTGACAACGTCGCTGATCGTGACCGCGCTAACGACCAAGCTTAGGCGCGTGCAAGAAGAGCTTAGGCGAGACCAATGTCCGGTTGGAAAAGGCGCATCGGATCGCGCATGTTGGTTGGTGGCAACATGACTTGATTACCGGTGGCGTAACTGTTTCGGACGAGGTTGGCCGGATCTTGGGAATGCGGCCTGTTGCGCGCATGGCTGGAATTGATTCACCCCGAGGACAGAGCGAAAGTAGCCGATGCCGCTGCGGCCGCCGTACGCCCTGGGGGTCCACGCTACGACGTGGAATATAGGGTGCTGCGTCCCGATGGGGCCCTGCGAGTCGTCCACAGCCAGGGCGATGTCACCTGGGACGGCTCGGGGCGACCTCTGCGCAAGTTTGGCGTTCTGCAAGACATCACGGAGCTGAAACAGGCCGAGCGCGAGCTGCGCGCGAGCGAGGCGCGCTTCCGCACCGTGGTGGACCACGCAACCGATGCGTTCTTTCTCTACAATGAGGATGCGACCGTTCTCGATGTGAATCGCCAGGCGTGCGAAAGCTTGGGCTATCGCCGCGACGAACTGATCGGGATGACCGCGTTCGACTATGGTCCGGATCTGACACCGGCGCTTCTGCAACGCATCCGGGAGCGTCTCCGGGGAGGGAAAATCGTGACCTATGATGGTCGTCATCTCCGAAAGGATGGAACCGTGTTTCCCGTCGAGGTGAGCATTCGGGAGCTTTGGCACGAGGGCCAAACTGCTGGCCGTTTCCCTGGACCGCGACATCACCGAGCTGCAAGCGGGCGGAGGATGAGCTGCGCGCGAGCGAGGGGCGCTTCCGCATCTTCGTGGATCACGCGACCGATGCCTTCTTTCTGCTTGACGATGATTGGACCATTCTCGACGTCAACCGCCAAGCCTGCCATGGTCTGGGCTACAGCAGGGAAGAACTGATCGGCAAACATAAAAGCGATTTCGATGTCGGTCTCGACGGTACGTCCATCCAACGTCTAAAGCAGCGCATCGTCGCCGGGGAAGCCGTCACTTTCGAGACCCGCCACCGGCGCAAGGACGGCACCTCCTTCCCGGTGGAGGTTCGCCTGAACCAGTTTGAGCAAGGCGGACGCCGGTATTTGTGCTTGGTGCGCGATATCTCCGAGCGCAAGCGCGCAGAGGATGAACTGCGGGAGAGCGAGGAGCGCTTTCGGACCATCGTTCAATTCTCCTTCGACGTGTACTGGGAGAGCGACGCGCAGCATCGCTTTATCCGCCAGGTGTTTGCTGAAGGGCTAGCTGACGCGCCGGAGCCGGGCTCCGAGATCGGCAAGACTCGCTGGGAAGTGCCTTACCTCGAGCCTGACGCCGAGGCCTGGCGCAAGCACCGCGAGACCCTCGATGCCCACCTGCCATTCCGAGATTTTGAGCTCGCGCGACCTGCGCCCGACGGTGGCAAGCGCTATGTGTCGGTCTATGGGCTGCCGGTATTTGACAAATCGGGACGTTTCATCGGCTACCGCGGCGTGGGGCGGCACATCACCGAGCGAAAGAGGGTAGAAGAGGCACTCCGACGCAGCGAAGCTTATCTGGCCGAGGCACAGCGGCTGAGCCACACCGGGACCTTGGCCTTCAACGCCACCGCGGCCTGTTTATTGGTCAGAGGAAAGTTACCGGATCTGGGGATTTGATCCGCTGCAGGGCCTTCCGGACCGGGAAACTGTATTGCAACGGATACATCCAGATGATCGCGAGAGAGTGAATGCGGAGACCGACGAGGCCTTGCGTGCAGAAGAGAGATTTCGCACTCGAGTTCAGAATCGTACTTCCCGATGGAACGGTCAAATATATCGAATCGACCGGCCAGCCCTTTGTTCTCCGCGCATGGAGAACTCGTCGAGATGATCGCTACGCACATCGATGTGACGGAACGCAAACGCGCGCAAGAGGAGCACGAGAGACTTCGCCAGCTGGAGTCGGATCTCGCGCACGTGAATCGCGTGAGCATAATGGGAGAATTGGCCGCCTCGCTGGCTCACGAAATCCTGCACCCGATCGCCACCGCCCGCAACAATGCGCGTGCAGGAATGCGCTTTTTGGAAATGAGCCCGCCAAATCTGCCCGAAGTCAAGGAGGCGCTCGCCTGCATTGTCAGGGATGCCGACCGGGCCAAAGGCATCGTTGATCGCATGCGCGATCACATCAAGAAGGCGCCTCCACGAAGCGAGCCTTTCGACCTCAACGAGGCGATCGACGAGGTTATCGAGATGGTGCAGAGCGCAATCACAAAGAATGGGGTTTTGGTCCGTACCACCCTGAAGGGGTCGCTGCTCGTTCACGGCGATCGTGTTCAATTGCAACAAGTCGTCTTGAATTTGATCCTGAACGCCGTGGAAGCAATGAGCTCGGTCGAGGAGGACGCGCGCGAGTTGTCGATCAGCACCAAGCAGGCCAGACGAGCGATGTGTTGGTCGCAGTGCAAGATTCAGGGCCAGGAATTGATCCGGAGCGTCTCGATCAGGTTTTCGCGGCGTTCTACACCACAAAGAATGCTGGAATCGGAATGGGACTCTCGATTTGCCGGTCCATCATCACCGCTCATGGAGGTCGACTGTGGGCAGAGGCCAATCGGCCTCGGGGCGCGGTATTTCAGTTCACTCTGCCCGCAGGCCCGCAGGGTTCATGAGTGCTCTTCATGCGGCTTTCCGGACTCGAGAGCCGAACGAAGGCAGCGTTCCAGATGCTCATCATCCACGGGTTTGCTAAGGTAACAAACCACTCCATCCTTCAAGGCGCGGTTTCGGGCCGATTTCATCCGGATAAGCGGTGACGAGAATCGTCGGGATCACGTGGCCCCTATCGACGAGATGTCTGTGGAGCTCAACCCCGCTCATTCCAGGCATCTGGACGTCGGTGACCAAGCACGCGGTTGCAGGCGATGAGGGGTGATGCCAGGAAATCGGCTGGCCGAGGAAAACGCTTCGACAGTGTAGCCCAGCGCCGTCATGAGCTTTCTCATGGATTCGCGAAAGGGCTGATCATCCTCGACGACCGAGATCAATGTACGTTTCGCCATTGCGGCTTCAACTGGTCTTGGCCCCACGGTATCGGCGGCTGTCCAAATGCTCGCGCCTGCATGCAACTCGTAATGTCGGCGAAGGTTCGCGACAAAGCAATGCCGGCGGCCCTAAGCGATGGCTTATGCGCTCGGCTATTCGCTTAGGTAGCAGGGGCTGTTGGTGGCAACGGATTGTGAGTAGAATAAAGGCCATTCCAGCAGGAAGAAGGCGGCCTCATTATGCACGGTCCGGGGATGCCTGAAGCGAAGCCCAGCGTCGTGATCATCGACGACGATGCCGAGTTTCGCGATTCGGTCGTGCGACTCTTGCGCTCGGTCGGCTTGGACATCCAGCAATTTTCGTCTGTTGCCGATTTTTCCAAGGCCAAGCCTGTCGGACGGACCGACTTGTCTGGTGCTCGACGTGAGAATGCCGGGGCGAAGCGGTCTCGAGCTTCAGCGTGATCTTGCCGCGGCGAACAGGCAAGTGCCAATCATCTTCATTACAGCGCACGCCGACGTCCCGATGACCGTGCAGGCGATGAAGGGGGTGCCATTGAGTTCCTCACAAAACCGTTTCGTGATCAGGAACTCCTCGATGCTGTGGAGGCCGGGCTCGCGCGCGATCGTGCGCGTCGGGAGAGCGACAGGGCATTGGCTGCGCTCAAGGAGCGTTTCGCGACACTCAGCTCCCGCGAGCGCGAGGTCATGATCCAGGTTACGGCCGGTCGCCTCAACAAGCAGATTGCGAACGACATCGGCATCGCCGAATCCACGGTGAAGGTGCATCGCACCCACCTGATGCGAAAGATGAAGGCCCGTTCGCTTCCGGAGCTCAGCCGAATGGCGGATCGCCTCAACCTCGCAACAGAAAAGCCGCTACGCTCTTAGCTCGCACATGATTGAACAGCGGGACATCTTAAGGTCGCACCAGAAAAGCCGTGTCGGCTCCTAAGTCTATCGATCCCGCGTCGTTTCTAAGCCATCGCTTAATCTCGCCAACCACAAGCAGATCCCGCACGACCCACGCACAATAGACTGCGGCGTCCCAATTCGCGATGTTTGTGCCACGCGAGAAACAGGCGAGCACTGCGGGAGTCTGCAGGTCACCAACACAATGTGAGGAACTCGTTGTGGAAACATCAGAATCAGGTTCGACATCGATTGCGATCATCGTGGGAGGACAGGACGCCACATCGATCCCAGGTGGCTGCCCCCACCGTCCTGCCGCGAAGGCGTAGACGGCTCTCGCGCAATGAACCCGCCAATAGGTTCGCATGCTCGACCGTCGCCTCTCGACTTGAATCAACAGGAACATCCGGCACGATCACGAACTTGCATCAGCGACCTCGCTTTCCCGTTCACGCCAGAAAGATCCGGGTGCAAGCGAGAGTGGCTCGCTGCGTGGCAGCAACTTGTAGTCGCGGCCTACATCGAAAAGCACATCGCCGAATCCATAACGGTCCACGCGCTGGCACGTTTTGTTTATCTAACTCCACACTGTTTCAGCCGCGCATTCAAACGGTCATTTGGAATACCGCCGCATCGCTATGTCATTCAACAACGGATCGAGCGAGGCAAAACACTGCTGGCAGGTTCGGCATTGTCGATTGCCGAAATCGGTCTTGCACTCGGCTTCAGCCGAACGAGTTCGTTTTCGGCGGCGTTCCGAAAGATCACAGGAATCTCCCCAACCGAATATTGCCTGACTCAGCGATGACTCCAGGCGTTTGCGGAAAAGGAACGTAGAGATGCAAATCGCGAGCGTGAGCCACAGGAGCAGCGAGCGACTTCGCGGAAATTCGGCGCCTTGCAACATGATCCGGCTGGAATGTGAGACTGGGAACTTGGCGCCAGCGGAGGACATATCATGCCTGCGCTATTGCCGATCATCTTGACCGTCTCGCACGTCCTTCTCGCTGCCGATACGGTGCCGAAATTTGACGTCGAGCGTACCTGCCGGCCCGGCCTGAAGTTAGTGTGGACAATTTGAGTGACAAGTCAGAGGGACAGTGCAACGGACCCGGCAATATTACCCGCCACTTCTGCACTAATCGGCTCGCTAATCGGTGGAGTTTCGACCTTCGCCGCTTCCTGGCTCACACAACACAGGCAGCTTCAGATCCAACTGCTTCTACAGGAGGCGGCTAAGCGGGAGACGCTGTACGCAGAATTTATCATAGAGGCATCAAAACGTTTAACAGAAGCATGGGGCAAACAGGCCGAGGGCCCGACGTTCTAGCGGGGCTTTACGCGGTCATGGAGCGGATGCGCCTGAATCTCCTCCAGTCCCGTCCTCCACGCCGCAGAACAGGTGATCCGAAAAGTTACTGGGGCATACGCGGACCTCTAACAAGACGTTCGACGATATGCGAAAGCACCTAGAAGGCACCAGCATCCACTGGGATAATCCGCTGGAAGATTTCACTGAGGCTTGTAAAGCAGAGCTTTATGCCTTGCGTAGTTGATTAGGGGCATCAATTCGCGATGTTGTACGGCATACTGTCGTCCACGAAGATTCTCGACACAAACGCTTTTGGCCCATGGACAAGAATTGAAAGTTGCTGGCCATATGCCCGGTTCCCAAAGACACCTAACAACCCATCTCGTTGATTTCTGGCTCGCGCGCGCGGGCATTTTGGTAATCGTAGGGCTTCAAATTGGTATCGTGAATGACCTTACAGTCGGGCCACGTTGGTTCGCGCCTTGTCTGGAGCTTGCGCTCTTGATTCCCTTATCAATCGGCACTGCGTGGGTGCAAAAGCGTGCGCGGAAAGCATCAACGGATAAGCAGTGGCATTCTGTCGGCGACCTTAGGAGAATGCTCCGACGCCTAGCAATTGTTTTGACCGCCGTGGTCACGCTGGTGAATTCTGGCGTACTTATTCGACTGGTTGCAGCAATGTTGTCCGGTCATGCTGGCACCGGTCGAACGCTCCTCTTAGACTCACTAAACATTTGGGTCACCAACACCGTATTGTTTGCGCTTTGGTTCTGGGCGTTGGATCATGGTGGTCCCCCTTAAAGGGGCTGGCGCCAGACCCGAGCAGCGATTTTCTTTTCGCGCAACAACAGACGACTTTCGCTCGTACACAGTTTCCAAACTGGTCTCCCGGCTTTGTTGATTACCTATTTTTGGCGTTTACAACTGCAACCGCATTTTCGCCCACCGACACACTCCCACTTCACAGTAAGGGCCAAGCTACTTATGATGGCGGAATCTGCCATTTCGCTCGCAACCATTGCTCTTGTAGCATCGCGCGCGGTGGGCCTCTTGAGTTAAGTGATTTCCGAGCGACACTGTCGCTTATGGGTCTTAGCGCGTGGAGCTCGAAATTGAATTTCAAACGGAAATTTCGTCTCGACTTCAATCAGTTGCGAAACGGCAATTGCGCTGGCTGAACTGGTCCGGTTGCTGAATCAAAAATTCGCGTCGACAAGTGGGTCTCTGCCGGCGGATTGACCGCGTCCCGCGCTGTCTGGGCGGGAATTCCGCGTCGATAAGTGGAGCCTGCTGCCGGGGGTTAGGCGGCCGTCGCGGCGGGAATGTGGGTCAGTACGGCGGTGATCCGGGGTGCGGATCGTCAAGGCCTTCGAATGTGGGCGACGGCGATTGTGGCGAGTCGAGATATCGGCCGAGCCGGTGCGTGGCTGCCCGCGGGGTCATCCTGCTCACGGCGATTATCGCCGCTGTTCACGGCGATATATCGCCGCTGGTCGGGAACTGTCCACTTATAGTCTGTCCAGATTTCGACCGGCTCGGGCGACGGTTGTCGGGACAAGACAATAGAGAAAACGATCTCTGCGCGCCTTTCGTGCACGCACGTTTTCACGCAGCCCAGGGTCAAAAGCCGACATTTCGCAGTGCTGCCGTTCTAAGCCCGACGTACCCGTTAACGTCGCACGCAGGTGCCCACCTTCAGCTGCGTCGCCGCGTAGGGTCCCGGAAAGCCCCAGGCCTCTCGCCAACAACCCTAAGCGTTGGCTTAGCGCAGAAAACTAGAGAACTATTCCGCGCTACCTGCGTGCAATCGATTTCGACGCGTCAAACCGCCAAAATGAGTGTCACTTAGAACATGCACGGCTCTGCCCTTGCTCACTTCCGAACCGATGGATGTGGAACATGAGTACCGATCTGACTTTCGCCACCAGCAGATTTCCACAGGCAATTCGGTTCGTTGTCGTCAATAACCGTGTCCCATGCGCGGACCAACACTGCGCAGTGTGCGGTGGCCTTATTGAGAAAGGCTACGTTCGTGATTCACAGACGCGATTGATCTACTGCGATACGCAGTGCTTCGCAGGATGGGCACATGAGGCGGTCAGCGTCGTCAAAAATCATGGAAGGAAAGCGTCATGAAACGTTCAAATCCAGACTGCAATCGCGGCATTGGTCTTGTTGCTTATCGGCGCGACTGGTTCAGCAAGCGGCGCTACTGTTCAAAGCATTGCCGCGATGCGTTCATGGTTGATGCACCAAATCTGCTCAAGCGCTTTGTGGTCTCATTGGTTGCATTTGTCGGGCTGATCGTACCGGTCACTTTCACAACGGCGGTTCTGGCGGCGCCGCCTGCACGTCAGGACGCGCCACACTTGCCGGGTTGCGACCGTAACCTCGCGGACGCGAGCGTCAGCGTCGCGGCGATGCAGACACGGATCAAAAGCCTCAGCGGCGTGGACAGATCAGAAATATGCACGGCGACGCGGCTCTATTTTTTAGAAGTGGTAAAGGCACGCGCGGTGACCGCACTGTGCAAAAGCGGTACCGAACGCGAACGCGATCTCGGCCGCTTCGACGTCGATGTCGCGCACGCTAACGAGGCAATCGCCGCGCGTTGCCTCTGACCGAAAATGAGCGTGGTTGCCGTATTGTGATTCTGACCGCAACGTTTTAGACGCAAACACAGGAGAGACCAGCATGAGCTCCAATCTGAATGAACCTGCGGCTGCGGCCTCGACGCAGGCCTTCGGCCCGTTCGCCCCAGCGATCGAGTACATGGTCGACGCCACGCAGCGGAGCGTCCTGTTCTGGGATGTGATGCGGCAGCGCGGCAACCAGTACCACGAGCATATGGCCGAGGTCGCGCCGCACGTGCTCAGCTATGCGGCCGAGATCGTGATCGATGGCCGTACGCTCGAACGGCCGGTCAACTACGCGCTTGCGCGCATCATCCCGCCGAAGGGCGTCGACATCGACCAGAGGCGGCGTCCGTTCGTCGTCGTCGATCCACGCGCCGGGCACGGCCCGGGCATCGCCGGCTTCAAGGCCGACAGCGAGATCGGCGTCGCCTTCAAGGCCGGCCATCCCTGCTATTTCGTTGGTTTCCTGCCCGATCCGGTGCCGGGCCAGACCCTCGAGGACATCGCGCGCGCCGAAGCGGTGTTCCTGGAGAAAGTGATCGCTCTTCATCCCGATGCGGACGCCAAGCCGTGCGTGATCGGCAACTGCCAGGCCGGCTGGGCCGTAATGATGCTCGCGGCGATGCGTCCAGAGCTGTTCGGCCCGATCATCATCGCGGGGTCGCCTCTGTCTTACTGGGGCGGCATACACGGCAAGTACCCGATGCGCTACTCGGGCGGCCTGCTCGGCGGCAGCTGGCTCACCGCGCTCACCAGCGATCTCGGCCACGGCAAATTCGACGGCGCTTGGCTGGTGCAGAATTTCGAGAACCAGAATCCCGCAAACACCCTGTGGACCAAACAGTACAACTTGTACGCCAACATCGACACCGAGGCCGCGCGCTATCTCGGCTTCGAGCGGTGGTGGGGCGGGCATGTCAATCTCAACGCTGAGGAGATCCAGTCCATCGTCGACGAGCTGTTCATCGGCAACAAGCTTGCGGCGGGAATGATCAAGGGCTCGGACGGGACGATGATCGACCTGCGCAACATCCGTTCGCCGATCGTCGTGTTCTGCTCCAAAGGTGACAACGTCACGCCGCCGCAGCAGGCACTGGGATGGCTCCTCGATCTGTACGACGATGTCGACGACATCCGCCGACACGGCCAGACGATCGTCTACACCATCCACGAGTCCGTGGGTCATCTCGGAATCTTCGTGGCGGCCGGCGTGGCTCGCAAGGAGTATGCCGAGTTCTCCAACAACATTGACCTGATCGACGTGCTGCCGCCGGGCCTCTACGAGGCGGTGTTCGAGGCAAAGCGTGATGACACGGCGAGCCCCGACCTCGTCACCGGCGAGTGGATTATGCGTTGCGAGGCGCGCACCCTCGACGACATTCGCGCGCTGGGCGGCAACGATGCGGCTGACGAGCGGCGTTTCGCGACCGCGGCGCGGGTGTCAGAGATCAATCTCGCCCTCTACCGCACGTTCGCCCAGCCGATGGTGCGCGCCATGGTGTCGAAGCCTGTGGCCGAGTGGCTCGGCCGGCTGCATCCGCTGCGGCTGCAATACGAGCTGTTGTCCGACAAAAATCCGTGGCTGGCGCCTGTCGCCGCCATCGCGCAAGCAGTGCGCAGAGAGCGCCAGCCTGCGGCGGCGAACAATCCGTTCCTGGCGGTGCAGGAGACTGTTTCCGAGCAGATCGTCGCCGGCCTCAATTCCTGGCGGGATGGAGTCGAAACGCTAGCCGAGCGCACGTTTCTCACGATCTATGGCAATCCACTGCTGCAGGCCGCGGTCGGCATCGACCCGGCGGATACGCGGCGGCAGCGCAAGGCGCGCAAAGATGCCGCTCCATGACGAGCTGGTGGAAACGCGGATCGCCGAGCTGAAATCGCGGGTCGCGACTGGCGACGTGCGCGAAGGCACCATCCGCGCGCTGCTCTATGTTGGCATCCCGCGGGCGACCGTCGACGCGCGCGGGTTCGAGGCCATTCGCCGTCTGCGCGCCGTCCGGTACGACGTGCAGCGGCCGACACTCGCCGAGTTCAAGAGCGATGGTGCACGAGCAAGCGCTTCATCCTGCTGCTCGACCAGGAGGCGGCCGTCGCAGCGCTTCCAGCTCTCATTCCCGATGCCAAGTCGCGGCGCAGCACTGTGGCCGCTGTGCGCCAGGTGCTGGGCGCCGGCGGCGAGATCACCGGCGAAGTGGCCGAGCGGCTGCAACGGATCGCGCGGATCCTCGGCGTAGAGGACGCCGCATCCGCGAGTGCGGTTGCCTAGCAAGTTACAAGGAAGTCCAAAGTCGAGCTGAAATGATGACCCTGCCGGTGATGCGCGAGAAGTTAGCTTCCTGCCGGGCGCTTTGGACAGGTTTCCGGTCGCCGAACCTCGGCGCTGGACGCGAATAGCCAATGGATGCCGACAGGAGAGAGACAATGAGCACGACTGCCGCCGAGTTATCAGATCCACTGCCGACCGCGAAGCAGGCGATGGAGATGCTTGCCCTTGCCGAGGCCGAGATGGCGAGCGAGGCGTTGCGCCAGAAGAAGAAGGCACGCCGAGAAGAAGGCGTTGATCGACAAGCTGTTGAAGCCCTCTGGCATTTCCGAGCAGGAGGCGCTCAAGCGCGCGGCCGAAATCGTCCAGCGCGCGGTCAAGAACGGCTTGACCGGGGTGGAGGTCTTCCGCTTTCCCAACGCGCTGTGCACGGACAACGGCCGCGCGATCAATATGATGGAGCCGGGCTGGGAGAACACCCTGACCGGGCTGCCGAAGGAGATGTATTCCTTCTGGGATCGGCACCTGCGCCCGATCGGATACAAGATCCGCGTTCAGGTCGTCGACTTCTCTGGCGGCGTGCCGGGCGACATCGCTCTCACGCTGAAATGGGGCTGAACAAATCGGCGATCGAGCAGTCATGCAGCGCGGCATTAATAGGAACATCGCCAAGGCGTCAAAACGCAGGTCGGCGAGGCACAGCATAGACAGGAGTTTGCAATGACGATTTCCCAGGTGGCTGCACCAGTCCAGACCCATGCGAATTACGAACGCCTGATCGCCCGCGCGAAGCAGGTGCCGCCGGCGACCACTGTCGTGGTCCACCCCTGCGACGAGAGTTCGTTGCGCGCCGTCGCCGAGGCGGCAGAGGCCGGCATCATCATCCCGACCCTGGTCGGACCGAAGGCGAAGCATCGCCGCACTGGCGCGGCAGCACGGGATTGACATCAGCCGGTTCGAGCTGATCGACGCGGTTGACGCCGACGAAGCGGCCGCACAGGGCGTCAAACTGATCCATGAGGCGAAAGGCGAGTTGCTCATGAAGGGCAGCCTTCACACCGACGAGCTCATGCGCGCGGTGACCGCCTCCGCGACAGGCCTGCGGACGGCGCGGCGGATTAGCCACGTGTTCGTCATGGATGTGCCGACCTATCCGGAGCCCCTGCTGATCACCGACGCGGCGATCAATATCTTCCCCGATCTCGATGCGAAGCGCGACATCATCCAGAACGCAATTGACCTGTTCACGCAGGCTGGGCTCGGCACGCCGCGCGTTGCCATCCTTTCCGCGGTCGAAACCGTCACGTCCAAGATCCCGTCGACCATCGAGGCGGCAGCCCTGTGCAAGATGGCAGAGCGCGGCCAGATCACCGGCGGGGTGCTGGACGGGCCGCTCGCCTTCGACAACGCCATCGATCCCGACGCCGCGAAGATCAAGGGCATCCATTCGCCGGTCGCGGGCCGTGCTCAGATCCTGGTCGTGCCCGACCTCGAGGCCGGCAACATGCTCGCCAAGAACCTTTCGTTCCTGGCCCAGGCCGACGCGGCCGGAATCGTGCTCGGGGCACGCGTACCGATCATCCTCACGTCGCGGGCAGATTCCTGTCCGCACCCGCATGGCCTCCTGCGCGGTGGCGGCCCTATATGCGGACGCCCGGCGGCGCGCCACGGTCTTGCCGGCCGCGTGACCAACATGGAAACGATCCTCGTCGTCAATGCGGGCTCGTCGAGCCTCAAGTTCCAGGTGTTCGCGCTCGCCGGCGAAGGAGAGCAGCGCTTCTGGCCCCAACTTTCCCGTGATCCGGATCCATTCTGAACTGAAGAGACCTCCAGCCGTGGTCATCGATACCAGTCAGCGCATGCTTGCGCCAGTGATTGCGGTGCAAGACGACAGTCCTGCCGCGCCAGCACCGGTTGTCATGCCGGATCTGCGCATTCGGGAAAGCTCTGCGCAATTCGTTCCGCCGTCGAATAGGCAAACGAGCGCCAGCGAGCCGAAGAAGCCGGAGCGCAATCCACTACCCAAACGCAAGCTTGTCGTCGTTCACGTCAAGCATCCAGCAATTCATATCGCCCAGCATCAGAACCCTCAGACCAATTGGTGAACCGAGAGACAAAGAATGAAAGCATTTCACATGACCAATAGCACGCCACTTGAAGATCCTCGCGGGTCTGTGCAGTCGGACAGCAGGGTCTATTCGACGATGACAGCCTTTAACGTAATGAACCCCAATGTCGTCTCGGTGGGCCCTGATGTGTCTATTAACCAGATTGCCAGGACACTCGTTGAGAACGGCATCAGCGCTGTCCCTGTTGTCGACGAGAGCGGCGCGCCCGTGGGTATGGTTAGCGAAGGCGATCTGATACCTCGTCGCGAGTTGCAGCAGAGGCGCGGCGGGACTGGTGGCTGGATCTCCTTGCGGAAGGCGAAGCGCTCAGTCCGGATTTCCTTGCCAATCTCAAGGCGACGCCTAATCAGAAGGCAACAGATGTCATGACTTGCCCAGTCGTGACTGTCCACCAGGATATCAATGTGGCCGAGATTGCGCGGCTACTCGCGGCGCATCGAATAAAGCGGGTTCCTGTCGTTCAGGACGGCCGGGTTGTTGGTATCGTAAGTCGTGCCGATCTGTTGCGCGCCTTGGCGGAGCACCCTCATGCCCAGCAGTCGGCGTCGCCAAAGGGATTCCTCGCCTCCGCAGTCGACAGTCTGGACGCGCATTTTCTGGCTACCAGGCACCCGAAAGCGTCCACAACTGATGTGCAAATGCGTGACTCTGAGCCCTCGGGCGATCACTTGGAAGCCGCGGATTTCCGACGTGCCGTTGCCGGGTTTGAACAACAGGAGAGACAGAAACAGCTCGAGCATACGCGCGCTGCCGCAGAGCGGCTACGCCTCAAAGTGACTGAGCTGCTCGCTCAACATGTCTCTGATGATGAGTGGCATGCCCTCCTGCGGAAGGCACGCGACGCTGCCGAGCACGGACGAAAGGAGTTCCTGGTACTGCGCTTTCCAAGCCAACTTTGCAGCGATGGAGGCCGCTGCATCAACGTGTCTGACCCTAATTGGCCGACAACCCTCAGAGGTGAAGCTACTGAAATCTATATGCGCTGGAAGCGCGATCTGAAGCCACATGGATTTGGTCTTGCCGCGCAAATTCTCGAGTTTCCAGATGGTATTCCCGGTGATGCCGGACTGTCCCTGATATGGGGGACATAGTGACTTGCGCTGGCGCAAAGCAGCTTTGCAACCGAATGCAATTCTCGGCTCCTCACTCAATGGTCTGGCGCAGCTTGCCTTGAGCGTTCTGACAGGAATGAGGACGCCCGCATTCTACGTCTAACGGATTGTTTCGACTGCACGCAATGCTCTGCGCCAGGAGGCAACGACAATGAGGATGTCAAACATGCCGACGATCCACTACGAAACTCTGTCCGGCACTTTTGCGCCACGTCGCCGGGCCGTCAACGCCGCCGCGTGATGGCCATGGATACAATCCTTGTGGGATCAATACGTAACCGAACCGAAGTACATC
>ERZ1370068.89-contig-10077_pt1 | contig 25201 bp, 40 predicted proteins | sample MGYA00561227_ERZ1370068 | MGnify/ENA primary metagenome ERZ1370068 (study PRJEB38410, sample SAMEA6850437) | metagenome | study: Metagenomic assessment of the ecological functions of the soil: analysis of the soil microbiota associated with the...
CCAGTTACGTATTGCTATCGGTTCTCTCGCGCTCCGCTTCGTGGCGCGAATTGTTTTCGAAAGATCCTTCCCGCCGAAATCGCGCGCTCAAACCGGTTCTGAGCCGGATTCCCGGCTGGCCGCTCCTGCGTTTTCTGCATATGTATATATTTGAAGGGCGGCCTTCTCGGAGTGGCCGTGAAGCGATTCGCTTATTGCGCCAGCATGTAGCTGGGCATGAATATCTGATCCGCGCGAAAATGCGCGATCGTGGAAAACGGCAGATTCCCCGCCAGCTACCGTCCGACTAATACGCGCTCGCGGCGGACGATCAGGTGGACGAAAGTGCGAAGAATGATTCCGCACTCGAGCGACAGGTTCCAGTTCTCGAGATACTCGATGTCGCAGGCCACACGGTTCTGGATATCGGCGTTGTTCCGCGCTTCTCGCCGCGGAAATCCGCGCACCTGCGCCGAGACCGGTGATGCCGGGCTTCACAAACGCGCGGACGTGATAGTTCGCCATGCAATCTGGCGAAAACTGATTGTTGTGTTCGATCAGGTGCGGGCGCGGTCCGACGATGCTCATGTCGCCGAGGAGCACGTTCCAGAACTGCGGCACTTCATCGACGCTCAGTTTGCGAAACCATTTCCCGAGCGGATAAACGCGGTCGTCGTCAGCCCGCGCCTGGCGATCTCCTCGCCGATTGTCGGTCGATGCGTTCGGAACTTGTAAATCTTAAACCGCCGATTCTGCATTCCGGCGCGGTTTGGACATGGAAGAGCGGCCCGGGCGATTGAACGCGCTGCGTGATCCAAAACGATCAGGGCGAGGATCCGGAAAACGAAAATCATGACTGGCAACGAGATCGCGATATCGATCGCGCGCTTGAGAAACGGTTGAGCGGATTTTCGAGCGGCTCTTCGCGGAGGCCGATGAACCGGAAAGCCGTCGTCCTCGAAGTGGGTCACAGGATGGCGGAGCTTTTCCTCGAGATCGCTCACGATCAGGAGCCGCACGCCGACGCGGTCGCAGACTTGAATGACTCTCGATTGGCTTCGGTGAAGAGCGGGAACTCGACATGATGCACCTGGGTCACGCCGCGTTCGGTAATGATCGCTTCGAGCGCGTCGGGACTGCCGGCTACACGGAACCCTCGGTTGGTCTGCTGATTGGTTCGTCGGAAATCAGTCCGATCGTGCGCAGCCCGACATCCGATTTGCGCTGCAGCCAGGCGCGTAACTGTGCCACTTTCGCCGGCTCGAGCCGACGAGGAGCGTCTTTGTCTTCGCGCGAGCCCGTGAAGATGCGGCGGGCGAGGAGTGCGGCGAGGTAATGGTGCGAGAGAACAAGCAGAGCGCCACATAGAGCCAGGGACGAAGTTGAAGAGGAAAACTCGCGAGATGAAGTGCGTCCTTCGGTGGCCACGGGTAGAGAACGAGCGCCGACGCTGGCCGAGGTTTGGCGCAGACTGAGACGGTGTTGCCGGAGCAGCTCAGTTCTGCGGAAAAGTTCTTTCGATCCGGCTCAGCGGCTCGAGCATCAGGCCGACCACGAGCAGGCCGCAATAAAGGGAGTAACGACGCCAGGTCCACTCGGCGGCGCCGTCCGGCGAATAAACCGTCACCATTAACCAGACGCCAAAGAACAGGGGCGCGCGACCATCACGATCTGGCAAAGCAGGAAGACGCGATAAAGACCCTGCGTGCGTTGCGTGACCATGTTCTATTTGCTGCGCTGGTCAGAGCACGCGATGGCCGCACAGCTTCAACTCGTGCTAGAATTCTGGACCAAATGAGATTTCGCAGCTCCAGGCGAATCGTTGTAAAAAGCGATTCCCATACCATTCCAGCGCGCGCTGCCTGATGGAGAACGCGACCGAACGAGCTGAATCTGGCAGCGAGCGTAAGGGCACACCCGGCCCATTCCCAGAAGCGCGTTTCTGGCCCTTCTTCCGGTGTTTGCCTGTTTTCGGCGGCGCCACTCAAAAAATGGGGCGAGGGAATCGTATCGCGGCCGGAATTTATTTGCTGGCGCGCGTGACCGCCGCGTTTTTTTCACTTGGGCTCGCCAGCAATCTCGCCTTGCTCGCGCTTGTGCTTTTGGCGGACCGCGTTTTTGCCGGCGAATTGGTTTTATCAACCAAACTGGCGCGCAACTTACATCAACGATTTCGGGATCGCGCCTGAACACTTTGAGTCTGCAACCATGGATCACTGGAATGATCCTTCAATAGTTTTCCTGGCGGGCCTGACCTGGCTCTACGTCGTATGCAGCGAACGGCCTGGATTACGTAAAGTGCGCAGCGCATTGCGCCTATTCGCGGCCGGCATTACCGCGCTCGCGGCAATCTGCATTTTATTCCCGGCTGGCGAAGACCGCGCCGCCCTTCTGGCACAACGAACGCAATCTCGGCCTCGTTTCCGAATCGCAATCAAAACCGGAAACCTTTTTGGCCTGACCGCGATCATGATTCTGGCCTGCGGGCAGGACGATCTTCGGAAGGGACGCAAACGCTGGGATCCTTTGGGTGGCGCTTGCCCTGGTGATTACCGCCATCATCCTGAATTTTTCACGCGCCGGGATTGGCATTCTCGTCGCCGGCAGGGCGCTTTGGCTCGGCGTTTTCTCGCTTCGCCAACGTCTCCTCCCTCGCGAATCGCGCTCGTCGTTTCATTTTTGCTGCTTTCACATTGCCTTCATTGCTTTTTGGCGGGCAAACACCCGAACGATTTCATCTCAGAATCTCGCCGAACGCCGGCATCTCGAACGATTTCCGGTGGCGGATCTTTTCCGACGTCTTTCAGCTTATTCGCGATTCGCCCTTTTGGGTCGGAATCGGTCTTGGCAATTTGGAAGATGTCTTTGCTATTTTCCGCGCAGCTTCCCACAGCGACCGGCGCGCGATTCGCCCAGAGAGCGGTTGGCTCTGGCTTTGGACCGAGCTTGGTTGGCATCGCGGTCGTTCTTTGTTATGGTCGGACTCATTTCTTCTCGTTCGAAAAATTTATCCGTTTGCGCGAAGGCACGAACCAGCGGTATCCGGCTTGCCAGCCTCGACCGGCGGCAATCCTGTTCGCCCTCCACACGGGGCTGGTCGATGTCTCCGGGCATCGCGTTGGCACCTCGTTTGCCGCCATGTTTTTGCTCGGGCTCTCGCTCCATCGGTCCGCACTCCTTCAAACCAAGCCGATGCGGTCTCGATCTTGTTTCGGTTGATCGGATTGATCTTGCTCGTCGTGGGCAGTTCGTTGGGGTTTGTCGCCGCCGAAGGACAGAAGTTACTTCCCGGCTCCGTCGAGCGTTACCCGCGCAGAAGCAACTAGCCACCATCGCGACAACTCAAGCGAGCGCACGCTTCGCCGAAACCATCGCGGTTACTGCACGACCGGACTGAGATGGGCGCCGCTCGAGCTGGGAACTCTATTTTTCCCGGGGCTGTTTGCCGAGGCCGAGTTGAAGCGAGACCCGACAACGCGCTCACCGATTTCCGGCGCGCGCGTTTTCGTGGTGCCAATTTACGAACTTCCGCCGCTGGCGGAAGGCAAGCATCTGGCTTCCATCGCAGCCCGTCCGCGGCCGCGACCGCGTGGCGAGAGCGCTGCGCCGCGCGGGGCCGGAGACGCGCCGGCGTGTTTGCGAGCATGCTGAGCAGGCGGCCCGCTCACAGTCACTGAAAGTCAGTCGCATTCTCGCTGAGCTCGGTAGTCGGCAGTCACGATCTCGCGTATTACCTTATCTAGCGCCAGGATCTCCGGCGCCGATTTTAATCGCGCGCTTGCCGAAATCCTGGAGAACGATCCCGGAGCTTAGTTCGTTCAGCGAGACGGAGAAACTCGCGCCGCCTTCGCGTAGTGCTGGTCTGAGCGGCGGCGATGCCGCCGAACTTTCGCGAGCGACTTCGCGGCATCCCGATTGGTTTGCCCTGCAGGCCCGGCTCGGCGCAGCTGCAAGCATAGCGCGATCCCAGCAATGGTTTACGCGCTGCCTGGCCCACGAGACCGACCTCAGCGCTACGGCGAACCAGTCGCATTGCCGCGCATTGCTTCCGGCGCATCTCTCCAACAACTCGAAAGCCGTTTCCGCTACTGCGCCCGACAATTACGCGATCGGCTATGAACTTTACCGCGCGCAAATGCAAAGCGGCCGTGGTCGACGACGCGCTTGTTCACCGTGCGCCATTTCGGTGAGCGCGGAAATTCGCCGGCATACTCGCCGCCTCGAAGCGCGATAGCTGGGCCGAAAAACAAAACTGGGAACGCGCCTGGAAGGCCTGGCGAGGCATTTCAGGCCGCGTACGGCCGACGGCGAAGTAAGATCCAAAGCTCGGCATCTGGCTCCGCGATGGCGGCTTGGGCGGCGGCGGCGGGCGCGCGATCGGAATTGAAGGGACTGCAACCGACGTAATCGAAGCCGAGCCGGCGGCAGTATTTCACGCTGTTGGGTTCGCCGCCGTGTTCGCCGCGGAATTCCAAGCTTGATGTCCGGGGTCGCGTTTTCCGGCCGAGATCTCGTGTCGTTTCCATCAAACGGCCGACGCCGCGCCGATCGATCGACGCAAACGGATTTGTATCTGTATGATGTCGAAGAAGCGCCGGCGTGAGAGTTGGTACGGGTGAACTTCCGGGGTATGGAAATCAGCGGCTCATCCCCAGCGCGTCGTTTGGGTGAGTATCGTTGGTGCCGAAGCTGAAGAAGTGGGCGTCGCGCGCAATTTCCATCCGCTAACAGGGCCGCGCGCGGGAGATCTCAATCATCGTTGCCGGCGAGATAATCGAATTTCGTCTTCTTTTTCTTTGCCACTTCCATCGAGCCACGCGCGGACGATGTCGATCTGGGCCTGAGTTCGCGCGGAAATCCAGCCAGCGGGATCATGATCTCCGGTCGCTCTGATTCCGCTCGCTTGCACTTCCGCGGCCGCTTCAAAAATCGCGCGCGCTTGCATCTCGGAAATTTCAGGGAAGGTGATCCCGAGCCGACAGCCGCGATGCCCGAGCATCGGATTGAACTCGTTGCAGCTCGTGCACACGCCGCGAAATTTGCTCAGCGGGGACGCCGAGTTTATTTGCCAGCTCATTTTGCTGGGCGTTGATCGTTCGGCAAAAATTCGGTGGCGGCGGATCGAGCGACCGGATCGTGGCGGGCAATCCCTTTCAGCTCAGTGAAAATTCCGACGAAGTCTTTTTCGTTGATAAGGGAAGCGAACTTAGCCACTGCCCGCGATCGCTCTTCTTTGGTGCCGGCCAAAATCATCTCGCGCATCGCGCCGAGGTCCCCCCTGATGCGCCTTCCGAGAAAGTACATAGTGTTCAATACTCGATGCAGAGTCTGATTTCCTTTCTGCGCCGAGAAACGCGACCGCGTTGCGCCAAGCCAGCTTTTGTTCCGGCAGGTGCTGCATGTTTGTCCGAGCTGCCGAGTTCCGGAACTCGTCCGCCAAGTCATCAGCCTTGCGTATTCGCACTGCGTAGGTAAGGCTTGCGCTTGCATCCAGCGATCGATCGACCAATGCCTGGACGATTTCCGATGGCGCAGTCGTCACTTCGCCGGCGAAAGCTTCGCCCGCGGTCCCGTCGATCGAAATGTAATCGCCTTGCGCCAAAGGTCGGCGCCGTTGGCACTGAGCGTGCGCTTTTGATAATCGATCTGGATTCCAGCTTGCGCCGCGGACGCAAACCTTGCCCATTTGCCGCGCGACCAGAGCGGCATGGGAGAGACGCCGCCGCGCGGAAGTGAGGATTCCTTCGCCGCGATCATTCCGCGCAAGTCTTCCGGCGAGGTTTCCAATGCGCGCGAGAACGACCTTCTGCCCTTTGGCTGAACGGGCGACCGCTTCTTCGGCGCTGAAGACGACGTGACCCGAGGCCGCGCCCGGACCGCCGGCGAGCCCGCTGCCGATCTTCTTCGCCTGTTCTCGTGATTGTGCGATCAAAGATCGGTGCGAGCAGATGAGCGAGCGAGATCGGCCGGGATGCGGCGGACCGCGTCTTTTTGTCGAGATCAGCTTTTCGGCGACCATGTCGACGGCGATGCGGACGCGCAGGCGTGACCGGTGCGTTTTCCGTTGCGCGTTTGCAGAATGTAAAGGCGGTTGTCTTCGACCGTGAACTCGAGAGTCCTGCATGTCCTTGAAATGCTGCTCGAGGGCTCGCGGACTTTCATCGAGCGCTTTGTGCGCGGCGGGCATTTCCTTCGCGAGCTGCGGCGATCGGGCTGCGGCGTGCGGACGCCGGCGACCACGTCTTCGCCCTGTGCGTTGATCAGATATTCGCCGTAGAAACTTTTGCGCCGCTGGCCGGATCGCGCGTGAACGCGACGCCGAGTCGCGCTGTGTCGCCCATGTTGCCGAAGACCATCGTCTGCACGTTGACGGCGGTGCCCCACTCGTGCGGGATGCCGTATTTGCGGCGATAGACGATCGCGCGGTCGTTCATCCACGAGCCGAACACCGGCGCCGATCGCGCCCCAGAGCTGCTTCCACTGGATCTTGTGGAAACGATTTGCCGGTGCGCTCCTTGATCAGCGCCTTGAAGCGCTTCACGAGTTCCTTGAGGTCGGCGACGCTCAGCTTTACGTCGGGAAATCGGTGTCTTGCCGTAACGCTCGTCCTTGAATGTTCGATCACGTCTCGAACGGCTCGTGATCTTCGCCCGGCGCGCTTCTGCACGCCCATGACGACGTCGCCATACATCTGCAGAAACCGGCGATAGCGAATCCCAGGCGAAACGCGCGTTGCCGGTTTTTCGCGCAACGATTTCCGACCACGTTGCGTCGTTCATTCCGAGGTTGAGGATCGTGTCCATCATCCCGGGCATGGAATCGCGCGCGCCCGAACGAACGGAAACGAGAGCGGCCGTTCGTTGTTTCCAAGTCTTTTGCCGACCGGACTTTCTCGACTTTGGCGCGAGGGCCGATTCCACTTCGGCCTTGAGCTGCGGCGGATAGCTGCGGTTGTGGGCGTAGAAATAACTGCAGACTTCGGTAGTAATCGTGAACCCCGGCGGCACGGGCAAACCGATTGCGCGTCATTTCGGCCAGGTTCGCGCCCTTGCCGCCTAACAACGGCTTCATCTTGCCGCTGCCGTCGGCATGGCCATCGCCGAGTAATACAGGTATTGCGGCGTCCTGACTTCTTGCCGGAACTCGTCCGCACATTCGATCTCGATTTCGGCGATGCCTGCCGCGCCGTAGCATCGCGAAGGCGGGTCGATCTTCGCGCCGTTTTGAGCAATCCGCCGCGAAGCTCGGTTCATCGATTTCCGCTTTGTTGCCATGAAGTGTTCCTGATTGGGGAAACTGCTGGAACTAATTCCGCAGGCTGAGGTGTCAACGCAGCGGGGCAATTAGGCAGGCGTGGCGCCTGCAGATTCAGTGCAGTAACACGGCCCTCGGTTCTTGCCAGGCGCGCTCGGCGTGGTCGGATTGCCGTCGATCGCCGAGGTAAACTCATCCACCCCGTGCTTGGGACGATGATCGTGTTACGGCGACCGTGCGCTTCCTCAGTGATGCGAAGGAACTTGCCGCGGTCGTTCTCACGAAACTCAACGTGAAAATGCTTACAGCTCGATCTGCAGCTCCCTCGCTTCGATGAGATTATCCATGTCTGCAAAAAACCGCGGAGTTTAGGCCGGTTGGCGTCAAAAGGAAAGCAGATTTTTCGGAAAAAAGCGGGCCTGGAACGGCTTTGTCGAGAACCGCCCCGCGACCGATTAACGCCGTCGCGGGCGTTTTTCGCGCCCTGATCAGCGATGGCGAAGTCGATTTGACGTTTGAAGGTGTCGACTCGCGCAACGAAAACGCGGATTTCATCCCCGACTGAAAATCGTCGGTTTGTCCGGCGGCCGAGCAGCCGGCGTTGGGCGCATCGAAGCGATAGAAATCGTCGCTCAGCGTGGAGACATGCACGACGCCGGTCACGAGAGCGTCGGAGCTCTACCACCAGGCCATAATTCCGAACGTCCATGATCGCGGCGCGAGACCTGCGGATCGCGCTCCTTGAGCTGTTGCTCGAAGAACTGAAGCTTCTTTAAGCGGACCGATTCGATTTCGGCCTCGGCCGCGTTTCGTTCGGTATCGAAATGTGGTCGGCCAGGGATTCGATTTGACCGATGTCAATCTTGGAACGTCGCAGCAAGTTGCGCGTTCGGCCAGCGTGCGATGGACCACCAAATCGGCGTAACGCCGGATCCGGACTGGTGAAATGGAGGTAATTGGCTTTGGCCAAACCGTAATGTCCAGGGCTGCGCCGCGTATCGCGCGCGCTTCAAACTTTTGAGCAGACCGATCTTGAGTGCCTGCTCTTCCGGCCTACCGCTGATCGAGGCTAGCAACGTCGTTACAGCTCTTTCCGATGGAGAGATCGCCGACTTTGTAGCCAAAGCTGAGAATGAATTCGCGATATTCCCAGTTTTTCCGGATCCGGGATCTTCATGCAGCGCGGTAAATCGTCGCGATAGGCGATGCCGTAGCTCGCGCGCGACGCTTCGTTCGCCGCCAGCATGATTCTTCAATCAACTGGTGCGACTGGTGGTTCTCGACCCTTTCCAAACTGGTCGGCTTGCCGTCTCTCGACATGCACTTTACTTCCGGAAAATCGAGATCAAGTGAGCCCTGCTCGAATCGTTTGCGGCGAAGGAGGAGGCCAAGCTCCCACGCCGTGTGGAGTCGGCGACTGAACTCGCCGTTCGGCCGCGCCTGCAGGATGGCGTAGGCTTGCGCGATGAAGTCAGGCGCTTCGCGCTGCGAATCACGCTGCTCGGCCAAAGCCGCATTCTTGGCGCGCCCGTTCTTATCGAAACTCAATGAAAACGGAATGGGTGAGGCGATCCACGTCCGGGGTTCAGAGCTGCAGACGCCGTTGCTCCGATCGCTCCGGCAACATCGGGATGACGCGATCGGGCAGATAAACGCTGTTACCGCGCCGGCGCGCCTCGCGGTCGAGTGCACTGTCCGGAGTTACGTAGGCGGCGACATCTGCGATGTGAACGCCGAGCCGCCAAACGCCGGTCGTTGTCGATCTTTTCAACGTTGATCGCATCATCAAAGTCGCGCGCGTCATCAGGATCGATCGTGACGATGAATTGATCGCGCAAATCTTCGCGCCCTGGATGAGTTTCTGTTCGACCGATTGCGGAATTCGATTCGCTTCATCGAGAACACTCTTCGGAAACTGCAGTGGGCAGAATCGATATTTCCGGACGATCGACAGCATGTCGATTCCGGGCGCTAGCTGCGGCCCGAGGACTTCGATGATTTCGCCTTCAGGGATTGACGTGGCGCGATTCCCACGCTTCCAGGCGAACAACGACTTTGTCGTCACGCGTCGGTGTTTTCGGCAACTTTGGCGCGCGGCGGGAACTGAACATAAACATCGTGCACCAGTCGCGGATCGTCCGGCACGACGTAATAAAAAGTTCCGCGATTGTTGCAAGTGTTCCGACAATCGTGTCGCGCGCGCGCTTCCGAGGATGCGAATGACGCGGCCTTCGCTCCGATGTTGAGCTGCCTGACCCGCTCGACTTTGGCGCGGCGTGGTGGGACATCGCGACTGATCCGCGCCACCACCCGGTCGCCGTTCATTGCGGTGCCGGTATTCTCAGCCGCGATGAAAATGTCCGGCTCTCCCGCCTTTTCCGGGACAAGGAAACCGTAACCGGCTTGATGGATCGACCGGTTTCCCAGTGACAAGATCGGCTTCGGACGGAAGCGACGTGCCCGATTCTTGCGAATGCGAACAATTTCGCCCGGCGTGCTCCAGCTCGTGCAACGTTTTGCGAACTTCCACGCGATCGCGGCCCTGTAGTCCGAGCGCCCGCGCGATCTCATCTCTATCGCGTGGCCGATAATCAGGAGCCCGCACCAGGCGAGGAGCTTTTCGAATTGTGCGACCGTTTTCGGTCATGTTGACGAAAACATATTGGAGATTGTTCGCCACGGCGAATCCGTCCGGTGGCGGCTGGATCTAACTGACCGAGTTCAAAGGATGAAACAATTATTATTGTCGGATGTGCGATGACGGCCGCTGCGCTGGTCGCGTTTGCGGCAGGAGGAGCGAAAATGGAAAAATCAGCAGTTCAGCATTCAGGAAGGTGGAACGATTCCGAGAAATTCAGCAAAAATGGACAGAATGTTAGTCCGGAATTGCGAGTCAGAAGGCGCGCCAGCTGAGGCAAAAGTCTGGCGCTCATCGTGGACGATCCGGATGCACCGGTCGGACTCTTCACCCACTGGTTGGTTGGAACATCGATCCCAAGACAACCGAGATTGCTGAGAACAGCCCGCCAAACGGAGCGGTCAGGGCACGAACGATTATCCAAATCTTGGCTAGGCGGGCCGAGCCCCCTCTGTACGCACCGCTACTATTTCAAGATCTTTGCTCTGGACCGGGTGCTCGATCTCAAATCCGGCGCGAAACGTCGGAGGTCGACGCTGCGCAATGCGCGGGCACGTGATCGGCCAGGGCGATCAATGGGTCGCTATTCGAAGAAATAATTGATTCGCGCCAGTTTCAGGCGTAGCTCCCATCGTGTTGGTCTGATTCTTGATGGAGAGCGAATTTGAAAATCGGCGATAAAAGCGTCGATCTTTCAGAGCGGAAGTGATCATGGGAGTGCTTCAACGTCACGCCCGATTCGTTTTCGGACGGCGGCGAATTCTTCAACCGACGCGGCAATTGCGGGTGGAATAAGGAGCGATGGCATGTAGAAGGCGCCGACATTATCGACGTGGGCGGAGAATCGACGCGTCCCGGCGCCGAAGCCTGTTTCAGCGAAGGAAGAATTGCAACGGGTGGTCCCGGTGATCAACGAAGCTACTGCGCGTGAGATCAATGTTTCCATTTCAATCGATACTTCGAAGCCCGAAGTTGCGAGTGTGGCGCTGGATGCGGGTGCGTCCATCATCAATGACGTCACCGCGGGGCGGGCAGATGAGAAGATGTTGCCGCTCGCGGCGGAACGGACGGCCAGCGATTGTGCATCATGCACATGAAGGGCAAAGCCGCGAACAATGCAGAGAAATCCGCATTACGACGATGTCGTCACGGAAGTGGCTGATTTTTTCGACAACAATATGGCTCGCGCCCTAGAGTGCGGCATTGATCCCATGGCGATCGCGTTTGATCCGGGAATTGGGTTCGGTAAAACGGTGGAGCACAATCTGACAGCTGCTCGCCAATCTCGAGCGGCTACGCGTGCACGATCGCCCGCTCGTGGTCGGCGTTTCACGCAAATCGTTCCTGGGGAAAATGATTGGACTCCGGCCGAAATGAGCGACCGCGCCGCGCCAACGATTGCGCTGACGGCGATTGCTGCGCGAACGAGGCGCAGATGTTTTTGCGGGTCCATGACGTGCAAGGGAAACGCGGCTGCGCTTCGCGCGTCGCGGAGGCGGTTCTGCCATGACGCAGGAACTTGTCCAGCTCTGGATCGAGAGCTGGCGAAGTCTTAATCGAGATCATCCTGCTCAGTGTCGGGATTTACTACGGCTATCTTTACTTTCGCGGGACGCGCGGCGCCAAAGTCTTGACCGGGCTGGCGATCGTTTTTCTGACCCTGACCCTGATCTCGACAGTTGCTGAACCTGCGTCGTCATCGGCTGGATCATCCGCAGTTTCTCGGTCTTCCTCGGCGGTTGCGCTGGTCGTGATTTTCCAACCGGAACTGCGCCGCGGTCTGGCGGAGCTCGGCGGCCATCCGATCTTTTCCCTCGACGAGCGAGAAACGCGAGACGGTCCACGATCATCGCCGAAGCGGTGACGCAGCTGGCCAACAAACAATTCGGCGCGCTGATCGCGATCGAGCGCGACACCTCGATCCGCGTTTACGAAGAAACCGGCGTGATCGCTCGACTCCGATTTTCTCGGTCGAGCTGCTTCTTACGCATTTTTCATCCGAAAGCCGCGCTGCACGATGGCGGCGTGATCATTCGCAATGGCCGGATCGCCGCCGCGGCCTGCATTTTTCCGGTGAGCCAGCGCGAAACGCTCGACCGCAGTCTCGGCCTGCGTCATCGCGCCGGGCCTCGGCATTACCGAGGAATCGGACGCCATCGCGGTCGTGGTCTCTCGGAAGAGACGGGCGGGATTTCCATCTGTCACCGGCGGCGGATCGAGCGCAATTTCACGCCGGAAACGTTCCGCAAGCGGATCGGCGAACTTTTGCTGCACGGCACTTATGAAGAGAACTGATCCTGAAGAACTGGCGCGCGAAAGTTGATCTCCCTCCTGCTCGCGACAACCCTCTGGTATCTCATCAAGAAGAACGTAGCAACGACACTCTCGCCGTCTGATAACGACTCGCCCGCGCCGCGGCGAGAACGCTGACTAACGTGAGCGCCGAACTCGCCGAGCCTAACGCAGAAAGCGGGCGAGATTTTCTTCTTCCCAGCGGCGCGCGCGCCGGTAGCTCGGGAACTCGCGCTCGCGCCGATTGAATTCTCTCGGTGTGGACCCGCCGCCGTCCGTTCCGCAGCGGTTCGTCCGGAACGACCGAGTGCAGCATTTCGTGATAAAGAACGTATTGGAGAAACCAACGTGGAACGAAGGGCTGATCGAGCGAGCGGATTGAATGCGGATGACGCGGTCTTCTTCCTGGATCGTTCCAAAAACAAAATAGTTCTTTCGGCCGCACGCTTCCGGCGCCGGCCCCATACCACTTTGTAACCGCGCAGCCGTCCGCGAAAATAACGCTCATTCAATCGATCGAACATCGCGCGCAGATCGAAATGTTTGCCTTCGTGCGCGAGGTTGAGTTGCCGCTGCATCGGCAGCTTCGGATGCGCGATTTTGCGTTTCGTTTTCTTCGCCATAATCGGAACTCCTCTACGGTTGGAAGAGAATGCCCAATTCTAGAGTAGGTTCAACGGGCCGACATGAGAAGCTTCATGTTTTCGACGTTATACGTTGAAGACGTCTTATTGAGAGTTATATTACGCATCACGGTTGAAAGTGCGGTAGGTTGTACTCGGCGACGGGCTGCTGTTCGGCATACGGTTTTTCGAAGGACTGAAGCTTCAAACGCGGTTGCGAATTCCTCCGGTACTTCGCGTATACTGAAAATACCGGTCGCGTTGGCTCACGACGCGCTTGCGAATTAGATCGGATATGACGCCGTTTCTGCGAAAACTTGCTCGGCCTGAACTGGCTGCTTGCTGCGTCACCATGCTGGCGCTCGCGATCTTCGGCGTCGATCGCCATCTACAGCGCCACTTACATGCGGCGAGGATCCGGTGGCGGCCGAATTCTGGCGCAAACAGGCGAACTGGGTCGCCGTCGGTTTCTTCGCTTTCATGCTCACGAGCCTGATCGATTACCGCTGGATCCGCTGGGGGCGCCGCCGATGTATCTGCGCCGGCATCGTCTTTCTCGTTCTGACGAAATTCATCGGCACGAAGGTTTACGGCTCGCGCAGCTGGCTCCATCTCGGGCCGCTTAATTTTCAGCCGGCCCAGCTCGCCGTCGTCGCCGGCATCATGGTGCTCGCGCTTTTTCTCAGTCACAGTTCCGCGACATGCACCCGATGCTGCGGCTTGCTCGTCTGCGGCGCGATCGCTGGGCGCGCCCTGTCTGCTGATCTTGATGCAACCGGACTTGGGCGAAGGCCATCATCTGGGTGCCGGTCCTGCTGGCGTTGCTCTTCGTCGGCGGAATGCCCGCTGCGCTACCTGATCTGCATCGTCTTGATCTGTTCGCCGATGATTCCGATCGCGATCAATCTCGGTGCTGAAACCGTACCAACAGGAGCGGATCACCGCGTTCATCAATCCCGACATCGACAAGCAGGGCTCCGCCTGGGCGATCAATCAATCGCTGATCGCGATCGGCTCCGGCGGCTGGGCGGGCAAAGGATTCAAGGCGCCGAACACCCAGATCGAACTCGGCTTTCTGCCGGCGACCGCCGTGCACAACGACTACATCTTTTCCGCAATCGGCGAGCAGTGGGGCTTCGTCGGCGGAATGTTTCTGATCAGCGCCTTTGCCGTTGCTCTTGTTGACCTGCCTCTTCGTCGCATTCGTTGCCGGGCGACCAATTCGGGCTGCTCCTCGTCATCGGAATCACGTGCGCTCATTTTCACCCACATTTTCCAGAACATCGGGATGACGATTTCCATTTTGCCGATCACCGGCGTGCCGTTGCCGCTCGATCAGCTACAGCGGCTCGTTCGTGCTCATGATCATGTTCGCGTCTCGGCATCGTGAACAGCGTCTGGGTTCATCGACAACAGAAGTCGCAGAACTGTCGGGCAAGGATCGGACATCGTCGCCGCCAGGTCGTCGCGATTTACTTCGAGCGCGTGCGCATCTAACAATTCGCTGCAGACATGGAGACGCGATTACAAGGTTAAGCTCGAGAGTCTTTGAAGGGACCGCTCGATCTCCTGCTTTACCTGATCAAGCGCGACGAGATCGACATTTACGACATCTCGATCGAACGAATCACGCGCCAATACTCGAATATCTCAGGCGTTCAAGGAATTGAAGATCGACATCGCGGGCGAGTTCGTCGTGATGGCGGCGAACCTGATTTACCTCAAGAGCCGCAGTCTGCTCCCGGTTGATCAACAGCCGCCGGAAGAAGATGCGGACGAGGACGACCCGCGCTGGGATCTGATCCGGCAACTGATCGAATACAAGAAGTTCAAGGAAGCGGCGGCTGCAGTTGCACGACGCGCGCGCTCGAGCAGGAGCGGATGTTCACTGCGCGACGGTGGCAGTCGCTCCCGTCAGATGCGCCGTTGCCGTTGCGCGAAGTTGGGATTTTTCAGCTGATTCAACGCCTTTCAGGAACGTGATCAAACGAGTCGAAGCGCGGGAGGATTTGCGCGAAATATTTCGGCGAGCGTTTCAGCGTGTCTGGACAAGATCGACAAAGATCCTGCGAGCGCGTGGACGAGCGGCACGTCCGTGCGTTTTCAGAACTGTTTGCGCCAGATCGTCGTCGCGCGGTCGAGATCGTGGTTACGTTCCTGGCGCTGCTCGAGTTGATCCGCTTGAATCAGGTGCGCGCGCTCCAGCCGAAGATGTTCGACGAAATCGAGATCGCCGGCGATCGCGGCGCTAAGATTGACATCATGCCGCGCGTGCTCATCGCCGGGTGCGGTTATCTCGGGCCAGGCAGTCGCGGATTTGTTAGTCGCCGATGGTTGGGAAGTTGAGGGCTGGACGCAGTCGGCTGAATCAGCCGCAAAACTTTCCGGGAAAGCGTATTCGGTTCGCGCGGTCGATATTTCGCAGGAAAAACAGGTTCTGTGCACAGACCGGAGATTTCGATGCGGTGATTCACTGCGCCAGCACGCGGAGGCGGAAACGTCGATCTTTATCGCCGTGTTTATTTTGATGGTGCTCGCAATCTACTCCACCGATTTGGTGCATCGACGAATTCTCTTGACCAGCAGCACGAGTGTTTACGCGTCAGAACGACGGCGACGTGGGTCTTCGAGGAAAGCTGGCCGAGCCGAAGCACGAAACCGGAAAAATTCTGCGGAAAGCCGAGGATTTAGTTCTGCGCCGGCGGTGCAATCGTTGTCCGGCTTGGCGGCATCTACGGCCCAGGCCGCTCGGCATTGCTTAAGAACGTTCTCGACGGCGATGCGATTATCGATCCGTGACAATGACCGTTTTCTGAATCAGATCCATCGCGACGACGATGCCGGCGACTGCGATACCACTCTTGTTAAATGCGACCCGAGGCCTGTCGGGCGAAATCTACAACGTAGTCGATAATCGAGCCAATTCTGCTTAGCGAATGTTATCGCTGGCTGGCCGACAAAATTAGATCGGCGCGCTCGGGTGGCCGGAAGATCCGTTGCGAAGATCGGCATCGAAACGGAAACGCGGCGACAGCAACAAAGCGCGGTCAGCAACGCGAAACTGCGAGCGATTGGCTGGACGCCGCGCTATCAAACTTCACCGAAGGGATGGAGAAAAGCGTCCTCCAACGTTCGACCACGAGGGCGCATAAACCGCGAATCGCGGACGGAAACACCGGTATGGAAGCTGCTAATTTTTTCATCGTATGCGTCAGGTCAAACTTACCGGCCGGGAAGCCTCGGTGGTGCGGGCGATCGGGTTCTACAGAATCCATGCTCGGGCGCCGAAATCCAGGATTTCGTGCGGATGGAAGTCGGAAGATGTTACGGACAGCGCTGAACAGCCTTATGGCCGCCGGGTTTGTCGAGAGCATTCCTTACTCTGAACAGATTCAACTTGCGGAAATGCCGGTGACCGCCTTCGAATTAAACCCCGCTTACATCCACGACCTTAAACGCGCGCTAATCCGGACCTGATTTAGCGCGCGTTTACCGCTGCAGCGGCGTCGCCGCCGTGCTGAACGCGGCGCTCGCCGAAAAGTTGCCGAATCACTTCCTCGACCGGCACTTCCTGAACGTTGATGTCGCTGACGTCACAGGCTTGCAAAAGTTCGCGGCACGGTCTCGGTCACTTTCGCGCGGGGCACCTTTGAGTTGCACCGACATCGGCGTTTGCTCGATCACTTCGCCGAACCGCGAAAAATCCCGCGTACCTGTTTGTCGAAAGTGAGGCTGAGAATTTTGTGACCGAGAAGCGGTCAATGATTTCGTCGAGCGGTCCGTCGAAGAAAATTTTGCCATGATCGATGACCAAGACGCGATGACAAAGCTCCTCGATGTCCTGCATGTAATGACTGGTGAGCAGCGTCACGATGCGGTGCTCCTCGTTGTATATGCGCAGAAACTCGCGGACGCGCTTTTGGCTAACGACGTCCAGATCCGATGGTCGGCTCGTCTAGAAATAAACCGCGCGGTTCGTGAATGAGCGCGGAGATCAGTTCCATCTTCATCCGCTCGCCCGAGCGAAAGCTCACGCACCATCACGTTCATCTTGTCCGTAACTCTCGAGCAGCTCGGCCAGACCGCCCACGACTTTGTTGAAACGATCGCGATCGATTCCATAAATCGCGCGGTTCAGTTCGAGCGATTCCTGCGCAGGCAGGTCCCACCAAAGCGCGTTCTTCTGCCCCATTAAGCAAACTGAATTGCCGCTTCATCTCGTTGCGTCGTTCCCACGGAACAAAGCCGAGGACGCGCGCATCGCCGGAGGTTGGATTGAGCAAACCAGAGAGCATTTTCAACACGGTCGTTTTGCCCGCGCCGTTTGGACCGAGAAAGCCGACCAATTCGCCCTCCTCGATCTGAAATGAAACGCGCATCGGCCGCGCGCGTTTCGTCGTAACGACGCCTAACGAGCCCCTTAACCGCGCCCCACAATCCGCCTTCTTGCGGTAAGTGCGGTAAACTTTGGTTAGATCACGAGCCTCAATCGCGCTCATGCGGTTAGGATCGGCATCCACGTGATCGACAATCACGATGTCGATCTCGCGGCGCGACTACGCGACGCGTCGAGTTGCCGCCGCCGGTTTTTCTTCAACAAGCGGCAGCACTTTGTCGACTAGCGCATCCGCAGTGATGCCATGCTTTTTGCGCAGCAGCGGAACTGCGCCGTGCTCGATGAATTCATCCGGCCAACCAATCCGCACGACCGGTGTGTTGATCTGCTGTGAATGGAGATGCTCCATCACCGGCGCAACCGAATACCGTTGTGCAAAACGTGGTCTTCGATCGTGGCGACGACCTCCACGCTGCGCGCGAAAAACTCGAGCGTGCCGGTATCCATCGGCTTGATCCAGCGCGGATTGATCAGCGCGACTGAAATTCCCTTTTCTTCCAGTTTCTTGCTGCTTCTTCCGCGACTTCGAACATGTTGCCGAGGCCGAAGATCGCGACATCGCGGCCGTGCTTTACCACTTCAGCCTTGCCAATCTCCGAGGAGTTTTGGTTCCGGTTTGATTTGCGCGCCGGTGCCGGAACCGCGCGTGGATAGCGAACCGCAATCGGACCCGAATTGTAATTCGCCATCGTCCAAAGCATGTCGACGAACTCGTCTTCGTCCTTCGGCTGCATGTGCAACCAATTCGGGATGTGCCGCAGATAGCCGATGTTCGAACAAGCCAGTGATGCGTCGGGCCGTCGTCGCCGCTCAACCCGGCGCGGTCCATGCAGAGCCGCGACGTTCAGTTTTTGAATCGCCATGTCGTGAATGGCCATGTCGTAAGCGCGCTGGAAAAACGTGAGAGTAGATCGTGAGAAACGGCTGTCAGTCCCTGCGTCGCGAGTGCCGCAGGCGAAAAGCGCGGCGTGCTCCTCGGCGATCCCGACGTCGAAGTAACGCGTCGGATGGGCTTTCTGCGAAATGCGACAAGACCGGTGCCGCTCGGCATCGCTGCCGTGATCGCGACGACCTTCTGATTGTTGTCGGCAAGCTTCGCCAACGTCTTCCCAATGATCTCCGAATAGGTCGGCGTCGGCGTCGGCGCAGTCTCGCACCGCTCTCGATCTGTACATTTGCCGAGCCCGTGAAATTTGTCCGGTTGCTTGATCGCCGGCTCGTAGCCTTTGCCTTTCTGGTTAGAATGTGCAGAACACCGGTTCCTCCTGCGTTTTCAAAAGTCAAATGTGCGGATCAGCAGCGGAATGTCGTGCCCATCGATCGGTCCGTAGTAGCGCAGGCCGAGTTCCTCGAAAGATGACGCTCGGCAAAACCAGGCTTGTAACGCTTTCCTCGACTTTGTGCGCGAGCTGGACGCCGGTTTTGCCAGAGATCGCTTCGCACAAAACTGCGCGCGCCTTGTCGTGCAGGTGCGCATAGGTCGCGGTTGGTCACGATCCGGTTCAAGTAATTGGCAATCGCGCCGACGTTTTTGGCGATCGACCATTCGTTGTCGTTTAAGACCACGATAGAGCGCTTCGTCTGCGCGCGGACGTTGTTGAGCGCCTCGTAACTGATCCCGCACGTAAAAGCCGCGTCGCCCGCGATGGCGACGATGTGTTCGTCACCGCCGCGCAGATCGCGTCCGACCGCCATGCCGAGCGCCAGCGGAGAGGGCGGTGCCCGCGTGGCCCGCGCCGTAGCAATCGTGGTCGCTCTCGGTCCGCAAAGAAAACCGTTCAAGCCGCCGAACTGCCGCATGCGTTGAGAATCGATCGAGCCGGCCGGTGAACAATTTTGTGGACGTAACCCTGATGGCTCACGTCCATCACGAAACGGTCCCGCGGGGTGCTTGAACACGCGATGCAGCGCGATTGTTAACTCGACCACGCCGAGGTTTGGTCCAAGATGTCCGCCGGTTTTGCGACAAAACGCCGGATCAGCTCGTCGCGCACTTCCTGCGCCGAGTTGCGGCAGAGTCTTGCTCCCGCAACGCTTTGATGTCCGCCGGCGAATGGATCCCATCGAGCAAGCGCTTTGCGGCGCAGCTTGTTGTTTCAGAAGAGTCTGACTTCGTCATTTTTTAATTCTCTTCGTCCGCCTTGTTATCAGTTCGGCCAATTCCGCCGGCGGGCTCAAAGTTTAACCGTCGGCTGCCCGCGTTGTTGCGTGCAATGATCTCGATCTTTTCTTCGGCATTCGTCAATCGCTCCTGACAGACCTTGACCAGATTCATCCCTTCCTCGTAGCGCACGATCGAAATCCTCCAGCGGCAATTTTGCCGGTCTCCATTTGTTCGACTAATCGCCTCCGAGTCGGTCCATCGCCTTCTCAAAGTTCAATTCGGTGCCGGGGGCTTGGTTTTGCTGCTCATCGGCAAACGCAAAATTAAGCACAGCGGCGTGAAGATGGGAGATTGGCGATAGTGCTTCGCAACTCTGTCATCGGCCTTGAACTGAACGCGAGGATCTCACAGTCGTCGACTGATCACACAAATTACGATGCGCGATCGAATGGATTTCGTATTGCGCTTCGGGAGTGAAATGACGAGTGCGTAAGCTGGTAGTTGATTTGCAGCTTGATTTTGGGATTTGCGCCCGCGTCCGAGCGGTGGCACACCCAATGCTCGTGAATGTGCCAATCAACCCATTCACCACTATGAAGTTTCCGAAAAAATCTTTTGATCGATCATGAACCCGGCGTCGCTCGTCTCATCCGGCGGGCAACTGGAACGCGCCGGGAAGTATCTCATTCGCGAAGAGCACGATGATAAACTGGCGCTCAACGCTCGCCCGTTGGTTCCAGCCCTGATCTCATCCTGGTCGATACTGCCGGTCAGAGATGACGTCGCAACATCGAGCGCCAGATCCATACACGACGCCGCTCTCAAAGACACACCGGTTCTTTCGCTCAGCAGTAACTCCGCCCCGAAAGCCAGATGGTTTCCGGCGGAATCCTAGTCCGGCTACAGCTTCTTTGCCGCGCCCATCCGTGTCGAAGAAGTCCTCCGCGGCGTCGACGAGCTCCTCTTCGGCAAAGACCTCGATCGGCCTCGCCGATCTGCTTTTTTGTAGGCGGCAGCGTCTTTCGAATTCTTTGAGATCGTCGGCATTGTCGATCTTGAGGACGAAGAATCCAGCCCTGGCCGAAGGGTTCGCGGTTGATCAAGCCCGGATCTGCTTCGAGCGCCTTGTTTACTTCGACGACAGTTCCTTTGACCGGCGCGTAAATGTCGCTCGCGGCTTTCACTGATTCGACCACCGCGATCGCTTCTTTCGCGTTCGCTTGCCGATCCATTTTCGGCAGCTCGACGTAAACACGACGTCGGTCAATTCCAGATTGCGCGTGATCGGTGATGCCGACGCGGACGTTGTCGCCTTCGCGCTTAATCCATTCGTGAGCTCTCGGTGTAAAGCAAATCGTCGGGAACATTCATGATTTTTTGTAGAGCGGTTTCTTCTCGATGGTGGCCGGGAAATTTCTGTCCGCGAATTTCGATCTCGATCTTCGCGCCGATCTTCGCGTGCGACGCACGAGACGTACGCCATGCCGACGCCCCAGTTCAAGCTCGGAGAAAGCGTGCCGCTGGTCACTTCGCCGATGCGCTCGCCGTTTTCGAAAACGGAGTAATGCGGCCGCGGCGGCGGACCTTTGTCTTTCATTCGAAACGGAACGAGCTTTTCGCGCGGGCCGTTTTCTTTCGTCTTCAGCAAAACGTCGCGGCCGATGAAATTTGGCTTCGTTAGATCGACAAAGAAACCGAGTCCGGCTTCGATCGGATTTCGTTCCGGCGACAAGATCGGAACCGTTGAGCGGATAACACATTTCGAGTCGCAACGTGTCGCGCGCGCCGAGCCCGCACGGCTTGATGCCGAGCTCTTTGCCCTTCTCGAGCACTGTGTTCCAAAACTTCGCCGCATCGTTGCGCGAAAGAAAACTTCAACGCCGTCTTCGCCGGTGTAACCGGTTCGCGCGACGGAAACGTCTGTTCCGTCGAATCGGAAGATCGACAATGTGATTTCGCGCCGGCAGATCGACATTTTGCCGAACAGCGCATGAAATATCCGCTGACGCGCGGCCCTTGAATCGCGACTCCGCCAAAATCTGCGCTGCGATTTTCGAGAGCCTCGACGATCGTCTCGCGCCAGATGCTTGTTGCAGCCAGGCGAAATCTTCGTCCGTGCGCGACGCGTTCACGACGAGCAGAAATTTCTGTTCGCCGATCCGATAAACGATCAGATCGTCGATGATTCCGCCGCGCTCGTTCAGCAGAAACGTGTATTGGCCCAGTGCCGACATCGAGCTTGTCGATGTTGTTCGTGAGCATCGTGTTCGAGCCATGCGCGCGCGCCGCTGCCCTTCGGCGATCAATTGGCCCATGTGCGAAATGTCGAAGATGCCGACGTTGTTTCGCACGCGCCTGATGTTCCTCGACGATGCTCGGTGTATTGCACCGGCATGAGCCATCCGGCGAACGGAACCATTTTCGCGCCGAGCCGCACGTGCTCGTCGTAAAGCGGAGTCTGTTTTTGCGCGGCTTCGGTCACGGCGCAAGCTAGCGTACGCCGATAGACGTATCGCGCTCCGGAGTGCGATCGGCTTCTGCTTTGCAAGCGGGACGCTTGCGCTACTCTGCTCACGCATGAGCTTGCTCGACAAACTCGAACGCCGTTTCGGTTTTCTTGCGCATTCCGGGATTGACCGCGCATTCGTGATCGGCTTCACCGCGCTCGTTTTCGGCCTGATCTGGCTGAATCCGGGTTTCGCGTTCGTGCTCGACTCTCGATCCGGCTCGGATCCGCCACGGCGAAGTCTGGCGGCTGGTCACTTACATTTTCGTTCCGCAGACCCTCAGTCCGTTATGGGTCATGCTTCGCGCTTTGGTTTCTTTGGTTCGTCGGCGAAGGCCTCGGAACGCGCGTGGGGACGCGTTCCGGCTCACCCTTTATTTTCTGGTCGGGATGATCGGCACCACCGTGGCCGCATTTTTCTTCGGCAGCAAATTTTCGAACGGCGATGCTGATCGTGTCGTTGTTCTTCGCCTTCGCCCGCTTTATCCCGACGAAATCATCTACATCCTCTTTCATTCTGCCGGTCGAAGATCAAATGGCTGGCGTGGATCTGCGGCGCGTTTTTGCTATTTGGATTTGTCGTCAACTCGAATTCGTATCGGCTGGCGCTGATCGCCGCGTTCGCCAATTATCTGATCTTCTTCGGGCCCGGAAATTATTTATCGAGCTGCGGCATCGGCACGAAGTCTCAGCTCGTCGAAAACGTTATCGAAGATCAGTCGCGCAGCGACGACCGAGCCGCTGCACAAATGCGCGGTCTGCGGCGCGACCGAGTTGACCGATCCGAACCTCGATTTCCGCGTCGCGCGCGACGGCGAAGAATATTGCATGGCGCATTTGCCGTGCAGCGCAAACGCCGTCGGTACGTAGGGGCGGCTCGCCGCGGCAAGCGCCTGTCCATCGATTCGGCGTTTGACATCCGCAGTCGCGGGACCGCTACGCCTTGACCGCAAATTCTCGGCGGAGACTAGCGCGATGACCGACAAGAACACCGCGCTCGTTCCCGAAGAGGGCTGGCATTGTCTGCATCTGTTTTACCAGATCGAGCACGGCCAATGGCAGTTGCTCAGTCGCGAGGAACAAAATGCCGCAAAGACGAATCTCGCTCGTCGCTCGTGCAGGAAGTCCGCGCGATGGAATCGACCCAGTTGCTCACGCTCAGCATGGTGACGCCTGAAAGCGGACCTCGGCTTCATGTTGATCACGCCCGATTTGCACAACGCGAACAAGATCGAGAAGCAGCTTTCGCTCTCGTTAGGCGCCGATGTGCTGACGCCGGTTTACAGTTATCTGTCGCTCACCGAAGAAAGCGAATACATCACGACCGAGGAAGAATACGCGCAGACGCTCGAGCCGAGAACAGAACGTCAAGCGATCCGGCAGAAGCTCGCCGAAGCGATGAACTACATTTCGCGAGCGAATGAAACATTACCGGCAGGAAGCGCGTTTATCCGACGCTGCCGGATTGGCCGGTCGTTTGCTTCTACAATATGAGCAAGCGCCGCGGCGAACAGCGCAACTGGTATGCGTTGCCGTTATGAAGAACGCCGCAAATTAATGAAGGGCCACGCGACAGTCGGCCGTCGAGTTCGCCGGCAAAGTGAAACAGCTCATCACCGGCTCGGACCGGTCTCGACGATGCGGAGTGGGGCGTCACCCTGTTTGCGCGCGCGACACGTTTCAGATCAAAGCGATCGTTTACGAAATGCGTTTCGATCCGGTGAGCGCCGAGTATACGCGGACTTCGGCGAATTTTTCATCGGCATTCAACTGCCGCTCGACGAATTGTTCCGCCGCTTGCAACTTTAGCCTGATTAGTCGATCACTTACGATTCCTCGACCTGTCGAGGGATGGGTGACAGAGCGGTCGATTGTGCACGCCTGGAAAGCGTGTGTGCCCCAAAAAGGCACCGGGGTTCGAATCCTCCCCATCCGCCAGTCATCCCAGCGTAGCGACGCGAAACGAGCTGACACGGTAAAGCGGCCTCCCACTCGTCGGCTGCTACGGCTCGACTGCGCTCGAAACGATTGCTGGCTATTTCCGCGCTTCCCGGCGCTCAGCATCTGAAATTCCTGTCGCAATTTCACGACGCTGCCTCTCCGGCAACACACCGCGGAAATTCACGTTCGGATAAACGAGGCAATCTCGTCCCGAGGACCGAGCCGGGATTGATCACCGCGTTGCAGCCAATCTCTGTTCGATCGCCGCGATCGCGCCGAACTTTGTCAGGCCGGTGGCGATTCAGCATTCGTCTCGCGGACATGCGATCTCGCCGTGATCGAGTTTCACGTTCGACAAAATCACGCCGGCGCCGAGGTGCGCCTTGAAACCGAGAATCGAATCGCCGCACGTAATTAAAATGCGGCACCTGCGCTTCATCAAAAATGATGCTGTTCTTGAACTCGCACGAGTTGCCCATGACCACATCCGTTGCCCACGACGACGTTCTCGCGGACGTAGCAGCCGCTGCGGATATGACAATTCTCGCCGATCCACGCCGGTCCTTTCAAGACCGCGCCTTGCTCGACGATCGTTCCGCGCCGATGAGAACCACGTTGCTGATGAACACGGCGACCGACTAGCTCGCCCGAGTACCGCCGGTTTCAAGCGAAATTGCAGATAGCTCGCGATCTGTTTGAGCGCGTTCCAGACATAGTTCTGGTCTTCGAACAGTTTCGGATGGGCGCGTGTGTTCGAGACTGAGAAATTGTGCTGGCGCAAACATTTCATTACGCGCCGGCCGCGTCGCGTAATCTTCTGTCCGTCCTTGGTGTCGCGGCTTCCCAGCCGAGCGCATTCAATTGGTCGCGCAATTCATCGCTTTTCTCGAAAATCTTTTGCAAGCCTCGCTTGCACCCGCGCCTCGGCCAGCGCCACGTTCCTCAGGCAACTCGCGCCGCCATCGCTCTCAAAATCAAGCGCCTGGTTGATTCGGTCACCACTTCAACCACGCCGGCCGCCGTCTTCCGCTCGAGCTTGCTCTCATCCATCGCGCCGATTCGTCTCCCGAATCGTTTCAAACAAGAAACCAAGCGCTGCCGAAATATTCAGATCATCGTCGAGCGCGTCCTCGAAAAATTCGTGACCGAGTTGCATCGTCGATCTTAGTATTGCCGTTTCGTCTCCGGCGACATTCGCGCAGCCGCTGCAGCCAATCGTCGATCCGGCCCAACGATTCGCGCGCTTCTTTCATTCCATCCCAGGTGAAATTGAGTTGGGTGCGGTAATTCACGCGCATCAACGCTGCGTAGCCGGATCTCGCGGCCGGTGTAGCCCTTGGCGAGCGCAGATCGGGGATCGGTGTAGAAATTCCCCAGCCTGGAACATCTTCGACGTCGACCAGCGAAAGACGGCTGCGCAGTGCGCACATCGGCACAAGTGTTTATGCCGGTCGCGCCTGCCAACACG
>ERZ1370068.6289-contig-5281_pt1 | contig 25200 bp, 39 predicted proteins | sample MGYA00561227_ERZ1370068 | MGnify/ENA primary metagenome ERZ1370068 (study PRJEB38410, sample SAMEA6850437) | metagenome | study: Metagenomic assessment of the ecological functions of the soil: analysis of the soil microbiota associated with the...
TGTCGCGCGACGTCGCATCGTCGCATCGTCGTTACCAGACCGTGCCCCGCTGGTGCTGGACCGAGACGCCGCTGCCGACGACGTCACCGAGCTGTAGCATCACGCTGGTTCCGGTCGGCACGACGCGAGGCCCGAGGACCTCGATGCCGGTGATCGTGGAAGTACTGGACGTCCGCGTTGGAGACGAAGGGTGCTGTCGTTGCCGCACGCGGACGCGATCACCGCGAAACACGCAGGCAGGAAAAGTGTGTGAGCAGGCGTCGTTCGGAAGCGCATGTTCGAGCCTCCGATCGCCAACTATGCGGAGCGCCGCGCGCAAAGTCCCGGGCGATTTCCTGGAAATCTCCGGGTTTCTTTTTCTTAATTCTTAATTCTTAATTCTTGATTCTTGATTTCCGTGATCACTTTCCCAATCCAGCCGGCCAGTTGGAACACGATTTTCGTCGGGATCGTGGGCGCTTCGTCGGTAGATCGTGTTGATCGAAGCGACTCCCGTCGCGCGACACCGCGTAGCTCGCTCCAAGCGGAAGTTGCGCGAGTCGATCTTGAAGCGGCGTCGCCGCGCCGGGTTGGATGCCGGCTCCAGGCTTCATCGCGACGCCATCATCATGTCGTCGTCTGCCACATAGAAAGCTCTCTCCCGTCGCGCGCACCGTCGGCTCGCGCCCGCCGCTGGTCGAGATGCGCTGTTTCGCCGCGGGCGAGGGAACCCCTGCACAGCACCACAGGTCGTCCCCGATTCGTCCGACTTAAGCGCGATCCAACGGCCAGTCAGGGAACACCGTCCGTAGTGCTCGTTGAAAGCGCTCTGCAGGACCGGCTCCGGCTTTCCTGAGCGTCCGCACCAGACATCGAGAAGCGCATCAGATCCCAGCCGGTCTTTGGATGCTGGCTCGCATAAATGATGTATCGCCCGTCTCTGGACCAGTCATGTGGTCTGGCTGACGAGGCTGGACTCAGAACAACAGTGTCTCGGTTCCGCCGTTCGTCGCCTACGCCTACACGTTGGGCGGCCGATTCGCGCCGACGCGAAGGCGATCCGGGATCCGTCCGGAGACCAGACGGCGTCAGAAGTTGACGTTGCCAGCGCTCGTGACGCGCGTTTCAGACGGCGTGCGATGTCAATGGACCACAATCCGATCCTGGGTCTCCGGATCGATCGCTGCATGCACGATGGTGCGCTCGTCGGGAGGGGTACCGGCTGGCTGAACGCGCCAGCGACGGCCACCTCGCCGAGCGGCTTTCCGACGCGATCGAACCAGGCGAGCTCGCGTCGTGCGCAGCCTTGGCGGTGCCGTAGGCGAGCGTGCCGGTTTGTGAGACGGAAAACTCCCCAAGGGCAGAGAGAGTCGTAATAAATTTGTGTGGCGACCGCTCGGCTGCGCCTGTGACCTCGCGGCGTTCGGCGTCGAAGGGTTGAGCCAGCAGCGTCATCGAGGCCGACCCGTGGACGTGCCTTTGAGCGTCATGAGGTAGCCCGCCGCGTAGGCGGGGCTGACAGTGGTCACTCAAGACGAGCGTCGCGCCGGGCGAGTCGACCGACGCCAGCATGGGTCCCGAAGCTTTGCGGTCTCCGAAGTACACGAAGTGACGGCCGTCGGGAAGAAACGACGGCTGGACGCGCTCCTGGTTGAGATCCGTCGGCTGCGAGAGCGTTGGCCACGCCGCCTCCCGCCGGGACGGAGTAGAGCTCGTATCCGGCGCCCGCCGAAAACACGATCGCATTGCCGGCGCCCCACGTGCCGCCTCGCGGCTGGACCGCATCGCACAAGACCTGAGGCGGTCCTCCGGCCCACCTGAATCTTTTTTCAGCTTCCCCTGCGCGAAGAACCCGGGCTCGGCTGTCGGGCGACGAAGGGAAACACCGCGCCGTCGGTTCTCGGGCAAGGCCTGCGCATCGAGCGAATCGAGCGGGCGGATCCAGAGCAGCTTCCTGCCATCGGTGCCGGTGGCGACAAAGGCAGGCGGCGGCCGTCGGGTGAAACGGCTTACAGCACCCCGCGCGCCGACCTGGCCCAGAGTCAACCCGTCGGGAGGCGAGAACGTCACCCGCACGACCGGATCGTCCGGCGGGAACGTGTCGAGCGTGACCAGCGTGAGCCGCGCCAGTGACGACGAGCGTCGCCAGCGCCGCAAACATCACGCGCATCCACTTCGTGTTCGCGCGATGACCGCCGGACCTCGGGTCGGCGGCCGCCGAGACAGGTTCGGCGAGCCACTTCAGCTCGAGCATCAGATCGCGTGCGGTCTGCCAGCGGTCGTCAGGATCCTTGGCCAGGCAGCGCGCGACGAGCCGATCGAGTCCCGGCGGCGCGAGCGACTGCAGCGTCGATACCGCTGGGATCCTTGTGGAGGATCGCACCGATGACGGTCGCCGCTGTCGTCCCTCGAAGGCGCGGTGTCCGTCGCCATCTGTAGACATCGCGCCGAACGCGAAAATGTCGCTCCGCGCATCGGCCCTCGCGCCCCGCCAGCTGTCGGGCGCCATGGCCGGGTATGTGCCGAGCACGGCGCCCTCCGCCGTGATCGGTGCGGCACTGGCGGTCACGGTCGCCAGCGCGAGCAGATCGGGTTTGGCCTGGAGCTGAGATCCGAGAGTCAGAGCAGCTTCGCGCCAGTCTCGTGATCATCACGTTGCCGGTTTCAGGTCGCGATGGATCAAAGCCGCGCCGATGCGCGTGGTCGAGCGCGCCGGCAGTTCGATCGCGATCCACGCAGCACATCGGGCATCGGAGCGGTCCGCGCACGAGGCGTTCCTCGACGTCTGGCCCTCGAGATACTCCATCACGAGGTAACGCAGGATTGGGGATTCGCGATTGGTGAGCTCGCCAATTCGCCGACATCGAAACTGGCGAATGTGCGGGTGGATTCGCACCCGGCGACGGCGTGAGACTTCGCGCTCAAGCGGGCGCGGCGGCTCGCGTCGCCGGAGAACTCGTCGCCGAGGATTTGGGGGCGACGATGCGATCGAGCCTGTCGCGGGCCTTAGCACCTGACCCATGCCCCGCTCCGATCAGGGCGAGGACCTCGTAAGCGCCGAGTCGAACGCCGGGCGCGAGGACATACAGTTGTGACGGTAGCGGGATTATAAGCTCGAAGCTTGCGGGCTGAGGCCTGGAGTGCAACGCCTGCTGATACTTGCGCGCCAGTTGAAGAAAATCTTCGTTGGCAGGGTTTTCGGTTCCTCGGTGAACGTGGTGACCAGAATCGGCGGCCGTCGTGCGACAGCATGCGTCGGTTCGATGCAGAAGCCGCGCGGGACGCCAGGCTTGAAGAGCGCCGCGGCGCGCTCGTCTGAGCCTGCGCCGCCTGTCACGTTCACTGGCCATGAGCGTGCCGTCGAGTCCCATGTAAAGAGCTCGCGCCCGTCGCCGCGCCACACCGGCTCCATGCCACCACTCGTGGAAATCCGCCATTTGCCCCTCCGGGCGGAAAACGTCTCGCCACGTAGATTTCGTTCGACCCGGACTCGTTGGACATGAGGCGAGCCATCGCCCGTCGGGCGACACGCGGCCGAGATGCTCGTTGAAGGGCGTCTGCACGAGCGGCATCGGCCTTCGTTCGCCGTCGGTCGTCGCCGCTGGCAGCAGCATCAGATCCCAGCCGTTTGTCGGGTGCTGTGAGGCGTAGACGATGCGCGTGCGGCCGTCGGCCGACCAGTCCGTCGGCTGACTGTTGAAAGCTCGACTCGAGGAGTCAGCGTCTCAGCTGCCTGTCGCAGCGGGCACCGCTTCGTAAAGATTCGGCGGCGTCCCTCGTGGACGACGCGAAGATGAAGCCGGGTTCCTTCCGGCGACCACACGGGTTCAACGTCACGCTGCCGTAAGTACGTCACGCGCGACTCGATGTTGCGCGACAGGTCGATCTGCCAGAATGTCGGCGTCCTGCGTTTCAGGATCGATCGCGCCGGACGCCGATGACGTGCTCGTCGCGTGAGAGCGTCGGCTGGCTGAAGGCGCCCGAGGATCCACGCGGCCAAGCAGGCTGCGCTCGCGATCGAACCACGTCAGGCGTGTCGCGCGCGTCTCGAGATTCTCGTAGACCAGGTCCCGTTATCCGACGCCGAGAAGGCGCCGCGGCCAAGGTTCGTGACGTTGAGAATCCGATCCACGACCGCTTCGCGGATCGCCGGTCTGCTCGAGCGTCGCCGGGTTGAAGGGCCGCGCGAGGGAGCGTGACGGCCGCGGAGCCTGGCGAGGTGCCCTTGATGAACAGGAGAGTGCTCGGAGACGTACGCCGCAGCGCCGGAAACGCCCCTCCTGAACGAGAGTGGGCCGCGACGGGTCGAGCGAGCCGGCGTAGATTCCGTCGCTTCTGCGGCCGTCCGTACATACAGAAACTGCCGCGCGTCGGGCAGGGAAGAAACGGCTGCGCGCGCTCCTGGTTGATGCCGTCTGCGGAGTCGGCCGTTGCGACCACACGCCGCCGGCCGGGACCGCTGATTGAGCTCGTGTCCGTTGCCGGCGGAGAAGCACGATCGACGTTCGCGCGGCCCCACGTCGCCGCCGCGCGGCTGGACCGCATCGCACAAAGTCTGCGGCGGCCCGCCGGCGATCTGAATCTTCTTCAGCTTCCCTGCGCGAAGAACCCAGATCGATCGGCTGTCGGGCGACCAGAAGGGAAACACTCGCGCCTCAGTGTCCAGGCAGCGGCCGCGCCGCAAGCAATCTGAGCAGGGCGGATCCACAGCAGTTGGCGGCCGTCGGCGCTGGCTGCGACCAACACCAGAGTGCTGAGCCGTCGGGCGAGATCGTCACGGGTCCAACGCTTCCTGCTGTCGGCGAGCGTCAGCCCGGCTGGCGGCGCGAAGGCGAGCTGACCGTCGCACTTCGTCGATTGGCGCGCCGCGAAGGCAGGCGACCGTGAAGGCCGCGACCTCCGAGCGATCCAGGAGCGCAACCGATGCGCGCTCGAGCAGCGACGTCCCGCCTTCGCTCGTCCGGTGGGGACTGCCGGAGGCGCCGCGTGCTCGGCGATCCATTTCAGCTCGAGCATCAGATCGCGCGCGGTCTGCCAGCGGTCGTCGGGATCCTTGGCGAGGCAGCGTGCGACGAGTCGATCGAGTCCCGGCGGCGCGAGCGCCTGCAGCGACGACAGCGAGCGGTGGATCCTTGTGCAGGATCGCGCCGATCACGGTTGCCGCGGTCGTGCCTTCGAACGCGCGCCGGCCCGTCGCCATCTCGTAGACGATGGCGCCGAAGCGCGAAGATGTCGCTCCGCGCATCGGCGCTCGCGGCCGGCGAGCTGCTCGGGCGCCATGTAGGGATACGTGCCGAGCACCGCGCCCTCGGACGGTGAGCGGCGGCCTCCGCGCGGTGACCGTGGGCAGCGTCAGCAGATCGGGGGCCGTGCTGCAGCTTCGCGATGCCGAAGTCGAGCAGCTTCGCGCCCGTTTTCGTGAGCATCACGTTGCCGGGTTTCAGATCGCGATGGATCAAGCCGCGCCGATGCGCGTGGTCGAGCGCGTCCGGCGAGTTCGATCGCGATCCGCAGCACATCCGGCATCGGCAGCGGTCCCCGCACGAGGCGTTCCTCGAGCGTCTGGCCCTCGAGATACTCCATCACGAGATAGCGCAGGGATTGGGGATTAGGATTAGGGATTGGGATCGTCAGTCTCGCCGACGTCGAAGAGTTGGCAGATGTGCGGGTGGTTCGAGCGGCGACGGCGTGCGCTTCGCGCTGAACCGCGCGCGCCGGTTCGCGATCGCGCGGCAAATTCTTCGCCCAGGATCTTGATAGCGACGATACGATCGAGGCGGGTGTCGCGGCGCTTTGTAGACCTGACCTGCCGCCCGCGCCAAGCGGCGCCAGGATTTCACGGGCCGAGATGCGCGCCGGCAGTTAGCCCCATGGGCTGGGATGTCGCCGGGAATTATGTCACGCGGCTGCGAAACCGGAGAAACCGCCTTCACCCCGCCGTCTCCGCCCACCCCGGTTCCCGTCCCCGGACCATTTCCATCGATCAAGGTCGGGGAACCGCATGCGTTTCAGTTCACCCGCGACGACTACGCCTGCGTCGGGAGCAACGGGCGCTGCAAGTCGTTCAACCTGACCCCCGCGTCCGGTGGCCAGCTGGACGTCGTGCTGCGATCGATCTCAGGCGACGCCAGCTTCACCCGCGACACTGAAATGTACGTCGTCCCCGGCGCCGACTCCTGGCGCGTGTCCGGAGCGCAGCTGACGGCGACTTTGCCGGCTGACGCCTGAAGCCCAAAGCCTATTTGAGCAGCTTGAGCTCCGGCTTCTGTCCGTCGGGCAGCGAGTGCTCGATCGACGTTCAGCAGCATCGACACCGTGTGATACCAGCCCATGACGCCCACCAGGTCGACGATGCCGCGCTCGCCGAACATCGCCTTCGTCGCGTTGAACGTCGCGTCGCTCATTTGCGTGGTGTTCAGGAGCTCGGTGACGAAGTTGTAGACGACCTCCTCGTCCTTCGCCATCGACGGCGGACGCTTGCCCTCGGCAATCGCGTCGCAGATCGCGGGGCTGAGTCCCGCCTGGAGCGCCGCGCGGTGGTGCGCCGCCCATTCGAACTGTGAGGTCCAGTGGCGGCCGACGAGGATGATCGCCATCTCGTTGAGCTTTCGCGGCATCGACGTGTTGAAGCGCGTGGCCGCGCCGAACGTCCCCGCGAGGTCGCCCATCTCCGGGCTTCGCAGCAGGACGTTGAACGGACCCTCGGCGCCGCCGCGCGGACCCGCGAGCAGGTTGTCGATCATCTTCTTCTGCCCGGCGTTCATTTCGTCGTAGGTGAGCGGCTTGAAGCGGTTGCCGCGCAGTTTCAGTGCGCGGGGATCCGGACGCTGTCCGGCGCCAGGCGCCTGGGCGGACGACGAGCGAGACGATCGCGAGGAGCAGGGAGAAGGCAATGAAGGTGCGCATCATGAGGAGCCGTCCTTTCGGGCTCGCATGATACTCCGGAGGCTTCAGGCTTTGGGCTGCTGGCTAGGCTTCAGGCTTCGGGCTCGGGACGGCTTCAGGCTTCGAGGTGGCGCGGGCCCCCGTTGCCCGCGCCACCCTGCCGAGAGTTCTAGCGTCGAACGCTTGTTATTGCGGGCACCACTTGACCAAAGGCACGATGCCGGCTGCCTCCGACATGCACGCCGCGGCTTCGTCGCCCGACAGCAGGAAGTTGCTGCCGACATCGACGCCGCCGACGCGCTGAATGCACTGCCCGAAGCTGGCCGCGTAGACCAGCGTGTTGATGCCCTCGTCCTGCGACAGTGAAACGGTGGTCGAGTTCACCACGCACTGGGGCGTCGCCGGCGAAGAATCCGGTCCCAGCAGACCCGCGAGCGCCGACTGCTTCATGCCGTTCCAGCACGGGCACGAGAGCGTCGCGTCGGGCGGCGGTGGCGGCGGCGGCGGCGGCGGGGCGGAGCCGGCGGTTCCGGCGCTTCCCGGCAGTCGCGCGTCCAGCGGTGATGGCGGTGGCGGGCTACTTGCTCGCCAGGCTCGCCGTCGCCGTGGCCGCGGTGCGACCCCAATGCCTCTTCGCTGATCTCGATCAGGTGCGCCTTGCCACCCTTCTCGACGTGGCACATCCAGATCTTGCGCCACACCTTTTTCTTGTAGCGCTCCTTGTAGTCGTCGTCTTTCCGCTTGTCTTCCTTCTTCGAATCCTTGCCGTCCTTGTCGTTCGCGGCGATGGAGACGGTTCCTCCCACGAACGCAACAACCGCCGCAACGGCCAGGACGCCGCCGAAACGCTGCGTCAGGCGGGTGAATTCCCTCGTCATGATGACTCCTCCAATCGTCGCGCTCAGAGATTCGAAGCGCGTATCCGTCGCTTGTTTCACAGATGGCGGACACCACCTCAAGGGGCAAGTGGCGTACCCAGAGCCATACCAGTCCAACCGCTTCTGGCATCAGGGTTTGGCTGACTGGCCCCTAATGAAGGCGTGTGCGAAAACGAAACTTCGCTTACAGGAATGCGAGATCGCGACGTTTTTGGCAGGACGCGCGTCGATGACGGAATCGCATCTTTGTGGATCGTGCGCATGGGCGCAGCCGGATTTCCGCAGGATGTCTCAGACTTTCTAGCGTTCCGTCAGGACTCCAGTTGCCAGGATCTTCTATCGTTGATCCCAGCAACATGCGACGTCTGTTCGCGTTGCTCGTGATCGCCCCGCCGGCCTCGGCCGCCGGCTTCTACCTGGCGAGCTTCGTGTATCGACTCGTGACGCACCTCTCGTTCTATGTTGCGTCCGTCGGTCTCTATCGTCCTCACCCTGCTCGGGATCATTTCGAGGAATACGCCGGAGGCAGCGTATGCGCCGCTGCTCCTCGTCGAGCGGGCGCGTGCGAGCGAAGCCGCCATGTATGCGGCCGGCTGGCTCGGTGCGCTGCTCGTGCTCGTGCGTGATCGTGGTCGTCGTGGCAAAAGGGGCCGAGGACGCGTCCTGGCGGCGCGCCAGGTGGGCGGGTGCAGTGGTCGCGGTGCTTGCGGTTTTCGCCGGAGGCGCCGACCTCTATTACGGCGTCACCCCGTACGTCGAGCGCATCATGCCGCATTCCGAGCATGGCCGCCGCGGAGCGCAGCGTGACCTGCCGTCTCACGGTGGTGGAGATCGCGCAGCTTCCCGACAAGCTGAGCCGATGCGTCGCCGAAGTGGAAGGCATCCTGGTCTATCCGGAAGGCTCTACTCGCTTCGAGCTGCAGCAGGAGGGCGTCCGGCACCCAACCATTCAGGTGTCTTTCTTCCGCGGACGCCGGACGCTCTTCACCGAGGCCAGCCGCACCGTGCCGCCACGGTTTTACGATCAGGTCAGCGGTTTCGTCGGCAAACGCGTGCGCATCGTCGGCACGGCGGTCAACGGGCAGGTGAGCGCGGATGTGGGCCACGTCGCGCTCGCGGAAGCGCGAATCCAGTGACGACACCGAGATCGAGCCTCGCGAGCGGGCCGGCGCGGCCATCGCGGCCGCGGCGTTGGGACTCGTCGTCGGGTCGGCGGCCACGGCGATTCTGGTCGACGGTGATGCTGCTCTTCAGTTCGGGACTCGAGGTCGCGTCGCCACAGGCGTATATCGCCGGGTCGCTCGCGATCCTCGCGGAGGGCATGTTCTGGGCCCTCCTCGGCGGAGGGGATGTTCGTGTTTCCGATTGCCGTGCTGGTGTTGGTGTTCGTCGCGCCACGTCACACGAATTTCGCGGCGGTCGGCCTGGCGCTCGTTCGTTCTGCTTCCCGTCGCCATCGTCACCGGTCCTGGCCGCGGCGTGAAGACGTTCTTTGTCCTGGCCGTCCCGGTCTGGCTCGGCGTTCGCGCCGGCCTCAGCGTGCACTCGAAGATGATGGGGACGAGCGCCGGCGACGATCCGCCGCCGCGCGTGAAGCCGAGATAGAGGAGCACGAGGCCGATCCCCTGCACGACGTGATAGAGCGCGTTGTGATCGAAGCAGACCGGATGAATGGCGATCCGCCGCTGCTGCACCACGGCAGCGGCAATCGAAACGACCAGCGCGATCGCGAGGATCCTCCACCCGGTGGCGCCGCGCCGCGTGCCCCGCACGGCGGCCACGATCAGAAACAGAATCAGCGCCGGGCCGTAGAAGCGCACGATCGGTCGAGCACGACTCGTTCACGAACAGCACGACTCCGCGGCGAACGCCGCCGCGTAGACCAGAACCACGCCGCCCGGACGGGCGCCGGCAGCTTCGAAAGAGCACCGTGAGTGCGAGCCGGAGCAGCGTCGCCGACACCACCACGATCGAGAGCGACACGGGCATCCACGCGAGGAACCCCGCCAGCGTGGTGGTGCCCGCCGTGAAGAACGCGTGAAAGACGGCGCTAAAGAACGCGGCGCTCGCCAGCGCCGCCATGATGGTCACGCCCGATCTGATCACGCCCTTTCCGAGTGTCTGCTGCGACAATCGCCACGACAGAATACGCGCCCAGATCGCGAGCGCGAGATCGGTGAAGACGACGTCGGGATCGTGGATCGTCATTCGCCGCGGATGTGTTTGGCGCGGACCGGCTGGTCGGAAATGATCCCCACGGCCGCTTCGCGAGCGCGGCGCGGACATCCGGCTCCTCGTCGATCGTCCAGATGAACACGGGCCACCCTTTGGCGATCAACCGGTCGAGGACCCGCTCGTCCACTTCGCGTGGTTGATGCTGAGCAGATCCGGCCGGACGATCTTGCGGATGGCGCGGCGGATGAACTCCCGCTGGAGCGGCCACGGCAAATCCACGCGATCCTCGGCTTGATCTCCGCCAGCAGTTCCGCGTTCCAGTTCGTGTCCATGAAGATGAAGCAGGTGCGGACGCGGGGATCGATCCGTTTCACGCGATAGAGCACGAGCGGGTTGAAGGAGCTGAGGACGACCGAGTCGTGCGCGGCGTACTTTCTGAATGATGCCGACGGCCTGCTCCTCGATGCCTGAGGCGGCGGCGCCGGGAACCTTGAGCTCGACCATCAACGTCCCGTGCCCCTTCACGGTGCGCACGAAGTCTTCGAACGTCCTCACGAACGCGCCGCGCACCGGCGAGTGGGTACTTGGGACCGAGATCCAGCGCGAGCATTTCAGCGGCCGTCTTGCCGCGCGACGACGCCGCTGCCCGACGTCAGGCGATCGACGCTGAGATCGTGAAAGATCACGAGCACACCGTCGCGCGTCATCTGGCCGTCCACGTCGACACCGTCCATCCTCGCGGCGAGCGCCCGTTCGACCGCGAACAGGCTGTTGTCGGGCCCGAGCTCGCCGAACATCCCGATGCGCGAACACCAGCGTTCGCGGCGGGTGGCGACCAGCGTGCCGCCGTAGGGCGGCTCGTAGAGAAAAAGATACGCGCAGGCGCCGGCGAGGACGGCGGCGAGCAGGCCCAGCAGACGAAGCATTCCGCCGCCGCGGTGCCATGTCAGTGCGGCCTCGTGTGGCCGTATTTCTCGTAGAACTGACTCACGAACACCTCGTTCGGGTCGTAGAAGCGCTTGCGCTCGAAGGCGTAGCCGGCTCTCGGATAGGCGCGGTGAACTGCTTCGGCGTCGGGGCACAGCTGATAGGTGAGGTAGTAGGTGCCGCCGAACTCCAGCGCCGCGTCGACCAGCTGCTGCGTCACCTCGGCGGCGTGCGCCTGGTCGGCTGCGGACAAACCGACGTTGCTCATTTGAATGATCGCGAACACCGGGCTGGCCGGCGCGTAGGCGAGCACCGGCGTCGCGTTGGGCGTCACGTAGCGGACCGTGGAGCTGAGCACGTTCATCCGGCCGTCGACGAGGATCCGGCGGAACTTGTCCATGAACGGCGACGAAGTGCTCGACCGGCACGTAGTACTCCTGGATGATGTCGGTGTCGCTCGAGGAGTGATACTCGAGGAACTCGAGCGGCGCGAGCGGCGGCCGCATGGCGTTGTTGCGCGACATCACGCTGCGCGTCGCCGGCGCCGAGCTCGACCCGCTTCTGCAGGCTCCAGCGCAGCGACTTGGCCCAGTCGAAGGTCCGCGACAGGCCGAAGAAGAACCGATCGCGCGTGACGTTCGCCTCCTCGGTGAGCGCGAAGCTCGCGGTGGCATTCTTCGGCGCGTGCCGCCAGGTGACGGCGGCGATCTCGCGGAGAAACGACGACGGATCGGGATCGATCGAGGGGCGCGCCAGCATCAGCACCGCCTGCGGGTCGTGCTGCACCGTCTCGGAGAAGTAGCGCGGGAAGTCCTTGTAGTCGAGGATCTCGGCGCGCTGCTCGTAGAGCTCGTCGCGTGTCACCCGCAGCGTGACGTCGAGAATGACGCCGCACATCCCGTAGCCGCCGATCGCGAGCGAGAACGAGATCGGGATTGCTCGGTGCGGCTCACCTCGACGATCTCGCCGCTCGCCATGCAGCAGGTGAAAGCGCTCGACGACGTCCACGACCTGCATGACGTCGAGGTCGCGGCCGTGCGCGTTGGCGCTGAGCGTGCCGCCCACGGTGAAGATGTTCGACGACTGCATCACCTTGATGGCCAGTCCCTTCGGCGCGAGCGCGCGCTGCACCTCGGCCCAGGTGGCGCCGCTCTGCACCGTGATCGCCGGGCCGCCTCGTCGATGGCCAGCACGCGGTTGAAGGCGCGCATGTCCAGCACGATGCCGCCTTCGACGTAGGTGTGCCCGCCCTGGCTGTGCCGGCTGCCGGAGATCGACACTTTGAGGCCGTGCGCGTTCGCGTCGCGCACGATCGCCTGCAGCTGCTCACGTCGCGCGCCGCGTCGATGCGAAGGACGCGGGCCGGCGCCAGCCGCGCGACGTCCATCCTGTCGAGGGATCGTCGTGCCGGAAGAAGCTTGCTCATGCTGAAATGCGAAGGTGCTGGCGTACGCGAGGACAGCGAGCAGCCCCAGCGCGAGCAGCGCGCCGCTGCGAGCCTGCCGAATCGGAAACGCCGGGACGAGCCGTGAGACATGGGCCGCACGACTTATCGGCTCTCGACAGAACCGAATTGAGCAGGAACGTCGCAAGGTCGAAGCCCGAAGGCGGCGAGACCGTGCGCCTACGTCATCGCTGCATTCGCGCGAAGTAACTCGCCGCTCCAGGATGGCTGGCTGATCTGATCCAGGAACGCTTCGCTTATTCCGGTCATGACGCGAAGTCGTCTGCGAGCCCTTCATCTGCGAGCCGCTTCTCTTCCCGAACGTTCAATTTCGCCGATTCACGCGCCAATCGGGTTCGCGCCAGCCGCCGCAGCTTGTCTGCGAGTGCAGATTCAATGGCCTGGCTGCGATTCCGAAACCGTCGACGTGCGACGAGCTCGTCGACCCGCTCAACGAGATCGGCGTCAAGCGTCAGCGTGACTTTGGTCTTCGGCATGGCGGTATGACGACTCATCGCACCCAGCCCGACGCGCGGTCCAACAATCCACTGGAGCTAATGTTGCTCAGCGTTCACTGAGCAGGGAATTCCTCCGCAACCCGGACGACGTGCCACTCGCCGTTTTGCCTGGCCAGTTCCAGCCGTTTCAGCCGCCAGTTCATGGCGTTCGAGCCGTCGCCGAAGGTTGCGAACGCCGTGTCACCGTTGGTCTCGATGTCGGAAACGCTGAAAGGGTGTTTCTGCAGGAGCGAGATTTCCCTCGCGGTGTAGATGCGGATGCCGGCGTCGAGGCCGGTGCGAATTTGCTGCCGGCCGCTCACGTATTTCGAATCGTCCTGCAAGTAGACGACGGCTCTCTGAACCAATGATCCCGTCGTCTTCCCCCACGCGACGACGGCGTTGATGATGCCGGATTCGTCCCCTGGAGGAACGTGCACGGTGAAGAGCGGCGTTCGGCGGCCCGTTGACGTCCACCACGCCTTCCATTCCTCCGGGCGTGCGAACGTCTGCTTTCGTGTGCCGCTTCAGCAGGTCCTCGAGCGAGTGAAGCCCGGGATAGTTGAAGGAGCTGGAGCCCGGCGATGCGAGCAGGTCGATGACGTGTTCCGCGCTCGCGATCGCCGAGCCACAGGGCGACTCCCGCTGCATGCTGTTTCAAGTGGAGGTGCTCACCGCTCCCGCTTTCGTCCACGCGCTCGAAAGAGACGCCCGACGTCAGCGCTCAGTTCGACGGATTCCGACGCCCGCGACAGAAGGTCGATGGCTTGCTGCGCATCCTCTGTTGTGCGCAGGCTCGAGGCCGCGATGTCCCGGCGAAGCCTCCGCGATCGCGCGCGTTCCTTCAGCCGGATCAGTTCCATCTGGATCGCCCGCCGTACGCCGTCGGGTGGATTTTCGCAAGGCGCGCGCGCAAGTCCGGCGCGATGTCGGGGCCGAATGCGTAGTGGAGGCGCTCGATCTGGATGGCCGGCGTCGGGCCCCAGGTGTCGACGGCCCGCATCAGCAGCGCGCGGGCTTCGACGCCGCCCCTGCTTGCGGCGGCGTTCAACAGCGTCGGCCGGTCGCTGATCGAATCGATGTTGCGGTCGATGATCTCGATGGCCCGGGCGCTCGAGAGATCGGCGAACTGGAGCAGCACGCCCATCCGCTGTTCGCCCGTTGCCTCCTGGAGCTGGCGCTCCAGTTCCGCGGTTCTCTCCGCTTTGCGCTCCGCGAGAAGCTGCTCTTCCTGCCTGACGTCTTCCGGGACCGGCCGCGCTTCGGGCTCCGGCACGCTGTCGCCGCACGCCGCCGCTGATAACGCGACAAGAAGGAAGAGGAATGGAGGCTTCACTGAACCGCCGGCAGCTCCGCCCGCTCGATTTCGTCGAGCCGCGTCACGTCAACCTGGATGATGCCGTCGGCGGCGTCGCGGTCGATGATGCTCACGAACTTCACGCCCCACTTCACTTCGTCGGCCTTGTAGCTGCTGCGGACGTGCACCGTCTGGCCCGTCGTCTCGTCGTAGGCCGTGAGCCGCACGACGAACTCCGCATCGGTCTCGCTCAGGTCCTCGGCGGTCAGGCCGGCCAGCGGGCTCGACGCGTCGATCGGGTGCACCACCGTCCACGACAGCGGGAAGAAGGTCACCGACGATCGTTCGAGGCTCAACGCTTCGAACAGCCGTTCGCGGCTGTCGCGCGTGCCGGCGCCGCGCGATCGCGACCTCGGCGCTGACGTCGAAGAGCTCGCTGTCGCGCGAGTTGGCCAGCACGGAACATGAGCCCGGTGATGCCCCGGTACGGCGCCACGACGGCGTGGCTGCTGAAGCGGATGCGCGGGCCGCGGCCTCGAGAACCGCGCGAAGGCGATGCCGGTGATCAGCGCGAAGGTCACGAGCCCCACGACCGACTCGATCGCGACGATCAGGTTCGCCGGGATGCCGACCGGCGAGATTCTGCCGTAGCCGATCGTGGCCAGGGTCTGGATGCTGAAGAAGTAGGCCGACAGGAAGTGGCCGAGCCAGCCGACGCCGTAGTCCTCGGGTCCGTCCAGGGCCCGCGGGCCGCACAGGAGAAACGCGACCGCGAAGATCGCGTTGGTGAAGAGATACCAGTAGACCACATGCGAGATGAACACCGGCCACGAGATGTCGAGCAGGTAGCGATAGGCCGAGCGCGACTCGACGAAGCCGAGGCCGGTGCGCCTGACGTTGAACGTGCCGTCGCGATTGAGGAACCGCCGCCGCGTGTTCTCGGCGACGAGCGATCCGAAGCCCAGGTCCTGACCTGGAGACGTTGTTCCGTGAGAGGAGCGGTGGAATCTGCAGCCATGCTGCGAATACTACGCTTTTCGGCTTCGGGCTTCAGGCTTCGGGCTTCGGGCTTTGGGTGTTTACATCACGACCCCGGCGATTTCGAACGAGCCGATTATTCGCTCGACCTCCCGGCCGACATCGTCTCTCGGCCACGATCGCACGCTCAGCATCACGAGCTCGTCGCGCGCGATCGCAAACACGATGGACAGTGTCTGCGGCTCCGCCGGACTGCCGGTCTCGGTCACGCCATCCAGCCGCTCCGCGCGCGGGGAGCCGGGCACGACGATCGATCGCCGCCCGGGGCCTCGCGAAAGAGCGTGGTGCGCGCCTGCGACCGACTCGGCCAGCGATCGCTTGTCGAGCGGCGTCACGTTGACGGCGACGATCGTGTGAGCGTCCCCGCACAGATAACCGGCCCATGCCTGCACGCGCCGCGATTTCCTGCGGAATCGTCGTGGGTGCCGCCGCTCGTGAACGTCTCGGGCACCGACGGGCGGTGAACGTCGCCGGCGACGATGCGGTAGGCCACGGGTGCGGCGCGCAACGCGGCGATGTCCTGCGGCGTTGGACGGGACCGCGCGTTCGGCAGCCACCATTCCTCCAGGGCCTGCTGCGCGTCGTCCTGCAGTCGCTGAACCCGTCGCCCAGGGCGAGACCTGCTCGAGGAAGGATCGCACGACGCTTTCCTGGCCGGCAGTCGAGTGTGGCGAGACGCGGCGAATGCCCGGTCCGGGAGGACGCAGCGATCGCACGAGCGCCTCGGTGACCATCGCCGGATCGTCCGGACGCCGGAACGCGTAGTCGATCAGCCGGGGCAGATAGTGCCGCCACGAACGGGCGTCGAGATAGGCGGGCCCCAGAAGGCGAACCCCTCGAGTGCGCGTCGATCGGTTCGTCTGCGGCGGGATCGAACAGCGCCGGCTGTTCGTAACTGTCCCGCCGTTGGCTCCCGCAGCGTCATCGGCGGAGGGGCCATGACGTCTTCGGAGACCTCGAACGCGCGCGTGACGATGGACGGCGTGCTCATGCGACGGAGCAGATGAGGAACTTATTGTGACTTGGTGTGTCCATCAGCGCGATCTTGTGTTCTGTGACGAGACGACGCGCATAAGTGGACTTGCCTGCAGATTGTTAGGCTCTTGAATCACGAATCGCGCGTCAGAAAGTGTTTCTTAACGGAACTTTGTAAAAACTGAGAAAGCCGGCGTTCGCGCTCCTCCAAGGCCTTTTACCCACAACCAGTTGACAGCTCACCGTCCAGGTGGCCGTGACCTTGCTCATCAGCGCAGGGCTCATGACTTCATTCCGTTGGTCCCGGCGCGCTCCTGTCCTCATTGTCGCCTCCATCCTGGTTCTGATCGGCCTGGCCCCTGCGCGTGCGATCGCGGCGGAGAAGGCGAGAGCCTGGAAAGCCAAAACTCGATCGAGCGCTCCTGGAACTGGGTCTCGCAGACTTCGGGCGCGCCGGTTCCGGTCATCATCACCGCAACGGACGGCTGCCCGGCGCTTGGCGGATGGCTCGAGACTCACGCGCAGACACGCGGCATCATCCAGCCATCGAGGCCGTCTCGGCCGACATCGATGCGCGCGATCTCGACTCGCTGTCTCGCGTGGTCCTGCGTCAAGTCGGTCTCCGTTCGGACGCACCGGTCAGCGCGCACGCGGTCGCGCCCGTGCCAGCCATGACTCTCGATACGTTGCGCAGCGCCGTCGGGATCCGATCAGATCAGCTATACGGGCAGGGGCATCGGCGTCGCGGTGATCGATTCCGGGATCACGAAGCTCGCCCGATCTGCACGATCAGACCACGGCGTTCTACGACTTCACGCACTGACGGCCAGAAGGTAGGGGCGTTCGACGATTACGGCCATGGGAGCCATATCGCCGCGACGATTGCCAGCGTGGGAAGCAGAACGGCTACCTCTGGAAGGGGATCGCGCCGTCGGTGAAACTGATCGGGCTCAAAGTGCTCGACAAGAACGGCAAAGGCACGACGAGCAACGTCATCAACGCGATCACGTTTGCGACCGCGAACAAGGCGGCGCTCGGCATCGACGTCATCAACCTGTCGCTGGGCCATCCGATCTTCGAACCGGCTGCGACCGACCCGCTCGTCCAGGCTGTCGAGCGTGCCGTACAGGCGGGCATCGTCGTCGTGGCGTCGGCCGGCAACTTCGGCACCAATCCCGACACCCGGCCTGGTCGGATGCGCCGGCATCACGTCGCCCGGGAACGCGCCATCCGGCGATCACGGTGGGCGCCGCCCACGTTCGGCACCATCGATCGGAGCGACGACGCCGTCGCGCCGTATAGCCTGCGCGGCCGTCCTGGTACGACGGGTTCGCCAAGCCCGATCATCGTCGCCCCCGGCGATCGCATCGTGGCCGACTACCAGCAACGCAACGCTGTACGCGACTTGACGCAACTGCGCGTTCCCGCGCCGCGCCGGCGCGTACGGGCGTGTACATGCCGTCTGACCGGCTCCAGCATGGCCGCCGCCGTGGTGACCGGGGTCGTCGCCACAAGTGCTCGACGCGAACCGCTCGATCCGCGAAGCCAATTGGACGCTGATGGCGAGGCTCAATCCCTACGCGGTGAAGGCGCTCCTCAATACACGGCCACGCACCTGGCCAACACCGACGCGCTGGCGCAGGGGGCGGGTGAAGTGAACGCGGCCGGCGCGATTGCGCTGATGCGCGCGCTCGACACCGGGGTCGAGCCGTGGACGATCGGCGCGGTGACGCCCTCGACCACCTTCGGCGGCCGGTCGCAGGTCTGGTCGACTAACATCGTCTGGGGCACGAGCTTCTGTTCGCGGACGACAACATCGTCTGGGGCACGAGCGTTCTCTTCGACGACAACATCGTCTGGGGCACGAGCGATCTCTCAGCGGACGACAACATCGTGTGGGGCACGAACGTGCTCTACGACGACAACATCGTCTGGGGCACGAGCTGTCTCTGGGACGACAACATCGTGTGGGGTACTCGGACGACGACAACATCGTCTGGGGCACGAGCCTTGATGACGGTGACGACAACATCGTCCGGGGCACGCTGTGCAGCTGGACGGCAACATATGGGGCGATTACATGTCGCGACGAAGGGACATCAATGCTGAATCTGCCGTATCGCCCCGGGCTCGACATGGTGATGCCGCCGCCGGCGTGCGGCGCGCGCCACCGCAGCCCGCCTGTCGTGCAGACCGACTGGCGGCAGCAGCTGCCGCTGCTGCGCGGTCAGAAGGTGACGCTGCGCGAGCTGCGGACGTCGGACGCCGCGTCGCTCTTCGCGCTGCTGACGGCAGCGAGAAGTGGCGCGGTTCATCTCGCCGCCGCCGACGACGGTCGAAGGCTTCGAGCGCTTCATCGCCTGGACGCTGCGCGCGAGCGGACGGCGGGCTGCTACGTCTGCTTCGCGGTGACGCTGCAGGGCTCCGACACCGCCATCGGCATCTTTCAGGTGCGTCAGCTCGAACGGGGTTTCGAGACCGCCGAATGGGGCTTTGCCATCGGCTCGCCGTTCTGGGGCACGGGCGTGTTCCAGGAAGGCGCGGCGCTGGTGCTGGACTTCATCTTCAACACCCTCGGCACACACAGGCTGGAAGCGCGGGCCGCGGCAGAGAACGGCCGCGGCAACGGCGCGCTCCGGCAAGCTGGGCGCCGTCCCGGAAGCGCGGCTGCGGCAATCGTTCCTGCGCAACAGAACGTATCTCGATCAGGTGCTTGTGGTCGATCCTCGAGGAGGACTGGCGCACAGGGCGGCAAGCAGCTGGAACGGACCCATTCAGTAGGGCTCTACTGCGCTTCAACAGCAAGCACCGGCACCTTCGACCAGGTGCCGCACCTTGTCGGCGGTGGCGCCGCGAATGAGATCGGCCAGGAAGCGGTGGCCGTGCGTGGACTATGGCGATCAGGTCGACGTTCTGGGATTCAGCAGTTTTCACCAGCTCCGTCGCCGGATCGCCCATGGCGAGCGCCGCCCTGGACGGTGAAGCCCTGCGACGACAGCTGCGCGCGCAGCGATTCCAGGTAGGCCCGGTCGGTCTTGATTTCCTCCGACTCGCGCAGCTTCAGCTGATCGAAGTTTCTCGCGGCCCATCCGTCGGCGACGTGGACCAGCAGCAGCTCGGCGCCGGTGAGCTTCGCGAGCTGACTGACGTGATCGAGGATGGTGCGGTCCGATTTCGAGTTTTCGACGGCGACGAGGATGCGTTTAGTACATCAGCTGCGCTTTCAGCTTTGGCAGAAATCTTCCCGTGCGGGTCATGTAGTCCTGTGCGCATCGCCGAAGCGCGCCACGAGCCTGGCTTCTTCCGCGTCAGTCCGAATCACGAGCAGCGCCAGCACGGAGAGGCCACCCGCGAGCAGAAACCAGTTCGCGGCCATGAAGCTGAAGGCCGTCATCAACAGCGCGAGCGCCAGGTAGAACGGATGGCGCACGAACCGGTACGGACCGTTGACCACGAGCGTGTGATCCTTTCGCGTGACCACCGTATCGGTCAAGTTCCTTCCCAGCGTCCGCATCGTCCAGATTATCAGGAGTCCGGCGGCGACCGCCTCGCCGACGCCGACCCATCGCAGCCACAGCGGGAACGGCGCCGCGGCCCACGCCATCGACGCCGGGTTGGTCGAGTACGCGACCACCGCGGCGATCGTCGTCAGGCCGATCGGCCGGAGCGTGAGCAGGACGAACAGGCCTTCCTGCCGGCGGTCGAGACGCTCGTTCGTCCTCGACTTGAGCCGGAAGCATGCGCCATCAGCGGGAAGATCACGAGGGCGAGGATCCGCGGCGATCGTGCGGAACGGCTCATCGTGATTCATGGCTTTGTGCAGCGTGGAGTCGCGGGTGCGACGGTCCAGCCGGATCACGCGGAAATTGTGAATCATCTCGTTCAGAATCATCACGTAGTCGCGGGTCTGCACGATCTGAATGTTGTTGTTGGAAGGTTGGCAGCGAAATCGCTTCCGCCGCTCGCAGTGGAGATCGCCCGCCAGCTGGATAATATCAGTCACCGAAATTGACAACCCGGCCACGGCCGAGAATGGTTCGGGCCGATGCGCGGTGCAGCCTGAACAGCTTGCCAGTGCCGGTGTGGCGATTTGAACGTGGGGCTCGATGCGGCCGTGCGCTTACGCGGCTCTGGTCCGGCGTATCACCCAGCGGCGCTCGCGCGGCGGAAGATCGCGGACGAAGCAGACGACCATTTGCCGCAGCATCAGCCATGTGGGCACGCGCCGCTGCTCGCAAACCGCGCGCAGGAGCGCGCGCGTTCCCGGGGAACCGCATGCGGTGAGCGTCGGGTCGCGCAGACGTTCGCCCGCGCCGGATACCGCCGGGCGGCCGGCCGCGTTTGCCCTTCGTGCGTGGATCGCGTCCTCGCATGGCCTGTCCCTGAGCGAGAAGGCTGCCATGGCCGCTCGCTCGTCTCTCGCCGCGTAGGTTTCCTGACCATGCGAAAGCCGAAGACGGAGCGCAGGATTGCCTTGCGATGCCCCGCATGCGCCCGAAGCACCGTGAGGCGCGAAACGGTTGTGAACGGCCGCACCATCACGACGGTATACGCTGCACCTCTTGTGGCGTCACCTGGCCAGAAGGCGTCATGCACGGTGACGCCTCTCATCACGAACACGTCCGGCTCCGGTGCGGGGATTGCCGGTGCGAGCCGGATGCGCGCACGGTATCTATTACGCGAGAAATCCCGCGAACGTCTGATAGAGCAGCCATGCGTTGAGCGCGGCGATGATGACGGCGACGGTCCAGGCGAGCGCCTTCACCCAGCCGGGATTGGCGAAGGGTCCCATCTTCGCTTTCTCGCCCGTGAACATCACGAGCGGGAAGACCGCGAAGGGCAGCTGCAGCGAGAGGACCACCTGGCTCGAGGATCAGCAGCGGGCCGGTTCCCGCCTCGCCGTAAATCACGATCCACGATGATCGCCGGCACGATCGCGATGAGGCGCGTGATCAGCCGGCGCAGCCACGGGCGGAGGCGGATGTTGATGAAGCCTTCCATCACGATCTGGCCGGCGAGCGTGCCGGTGAGCGTCGCGTTCTGTCCCGAGCAGAGCAGCGCCACCGCGAACAGCGTGCTCGCCATCGTCGTCCCCGAGGAGCGGCGAGAGCAGCTTGGTAGGCGTCGCCGATGTCGGCCACGTCCTCGTAGCCGGTGCCGTGGAACGTGGCGGCGGCCATCACGAGAATCGCGGCGTTGATGAAGAGCGCCGACATGAGCGCGAAGGACGAGTCGATGGTGGCGAAGCGGATCGCCTCGCGCTTGCCCTCGAAGGTGTCGCGCGTAGCTGCGCGTCTGGACGATCGACGAGTGCAGGTACAGGTTGTGCGGCATCACGGTGGCGCCGAGGATGCCGATGGCGATGTAGAGCATGCTGCCGTTGCTGCAGGATCTCGCGTCTGCGGGATGAAGCCGACGGCCGAGCTGCGCCGAGGTGCGGCTTCGCGAGCCAGATTTCCACGGCGAAGCTATCCGGCGATGAGGACGATGAGCGCGATCGACCAGCGCCTCGACGTAGCGGAAGCCGTGGTGCTGCAGCCACAAGAACGATGAGGACGTCGAGGGCGGTGAGCGAGACGCCCCAGATCAGCGGCAGGCCCATGAGGAGATTGAGCGCGATGGCGGCGCCGAGGACTTCGGCGAGGTCGCACGCGGCGATGGCGATCTCGCAGAGGACCCAGAGGACGATCGTGACGGGGCGCGAGTAGTGATCGCGGCAGGCCTGGGCGAGGTCGCGTCCGCTGGCGATGCCGAGGCGCAGCGGCGAGCGCCTGGAGCAGGATCGCCATGAGGTTCGAGATCATGATCACGCTGAGCAGCGTGTAGCCGAAGCGTGCGCCGCCCGCGAGGTCGGTGGCCCAGTTGCCGGGGTCCATGTAGCCGACGGCGACAGAGGTAGCCAGGGCCGGCGAAGGCGAGGAGCTTACGGAAGAAGCCGGCGCCCTCGGGAATCGCAATCGATCCGTGGACCTCAGGCAGGCTGACTGAGCCCGGCCGGCAGCCTCCAACCTACTGATCCAGACGTGTTTTCTGGCCTCACACTCATGACTTTGATGACTCAAACTCGGTCATCATTATATATGTATCGGCGGTGGACGGCTAATAGGGCAGGACCCTTCGACTCGCTCCGCTCGCTCAGGGTAAAGAGGGCGGGAAGGGTTATTCGGTGCGGAGCGCGACCATCGGATCGACCTTCGACGCTGTGCGCGCGGACAGGTAGCCGGCGGCTGCGGCGAGCGCGCGTCCGGCCACTGTCGATGCTAGCCCGATCCCAGGGCGGAGACGATCTCATGCGGGCCGAGACGCGTGCCGGGCGTGAGGGCCAATTGGCTGAATATTCGGGCGCGGCGGCTGCGCCGGACGAGATTACTCCTGTGTGACGCCGATCTGTTGAGCGACGGTCGAACAAGTAATCGGTACTGCTTGGCGACTGATCAGGAGCTATGGATATCTTGAGGGCAACGGACGTCTCCAGCTAAGCTTCGGGCCAGCTAGCTGGGATTCATGGGACTTCCTGGATGTCTAGCGAAAGTCGGATACGAGGGCCCGACTGGTGGCGGACTCTCGTTAACGCCGGACGCGCTGGCGGTTCGATGACGATTTCGGAGATTGCAGTGTGACCACTTCCGTCAACGCAGTGTACATCTATCCCGATGGCGCGCCTGATTTTCGGGAGGCCGTGTACGTCTCATCTCTGTACTTCGATAAGGTGTACGATTCATCCACCTGCTGCGCTCGTCGCTGACATCCTCATTGCCCTTCAACATGCACGCACGAACGGTTTGCTTGCGACAGACCCCGTCGACTATCTCATGCGTCTACCAAACGAAATCGATGCGATCAAACCACTAGCAACGTGCCGGGATTGTCGATCTCGAGGGCCCGGTCAAATTCGTCACGTCCGACAGCATCAGATTCGCCACGAAGTCCTCGATTCTCAATCTGGGCATGCAGCGAGTATCGTTCGACGTCTTCACCGAGTCGCACCAGGCGTCGCGGCAGAACATTACTGAGCATGTTTGATTTATTCCTGACGCTTCGAGACGAAATGCGACGCCGTGACGCGAAAGTTGCCCGCGAGTTGATCATGCCGTCAATAACGGCTCTGCCACTCAACATATAGGCGAGAACGTGGATTTTGGCGAGTTTGATAGATTGACCACACACCTGCTTGTATTGACACAAGCCGCGGTAGTTGCATCACGACTCGGTGCCTCTCCGCTCACGTGGAATGACTCGATCCACAAGGCCTTCCATCTACTTTTTGGAATGTAACCTCAAGGAAAAGAATTACAGATTCAACTCCGGCCTTGGCGAGGACCCATGACCAAGGCTTGAGGGCACTGGCCGATTACTTCAGCCGCGAAACGGGTGAGCGAGATACGGAGGTGAGCGTTCAAGCACAGAGAAGCTCACTGGCATTGACTGCTCTGTCTCGTCACCTGCCGATGATTCGTGGGCTGAAGGCAGAGCAGGTCCTCGAGTTGCGGGAGAAGAACGCGAGCTACTTCAGAAGTTTCGGAGTCTGGTCAGCAAGCTGTCTTCCGCGGCTACGGCTAACGTCAACTCGAGCGATTACAACTCATGGGCGGCACGGGTCGTTACCGGTGAAATCGATCCGTTGTTGGAGCAGCTTCAAGCGTCTGTGGATGATTACCATCATCGCCTTCTGAGCCGGTTGGCTTCTAGCGCGTCCATCGAGAAACTGTTATGTGCCGATCCTCGGCTACGCACTGGGTGCGCTCAACATTGAGTTTGCTATCGGAGGCGGGATGTTAGCAGTTCTTGCTGGAAGTCTCGTCGAGGAGCGCTTAGCTGCAACGGAGCGAGTTCAGGCGGAGCCCGGTCTCATACTTACTCAAAATGCGACAGGCAGCCGCAAAGCACACAGGTCGAACGATAGCCCGCTTCGCTTTTGCGCCGGACTAACCGAGAATCCGCAGCGATCGGGATCACCTGGCTCAGCATCAGCAGCGGTCCGGTTCCCGCCTCGCCGTAGATCACGATCACGATGATGGCTGGCACGATCGCGATGAGGCGCGTGATCAGGCGCCGGAAGGGCGGGAAAGGCAGGAAGGAAAGGTTATTCGCTGCGGGCGCGACCATTGGATCGACCTTCGACGCTGTGCGCGCGGGCAGGTAGCGCGGCGGCCGCGGCTAGTGCGATCAGCAGACCAGCGGCGCCCGCGCGAGTGTCCACGGATCGGCGGGCGCGAGATCGAAGAGCGGGCTCGCGACGAATCGTCCAGCCACGGCACGGTGGCCAGTCCAATCGCCAGGCCGCCGGCGATCAGCCGCATCGCTTCGCGCATGACCATCCCGACCACGGTGCCGCGATCCGCGCCGAGCGCCATGCGAATCCCGATCTCGCGTTGGTGCGGCGCGCGACGTTGGCCGACATCAGCCCGAAGAGGCCGATCGACGCAATCAGGACCGCCAGCCCGCCGAAGAGCGCGCACGCCTGCGCGAAGACCTTCTCCTGCGCGAAACGCGCCTCGATCTGTTCGCTCTGCGTCGTCACCTTCAGGAGCGGCACGTCTGGATCGATCCGCCGCATGGCGTCGCGGACGGCGGAGGTGGCGGCGGCCGGATCCGACGCCGTGCGCAGCTCGAAAGGTGTCGCTTATCGCCCGCGCCGCCATAGGTACTGCAAGACCGCGACCGTAAAGCGCAGTCGCGAAGGTTGTTAGTTGCCGGTTGTGTGGGCTTTTCGCGTCACGCGTGACTGACGCCGATGCGACTGATGTCGCTGCTCTCCGTCTGAACGATCAGGCCGAACCGCCGGTCAGACACTCCCTGCTGTCGTGAGTGACCTGGGATTCGCTGCCCATCTCAGGATTTAGATGAGCCAGCTCTGACCTGGTCTGCTCACGTGGTGTGCTGAGGCAAGGCCTGGGTAGAAAGTGATGCCCAGAAGGCCTCATGGAAATTCTCAGCCACGACGATATATTGATGCTGTTGTGCATCTGGGTGGCGCCGGCCGCGGCGAGACCTGGAGGTGGATGCCTGTAGCGAACACGCCGTCTGGCGTTAGTAGTGCTGGCAGCGGTGACGTGGTGGTGAAAGTGGATACAGTGGGCCGCCACGTAACTGAACGAAGTATAA